>Ga0160427_10000391_pt1 | contig 27235 bp, 25 predicted proteins | sample SolpanmetagenomL_FD_108194 | JGI IMG/M metagenome (GOLD analysis project Ga0160427, IMG submission 108194) | Solar panel surface microbial communities from Lawrence Berkeley National Laboratory, California, USA - L | ecosystem: Engineered > Built environment > Solar panel > Unclassified ...
CCTCAGGCAGCAGGGCGTACAGCACCAGCGTGAGGCGTTCGCCCCGGAAGTCGGCGAGCGCGAGGCCTGCTTTCTTGGCGGCGGCCTCGGTGGAGTACAGGCGGAGGATGGGAGGCGTGCTGGGCATCCCCTCCAGTATGCAGAAATGGGTGAGGACTGCTCCAGCGGGCCGTCCGGTTGGGGTATACCCTGGCAGTCGGCAAAATTTGCGATTGCTGCAAGACCATTGAACTTGGCGTGGGATCCCATCGAATGGTGCTGGTCATCACCTGGTCATGTCACGATTTCGGCTGACCATCTCGTCAAGTGTGAGAGGAGCACCCCCAATCATAAAAGACTTCATGATTGCGCCGCGGTTCTGCGGCGCACGCTTTCTATCGGCGGCGGCCAGCCCGGCTTCCAATTCGCCTCTCGTGAGTTCAGTGCAATACGCCGGGGTGCCGGGCTGCTGCCGCCAGGACTCAGCGATCATGCCCGCATCCAGGCCGTCGAAGCCGGTGGCGTCTACCAGCTGAAGGGTGATCGCCTTCGCCTGTCCATCGTCACCTGCCACCGGAATGGCAATGCGGCCAGGGGTACCGGCTGGCCTTCCCCGATCTGAAAGTGTGGCTGCCAGTACGGCGTTCCAGGCCTTGATGACGGGTCGGCCGAGTTGCTCGCCGACCCAGACCGCTTCAGGCTGGCCTTCATTGACCCGGCTGATTTCACCGTCGCGGAAGGGGTAATAGTTTGAGGTGTCAATCACCACCACGTCGGCTGGAACGCCGCTGAACACGCCAGACAATTCCGGGTACCTTGCAAATGGGATCGAGAGGATGATGACGTCCACATCCCTGACCGCCTCTTCCCTACTGACGGGAGTGACGCCAAGGTCACGTGCGAGGTCACGGATGGTCTCCGGCCCTTTTGAGTTCGCAAGTTTGACTATGACCGTGGGCGGCCAACTTCCGGGCGAGCGTGGCGCCGATGTTTCCGGCACCGATGATTCCAATGTTCATGGTGGTCTCTTTGTGTAAGGGCTAGGTCGTTTTCGAGAAGGTTTCTGGCGTGGCGCGGCTGTACCCATGTGCCAGAAGATTGCGCAGCCCGGCGAGCGCGGCCTGATCTGCTGGTCCATGACCTCGGATCCAGGCCACGGCCGCTGTGGCCTGGAACAGGTCATACCCCCGGACTTCCGAGCGGACATGACCCGCAAGCTGGGCGGCCCTCAGGAACTCGTCGGTCATGGTGATGAGCTGGTCGCAGGGATAGGTAAGCGGGTTGTCGGGTTCACTCGCACGGGTAGCGGCCATCAAAGGCTCAGGGAGCCCACTGTAGGCGTTGAGGTAGTCTTCCAGCGCCTGTAACCATTGCTGCAGGGCCTCGTCCGGAGCGGCTATCTGCAGAATGGTCTCACGGCGAGTGATCAGTTCTGTCGAGCGCGATTGCAGGACGGCAGCCAGCAGCGCTTCCCGGGTCGGGAAGTGGCGGTAGAGCGTTCCTGGTCCGACGCCCGCATCCTTGGCGACGGCTTCCAGCGAGGTGCCGATCCCGTGCAGCAGGAAGTGGTGTTGGGCTGCTTCCAGAATGCTGGCCCGATTGCGGATCACGTCCACACGGGGTCGGCGTTGAGCGGCAGATGCTGTGTCCATCGATCCCCCTGAGTGAAATGCATCGGTTGGCCTTGACAATGTGGAGACTACCTCCGTATTGTCTGAAAATCAAGTGGAGGTAGCATCCGCTTTTTCTACTGCCTGAAGATGTTCTGTGCCCCAATGAACCTTGGCTTTCACCGGCTCTGCAGATCGCGCAACATCGCCCACGGCACCACCTGCCGCCAACCCATTCCCGAGGCTGACCCTATGACCACCCGTACCCTTCCGTCCGTTCCCACCCTGAATCAGGACGCACGCAACCGCGCCGTGATCATGGTCCTGCTGCTTGCCACCTTCGTAGTGGTCCTGAACGAGACCATCATGAACGTGGCGCTCCCTACCCTGATCGTCGACTTCCACATCACCGCAGGTCTCGCGCAGTGGCTGGCGACCGGGTTCATGCTGACCATGGCGGTGGTGATTCCGACCACCGGCTTTCTGCTGCAGCGCCTGACGTCGCGCGCTGTGTTCCTCCTGGCAATGGGTACCTTCAGCATCGGCACTCTGCTGGCGGCCGCTGCGCCGACCTTCGGGGTACTCCTGCTGGCGCGGGTGGTACAGGCGGTCGGCACGGCCATCATGATCCCGCTCCTGTTCACCACCGTCATGACCCTGATCCCAGCCGAACGGCGCGGCGCCATGATGGGTTTCGTCAGTATCGTGATCGCGGTCGCGCCCGCATTAGGGCCGACCATCAGCGGGCTGATCCTGCAATCGATGTCCTGGCGCTTCATGTTTATTTTCGTTCTGCCGTTCTCGCTGGCCGCCCTTGCTTATGGCCTACGGACACTGGTGAACTTCAGTGAGCCACGGCGCCTGTCCCTCGACGTCATCTCACTTCCGCTCTCCGCACTGGGATTCGGCGGCATCGTGTATGCCCTGAGCCGTCTGGGCGACTCGCCCACAGGTCTCGCTGACCCGTTGGTCAACGTGCCGCTGCTCGTCAGTGTGCTCAGCCTCGCGCTGTTCGTCTGGCGGCAGCGGGTGTTGCAACACCGGGACGCGCCACTGCTGGATTTCCGTGCGCTGCGGTACCCAATCTTCACGCTGGGCGTGGTGCTGATTATGCTGCTGTCGGTGGCCTTTTTCGGCGGGGCGATTCTGCTGCCGCTCTATCTGCAGGAAGTCCGTGGGCTGAGCACACTGCAGACCGGGCTGCTGGTTTTACCCGGTGGGGTGATGATGGGGCTGCTGGCCCCCAGCATCGGTCGTCTGTATGACCGCATCGGCCCGGCCTGGCTTGCGACTCCGGGCGCGGCCCTCCTGGCACTTTCCCTCTGGAGCTTCAGTCGGATTGACGCTGATACCGGTGTGCCGGTCCTGCTGGTCTTGCACCTCGTGATGGGCACCGGTCTGGCCTTGACCTTCACCCCCCTCTTTACAGCCACCACGAGCCCGCTTCCCTCCAGGTTATACGCGCATGGCAGTGCCATCATGAACACCTTTCAGCAGGTGGCCGGCGCCGCTGGAACAGCCCTCCTCATCACCGTGATGACCGGGCGGACGGCCCGAGCGGCTGCAGAAGGCATGACCCTTCCCCTCGCTCAAGCGGAAGGGGTACGCGCAGCCTTCGGCCTGGCGACCGGAATCGCTCTTATCCTGCTGGTGCTGGCTGTGTTCATGCGCCGGGCGACCTCGACGGAAAACGCAGTAGAGGATGAAGCACACGTCTCCGTAAGGCACTGAGAAGGCTTCGGCAGGCTGAGAGCGGCAGGCTCGTCGTCCGTCATGGACGACGAGCCTGCCCCTTCTGTGTTCTGCCGTGCGCTACCTGACCTTCCGTGCGCTCTACCGTCGTCCTGAGCAACCTTCAGGAGAGCAAAGTACGACAAGCCACTGAAGCTGGAGCGAACTGTCCAGTTGGGGTATACCCCATTTAGGCAGTCCCTACTCCTGAAGATCAATATCCTTACTCTCCAGGATTACCTTGATTTGGACCACGCTGAGCGGCATCCGGACCGGTTGATCGGAGAACTGTACAGCCGGGAATGGCTGCATTCCAGTCTCGACTGTGTGCCATCTGTCGAGTTCGCTGCCCCTTAGCTTTCAGCCTGGAAGTGATTTGCCTATCGGTCTGGAGATAACGATTCATTCCAGTCTTGGCCCGTGGTTCTCTATGGGGGGATCATTTCGGGCCTTGACTTCAAGCGCTTGAGGTCTGATTGACTGGGCGCATGACCACCATGACTATCCAGGACGCGTCACGGCGCAGTGGGCTGAGCGAAGCAACCATGCGTTATTACGAAGACATCGGGTTGATCGGGCCGATTGCCCGGGAAGCCAGCAGCAGACACCGCCGCTACTGCGAACAGGACCTCGATACATTGCAGATGCTGGCGTGCCTGCGTGCCATGGGAGTCGGTATCGAGGACATGCGCACCTACCAGGCCAACCGGGCGTTCGGCGCTGCCGCCGCTGGCGAACAGCGTGACCTGTTGACGCGCCACGCCCAGCGCGTCGAAATGGAGATCAGAACGCTGGGGGTGCACCTGGAGTATCTGCGGGTCAAGGCGCAGCTCTGGGACGCCCGCGCCCGTGGCGACAGTGCGGACGAAGCTGAGGCACAACAGCAGATTCAAGGCATGCTCCCAAGCCTTCAGGCGGTGATCCGGTGAGCCTGGTGCTGGTCACTGGCGGGTCCGGGTACCTCGCGACCCGGCTGATTGCAGACCTGCTGCGCAGCGGGACCGAGGTTCGCGCCACGGTCAGGTCCGCCGAGAGCGGCGACAGTGTGCGCGAGGCCGTCCACCGGGCCGGCGTCGACGACAAGGGCCTCCAGTTCGTCACCGCCAGCCTGATTGCCGACGCCGGGTGGGCCGAGGCCGCGGAAGGCGTCGAAGGGATTTACCACCTGGCCTCGCCGATGATTCAGTCCAGCGATCCGGACGAAGTGGTGGTCCCGGCGCGTGACGGGACGCTGCGTGTCTTGCGGGCCGCTCAGGAAGCGGGCGTGCGGCGAGTGGTCATGACCTCGTCGTTCGCTGCGGTCGGCTACTCCCCCAAGCCCATCCGCGACTACACCGAAGCAGACTGGACCGATCCGGAGACGCCAGGACTGGCACCTTACCCTCGGTCCAAGACGGTGGCCGAGCGCGCCGCCTGGGCCTTTGTCGAGCGTGAAGGCGCCGGCACCGAACTGGTGGTCATCAATCCTACCTGGGTCGCCGGACCGACCCTGACCAGTCAGGCGCGCTCATCGCTCCACTTCTTCACCGCGATGTTGGACGGGACCATGAAGGTCGTACCGCGTCAGCGCTTCGGGATCGCGGACGTTCGCGACGTGGCTGAGTTGCACATCACGGCCATGGCCACGCCGGGCGCCGCCGGGAAACGCTACCTTGCCCTCGCAGACGGCCCGACGACCACGTTCCTCGGTGTGGCGCAGGTGCTGCGTGACCGGCTCGGAGCGCTCGCACAGCGGGTTCCCACCGAGCAGACACCGGGAGAGGAACTCCCGGCTCTGGTGATCCACAATGACCGTGCCAGGGAAGAGCTGGGTTTTCGGCCACGCCCGGCCGAGACCACCATCGTCGAGACGGCCAAAAGTCTGCGCGCACTTGGACTGCTCCAGATGCATCAATGAGCGGCAGGGGATGGAGGACGTAGATTTACACTGAGTGGCAAGCACGTGACTCAAACCTGTCATGTGGATTTGGATGAATTTGAGACAGCTCAGCTCCAGAAGAAAGCCGAGTGATGCCAGTTGAGGGAGGAAGTCACCTTGATCGACGAGCTGGCCGCCTACGCCGTGATCGAACGTCTTTGGACCCTGGACTGGCGGTTCAAGGACACGCGCCCTTCCCACGTCGCCCTGGTGCGTGAGTACCTGCGCCGTTCAGCCCTGGCAACCAGGGCCCTCGGGGCGACGGATCTCTCGCCCTGGAATGATCCGGCCGGGTTCGTCCGACATCCAGACCTGGACCTGAACGTCGTTCCCGGCTACACCCTGCTGTCGTCCGCCCCCGAGTATCCCGGGGCGGGCTTCGACCCGTTGGAAGACCGGGTTCTGGCGCTCAATCAGCAGTTGCCCAGGGATTTCACTTCTCTGATGCGAACAACTTGCCTTTGGGCGGTCCGCTGGGCGAGTCTTCAGCGTCTGCCGGTGGTGCAGCGCCACGGTCTGGCTGATCTGTACGAGCCTCTGCTGGTACTGTACGAGCGCGGCGGGTGGTTCCGAACCGAACACGGGCAGGTGGACTTTGGGGGAGTGATGATCTCGGTGCCCAGTGCCAAGCGGCGTCTCCAGCGTCCACCGATGGCGTCCTTCGAGCCGGAGGTTCTGGACACGTTGGACGTAACGTAATGGCCGGATGGCTGGCCGGGGCACATCTCCACTCGCCTGAACTGGTCAGTAAGAGAAGCGTTCCTGGACGAGTTCCTCGCTGGTCTGCCAGAGCCGCTCAGCCGAGTCGGCGTCGAGAGCATAGGCCATCACGCCTTCTCCCAGGGATCGTGCTGCCTGATCGTTGGGGATCACTGGGCTGACATGGCAATTTTCCAAGTACCGTCCGCCAATCTCATCGGCAGAGGCCACGACCCCGGCCCATACCGATGTCGCTGCGCCCTGTGGAACTGTCTTGTACTCCAGGCCCCTGCCTGTTCCTTCCTGGCTGGACGTCTGATCCTGAAAGGCCTGCAAATCTTCCGGGCTGACGGCTCGCGTGAGGCCGGTGTGGATCACGCCGGGATGCACGGAGACGGCGCGGATGTTGCGTGCGTGGAAGCGGCGGTCAAACGCGACGGCGAAGAGCGCGTTGGCCGTCTTGGAACGTCCGTAGGCGGCCCAGGCGTTGTACGGCGTGCGTTGAAAGTGAGGGTCCTCCAGGTTGATGTCGGAGAATCGGTGCGCTCCAGACGACAGCACCACCACCCGCCCCTGGGATTTCAGGAGTGTGGCCAAACGGTTGACAAGCACGAAATGACCGAGGTGGTTGGTTCCGAACTGGCTCTCGAAGCCGTCCACCGTGAGACTGAAGGGTGTGGCCATGATGCCTGCGTTGGCGATGATCAGGTCGAAGGGGCGGTTGCCGGCCGTGAGCTCGTCTGTGACGGACCGAACGCTGCGCAGTTCGGACAGGTCCATGGGCACGACCGTAAGTGACCCACCACGCGCGACAGCCTCGTGGTTGATCTGCGTCTGCACGGCTTTCGCTTTCACGATGTCGCGGGCGGTGCCGATGATTTCGGCACCGCGGACCGCCAGTGAACGGGCCGTCTCCGCCCCCAGGCCCGAAGAGACGCCGGTGATAAAGACCCGCTTGTTCGAAAGGTCGTGGGTGCCGAGAACCTCATCGGTGGTGGAATCCTTGCCGAATACCTGTGCCATGGTGCCTCCTGTTGCGGTCGCCCGACTCTCTGTGCAGTTGAATATGGACGTATTCTGTAACGACCACTACGGAATCATGCATGGTGTTGCGGTGCATGTCAAGAGGTTTCATAATGATCACTATGAAAAAGAGCCCGGGGAACCCCAGACGTCCTCCAGGACGGCCCCTTTCCTTCGACCGAGACGCGGCGCTCCAGGCGGCCATGCTGCAGTTCTGGAGCACCGGATACGAGACGACCAGTGTTGCCGACCTCACCACAGCCATGGGCATCAATGCACCCAGCCTGTACGCGGCCTTCGGCGACAAGCAGACGCTGTTCCTTCAGAGCGTCGCCCTTTACGCCACGCCGGCCTGGCCCACCGCCGAGGGGCTTCAACGGGCACCGTCCGCACGTGAAGCGGTCAGGAGGCTCTTGGAGGGTTCCGCTCACCTATTTACCCAAGCGGATACCCCAGCGGGCTGCCTGATCGCGACCGCCGCTGCCAGTGGCTCTGAAAGTTCGCAGCCGGTCAGGGCGGCCCTCACAGAACGGCGTCAACACCTGCAGACGCTGCTGGAAGCGCGGATTCAGCACGACGTTGACTCGGGCACGTTACCTGCCACCACGGCAGCTCGACCGCTGGCAACGCTGACGATCGCGCTGATGCAGGGCCTGTCCACACTCGCTCGTGACGGGGCGAACCGGGAAGAGTTGCTCGCAGTCGTGAAGACCGCGATGGCTGCTTGGCCTGACCCTGACTGAACGGGGTCAGGAAGACGATGGGTGAACTGAGCTACAGATCACGGTTTTGCCAGGGTTACAGCAGTGAGGCTCTGGCAGATTAATCGGGAGAGGACCGAATGGGAGAAGTGGCCGTCTGAAGTTCAGACGGCCACTTCTCCTGCGTACAGCGTTGGTGTGATCTTCGGGGATGGGCGGGGACGCTGATCCCGGCGTGCGGGTGAACGTTCGACATGCGAGCAAACCCGACTGTCTCGGACATCCGGAACGATTTTCCGGAATCGATCCTGCACGCGGCAAGTTTGGATCTGAGCACAGCATCCGTCCAGACTCCACGGCTGGATGAACAGGTCAGTCCGTGGTCTGGCCGGCACCGTCAAAATCCTGACGGGCCCGCTGAATCTCTGGCAGATGACCCTGTGCCCATTCAGCGAGGGCCAGCACCGGCCCCAGGAGCGTCTGTCCCGTTTGCGTCAAGGCGTATTCCACACTGGGCGGAGTGGTCGGATACACCGTGCGGGCGACCAGTCCGTCGCGTTCCAGGCCCCGCAGCGTCAGGGTCAGCATTCGCTGCGAGATGCCCGCGATCTGCCGCTTGAGCCGGTTGAACCGCTGGGGGCCGCCATACAGGGCACCGACGACACACAGGCTCCACTTGTCCCCCACCCGCGCCATCACCTCACGGAGTTCCAGGCCCTGACACGTCGCCTGGTTGTCGTGGGCAAACTCGAGGAACCCTGGGAACATCGGTGTGCCTTCTTGTTCACCTTGCATGCAGTCATCATACTGCCCTAGGTTCTGAAAAAGAACCACAAGGAGACCGCAGACCATGACACCCAGATCACCCGCCGCTTCTGTCCGTCCCGTCGCCCTTGTGAGTGGTGGAACCTCCGGCATCGGACAGGCGACTGTCCTGGGACTGGCCCGACAGGGTTTCAAGGTTGTCCTGACGGGACGGAACCGGGCACTCGCCGAGCAGACGGTCCAGTCCATCCGGCAGACCTCCGGCAATCCCCAGGTGTCGTTCCTCCTGGCCGACTTCTTCGACCCGGATCAGGTACAGGAACTGGCTCGGACCCTCATGGCCGAGCATTCGCGGCTCGATGTTCTCGTCAACAATGCGGGCGGCACCTTCAGTGAGCGCCGCCTCACCTCTCAAGGCTTCGAGCGCACCTGGGCGCTCAACCACCTGTCGTACGTTCAGCTCACTCTGGCGCTGTTGCCGCTCCTGCGCGCCAGTACGCCGGCCCGCATCGTCAATGTGGCGTCCGGACTCTACGCCACCACCCTCGACTTCGAGAATCTTCAGGGAGAGCGCCGGTACAACGCGGGAACGGCGTACCTCACGTCGAAACTGGCGAACCATCTGTTCACCTATGCGCTGGCACGCAGACTCATGGGCACGGGCGTGACCGTCAATGCGGTCAATCCAGGCATCGTCGGAACAGGGCTTGGCCGCGAGACCCGGGGCCTTCAGCGGTTTTTGAGCGACGTGGTGCTCAGACCACTTCAGAAAACCCCGACACAGGGCGCATGGCCTTCGATCTACATGGCCACGGCGCCAGAGATGGCCGGGAGAACCGGGCTGTTTTTCGACAAGACCAAACTCGCTCAACCCCGACCGGTAACGCAGGATGTTGCACTTCAGGACCGGCTCTGGTCACTCAGCCTGCAACAACTGGGACTATGGCCGTAAGATCCGGCCCAATCGCCAGTAAAGAAATGGCATTTTTCATTAAAAAGCGAGTGAAATCCAGTTTCAACTGTGGGTCCTCATCGTCTCAACCGTCTGAACGTGGCTCCTGTAATCAGGAAGCCAAGGTCAAGATCTTTCAGTCGCTGTTCTGGTGCATCAGGATCGCTGGACCATATGGTGTGATAACTGGCACCCAATCTTCGGTCAATTCGTCAAGGCGGTCTCGGTCGTTGAACAAGTACATCGGTCCACCAGATATCAGGAGCAGAGTGGACCAGGGTCCTTATGGGCGCTGTCCTGCCCAGGAAGTCAGATTGGATTTGAAAACCCACGCAGGACACAGGAATGGCTCGTCCTGCCTGCCCACGTCTCGAACCTTCAACGGTCTACCCGCACGATTGTTTCCGCCCACCTCCGAAGAATCAATCAGAACGGTGCCCACCTAATAGGGCAGAACGCGGTCGAAGTGGCCGTCTGAAGTTCAGACGGCCACTGTTCCCACTCGGCGTCTTGCAGATTGACTTGCCAGAACCCGGACCAGTGACGTGCTCATCGGTCACACCCTTACTCCGAACGTCGGCATAGGCGGCTGGGACGAGAACCTGAGTTCCACCGGCTACTGCGCTTCGTCCGCTCGACCTCCCTTCTCACGATCGACGATCTGTGTTGAGCAGTGCCCTGCGAAGCTGGTAGGCCGTTGTGCTACAGGAGACCTGAACTCAGGTCTCCTGCTTATCGATACGTCTCGACGATGCGTTGTCAGCCGAAAACTTGCTGGAACCCCGCGGGCACTGTTCAGTCGGACAGCGCCTAGACCACACCCGCCCGGACCAGCAGAGTGAACGCGGCCACGATGATGCCCACCCGGACATAGTGCAAGCTATTCCAGCGACCGACCTGTTGCCGCCAATCTTTGGGAGCGCCCTCCGACGCCCAGCGGGCCACCCGCGAATTGATCGGGACGAGCAGTGTCATCGACATGACGACGCTCACCAACAACAGCGCGACAGCTGCAGTGACGGTGAGTGCTTGCGGGTGACCCCATGCCAGGGCTGCCCAACTCACCCCGAGGATGACGCATCCGATGTACCAGAATGGCATCACCCGGCCGAGCACCCGGGCACCGTCGCTTCGGGCCACGACGGCGGCCTGGTCCGGGAGCCGGTCGAAAATTGGCTCAACGAACGCGGCCACCGAAAACTCCACACCGACCATCAGGCCCACCAGCATGATCGTGACGATCATCAGTAATTCCTGCATACGTCCCCCTCCACCACAAATTTTCTAGCGGCGCTATATCTTAGAGCAAAGCTAAACATAACTTAGCTAGAATGTCAAGCGGCGCTATTCTACTGACATGGCTGTCCAGCAACGTAAGGAGCGCGAGCGTGCAGAACGCCACCAGCTGATCGTCTCGGTTGCCCGTCGGCTCGCCGAAACCGAGGGATGGGACGCTGTGACCATACGGAGGCTCGCCGAATGCATCGAGTACAGCCAGCCGGTCCTCTACAGCCACTTTCGTGGCAAGGACGAAATCGTCGGTGCCGTCGCACTCGAAGGCTTCGCCGAGCTGACAGTCGCCATCCGCGCTGCTGCTTCCCCCGGGGCTGCCGGACATGCCGCTGTCACGGCGCTGGCCGAATCGTATCTGGCCTTCGCCCAGCGTTATCCCGCCGTCTATGACAGCATGTTCAATCTGAGCAACGGGCTCCCGTTCGCGGATGAGGCCACACCAGCACCGATGCGCGAGGGGTTCATGGCTCTGCTGGACACGCTGAAAGAGGTTGCTGGCTCTGTCGCCCCTGGCCTCTTCACCGAGGTCGCCTGGGCGGCGCTGCATGGCCTGGTCACCCTTACTCGTGCCGGCCGACTGCCTCCTGAACACACCCCGGAGCGGCTCAAAGTTCTCGTCGACTGGATGGTACGGGAATAATGAACAGTCCCGACTCAGGTGACAAGCTCGGTTTACCACACCAATTTGCCAGAACCCATTCCACAGTGCGCTTATTGAGGCCTAGGAACGGCGGCTGTACCACGCTCAACGGCGCGATGGTAAGCCACGATGACGGTTGAGAGCGGCACCTGGCAGTGGCATCGGCTCCGATGGGAGAGGTCTAGAGCAATCGACATAAAAACGCGACGTACTTCAATGCTCGAGCAACGCAAGAAAACATCGTACTGGAGAGATAAAAGTAGTATGACCAAAGGAATTTTCTTTAACAGTTGAACGAGCAAATGCTCTAGAGGCTGATTGAGACGCGGTTGAAGTTTGGCAGGATGATGTTGCTGCTGGCAACCTGGAGTGATGGATCGCCGTGCGTACCCGAGTGATGTGGATGGCGAGACGTACCACTTGTTGTTGCCGTACTTGGCATTGACCCCAGAGGATGCCCCCAGCGGGATTTCCGCTGCAGGTGATGCTCAATGCGCTGTTATGGATGAGTCGCATCGGAGCGCAATGGGCGTTTCTGCCACATGATTCTCTACCAGCAGAGGGGGGGCCTTAGCCAAGCGAAGCGGTGGTTCGAAGCGGGGTGTTTCGAGAAGGCCGTGCACAACCTGCGCCTGCTGAGTCGCGTTCAGCAGCAGTGTGGTGGTGAGCAGACGGCGATCATGGTTGCGGATGGAGGTGTTCCCCCGAGTTCCAGGCTGATGATGTGGTCGATCTCGTACTCTCCTGGTTCCCGGCTGGTGATGCCGTATTCCTTGTACACCTGCTCTTTCAGCCTCTGTGGCACGTTCCGGACCGTCTGCGTGTAGTCTCTGGTGCAGACGATCTTCGGATCGCTCGTCAGCACGTCTCCCGGGCTGAGACGGGGATCCGGCAGGATCGAGACGTGCTGGGTGATTGCAGCGTAGAGGGGCTCAGCAACGCCAGGGCGCGCCCGCCAGCATGCAGGGACATACCCTAGTCTAGTATCCCTAGTCTGGGCCGACCGGTTGACCGGAGCATGATCGGCACAGGGAAGCTCGGTTCCTCGCGTTTCCATTTGCAGGTCGTGCCCTGCATGGCTATCTCCCCCTCTCTGATCGACCCTGCTCAGCCCTGTAGCAGGTGGTCGACCCTTCAGAAGCCCCAGGTCACTGATCGGCCCCGACGGCCTGTGGCAGAATCCAACTGTTCAGACCTCGTTTCATCCATGGTTTAGCGGGTCCAGCAAGAGCTTGCGGTCCTTTCCTCTCCTTTTCCAGGACGCACATGTCTGACTCCACTCGCTCCCCTGCAGGCCAGGACCCGTCCGCCGAAGGGCGGACGCGGGTGGTGTTGCCGCCCCGGTATCTCCCGGTCCCCCCGCTGCAGACGGCCGCCATGACACAGTTCAGCCAGGAGGTCCGCCGCCGCCCGGGGTTGCGACACGAGCTGATCACGCAGGCGCAGGAAGGCCCGGACATCAGCGCCTTCGAACGGGTGCTCGCCACCGCGTACGGGGCCGCCCTCGGCTTTGGAGTGACGCTCAGCACCCCGGAGCTGCTGCACTGGGCGGACCGCGCGCTGGACTTCCGGGTTCGGGCGCTGCTGGACACCACCTGGGACTCGACCGAGTACACCCCGCTCAGCCCCCGCCACCCGGTCTGGCAGGACGCGGCACTCGGTCCGGGTGAGATATATGTCACCAACGATCCGCAGTGGGGACATGTGGCCACCGGCTACCTGCTGGCCCGAGGGTTTCCGCGCAGCCCGAAGGTCCAGCGGGAGATCCGGCTGGCCCGCGTCCGCTGGCTCGATCACGGCGGGCGGCAGTTCTTTCAGTTGCCCCGGCGGCGTCTGGCGCACCAGTCGAGGCTGCTGCCGCCCCTCGAGCCGGAGCAGACGGTGCTCGCCTATACGCCGTGTACGGTATCGCACCTCGGCGCGGAGTCGCCTGCACCGGTGGGCACCTGGGTGCTCGTCCTCTACCGCCCTGGACCGGATCAGGCGCCGCTGGTCGGGCTGTTCGCCTGGCCGCTGCTCGGCCAGGCCTGCCAGAGCGGGCAGGGCGAAGCGCCGCATGAGGTGCTGGCCCGGATGACCCCGGGAGCGGAGGACGTGCGTGTGTTCGGCGTCCTGGGCGTGTGGGTCGATCAGCGGGCGGTCCGGCAGCTGATCGCCGAGGCGCCATTCGACCTCCCGGATCAAGCGTGAAGACGCAACCAGGACATGTTCATTTGGCGGAGCAAACCGCAGACGAGGTGACCGTCTGAAGTTCAGACGGCCACTGATACCGCGTGGCCCTTCGCTGAGGAACAGCATCCTCCACCCAGATGCTGAACATCGTCCAGCGTCAGGTGGGGGATAATCTCGATCGCTTTGATGCCCTGAGTTGACCTCAAAACCGTATCAGGACGTCCTGGAGCACGGTGGGCAGCGCGAGGTTCTAGCGAAAAGTGGCGCTGCGAACCTCAGACTTCCCTGGCACCGCAAGCAAACGAGCATCAGAAGAGCCTCGCGCCAGAATTCAGGGGGATCAGGAGTTGTTTAGCCACGCTGAGCGCGGCTGGGCGGCCTGACTTTTTCCTCGCTTCTCGTGCGGTCAACACCGCCTCCCTCTCCGGAAAGGTTTCGGGGTACACCTTGGTGCAGTGGCGGAACGGCTTGAGGTTCATCTCCAACGTGCGGGTCAGGTGGTCGTGCTCCACGTCATCGGTCTCGCCCACGACGTTCACGAAACCTAACCTCTAATCAAGGCCATGATGCCTACACGGTCTTGCGGAAAGCTGGCAGCGACACATATTCAATGGCTCGTCTGAGACGCTGTTACAACAGCCCGCGCCTCAGCGCCTTGACGGCGGCCTGGGTACGGTCGGAGGCGCTGAGCTTCTCCAAGATGTCCTGCACGTGGAATTTAATGGTGCTGACGCTGACTCCGAGTGTCGTGGCGATCTCCTTGTTGCCCAGGCCATCGGCAATCAGGCGCAGCACTTCCAGCTCACGGCCAGTCAGCGGCAAACCAGCAGGCTCAGGGGTACGGATGGCACCCAGCACGTGATGCGCGATCTGCGGGTCGAGGTAGGCGCCGCCCACCGCCGCTGCCCGGATCGCCGCCAGCAGCAGGTCAGGATCGGCATTCTTCAGGCAGTAGGCGTTGGCCCCGCTGCTCATGGCCGCCAGCACCTCGGCCTGAAGATTGTGTGCGGTCAGCATCACGATGTGCGGTGCGGGCCTGATCTGCGCCAGGATACGGGCCGCCGTTTCAATCCCGTCCATGCCTGGCAGTCCGATGTCGAGCACCACCACATCGGTTGTTCTCTGGGCCAGCAGTTCCAGCCCCTCCTCGCCGCTTCTGGCCTCACCCACCACCTGCAGGTCGGGCTCGAAGTTGATGGCGGCCCGGAGCCCGTCACGGGTGAAGATGTGGTCCTCGATCAACAGGACCCGGATCGGAGATCTGTCTGGGCTGGTCACAGGCTTTCCAGTACCGGCAGGCTCAGGCTGAACACCGTGCGGGCGCTCTGGGTGCGGGCGTACCTGACCGTGCCACCGTGCGCGGTCATCACCTGCTGGGTCAGGTACAGGCCCAGCCCGGTTCCTCCCAGGCCACTTCTCCCTGCCGAACCGATACCTCCTGAGTCGGCGACCGGACCCCGGCCCTGGAAGCGTTGGTACAGCCCGCGTTCGGCGCTGAGACTGAGGCCCGGCCCTTCATCCGAGACCTGCAACTCCGCCTGACCCTCCTGAACGTCGAGCGACAGCCGGACCGTGCCGCCCGGCGGGCTGAACTTGATGGCGTTCTCCAGCACGTTCTGCACCGCCCGCCGCAAATCACCTCGTTGCCCGAGCACACGGGCTGACTCTTTCAGATGAGCTTCGAGCGTGATGCCGCGTTCGTTCGCCAACGGTTCCATCTGTGCCACGGTTCCCACCGCCAGCTCGCGCAGGTTCACCACACTGGGGTCAGGACTGGGCTCGCCGGCCTCGTACTTGGCGACCAGCAACAGCTTTTCGGCCAGTTCCAGCAGCGCGGCGTTGGCATCCAGACCGTTGCGCAAGGTGCTCCGGTATTCTTCGGGAAGCGGACCATACGCTCCCTTGAGCGCATTGTTCATGCTCATGGCATTCGCCATGAGCGGCGTGCGCAGGTCGTGACTGAAGGCGTAGACCAGTTCCCTGATCACGCTGTTGTGCCGCTCCAGGCGGGCGTGGTTGTCCTGCAACTCCTCGAGCAGCCGGGTACGTTCGAGCAGCGATCGCAAGACCGTGACGGCCTGCTCGACCTCGTCGACACTGACCCGCGCCGAGGTCATCAGCATCAGGACGTCGTCATCGCCGGGACGGGGGAGCCTCGCCAGCAGGGTGTCGCCGCCCTGCACCGCCCAGACCAGGCCGCTGCCCGCAGGACGCGCCAGAAACGGGGTAGGCAGGCGCTGTCCAGGTACAGGTAGAGGCAGTCTGGCGGAAAGATTTCCGGTGCTGGCCGCGCTGTAAGGCGCACGCAGCACCGCCTTGCTGACCGCCCCCAGCACCACGCTCTGGGCTCCGGCGTACTCCAGCAGGGCCTGCGCCGCCCGGTCCAGGAAGGCCGCCTGATCGTAGGGACCGCTGACTGCCTGGGTCAGTTCGCGCAAAGCCCGTTCATGCCCAGCGCGGAACTCCTCCGCGTCCAGCAGGGCCGCACGGGTGCTGGCCTCACGGAAGCGCAGGGACAGGAAGCCGACCAGCAGGGCCGCCATGATCGAGAGCACTCGGTTGGCACTGTCGTAAGGACTCCAGCCGTCCCGCAGCCCGTTGGCCAGACCCGCCAAAACGTTGGCCAGCACCGACAACACGATCATCCCCCGGGTAATGCTGGGACGGCCAGCCAGCCCGGAAAGGGCAACTGGAGCGGCAAACAGGATGCTGAACACAAGCTGGTTTGGCGTCAGGATGTCCAGCAGGAAGACGCCGAACAGCAGGGTTGAACTGAGGCGACTGACCTGCGCCTCTGCAGGCCGCCAAAAACGAGGAGGAGGACTGGGAAGGGGACGGGGCACGAACACGCTCACAGGTGTACTGTACGGCGACCCCGGAAATTATGACCTGGCCAACTGGCCAGGTGACCGGTCAGATGGTCGGTAGACCCCAATTTTCACGAAGCTCAAGATGCATCGGTATGAATGTTTTTCTGCTGATCCTGGTCGTGGCCGTGAGCGCTTATCTGCTGTACGCCCTCGTTCGTCCCGAGAAATTCTGATGGACATCCTCGCTGGCCTCGCCGTTCTGCTCGGCCTCTTTCTGCTGTGCGCCCTGTTCATCAGAGGGATTGAAAAGCTGTGATCACCTTCCTGACGTTTCTGCTGGTATTCCTGCTCGCCTGGCCGCTGGGCCACTACATCGCCCGGTTCATGCGCGGCGAACGCACCTGTCTCGATTTCCTGAACCCGGTCGAACGTGCCTTCTACCGTCTGATGGGCGTGAACTTCAACCCGGACGGTCAGGCGCAGGGCATGGACTGGCGCGGCTACGCCAAGGCGCTGCTGTTCTCCAACCTCCTGGTCGGCCTGGTGGCCTTCCTGATCTATGTTTTCCAGGCCGGGCTGCCTTTCAACCCCGACAAGGTCGCCAGCATGCCCTGGTATCTGGCGCTCAACACCGCCGCCAGCTTCATCACCAACACCAACTGGCAGAACTACTCCGGTCAGTCTCAGCTGTCATACCTGTCTCAGATGGTGGGCATCACCGCGCTGCAGATCATGACCCCAGCGGCGGGCATGGCGGCCATGTTCGCGCTGCTCCGCGGCCTGATAGGCGGACAGAAGAATCAGTCCGGCAACTCTCAACCCGGCAACCTGGGCAACTACTTCGTGGACATCACCCGGCTCACCACCCGCCTGCTGATTCCGCTGTCCTTCGTGCTGGCGCTGCTGCTGACGTGGCAGGGCGTGCCCAGCACCTTCGGCGGCGCGAAGACGGCGCAGCTCGTTCAGTCCCAGACGGTGACCGTGCAGGGCAGGGCCACCACCGTCACCACGCAGACCATTCCCGTCGGCCCGGTGGCAGCGATGGTCGCCATCAAGCAGCTCGGCACCAACGGCGGCGGCTGGTACGGTCCCAACAGCGCCGTGCCGCTGGAGAACCCCACGCCGCTCAGCAACCTGATCGAGTGCATTTCGATCATTCTGATTCCTGTGGCGCTGGTGTTCGCACTCGGACGTTTTCTGCGGCGGCCCCGCTTCGGCGTGATGATCATCTCGGTCATGAGCCTGCTCTGCGCCACGCTGACCTTCAGCACCATTCTGGCCGAGCGTGCACCCAATGCGGCCCTGGCCGGGCTGGCCGCCAGCGGGCCGAACATGGAAGGCAAGGAAGTCCGCTTCGGGACGGATGCCACTGCGCTCTGGGCAAGCCTGACCACCAGCACCTCCAACGGCTCGGTGAACGGCATGCACGACTCTTTTTCAGCCCTGGGCGGCATGGTTCCGCAGGTCAACATGTTCCTGAACGACATCTACGGCGGGCTGGGCGTGGGCTTCATCAACATGTTCCTGTTCGTGGTGCTGACCGTCTTCATCGCTGGCCTGATGGTGGGACGCACGCCGGAACTCTTCGGCCGCAAGATCGAGGTGCGCGAGATGAAGATCGCCTCGCTCGTCATTCTGCTTCAGCCGATGTTGATTTTGGGACTCACCGCCATCAGCCTTGCTCTTCCCAGCCTCACGGCCAACCTTAACCCCGGCTTCCACGGACTGAGCGAGGTGCTCTACGCCTTCAACAGCATGTACGCCAACAACGGCTCGGCCTTCGCCGGCCTGGGTACCGGTGCAAGCGTCTGGTACAACGTCGCGGGCGCCTGCGAACTGATCCTCGCGCGCTTCCTGCCGATCATCGGGCCGCTCGCCATTGCCGGACTGCTGAGCGTCAAGAAGGTTGCTCCTGAGACCAGCGGCACCCTGCGCGTCGACCCCCCGATCTTCGCTGGCACCCTGCTGACCGTGATGCTGCTGCTGCAACTGCTGAACTTCGCCCCCGCGCTGGTGCTGGGCGGCGTGAGTGAACAGCTCGTCGGCAAGGCCCCGGCTGTTCCTCCGGCTGCCAAGTCTGCGGCGAGTGCATCTTCACCGCTCGCCACCCTTCCCGCTTCGACTGGAGCCCTGAAATGACTGCTGTACAGCCCCGCCCGTCTGGCTCAGACATGCCCGACCCCATGACCCCAAATCCGAGCAAGCCGCCCGCCAGTAAAAACCGTCCCAGGAACATCTTCGCGCCCGAATTCGTGCGCCCCGCCGTGAAGGCCGCCTTCGCCAAGCTTGACCCGCGCAGTGTGGGGCGCAACCCGGTGATGTTCGTGGTGGAGCTCGGCGCGTTCCTGACGCTGTACATCGCGGTCGCCAATGCAGTAACCGGCAAGCCGTTCGCCTACGAGCTGGGCATCTCGCTGCTGCTGCTGCTCACCAACGTCTTCGCCAACTTCGCCGAAGGGCTGGCCGAGGCGCGTGGCAAGGCCCAGGCCGCCAGTCTGCGGGCCGCCCGCGAAGGCACGATGGCCCGGCTGCTGGGCGGTTCACAGGTGTCGAGTAGCGCCCTCAAGAAGGGCGACCGGGTGGTCGTCGAGACGGGCGAGTTCATTCCCGGCGACGGCGAGATCGTGGAAGGCATCGCCACCGTGGACGAGAGTGCCATCACCGGCGAAAGCGCGCCGGTGATCCGCGAAGCCGGCACCGACCATAGCGGCGTGACCGGCGGCACCAAGGTGCTTTCCGACCGCATCGTGGTCGAGATCACCAGCGGCGCGGGTGAGAGCTTCCTCGACCGAATGATCGCGCTCGTCGAGGGCGCCAGCCGCCAGAAGACCCCCAACGAGATCGCCCTGAGCATCCTGCTGAGTGCACTGACGCTGGTGTTCGTGTTCGTGGTCGCCACCCTGCCGTCACTGAGCACTTTCGTGGGCGCGAAGGTGTCCATCACCACGCTGGTCGCGTTGCTGGTCTGCCTGATTCCCACCACCATCGGCGGGCTGCTCCCGGCCATCGGAATCGCGGGCATGGACCGCGCACTCCAGGCCAACGTGATCGCCAAGAGCGGCAAGGCAGTCGAGGTGGCGGGCGACATCGACATCCTGCTGCTCGACAAGACCGGCACCATCACCATCGGCGACCGTCAGGCCACCCGCTTCCTGCCGCTGCCGGGCGTGAACGAGACCGAGCTGGCCCGCGCCGCGGTGCTGTCCAGCCTGGCCGACCCGACCCCGGAAGGCCGCAGCATCGTGGTGCTGGCGAAGTCGCTGGGCATCGACGTGCAGGTCCCCCAGGGCGCAGAATTCATCGAGTTCACCGCCCAGACCCGCATGAGCGGCATCGATTTCATGCTCGGCCACGCGGGGGCTGAAAGCCAGCCGGTGAGTATTCGCAAGGGTGCTGGCAGCCAGATTGCCCTGCTGGCGGCCGAGCGGGGCGGCAGCGTGCCGCCTGAACTCCAGGCGCGCGTGGACGAGGTGGCCCGCTCCGGCGCGACCCCGCTCTCGGTCATTCAGGACAGCCACGTGCTCGGCGTGGTGGCGCTCTCCGACATCGTCAAGCCGGGCATCCGCGAGCGGTTCGAGCAGCTGCGCCGGATGGGCCTGCGCACCGTGATGATCACCGGCGACAACCCGCTAACCGCCGCCGCGATTGCCGCCGAGGCGGGCGTGGACGGCTTCCTGGCCGAGGCGACCCCGGAAGACAAGCTGCGGATGATCCGCGACGAGCAGGCGTCCGGCAAGCTGGTCGCCATGATGGGCGACGGCACCAACGACGCGCCCGCCCTGGCGCAGGCCGACGTGGGCCTCGCCATGAACTCGGGCACCCAGGCGGCCAAGGAAGCGGGCAACATGGTCGATCTCGACTCCGACCCGACTAAGCTGCTGGAAGTGGTCGAGATCGGCAAACAGCTGCTGATCACGCGCGGCGCCCTGACCACCTTCAGCATCGCCAACGACGTGGCGAAATACTTCGCCATCCTGCCGGCCCTGTTCGTCGCGGCTTTTCCGGCGCTGGGCGTGCTGAACGTCATGCGCCTGACGACCAGCAACAGCGCCATCCTGAGCGCCGTGATTTTCAACGCGCTGATCATCCCAGCGCTGATTCCGCTGGCCCTGCGAGGGGTGCGGTACACCCCCGGCAGCGCCGACCGCCTGCTGGCCCGCAACCTGCTGATCTACGGCCTGGGCGGCATCCTGCTTCCCTTCTTCGGCATCAAGATCATCGACCTGCTGCTGACCGTGCTGCACCTGGCCTGAACACCACCCCGGGAACGAAACGGCCCGAACTCTGCTCCTGCTGGCCTCTACCGCCTCCCAGCTCCATTCCTCGACCACCCTTCAGCTTTACAGGAGAACCATGACCACTCCGAGCATTCCCGCAAACGACGAACACCCACTCGACACCAGAGGCGGCAGCTTCGGTGCCTGGGTCGTGTTCACCGTGCTGACCTTTGTGCTGGGCGGCCTGCTGTACCCGGCCGTGACCACGTTTTTGGCCGGCGCGGTCTTCCCGGCGCAGGCGAATGGCAGCCTGATCACCACTGGCGGCAAGGTGGTCGGCAGCGCCCTCGTCGGGCAGGCGTTCAGCGGAGACCGCTACTTCATCGGGCGACCCAGTGCGGCGGGCAACGGCTACGACCCGACGGCGGCCAGTGGCAGCAACCTGGCGGGCAGCAATCCGGCTCTGCGGGAGCGCGTGCAGGCCGACTCGGCCACGATTGCCAGGCGCGAGGGCGTGAGTCCGGCACAGATTCCCGCCGACCTGGTCACGGCGTCCGGCAGCGGCCTCGACCCGCACGTCTCTCCGGCAGGAGCGGCGGTTCAGGTGGCGCGCGTGGCGCGCGCCCGCGGCCTGAGCGCCGCGCAGGTACAGGCGGCGGTCGCGTCGGCCACCGAGTCGGCCGGCCTGATCGGCCAGGACCGGGTGAACGTGTTGAAGCTCAATCTGGCCCTCGACGCGGCAAACTAGCCCCAGATGCTTCCAGGCAGAGTGCCACCGTTTTCATCGAAAAAGCTCGGCCTGAACAGTGCACCGTTCGGTCTGCCCCGGCCTGGCGGTCTCAGGGCCGAAGCATGATTCCCGAACGCCTCGTATTACCTGGACAGGGCGACACAGACGCGCCGAAACGCGGGCATCACAAGGTGTACGTCGGCATGGCGGCGGGCGTCGGCAAGACCACCCGCGCCCTGAACGACCTGCGCGACCATCAGGAATCCGGGGAAGACGTGCTGATCGGGCTGTTGGAAACGCACGGGCGGACCGGAACCACTCTGTCGGCAGCGGGCCTGCCGGTCTGGCCTCGGCAGGAGGTTGAGCGCGGCGGCGTGAAATTGGGCGAACTTGACGTGGCGGGCCTGTTGGAGCGCCGTCCGGCCCTCACCCTGATCGACGAGCTGGCGCACACCAACATTCCCGGTTCGGCCTCGGTGCTCGCGGGCCGCGAGAAGCGTTGGCAGGATGTGGAGGTGCTGCTCGCCGCGGGTCTCGACGTGATTTCGACCGTCAACGTGCAGCACCTGGAGAGCCTGAACGACACGGTGACCCGCCTGACCGGCATTCGGGTGCGTGAGCGCCTCCCCGATCACGTGCTGGAGGCGGCCGACGAGCTGGTGCTGGTGGACGTGACCCCGACCGACCTGCGGGCGCGGTTGCAGGCGGGCAAGATTTACAGCCTCGACAAGGTCGATCAGTCGCTCAGCAATTTCTTTACCAGTGAGAACCTGACGGCCCTGCGGGAACTCGCCATGCGCCAGATTGCCAACGTGGTTGAGGAGGAGGCCCCTGACGGACTGCCAGGGGTCAGGGAGCGGGTGATGGTGGCAGTCGCTGCCGAGGAGATGGCCGCCCGTCTGATCCGGCGCGGCGGGCGACTGGCTGAACGGCTGAACGCCGAACTGCTGGTGGTGAGCGTACGACCGGCGCACATGAGCAATGGGGCGTCGCGTTTTCTCGACACCTACCGCGCCCTGAGCACGGCGCTCGGCGGCAACTTCACCATGCTCGACGGGCAGGGCGGTGTGGCGCGCGCGCTGGTGAAACACGCCCGTGAGCAGCACGTGACGCAGATCGTGGTCGGAGAATCGAGCCGCAGCCGCCTGGAAGAATTTCTGCGCGGCAACATCATCGCGTTCCTGCTGAGGGAAACCCGGAATGTGGACGTGTACGTCATCAGCCGCGACTGACGGCCATGTGATCCGCGGCATTACCCCACCTTAGTAGGTGTGAGGGTAACTTGAAAATCTGGCCACCTCGAATGCAGACCTCGTTCAGTCGGATAAGGTGCAGTGCTGGACAAGCGTAGACGGCATCCGACACGGGTTGTGGCGGGCTGTGGACGAGCACGGTGTCGTGCTAGACATCCTCCTCCAGCGACATCGGGACACTGACGCGGCGAAGACCTTCCTGTCCCGGCTGCCAGGAGAATACGATGTCCCAGAAGGCATCCACACCGATCAGCTGTGGAGCTGCGGAGCCGCACTCCGGGAGATCTCGAACCTGAGAAACGTCGAACATCAACAGGTGATCTCCACGGCCCGATGGAACACCAGCATCGAGCACTCCCGCCGTTCTACACGGCGCCAGGAGCGACATCAGCAAGGATTCATACGGAGGAAACGTGTACAGGAAGTTCTGACCCTACATGCACAAATGGAGAACCTCCACCAGCGTTTCCGCCCAAACCAGACGAAGCACCCAGCAGCAGGCGTTCCAACCCTGGTCAGCGGTTGTGGCAGGAGGGGCCTCCCGTGACGCCGGACAAGACGACACACCCCTCGCCTTTGCTGAGCCTCCAGCTTCTTTTCGAGAGCCACCAGTGCCCGGATACGTCGACCTACACACTCGAGACACAACTACGCAGGTGGCCTGAAGTTCAGGCCACCTGCGGTACTTAGCTCAATACGGTCTGCCGGCTTTACACCTCGTCAGACCTGTAAAGGTCAGGGGGCAGAGAAACGATCAAACTTCGAGAGTGCGTCCACTTCGTAGCCGGCGAGTGCCCGGGTATAGAAGCGAAGGTCGTCGAACGCGCCGGTCTAGGGCAAGGAGCCAGAATTGTTGGAACCGCCCTGGGCGTCGGCAATTGTCCAGATGTTGTTGTAGAGGTAGTAGGGCTCATTGCGTGTGGCGGTGGCCACTGAAACCCCGTTACGGTATAGCATCATGGTCGTGCCGGTAACCGCCGCACCGGTGGAGTTGAGCCCCACTGTGATGACGTAATGGGTCCAGGCACTCGTTGAAACGGCGGCTGGATCGGTCACCCTGAGATCGATGTCCCTAGAGCCAGCGACTTTGTTGACAAGCGCGAAGCTCACCTTGCCGCTGTCGCCGCTGTGCCCATTGACCGGTCCTAGGTAGGCGACCGCCGCGTCTCCCTTCTGCCCGACCAGCCAGGCATCGTTGTTCACCCGATTGGCGTCCGGCTTGATCCAGAAGCTGAGCGAGAAGGGGGTACGCAAGGCCAGATTGGCGCTGGTCATCCCCCCCCCGAGGCGCTGCTGCCACAGCCGGCCGTATTGTTCGCGCTGTTGAAGAACTCTGCCTGATCGGCCTGGCCCCAACGGTCGGTGACCGTGGCGTAACAACCGCCGCCATTCAGACTGCCCGGCAGGTTGCCGCCACTTGCCTCAGCAGCGCCTGCCAAAGTATAGAAGGCTTTCAGGCTGGACTTGAAGTTGCTGACATCCAGACTCAGGACCTTCGCGGAGCTGGTCAGCCCTCTGCTGTCAGTGGCGGTCACCTTGACCGCGTAAGTGCCGCTGGCAGCGTAGTCGTGCGCCGCACTGAAGGACGACGCGCTGGAGGCGATGACGGCAGGCGTCACTCCGTCGCCCCAGTCCACCTGCACCGACGCCAAGTTGCTGCTGGCGTCGGTGGCCGTTCCGCTCAGCGTCACGCGCTCAGCGTGGCCGACCATGCCGGTTATTGAGGTCGACGTGGCCACTACCGGCGCGACGTTGGAGGTGACCGTGGGATCGAGCGGTTTAGGATCGGTCTTGTCACCGTCGCCGTCCCGGTCGGTGTCAGGATTCAGTGGATCGGTCCCGGCAGCCTTTTCCTGCGCGTCGCTCAGCCCATCGCCGTCGCTGTCAGCAGCTGCAGGGTTAGAGAAGACCCGCTTCGGGTATCCCGCCACAGTCCCGGCCGTCACCACGTTCCAGCCAATCTTGGCCTCGTCATAATCCGTTAGCCCATCCCCGTCGCTGTCGGGTTTGGTGTCATCGGTACCGTAGAGGTATTCGTCGTTCGAAAGCAGGCTGTCCCGATCCTTGTCCTGCACCCGAACCAACCGGATCTCGCTGTTTTGCGTCAGCGTGATGTCGTCGAAATTGGTGGTCGGCGTGAGGCTCAGGTTGTTCGAACCGACCGTCGCCCAGACCGAATGATCGGCGCTGCCACTGGTCACGTCGCCGGAAAAGGCGCTGCCGTTGTCGCGCAGGGTCTTGAGGACCTGCACCCCGCGCACCGGGGAGGTGGCGTACGGCAGCTTCAGAATGTCCTTCAGGACCTTCGAGAGCTTGACACCCACGATCTGCCCACCGGCGCGCTGCACGTTGGTAGCGACCCGTTGACGCACGATGTCGCCGTTGCCGTAATCGATCACCACCAGTGCGGTCTGGGCGTTGGTGGTCTCCTTGAGAAATTCGAAGTTGCGCCCGGCATCGTCGAGCAGGCTGTAGGTGCTGAACTCGAACCGCAGGTCCTGTGGTCGCTCCATCAGGGCCAGCGCCAGGTCGGTGTTCAACGCGAGCGAGGCGTTCAGCGTGCCGGTGGATTGCCCGTTGCTCAGCACCACGCCGTTCCCGACCGTCAGATTGTTCAGGGTACCAACTGTCAGGTACTTGTCCGGGTTGGCCGGATCGCGCCGCAGAGCGGTGATCTGGAGGTTGGTGAGGTTGAAGGAAATGTCCCCGGCATTGCGGACCTTGAATCCCACGTTCATCACCCCGCCGGCCAGCGAGCTGTCGGCCGTCAGGCCTTCCGAGAGCGTGTCCTCGGCCGTTTTCTGTGCACTCTTCACCGACTCGCTGCTGTAGCCCGCGGTCTTCTCGTACCCGTAGCCGGCGGTGGCCGTGACGGAGGCACTGACCTTGGCATTGAAGCCGTCGGTGCCGCCACTCACCTCGGCCCCGACAGTGGCACTCAGCTCGGCGGTAACCCGCTGGGTCTGGGTATCCACCGAACTGCGGCTGTCCTGGGTGCCCAGCGCCAGCGAGGCGGTATGGGTGGTGTTCTTCGAGCTGTCCTGAGTGTTGGTCACGTTCAGGCTGATGCTGGGGGCTGTGACCATCGACAGTTCCAACCGCGGGGTGTTGGCAATCAGCGGGTTGTAGACCCCGCCCCGATCGATAATTTCGGTGTAGTCGCTGTACTTGTCTCCGTCGGTATCCCTCAGCGTCGGCGAGGTGCCATAGGTGTTCACCTCCTGGCCGTCGAACAGTGCCGGGTTCCCCTGTGAGTCGCCGTCAGAATCCCGGTCATTGGGCTTACTGGCCCAGACGTTGATTTCCTGGGCGTCTGAGAGGCCGTCGTCATCGGTGTCGGCCTTGGTCGGATCGCTGGCGACGTGATAGGTTTTCTTCTCCGCGCCGCCCTCTTTGATGGTCACGTCGTAGCCGGCCACCTCGTCGGCGTCCGAGATACCGTCGCCGTCAGTGTCCGCGCCAGCCGCACTGGGCAGCGCCTGCACCTCGGCCGTGTAGGCACTTTCGCCGCCCGACGTCTTGACCTTCAGGCGATAGACGTAGGTGGTGCCGGTGGTCAGCCCCTTGTCCTCGTAAGTCACAACGTCTGCCCCAGGTGTGGCAATCTGGGCGAAGGCGCCGGTACCGCTCTTGCGCTCCAGTACGTAGCCGAGGGCGCCGGTTACCCTGGTCCAGCTGAGCGAGATGCTGCTGACGGAACTGGTAGAAGCTTTGAAGTTTCCCGGTGCGTCGGGCAGGCCGGTGCTGGGGTCGGGCGTCGCGTCGGGGTGGGGGTCGGTGTGGGGTCAGGCACTGGAGTCACAGCGGCTGGCGTGCTCCCGCAAGCAACCAGCGCTCCTACCGTTAAGGCGCTTCCCAGCAGCTGGGCCGGGCGCCGGAATTGGGCGCGCGCGAGGTCAGCGGTGAGCAGAAGGGACAGCAAGGTCTGATTTATCTGGAACTCCTCCGGAAGCTTGGAACTGCAGTGACAGCTGCCCTCACCAGCGGCCTTGAGCGGCTGATGATCGGGGGCCGACCCGCGCATAAGGGAAACCCTTCGGGCTGCACTTCGTTCTTATGGGCGCGGCGTTTCTGTCTGTCCTTCCAGGAATGGGCGCTCGACCCCGGTTAAAGCGGAACCTGCCGTTCAGGCTGCGCTGGTCTTCTGTGTTGTTTGAGCTGAGACAAGCGTATTCAGACGTCGTTCGCTGCCGTTCGCTGGAGGGCAAGGCTGTGGGCCGCCGGTGGATCAGTTCGAGCAGGGAATGGATTGGCATGGCACGACTCTGGCGTCTGGCAGTGACGCTCGGAACCTGCCTCTCTTGCAGGGATACGGGCCGCAACCAGCACTGCCCAATGCGGCACTTCCTTTGAACGCTGCCCGGTGCTTCAGGAGCACCTTGAGTTGGGAGGCGTGACAGCGTACCGCAGTGACTCTGCCCAGTTCACCTCGGCGCATCAGGCAGAGCCCAACATTTTTCGTACCCACAGAACAAGGGCTGTCCGGACTAGGCACGAGGCTACACTGAACACGTGTAGTATCGTGTGCAAGCAGGTTAACCACCAGCGGGCGTGAGTGTGGCGAAGGGTGAGCGCCTACACCCTGAGCGCATCCGAGCGGGTGAGGTTGAGAGACCGCTGCTTTGCCCACATGAAGGCGGCGAAACCCAGTGCCAGCAACACCATCGCCAAGACGCCCCAGGGCCGGTAAATGTGATGCTGCGTAAACAGCCACGCGCCCGCCAGCAAACATGCCGCCCCAG
>Ga0160427_10000392_pt1 | contig 27209 bp, 16 predicted proteins | sample SolpanmetagenomL_FD_108194 | JGI IMG/M metagenome (GOLD analysis project Ga0160427, IMG submission 108194) | Solar panel surface microbial communities from Lawrence Berkeley National Laboratory, California, USA - L | ecosystem: Engineered > Built environment > Solar panel > Unclassified ...
CACGAGCGGCGTCCTTGACGGACATGCCGCCTTCGACCGCCGCTACGATCCGTTCCCGCAATGCAAAGTCATACCCTGCTGCACCAACTCTCTTCATTTGTTTATTATGCCAAATGCTCTAGAAGGGCAACCTGAAGTACGCCGACCTGAGCGCCATGCGGCTGCCGGACGCCGCCATCGAACTCGCCGGGCCGTGCCGGGACGGCTCCCCGGCGTACCTAAGTACATCAGGTGCGTGACTTCCCCCTGTTGAGGTCCAGTCAGGCCTGACAGAAGAAAGCAGTCAGTTCACCCGCTGCGCAGCTGACTCCAGTTCCAGGGGAGCGCAGATCGAGGCGCAGCCCACCGGCTTCCAAGGAGCAGGATGATCTTGACGGTTCTGTTCAGGCAAGACGTCTTGCCCCGTGGTAAAACCTCTCCATGAGCGGCCTGGAGCTGATGGCGTACCGGCTGGACCTGCAGGCGCGCGCCCGGGCCTGGGCAGATCTGGAGGCGGGAGAACTTCGGCGCCGAGCGGTGACGGCCGCCCGGGACGGGGACGTGCAGGCGTTATGGGAGATGACCGAAGCCTATGTCCTGCTGCAGGGCCTGGCCGGCGCGAGGATCAGCCAGCACACGCTGCGGGCGTACCGGACCGGGGTGTCGCTGTTCCTGGAGTATGCCACGCCGGCCGGCGTGCAGCTGCTGCATCCGCGGCCCAACCACGGCGTCGCCTACGCCCGCTGGCTGGAGGCCAAAGGGCTCTCAACCTCTTCGGTGCGGGTGCGGCTGGCGGCCGCCCGGAGTCTCTACGCGGCCCTGCGCTGGTCGGGTGCCACCGACGCGGCGCCCTTCACCGACGTGCGGCCCGGTCGGGACCCGGTGGCCCGCACCGAGAAGCGAAAACCCTACTCGGCGGACGACATCCAGACCCTGCTTCGCCACGCCCGGCCGGAGGAGGCAGTAATGGTGCTGCTCGGCGCCCACGCCGGTCTGCGCTCCAGCGAGATCGCCGGTCTCCCCCGCTCGGACCTGCATCTCGATGAACCCGAGCCGTACCTGGTGGTGACCGGCAAGCGTCAGAAACGTCAGAGCGTGCCGCTGAGCGGCACGCTGGTTGCCGCCCTTCGGCGCTGGCTCGCCCTCTCCCCCGGGGCCGGTCCCCAGGTGCTGGCCGGCAGCAGCGCCGACTACGTCCAGGACCGCCTGCGGCAGCTGTGCGCCCGCGCCGGGGTCCGGTATGCAGGCCGACACGTCCACGGGCTGCGACACACCGCCGGGACCGAAGTCTACGCCGCGACCAGTGACCTGCTGGCGGTGCGCGACCACCTGCGGCACGCCGACATCTCGAGCAGCGAGATTTACGTCGAGTACGCCCGGAAAGGCAAGCGCAGCGTCGTCCGGGACTGGTGAACGCCGCCGTGACCCTGCACCGCATGATTCGCCCGACCAGCGTCGCCGGGAACCGCGCCCCGTTCGGGATACAACTCACATGACGTTTCTGCACTCCCCTGCCGAGCGGATTTTGTTTTCTTTACTCACCGGCGCCATGTACAGCAGCGTGTTTGCCAGACTGCTGATCAGTGGCGCAGTTGTTCAAAGCGCTGGGGCGGCCTTCGCCGGCCACCTGCTGGGTCGATCATTGCGCGCTGCCTGTCAGCGGGCCCCGCTGCTGTGTACCGCCGCCGTCCTGGCATGCGGAATGCTCAAGGAACGCTTAATCGGGGACGTACCGCTGCGGCAGCTGATCGATCTGCTTCTGTGCGTATGCATCATCACGATGTTGTGGCCCGCCGTAACGGGGGGCCGCCGAAAGCGGCGGGGCCTTACTCCACCGCGCCTGGTGAAACGCTGGTCGAGAGGAATCCCCCTGCTCCGAACGACGGGCAGTCAACCGGCCACATCAGCAACATCCAGGAGAGCCGTTAATCTGCTTTCCCTTTCTGGCCAATCAGGTCGTCCACCTCACGCAGGAGCCGCGTCACCTTCCGCTGCTCTGCCGGGGTGAGGTGATTCAGGCCAGATTGGGCGAGCCGGGCGAGCGTCGCGCCGATCTCCTCGGAAGCATGCTCCCGACCACCGGATTCGGCCGGGGTCGGGCGCAGCCGGGCGCGCAGTTCGGTGAGTGAGGAGGCGCGTGCCAGGGCGATCATCGCCGGGCGTTCCTCGGGCGTGACGTTCCGAAGCGCGACCGCCTTGGTGTACTCGAGTGTCCCGCTGCGAACCTCGGTCAGGAGATCGTCCGGCAGGCGCAGGACCGGCAGGCGGTTGCTTACGAACGAGGTCCAGGCACCGCGCCCCAGGCCGGTGAAGGCAGTCTCGACCTGTTCGAGAAGTTCACGGTCGCCACCAGAGACCTTCAGGAGCTGCGGGTCTCGCATTTTCAGCGATTTCAGGCGTTCGAGCCGGGGGGTCAGCTCGGTCCTGGGAAGGCCCAGCTGCGCCTCGAGAATGTCCAGCACCGCGTCGGCTTCGTCGACGGCGTTCAGGTCCTCACGCTGCAAGTTCTCCACGGCCGAATACTGCTGGAGTTGCGATGTGGTCAGGTCGTGCAGCACGCGCACTGGCACCTCGGTGAGCCCGGCCTCCTGTGCGGCCCGCCAGCGCCGCTCTCCTGCCACCAGCTGGTACCCCTCAGGCGTCCGGTGTACGGTCAGTGGCTGGATGACGCCGTGAAGCCGGATGCTGTCGGCCAGGCGCTGGAGACCTTCGGGCGCGAAGGAGCGCCGGGGCTGGCCGGCACGGGGCCGGATCTGCGCGAGCGGCAGGCTGATCACCGGCACGTCCGCCTGACCGGTGAATCCGGCCAACAGCGAGGGGCGGCTCTGCGAGGCGTCGAGGGCGCCCAGCGTGACGGGTGGCCGCTTCCGGGTCATTTCCGCACCTGCCTCGCCTGCTCTATGGTCAGGAACGCCTGTACAACCGCCGCCATGTCCTGAGCAGCTTCGCTGGTCGGGCGGTAGGCCGCGACCGGCTGGCCGCTCATGCTGGCGTCATTGTGGTCGGCCGAGCGGTAGCGCACGGCAGGGAGCACCGGTGCGATGGGTCCCAGCCGCTCCCGGATGGTCTCGAGCACCTCGACGTCGTGCCGGTTGCGCTGGTCGTACATGGTCGGCAAGAAGGCCGCGAACCGCAGATCAGGTTTGACCCACTTCAGCTCACCGACCATTCGGGTGAGGCCAGGGAGCCCGTCCAGCGCCTTGAAGCGGGTGGCGACCGGCGTGATCAGGGCGTCCGCGGCCACCAGGGCGTTCACCGTCAACGTGCCGAGGCTGGGCGGCGAGTCAATCAGGACGTAATCGTAGGTTTCCGGCAGGTGCGACAGCAGGTTGGAGAGGCGGTGCTCACGGCCGAGCTTGGAGAGCAGCTGGCTTTCCGCGACTGCCAGATCGATGGTGGTCGGGTACAGCGACAGGCCGTGCAGGTGCAGGCAGGGAGGCAGGCGGGACTGCACGGTGGCAGGATCGTCCTCAAGCAGTGCGGCCAGCAGGGTCGTTTCGGGACCGAGCGCCCATTTGTCCGCGCCCAGAAAGCTGGTCAGGTTGCCCTGAGGATCAAAGTCGACCAGAAGTACCCTATGCCCGGTACGCGCCAATTCGAACCCGAAGTCTCGGGTCGCCGATGTTTTCCCGACGCCCCCGGCATGGTTAAAAAACGCATACGTGTAGGTCATAGGGACAGGGTAACGGGTCGGCCACCTCTGCACATAACGTTATGTGTGAACCTCGTTTGTAGAATATGCAACAGTAGTTGTATGCAGATAGGTTTCACTCCACAGCGCGCACTCAGGGCCACGCTCGGCCCTGGCCGATCTTGAGACGGGTCACCGAGAGCGAGCGCCCAGGGTGTCCCAACGGGTGCGTGGGGATTCCAGTCAAAAACGGCCTGGCACACACGGGTAAGCAGCGGTTTAAGTGCAAGGTCTGCAACCACCAGTACACCCTGGACCATTCCCGCCCTCGCATCCCGGAGGACGAGTGGCGCCGCCTGCATGAATATTACGAGCTGGGCTACTCTGCCAGAGATATCACCCGTAAAGCGTATGAGCGCGTCAGCCGACAGCATGTTTACAAGTATCTGCACCGGTTGAAAATTAGAGATGGGCTTTAATCTGAAACGTATCAACCCGTAGCATCCTCTGAAGTTTTAAAATGTTATCTCTTAAACAATCATCATTACCCTGAGACAACGCGGTCACAGAGTGATTTTTTTGCGGTGCCAGGATGTGGTCATGCCGTGCCCGGATCACCGATCCAGGCCCATTCACGCGGCAGCGTAGGGCTCGTCTCGAAACGTAGCCTCCGGAGAATGAAGCATGCCCATCCACCCTGATCCCATCCACATCGGCCACCGCTACCAGGTCATGAAGCGCGGCACCCTGCAGATTCTCGACGTGGCCACCCAGGCCGAGCTGGCCAGCGGGCTGCGAACGGCGCTCGAGCTGTCCCCTGAACTGGCAGGCAACGTGGCCGCACTGCTGCAGGCCGGTAACCCGGTCATCGCGATGTCTGACTGGCAGGTGCAACTGCTCGGACGCCTGATGCTGCATCCAGCAGCGCAGGTGGCCGTGTTCTCTGCGCCTGCGCCACGGCGGGGCCGGCGTACGGTCAGCCGGGTGCCCGTCAACCAGGGTGATGACCAGAGCAGCCCCCTGAATCCTCCTGAACGCCTGAGCACGGTCCAGTCAGCGCTTCAAGACGCGCCGCTCCACGAGACCGAGCCGCGAGACTGAGAACGCCCCTGACCACAGCTGAGCGCGAACCGGGCACCGTACCCCGCCCAGGCGGAACCGCTTTCAGCTGATCGGCAGGCCAAACCGCCTGTCTTCATCACATTCCCGACCTCGCACCTGCGAGGTCGGAGAGGTCCCTGTTGTCCATTTTGCCTCCCACAACCCAGCGGTACTCCGGACGGAACCGCCGACTCCTGCCCGGTGATGTCTGGGTTCCTGACCGCTGCTGGGACAGTCACGGCGAGCGACAGTCGCGGGCCCTGTCCGGCCGGCAGACGCTGGCCCGGGTGCTGGCCGCCGGGTTTATCGCCGGCCAGTTTGAAATGTGCTCTCTGCTCTTCGAATTCGTGTCGCTGCCGGACGCGAACGTCTGGCTGCCGGCCAACAACCGGTTGGTGCGTGCGCTGCTGAACGAGCTGGTCGACCATCTGCGGTCAAAAAGCGGCGCGGACCACCTCCCGATGCTCCTGAACATTGAGCGGCGAGCGGGCCGTCTGCGCACACTGCACTCACACGGTATCGCGCCACTGTGGGTCGGCGAGATCATCTGCGCCTACGCCGGTGAGGGTGTCATCCAACTCCCGTCCGGCCACCGGGTCAAGCTCGGCACGGTCCACCCGCTGCATGGGAAACAGCTCGGAAATACCTGGACCTACCTGAACAAGCCGGCTGACGCCGACACCGTCCGACTTCTGGGACAGTCCGACGCACAGTGGCAGGAACGTGTGCAGGCCAGCATGGAGCGGAGCCGTGAAGCGGAGATCGCCAAGACTGCCGAAGGGCGATCCCGGCTGCCGTCCACGCGGATCCGAATTGATCTGCCACAAATGCCCAGCCTCACGGCGGCACAACTGCGTGCTCTGGATCTGGTGCTCCGGGGTCAGGCGCCGGTCTTCCCGGCGCGCACCATGACCGCCTACCTGGACGCCGTCGCCGAATACCTCCCGTCCCGGCGGGCCAAGTGCAACTCGGCGCCTGACCGAACAGCGCCCGTTCGGGGAAGGGAGACGCGCTCATCACCAGAGGCCACCGCGATCCGTGAACGCAGGTCGGGCCGCCCCAAGTGGCGGCGCCGACCGACGCGGACATCTCTCAGACGCACCAGGCCCAAACGGCGAACCAAGCGGCAGAGCCAGAAGAAACGCCGGCTGACATCGATCAGAAAGCAGAACTTGGCTTTCGCCAGAACCTTCTTCTCGGGTGTGCTGTCAGTTCTGGTCGCCCTCATCATGGCGATGATGATCACATCTGATTCGGCCACGTCCGACTGGATCAGACACGCGGACGGCAGGACGTCGACATCGTTCTGTTCGGCTGACCGTGCCCAAAATCTGTCCCGCTGCACGGATGCTCGGAAGGCCTCATCCGTGCAGCGAGCCGGAGGCGTCATCACCCGGGCCAGGGGACCACCCGGCTCTGGCGGCTCCGCCGCGCCGTCCGTCGACCTTCCTTTCTCGCCCTGGTATGGAGCATCCGTTCGGTTCTGTAGCTACGGGTTAATTCCGGAACCCAGCTGTCCGCTGCCGCTCGGCAGTCGGACGCGGTCTGCTGTCCGGTCGCGACAGGGCGGCTGGTCAGCGTCGATGAACGCGAACCTGGATCCTTGTCGTCAGCTCCAAAGCCGGCTGCAGATGAGCATTGTTGGCGCGGCCGCGGATTCAGTTCTGTTCCGAAACTTCTGCGCGAGCTGCCTGATCATCACGCTCTCTCGACCACCGATCCACGCGGCGGAAGTGTGAATATTTCGGCAAATAACCTGCTGATGAAATTTTGACGTAACCTCAAGAGTCCTAGAGTACTTCGATGACCGAACCGACCGAAAAGGCAGGTTATTTTGTACACTTTTCACCTGGCTCGAAGGCGTGCCACAGGGCATAAAGCAGGGACCGATTTGACACAAAGCCTTGGTCGCTGTGCGACAACGCTCTCAGGACGCCCCGTTCAGCCCATTTCTATGTTCTGGAGAAGCCCACAAGCAGTCACGCAGGACGATCACTGGACGACAAGCGGCAAACGAGGCTCCCTCTTCGGTCATCGCCATACCAGAGGTGAGCATCACATGAGCAGCGCGACCGGTTGCTCACCAGTACCGCGAAGTGGGCCGGGGCAACGACCGGAAGGCTGCACCACCGTGCCCCGTGGTGCAGCCTTCTGCAGCTCACGAACCCGGTCAAAGGCAGGTCGTTCAAGCAGAGAAAGGAGCAGAGCAGACCACAGACAAGCCAGGAAAGAGTTCGGAACTGAAGGTGACAGGCAGAAGGTGCCTGTCCAAATCGGCCGGACGTTCCGGAGACCCCATGACCATCACCACGTACATCATCCCGATCACAGACAGCTCCATTCCGGCTCTCCAGCAGCTCATCGTCCGGCAGCAGTTGCGCGTGAGCGGCGAACACCTGAGCGGCGCGAAGGGCACAATCTACCGGCCGGTGGACGCGGTGACCGCGTCCATCGCCGCCACCAGTGACCACAGCCTGCGGCTCGGCACCGCCGACCTGGACGTCCCGGTCCACCGCCTCCCGGAGTGGGAGTACTGCCTGCTGGTCCGCAGTTCAGCCGCGTTCAGTCAGCGCCGCCTGGTCCACCTGATGCCTCAACTGCTGCGCCGACGCACGCCCGAAGAAGAACGAAGCTGGACCGCCGCGCTGCTGGACGCCCTGCTCACACCGGCCGTCACGGGCCCCGTCCCACTGACGGTCGGCGACACCTGGACCACCGACGGCGAGTTCCTGCCAGAGCAGACCCGCGTCATTCAGCAGGGCCGACACGCCTTCCTGCGTCTGGCCTTCCGTGTCCCGCTGGCCGCGTGCCCGCCCGGCCGGACAGTGCTGGGGCTGGACGTCGGACTCGATCCGCTACTCACAGCAGCGGAGGTCGGCGGCCGCACCTGGAACGTCGGTGGGGTGCATCCATTGACCCGCGACAGCCGCGACCACCTGTACCGCAATGCCCACCAGGCAGGCGTGCCGTCGCTTGAGCTGCGCCGCGCCCTGAATGTGCTGCAGTACGCCGCCTGCCGGATGGTGATCGAGGATCAGGCGCTGCTCCAGATACAGGACGGTGTGCGGGCGGTCATCGCGGAACGGCTGACGCACCAGAGTTTCAGGTCGAACTTCATTTCGCAGGCGCGTGACCTGGCCGTTTTCGACTTTCTGCAGGCCTGGCTGCCGCAGCGCCTGCATGCGTACGGCGCGCAGCTGATCCGCGTCGATCCGGCCTACACCAGCCGTGACTGCAGCCGCTGTCTTACCCGTACGCCGCGTCAGGTCACGGTGTTCCGCTGCCCGAAATGCGGCCATCAGACCGGCGTGCATGAGAACGCCGCACGCAACATTGCCGCGCGCGGCCTGTCACTCGTGCGCTGGTGAGGGGCGAGGAACACAGGGGAGGGGAGAGGATGAACCTGCCACCAATGCTGCTGGACCTCGCGCGCTACCTGCCCTGGGTCATCCGGGCCCGGCCCAACGGCGGCGCCGGGAAGTGCCCGGTCAGACGCCTGGGCCACCGGTTGTACCCGGTCCGCCCGGACACACCCGGGGCATGGCTCACCCTGACGGACGCGCTGAGAGAGGTGCGCACTGGTGGTGCGAGCGGGGTCGGCTTGTGCCTGCCACCGGGACTGGTGGTTCTGGATCTGGACGGTGTGGTGACCGCTGGACGACTGGAGACGGCCGTCCAGCGGCGGCTTTCAGCGCAGCCAAGTTACGCCGAGTACTCGCCATCAGGGAACGGGATCCACATCTGGTATGGCTGCAACCCGGAGGCGCAGCTGCAGCCGAGGAGGGGAGACGGCTGGGACCTGCTCACGCCCGGAACGTTTGTGACCGTCACCGGAGCGCACATTCCGGGCGTGACGCTTTGCCTGAACAGGCTCCCGGCAGCTCTTCTGGCGACGGCGACAGGTCCGCGTCCCCGTGTCCAGCAGGCCGCTCCCTATCCGGTCCAGCCGCCCAGGGACGACCGGATCGAGGCGGCCCTGAACAGGTCAGCGAAGCTCCGCCGACTGTATGTGCAGGGGGACATTTCCAGCTACCGAAGCGCCAGTGAGGCCGATCTGGCACTCTGCCAGCTGCTCCACCGGCTGGTCGGTCCGGATCCGGAGGAGATCAACCGTCTGTTCCGGCAGTCAGCGCTCTGGCGGCTGAAATGGGAGGAATCAACCTACCGCACCCGGACCCTCCGGCTCACCCTGAGCAGCGGCAGACCGTGACGTTCCAGTAAGGTTGCTCGGCACTCCGGCCGGGCACCGTCACGGGCACACCGACACGGTCACATGGTGCTGCTCTGCCCCGATGCATGATCAGGTCACTGCGACGTGCAGCGCCGTTCCCGGTCCCGGCCGGGCAGGAAGACCCTCGACCGACAACTCAGCCCCCATCAGGAGAACGTCCATGACCATTACGATACGGCACTTCACCCACCTGGGCACACCCGCCTGCCGCCCCCTGGGCGCCGTCCGTCAGACGCCGGAGCATCGAGAACCCGGCGATCGCCCGTCCGCTGGCACGCCCTTCACACGGGCGGACTTGAACTCCCAGCTGGAGCAGTCGCTGCTTCGGCAGGGAGACCCGGTCGCCCTGCTGGACCTGTACCTGCAGGCCGGTCAACATGATGAGGCCGGAGCCCTCCTTGCGCGGCTGCGGGCGTCCGCCGCCGCCCATACCACCGCACTCACCTGGGCGCTCCTGAGCCGGCAGGCGGAACTCGAGCGGCAGACTGGGGACGCTGGCCTGCAGAACACGCTGGAAGAGCTGTGGACGGCCAACTCTACGCAAGACCCGGAACTCTACGTCTGGGGCGAGGCACAGCTCGCCAACTGTCTCAGCCGAACCGGCGATCACGCGGCAGCCGACAGGATGCTGGATGAGGCCGTCCAGATGTATGGCGCCTGGACACCAGTGCTGCACCTGACCGCAGGCCTGATCGCCAGGCGGCAGGGAACAGCGCAGGTGGCACTGATGCACCTGACCATGGCCCGGGCCGCCTTTCAGCACGACGGGGACGCCGTCCTGCTGGGGCTGGTCGAGCTGCACCTGGCCGACTGCCACCGGCAGCTCGGTCATGGGTCACGGGTCCGCGAGCTCTTCGCCTCAGCTTGCGGGCGGGGCACGGGGCCAGCGCTGCTGGTGGCCCGCCACCGCCTCGACCTCGAGGAGCTGCATCAACTGTTTGAGGTCGCCGTGCTGGATCCGGAACTCAGTCTGCTGGCCGCAGAGATGCTGCCCGGGCTGAACCTGATGGCCGGGAGTCACGGTGAATCACCGCAGCACCTCACCGTGCTGTGTCTCGGCCGCAACGCCGTGCTTCGTGGTCAGCAGGAAGTCGTGTTCCGTGACCTGCTGCCGGCAGTGGTACTGGCCGTGCTGGCCCTGTGGCCGGGCCTCACGCGAGACGAGCTGCGGCGTTTCTGCACGGACCTGCCGCGGACCGAGGCCGAGCAGGCCCTCAAGCGGGCTTTTGAGACGCTGCGGCGGACGCTGGGAAGGAACCTGATCGACGTCGACATGTCCCAGCAGCCCCCCACCTACCGGATTGCCGCATACGTTGAGTTCCGAACCGACGTGCAGGCCTTCGAGGAGGCGCTGGCAACGTCCCAACTCGCACGCGCGCTGACACTGTACCAGGGCGAACTGCTGCCACGCGCGTCCAGCGACCCCCGACTCCACTACGCGCGTTACGACGTGAGCAGTCCGATGTTTGATCTGCTGCGCTCCAGGCGTGACAGTGTCTTAGCGACTGACCCTGGCCTGGCAGCCCTGCTCGGGCTGCTGTTTGGCAATCTCGAACCGACCCTCCCGTTCTGAAAAGAGACCGAGGGAAGATAGTTCGACTCAGCTCCCTTCTGCGGCCCTGAGCAGGGCGCAGAACGTCTTCACGAGGAGGGGGCTGAGTTCCTGATCCTCTCCAGGCACCGCCCTCAACGCCGCGAGGCCGGGCGTGTATTCGGTCGTTCGCCCGGGATACAGAATGGCAGCGAAGCGGACGGTCAGGGCACCTTCGCTGGTCCGGATGGCGTCCCGGTAGGCGTGCATCTTGTCGATGTCTCCCTTGACCGGACGGCCGTCGCCGGCTTGACCGGGCTGGTCACTGTCGAGCTTGTATTTCGGGTCGAGCAGCCAGAGTTCGGGTGAGGTTCCGGGCCGCTGAACCTCGACGGTCAGGTCAGGGCGCTGCGAAAAGCTGATGGACCGGAACAGGCCCCCTCCCCTCCGAAAGGGCCGCTCCGAAGTCAGCGTGATCCGCGTGCCGCTCACCGGATGCAGGAAGACGAGGAGCGGCACACCACCCGGGAGAATCCGGACGAGCAGGCTTCCAGGTCGGGCAATCAGCACATTCTCGCTCACGAGGCTGAAGCCGGCCTCGCAACAGGCGGCCGTGAGGGCAACCATGACCTGCAACGTGCACCAGGTCTGGTAGAGCGCCGGTACGTTGTCGAGCGGTTCCAGCAGCCGTGCGTCGTCCAGCGTGACCTGAACGGAACGCTGCAGTTCGAGCAGGACTTCCAGAAGGGCGCGGTAGTCCGGACGGCGAAGCAGCACCATGGTGATCCGGCCCGGCGGCCCACGGAGCGACGACACTTCCTCCAGCATCGGCGCACTTCTCCGGGCCGCCTGGAGCTTCGTCTGGAGGGAGGTGGCCTCGATCAGCTCTGGCCGCAGGGCTGTGAGGTGGCGCAACCGGCGGTGAATCGCCTCGACACACGCGCGCACCACGCGGTTCTCATAGACGTCCAGGGTACGCGTGACCCGCTCGTCCGGGAGTTTCAGGGTTGGAGGCGGCTGCAAGTGACCGGCCACGGCCCGCACCAGCGCCTCGGGGCGAGGACGGCGCAGGTATTCCCGGCGTACGGAGACGGAAAGAGCCTCCAGTGCCGTATATGGATCTCGCTGCACCGCCTGCAGCAGCACCTGAAGCGGAGGCCGTTCTTCCGTACCGAGGACGGCCCGGCGAAGGCGCGACAGTTCTTCGGCCACCGTGGCCGGTTTCACCTGGCCCACCAGGGTGCCGGCCAGAGCGCCGGCCCGCTGTAACGAGAGAGCGACATCGGCCGGCAACCCTGCGTGCAGGTCTTCGAGCAGCCGTTCGAGCTGGGCCGGCGTGAGTTTGATCGGCAACACCGTGACGCGGATGTTGAGCATTTCGTCCGGCCACTGAAGCTGCAGCTGATACTGCCCGGCATTGACGCGCGGCCACTCGGCCGTGATCCACACCAGGCCGCCGACCCGCCGAAGCGTGACCGCGAGGGGCGCGCCGTTGCAGGTGACGGTCAGGTCCGTCCAGGAAGCGGTCATCCCGGAGATCAACAGGAGCGCGCTTTCCCATTCCCGTGGACCGGACTGCGGCGACCCGTCCGGGCGTGCCCAGGCGAGGGTCACCCCAGGCCCTTCAGTGGAAGGAGACGAAGCCATGGTGCATTCCTGCGACGTGCATGCGTTTCGCGCGGGCATGGCTCACGGGCAGCGTCTGCTCCGTGACCCGCAGAACCTCACCCAAGGCGTCCAGGAGCCGGGCGTCGGTGCCGCGCAGTTTCGGCAGGATCTTCTGCAGCACGGCGTCGTCGAGCGCCTCCTGTGGATCGAGGCCGAGGGCCGTGGCCGCCTCCGTGTAGCGGAGGATCTCGTCCATCACCCGGAAGGCAAATGGTGTGACGTCGGCCACGGCGTCCCAGAGGCTCAGAAGAATTTCAGCCTGCGGCTGACCGCCAAGATGCAGCGCGAGGCTCTCTCTGGTCACCTCCAGTTCGATCAGCTGCGCGCGGTCGTAGACCTTGTCCGCGAAGTCGTGGGTGGTCTCGTCCACGTTCACCGTTCCGATCACCGACAGGTTGGACGGAAAGGGAACCTGCAGGTCCGGTCCGAGGCGGAGCGTGGCCTGTCCGCCACGGGCGCGCACTTCCATCATCGACAGGAACTGGGCGAAGTAGTGTTCGACCCGCGCGAGGTTCATTTCATCCAGGACGAGGTGAAACTGCTGGGCCTCCCCCCCGGCGACCGTCGCTGCCTCCAGGGCCTCAGCCGCGCGGAGCACGAAGCGGCTGACGGGCGTGTGATAGTAGTGTCCACCGTCCAGCGGGCTATGAAACCCCAGCAGGTCCTCGTTGCTCGTCCAGTTCGGGGCCACCGGCGCGACGAGCACCGCGGCCCCGGTCGCCCGGGCATACGCTTCGGCCAGCCAGGTCTTTCCGGTCCCGCTGATTCCGGAGAGGATGACAAACCCGCGTGTCCGCAGGGACAGGTGGTAGCGCCGCAGGATCCGGGCCGAGATCCGCAGTCCTTCATCCGCCACGCGCGCTTCAATGTCGGCGAGGGTCAATGGCAGCGCTTTGGGTTGACGCTTCACGAATTCAATCACCTCCGGACGAACTGGAAACAGGTACCCCTGTTGGACGTTGCCGTTCTGATCGAACGGACCGGGCTTCAGTCGCCGCAGGTCGGCCGGCAGGTCAGCGAGCCGGACCGGACGCCCGAGCTCCTGATACGCCACTCCGGCCAGGTACCCCCGCCGTTTTTCCGGGATGGAAGCCGACTCCACGTCGCCGTCCACGTCCACGGACGGCGACGTGACCGTCCCAAGGGCCACGATGGCCTGCCGGGCGTAGTGGATGATTCGGTCGCCTGGGCGAAGACGGGCCACATCTTCGTGGTGCTGCAGCAGCCGCCCGCCTTCCTGGCTCGCCCAGACATATTCACCGTCCCGTTCCTCGGTGTAGGTGCGGCCCTGGTTGACCCACCAGGTGCGCCCACCGTCGCCGCGACCGAAGAGGAAGCTGTCGAGTTCGATGAAGTCGGTCGCCTCCACCTGCTTGCGGATAGCCGCGGCGGACGCTTGAAAGGCCTCCAGGGTCGCCACGTCCTGACCGAGGGCCACCAGCGCCTCCTCCGAACGGCGGTTCATCAGCGCGAACTCGTCCGGGTGAACGACCATGACCAGCCCGGTCGAGACGTTCGGCCCGAATCCCGGAAGGTCGTCGAGCTGCCGCGCCTTTTCGGCTGGACTGAGGTCTGAACGAATCAGCAGCCCGGCTGCCTGGCGCACCAGACTGGACTTCTCTTCCACCGTCATCTTCAGCGCTGCTCCGAAGACCGTAGAGCCGGAGCCCCACGAGTAATTTCCGTGGAGCTGCAGCCGCCCGTCTTCGAGCGCGCCGGACAGCTCCAGGGCGCGCTCCGGCGTCAGGGCATCGGAATAGAGTTCGCCAGTGACGTCCAGGTCGCCGAGCAGTGTCTGCCGATGAAAGCGCCACACCTCAGTGTTGAACGCCTCGAGCGTCAGACCTTCCGGCTCAGAAAGCAGTGTTCTCAGCTGCCCCGCCCTGACCTGCCGGATTCGCGTTCTCAACCGTGCGGCCGCGTCGGCGCGAAAGACACCGAACTCCACTCTCAAAGGATCCAGAACTTCTGTCTTCGCTTCGAGGAAATGCCGTTTGACGAGGTACAGCGCCCCTTGAAGATCCAGCATGTCCGCGAGCGGAACACCTGCCTGCGTGAAGCGGGCGAAAAGGTCACGGCACCGGACGCCGTAATCGTCGAGCCGATGCCCGGCCGACTGGCGTGCCAGACGCGTCTCGCACAGCCATTCGACCGCTTCTCCACCAAAGGTCGGCCGGTAGAACGGATGAGCCGTCGGATCAGCCACGAACAGCAGGTAGCTGGTGATGCTGGCGCGGGTGCCCTGCCCGGACAGCGCGCGGCGCTCCTCGTCAGTCACGGCCGCCAGCGCCGGCTCCATGCGTTCCCAGAACCGGTCCGCAGCAAGCAACGTTTTCGGTTCGGCCCACACCTGACGCAGCGCTGTCCGGAACACGGCCGGCGCCTTGTTGACCACGGCGTTCAGGGCCCCGACTGTCCTCCAGCCGAGCAGATTCAGGACGTTCCGCACATTCAGATTGACCCGGAAGTCATCGTCACTGTTCAGGAACTGGTCAAGATGTTCTTTGACTGCCCCTGCTCCCCGCAGCTTGTACCGCCGCTCCTCCTGTTCGAGCTGGTCACCCTGAGTCAACAGCCAGGCTGCGGCCCGTTCGATCGGCGGAAGGTTCACGGCGTGCTGCTGTCTCCAGTCTCCATAGGTGCCCTCGGAACCGTCCGGACGCCGATAGTGCCAGCCGGAGGACGCCGGCGTGGAAGACTGCTTGAGGAAGACCGTGGCCTCGCTCGCGGTGCGGAACAGCGTGTCCTTCAGCAACCGGACCTGCTCCTTCTCTCCCGGAACGACCTCGACCAGCGTCTCCTGATCCTGCTCCGACGGGAGATCAGCTTCCGCTCCTGCGCGCTTTCCGAGGCTGCCGGTCAGAACCAGGAAACCTTGCTCGGTGTGTCGAGCCCGGGCCGAGACCACCGTGGTCTCGAGGTAGAACTCTGGTGATTCGGGCCTCAATGTGTTCACAGGTGCATTAAAACGCATGGGCACGTCAATCGTTGACACAGCCACGAGGCTGATTCAGCTCACTGCCCTCTTGAAAATCAAGGCAGGACTGGCCAGAGCCGGATCTATCAAATATCCGTGAACACGCCTCAAACGAGAATGTTCGTCCACTCACCAGGCAGAATCCCTCGGGTCAGGACGAAGTTCCTCCCGGAAGGGACGACGCTACAGGCTGATCCGTGCTGGTGGCAACTCCACCCGGTGTCGCCTGAGGCAACTGCACCACCACAGGGTCCTTCCACTTCTGATAGGTTTGCCCGCTCGGCTCCTGCTGGCCGATGGTCAGGACGCCGACCGCTGTCGCCAGTTGCAGTGTGCGCTGGAAGCGCTGGCCCTGCTGCGCCCCCTGACCGGTTAGGAAAATTATGCCCCGCTGCGGGAGCGGTTCAGCCGCTCGGTGGACTCCATTCCCCTGCCGTGAGAGAGCGGCCGCTTACGCCGGGACATCGTCCTCTCCCTCTTCCCAGCCGTTGACCTCCAGAACGCGGTCGAGGCTGTGCTTCAGATGCCCGTCATAGCCTCCACCCGCGACGTCGGTGCTGCCCCAGTGCAGCAGGTTGCGCATGATCACGCTGAGCTGCACCGCTTCCCGGACGTCCTGAACCCGGCCGTGCCAGAGAAACTGCTCCATCCCCTGAGCCTGCTCCCGAATCACCCAGTACTCCTCGTCGCCTTCCATCGGCATCAGCACCCGGACAGGCCAGGTGACCTGCGCCAGTGCATTCACGGCCGGAGTGGGATTGCCATGCGCCTCCGCCTGCAGCCGGTCGAACAGCGCGAGTGCCGCGTTCATGATGAGGACCGCCGGTGACGGAGACGGGTGGTCCTCATCAGTATCCGGCAGACAGGCAGTATCCAACTCGGTCAGGTCGCGAACCTCAAAGGCCACCACATGTTCGAACTCTTCCGGCGGCCACGGATCGCCTTCCTTGTCCTCAATCGGAGGCAAAGCGTACCGGTACAGGCCGTCTCTGGAAATCACCATGGCGTAGGGCCGGTCGGCAGCGTCCCGCACCTGGACCTGGTGGTCGAGTGCCAGGCGGCCCAGCACCTGTCTGGCCTGATCCAGGGTGCCCTCGACCAGGAAAGCGTCACGGGACTCTCCGTCCGGCCACCACAGGCTGTTCCGGAAGAGCCTGCGACACACCATCGGTGGATTGGCCAGCGACAGGCGCCAATCGGCGTAAGAACGGGCCTGCTCGCCTTGCTTATCCCCGAGGGCTTCACGGATCTGGTCCTCCAGGTGCGGCGCGACGTGCACGCCCACCATGCCGTGCCAGAGCGGATTGAGGCGGTCAAGGGCCGGGATCAGGAGTGGGCCGACCGGTTCCACGGTCGTGTCGCCGTAGATCACAAGGTCGGTGTCGTCGTCGAAACCGAGAACCTGACGGTTGACGCGCATGTATTCCCCAGCCTGCCCATACACCGGGCCGAGCAGCGTCAGGGTGCCGCCCTCACCGCCAAGGACGACCGCCGTACAAAGGTGAACGAACTCCGGTAGGTCAGCGCTGTATGGACTGCCGAAGAGATCTGTTCCGTAGGGTGCGGCAGTCATCCTCTGTCCTGTTCGAGAACTACCAAAAGGGTGGAAACCTGGAAACGGTGGCCGCCTGCCGGGTAAGCGACGACTGAAGAGAAGAAGACATCCGGGAAGAGAATCTCCAGAGCACTTGAGCTTGCCCGGTTCAAGACCCGTCGGACGGCACCGAGGGAAGCTGAAAGAAGACGGCGAGATAAAAGATTCTGTTGGGCAGCTCGGGTCATGGTTCTCCTGAAGGGTGAAATGACGGGGCTGAACGGACCCGGCCTGAACTCACACTGAAAAGACAACCGGCTCAAGCGTGACCTGTCGGGCCGATTCTTCGTCAGAAGACGGTGATACGGGGGAACCGAGATCGATAGTCACGAGCCGCAGTATCCGGTCACCGACCAGCGTGATCGGCGGCAACGTGGACGGCAGATCCGGCAGGCGCGGGTAGATCAACCAGAGCTCCTGTACGCTCTGGCCGCGCTGATAGAGTTCGCTGTAGGCCAGCATCTGGTAGGCGTCCGTGTTCGAGACGTCGTAGGTGGGGGCCTTGCCCGGCTTCAGACGCTTCCACTTGGTGTCGGCCACGATGATCTGCCCGGAGTTGGTGGTGATCAGCAGGTCCGGCCGGACCGGAAAAGCCCGCAGGCTGCCCACCGAACCCAGTGCCCGATCGGTCATCTGCGTCTCGATGGTCCACTTGGGGAACTGCTCGCGCAGCAACCGGGCGACGTAAGCCTCGTAGACCTTGTTCATGTCGAAGAGCAACGCGTGGGCCTGCGCTGTACTTCCTCCCACCAGAGGATTGAGCTGATAGAGCACCATCCGGCAGATGGACTCGAGCGGCGCGAAATGGGCGTTGCCGCGCTCCAGCCTCCAGGCACCGAAGTCTCTGGACACTGCCTGACTCGGTGGCACGCCGTCTAGAGACAACAGAAGTTCGCGCGCCAGTCGCCGACTGCCCTCGACTCGGCTCAAGCTGAGGATCCGCTCGACGGTCAGCCGGGTCAAGCGCGTCTCGGGCCGGTCTGGGAGAAATTCATCATATTCGACGTGCAGCAAGTGGGCGCGGTGGGCGGGCTGCCTCACCTGACGGGGCAGATCCAGGCGTCCACGCAGACCGGGGCGTTCCTCCTGCACTGTGACGTAAGCGTGCGGCACGCCGCGCCGCATCGCTGCCCGGATGGCTTCCAGCGCGTACCGGAGGAATACTTCCAGCAGCGGCATTCGGGCGGTGTCGAGGTCGGCCGGCGGGGCCACCCGGAAGTTCTTGTGCGTGGCCTGAAGCATCCGTAACAACAACGCGCGGCTGCGTTCCAGCGATCCTTCTCCCTGCCGGGCTCCGGGGCGCTCATGGGTCTTGGGAAGAATCTCGACGGTGACGCCGTCCGGTGTCCGGATCAGTCCGACCCACTGCGAGAGCTTGATGGCGTCGTGTCGCCCGAGGCGGGTGAGGGTCCCCACCGAATTCAACTCACCTTCCTCGCTCCGGGACTGAACCAGCAGTTCCTGAACCGACTCGAAGGCCTCGGAGGCCAGGGCGTGTACGTTGGCCGTACCAGGAGCGGTGACTTGGCCGCGCACCAGGGTGTCGTGCTCCCGTACGATCAGGTGTGTCTGCATCATCACGAGCAGAACCTCACGAGTTGAACTTAAAGACCGAGTCGTCCAGTTGACTGTAGACCAGACTGAACGCCTCAACGGACTCGAAGGCCTCCACATTCACCCAGTACTGCGGGTTCCCGTTGACCGTCCGGTGACGGATGAACTGCAGGGCTTCATCCTTCTCCTTCTTGTCGTCCCCCAGCACTTCCCTGATCTTGCCCCAATCCTCAAAAAAGTATTCTTCGAGCAGCGGCAGTATCCGTTCCTTGAGGACCAGCGCCACATCCGAGAGCTTCGGGGACTCGGGCAGGTCAAGCAGGTAGGCGTGCCCGATCACCTGCTCCCGGCTCAGCAACTGCTCGATTCGCCCGTTCACGGCGAACAGGAATTTCCGCAGATCCAGCGCTGCGCCGTCCTCGAACTCCAGCACCGGCAGCACTTCCGGCTGGGGCCAGACCGGCCTGAACGCGAAGCGGCGTCTCAAGGCAGAGTCGAGCAGGGTCAGGCTGCGGTCGGCAGTGTTCATGGTCCCGATGACGTAGAGGCTCTGCGGCACACTCAGTCTCCGTCTGCTGAGCGGCAGGGTGGCCGTGAGCGCCTCAGGGGTACCCGCCCGCTTGCTGCCTTCCAGCAGCGTGATCAGCTCACCGAAGATCTTTGCCACGTTGCCCCGATTGATCTCATCGATAATCAGCACGTGCGGGCGAACAGTAGGCGAGACCGGCTGTCCAGTCTCGGACGGCCCGAACAGCTGTAACCGCTCAAGAACGGTGACTGGGGCGAGGTCAGCCACGCGCTGCAGGGTCGGGGGAGAGAACTGCCGACCGGTGATCTCCTGGGCGCTCACGTTCAGCTCTGTAGCCAGCCAGTGTACGCCACGAACATGGGCGTAATCGAGGGCGAAGATGGGCTCGCTCCGTGCATCGAACTGGTAGTCACCGGTCACCACGCCGACCGCCCCAATCCGGCCGATGCCCGTAGCCAGCAGAACCAGGTCACCGACCCGGACACCGCTGCGGAACAGCAGTTGCTGAGGCGTCAGGTTGTCATCGGGCAAGCTGGCCAGATCGGTCGGCGTCTTGCCCCAGCTGCCGATCCTCATCTCCCCCCGGGCGAGGCAGCGGTCCCGCACCTCACTGTCCTGCGCCGTTCCGCCGATGTACAGTCGCCACACCTGACCGTTCGGGCGAAGGCCGTGTGGGAGAGTTACGGAAACTGCTCCCTGAGGATCGTCAAGTACCCTCGGCAACTCGCCCCCAGCAGACCGGACAGCCTCCAGGAAGACGCCGTCCTGAAGGCGGTACGACAGTTGACCCTGCTGCATCACCGGTTTAATACCTTCGATGAAGTCCTCGTAGCCAAACGACTGGTGGAAGGTGACGAAGGAGATCCGCTCCTCAGCGGCAAGCTCGTCATAGCGGGCCTTGCGCGCAAGGCGGCCTTGCGGGCCTGGGTGCGTCACGAGGAATTCGGGATCGAGCACCGACAGCGCCTCGTCGACCACCCGGTAGGTCTTCCCGGTTCCGGGCGGCCCGTACAGGACCTGGTTGAGCGGTACGCCGGGCACAGGCACGAAAGGCGGCTGGACGACAGGCAGCGGGACAGGCAAGGAAGTCACCTGATTGACACGGACGAAGATGTCCATGATCCGGTCAACGTAGGTCAGGGCCGACTCGAGCAGGACTGGGAAGGTGTCGTTTTCCAGGTTGCCTGGCCCGAGAATGACCTTAATCTGGAAGCGGCGGCTCTTTCCGGTGCTTTCCAGGTAGCCGTCAAGCGCAGTCTGCAGCGCCGCACGCGAGATCCCATCGAGCGACAGCGACAGAGGAAAAAATCCCAGAACATCGCCAGTGAGCCTGAGAATTACGTGCGGCAGCTCCTCCGGTAAGGGCAGAAGGGCCTGCATCAGCTCCTCCCTGAGGAAGGCGTCCTTGAGGACGTCCCGGACCTCTTCCCCGTGGCCGCCGGACAGCCCCGCCTCCAGGATTAGGCCTTCCGGAAGCAGCTGATCATCAATGTCCGTCTGAGTCGGAAGCAACAGGGCGCGCGCGAACGGTGCCGATCCACCGTTGGCGCTGCCCAGCAGACCGATCTTGACGGCGAGATGTGTCTCGCCGCTGTACGGGGACCGGCTGGGTCGGAGCTGCGCGAGGTCCAGGCCGTCCATCAGCGAGAGAAGCAGGGGCGCATACCGGCGGTCGAGGAGCATGTTGCCTTTGGATGTGTCGGCCGCATACTGTGCGGCTTCGTCCTGGAACTGCATGAACGGGAAAGCCTCACCGTTGAGTACGGCCACCGACTTGCTCGCCTGCACCGTGAGCCAGGCCTGATGAGACAAGGCGGCGAAATCCGGATTGAGCAGTCTGGCGGCCTCCAAGACCCGTTCCAGGTCCGCGAGCGTCTCCACCCTGGCCGCGCCCCTGATTCCGCGCTGCTCGAGAAAAGGCACATTGACGCTGTTCAGCGGCAGAAAGGCGTCTGGATTCAGCCAGAAGAGGCCGGCAGTCAGCTTGGGGAGAGCCACTTTCCGGATGGTGAGGGCCTGCTCGAACGTCCCGGCTTCGAGCCGACCGGCGACGGCCTGCCGGGCCAGTGCCCAGAGGGTCGGCAGGTCCTCCGGCCGGCGGGCACTGCGGTAGGCGAAGAACCAGGCGTTCATTGGGTTGCTCCAGGGCACGCCGGTCAGGTCTTCCGGAGCCGCTTCGCTCAGCGACAGCCGGACGCCGATGGCACGGAACAGTTCGGTGGCCCGCGCGGTGCTCTGGTGTTTCAGGATCAAGGAGAAGAACGAGAAGGGATCGAGCACACTCAGCTCCTCGCCCTCGTCATGCGGAACCTTCACTCCGACCACCCGGAGAAGCTCGATCAGTTCCGGCTGACGCTGCTCGTAGTCGAGCAGCCTGACTGACAACTCATGGAAAAACGGCTTCCAAGAGGAACCCAGCTCACCTGAACTGCCGACTTCAGGAAGATTCTGCGTCCGGCTGTTCTGCCGCCAAACTCCATATGTCTGTTCCTGGCCGTCCTCCAGTTGCGTGACCCATTTTGAAGAAGAGAGACTCGAATTCCTGAGGATGACTGCCGTCGCTGAGGAGGCGGTTTTAAATACGACGTCCTCCTGAAACACCATCGGTTTCACAGGTCCGTTGGCAATCAGCTGCTGACCCTCGAGGAGCCGCTGAAGTAACAGTCGATCTTCTTCCGCGACGAATGCTGTTCCACCCGCCCTGACTTGACTGCCTTTCAGCACCGTGAACTGGCCGCCGCGCACGACTGCCGTCGCTCTGACACCGGAAGACGTGAGGGTGAAGATCGGTGATTCTGGTTCTGGAAGCGTCATGTTCCCAGTAGAGCGCACAGGTACGACATCCAGTGACGTATCTGTTTGGCCGGAAATTCCAGCAACTGCAGAAGGTCTGCTCAACACAGGGGGGAGAGACCCGTTGGAGTTGCCAGAGGGTGGAAACGGATGACCATCTGGAATTGGCCTTCCTGAACATGACACTGGTAGGTTGCCATATCAAAGCGTGCCCCGGCAGCGTGCCATCTGGAACGCTCAAGGCACGCCTGGAGAAGCCTGAGAGCCCCGAGAATGAAGGACATCTTCGTGCACAAGTGCGACTGCTCAACCTGTCCCTGCCTGACTGGCGTATCGGCCGGCTACGCAGCCTACCTATATGACCCGCTATTCCTTAGCCACTACAGTGTCATACAGGCCATAGTGCCTCAGCCCTTCATGGCTCTCGATGCCCGTGTAATTCAAAGATGCGTCTTCATAGCGGCGGAACGCGAATACGGCTTGATTCATGTGCTCTGTATTGAACACCTTCAGCTGCACGAGCAGGTGGAAGTCCTGTACGGTCAGACCGGTCACAGTGCGGAAAAGCTGCGGCTCAAGCTTGGTAATGACATCCTGAAGCGTGTTCTCCCGGAAATCCGTCAGATACATGAAGGCCGGGATCCGCGTGGCAAACTTGATCAACTTTTCCTGAATTTGCTTTCGCCTGGACTTATATTCCTTCTCCGCGTCCGACAGCTCTGCTTTCTCTTTAGATGTGAGATTTTGGCCTTTGCTCTTTCCTTTGAGCTCTTTAACTTTCTCTGTCTTGTTGATGATCGTCTCGATGACATTGTCGCCCAGAGAACGCCAGCCTTCGATGCGTTCGACGGCAGCGAGCGCCTCAGGGTTGTCCAGGACGCGCCGCAAAGTATCGTTATCAACATTCACGAGCAGGGCGCTCTCCCACTTGCGGGCCAGCAGCGTGGCCGACGTGCCGGCCATCGCAATATCGAGAATGCCTCCCGCGTCAATCTGCGTCATGTTCGCGCCATCGTAGGCGAGTACAGGCAGGAAGGACACGAGGTCCCGTACAGCGTTTTCCGGGTCGGACTCGCTCGGAGACAGGCCGATGCCGTACTCGGAGAGCTGTCGCAAGGCACGGGTGGGTGCGAAATCGAACACGAAACACACGGGCTTGAGAATTTCCTCCTCATTCGGATTGTCGCCGTTCGGATTCTTGATGGACCATGGCGATTGCACGCGGAATGCGGCCTGAAAGTACGTTTCAGGCGACTTGAGGTTACGCAACATCAAGATGGACGACCATTGCGGTACGGTAACTCCGGTGGTGAGCTTGCCGCACGAGAGAGTAATGGTCTTGGTATCAAACCCACTCCCAATATCCTTGCGCACGGGTGGAAGTGCCGCGAGTCCGATACCCGCCGACGCGCCCGCAGCAACGACAACGTTGTAGTCATGCCAGAACGTGTTGTGTTTCTCGGCAAACAGGTTGGCCATTGCGTGACAGGCAGCCACATCGGGCAAGAACCAGAACGAGTGCTGCAGGTAAGGCAGCAGGCGTACATCCGAATATGGGAAAGGTGGCTGTGTCCCCGTTTTCAGAGCCTCAACCGCCTGCGGCAAGTGGGCACCGCGTAGGAGGTTCAACCACTTCTGGACGTCGTCCTTGTGCTTGAATTGCGCAGCGGCCCCGGTCCCAGACGATTCGAAGAAGGCATTGAGATCGAACTCGTCGAACTCCCCGGCGCTGGCAATGGCCAGCAGCTCGTCCGGCATCTGATATGTAAGCAGACGCAGCTGCGGCATGGCTCCGTAAGGGTTCCGCTGGTCTGGATGCTCGGCTGCGAATGTCTCCTTGGCGCGCTGCTCGTCGGTGTAGGTCCAGTTGAAGATCTGCTCTTCGATGAATTCACCCGTCGAAAGCGCCCGGAACGGGGTGCCGGAGAGATAGAGGTATGCCCGTGTAGTGATCGGCAGGAACTCAGTCTCATTCGAAGAGAGCTCGCCAAGGTCTTCATTCACTGTCGCCAAGTCCGCGACGTATTCAAGCTTGATCTCCTTAGCAACATCCTCCTCACCCTCGAAAAGCTCCTTGGCAGTGTCACGCCAGGCGCCAAAATGGTATTCGTCGAAGACGACGAGATCCCAGTTAGTGGTATGGAGCCATTCGTTCCGAGCCTTGATGTTTCCAGCCGCGTCCCGACGAAGCAGATCCTGGAAAGAACCGAAGTACACGACTGGCTTACTGGCGTCGATTTGTGTGAGATCGCTGCCTGAGGACCGTGACAGATACTGCCACCCGTCGAAGTCCGCATGGGATTCGAGATCGGTCTGCCAGGCGTCCTCGACAGCAGGCTTGAACGTGACCACGAGCACCCGACGAGCACCGAGCTTTTTTGCCAGATTGTACGTGGTAAATGTCTTTCCGAAACGCATCTTTGCGTTCCAAAGGAAACGAGGAGCAGCTTGGGAATCTTCATTCCAGATCGAGCGAAAGTAGGCTTCCGTCTTTTCGACAGCTTCTAATTGCTCCTGGCGCATTGGGAAGGTTTCATGGTGCGTACCGGTGAAGGGCTGGTCTTTACGAAGTTCGGTGAGTACCGTTTGTACATCCGCAACCGTGCAGCACATCCACTCTAAGTGGGGATTCATAAACCCCTTTTTGATGAGTGCCGCGCGAACTTGGTGATCAGTAATCATCGTGCCATTGTCACGCTCGGCAGGTTCGTCGATTTCAATCTGGTAATTTTTGATGGCTGCCGTTCTAAGTTGCTCAGCGACACGGTGTTTCACATTGCGCGTAGTCTGACCCACCTTGAGTAAACCCGCGTGTGGCTCGTCTTCAATGGAATAAGCGTAGATGCGGGGCCGGACTTTGGGCTTGGGCGCAAGGATTTCTTCAATAGTGGGCCTATTCATCGCTGACATCCATGGGGCGTATTATAGACTCAATGAATACAGCTTCACTTTCAGTGATACCATACTTTTCATAAAGTATTTTGTCCGTCCAAATTTGACTCATGGGAAGATCAGGGACGAATGAAAAACGTTCGCTATATAAGTCTTGAGTATTCTTCCTTAGTGATATCAGAAAACGGACGAATCGCGTGCGCATATAAAATGCAAACATCTCTGCTGTCTTTTCAGAATCAAAACGATTAATGACTAAATATGTTTCAGTACAAGCGGTCCCAGGTTCAAGAATGGTCGGTTTGCTCGTTATCCAGTAGGGAAACGAACCTCGCTCTCCGTAAGCGCGACCAAGAATCACTTTCCATTGGTCGATCCAAGCGTCATTTCGTGGCACAACTGTCCGCTCAATAAATGTGTCGCCTTCTGAGGTCCGCAATTTTACTGGATCTTTCAAGCCATTCGCCTTCTGCTGACCACGGAAGGCGGTGCGCAGTCCGAAGGGCTGAATCGGCGATACGTGCGTTGCAAGATTGTCGCTCTTCACGCCCTGCGGCCACACTTTCTCTAGAATTGCGACACCGGTGTTATAGCGGACAAAAACATCATAAGCGTCAAGCTCGCGGATTACCGGCGTTTCTGGGATTCCCGGAGCAATTGTCTGAATTTCACAAGGACCCTTGTATGAGTGATCCCAAAGGAAGTAGGATACACCTCCCGCAATATCTGTACCTGGAAATGCCTCTGCCGCGTTTGGAAAATCAACGATTGCTCGCATCCGCTTGTCCGAAAGTATTTCTTTACGATATTCCTCCAGCCCGCGGCCGCCAGCGAACCACCGAGAAGGGGTTACCATCACAACAAAGCGCGGTTCGAGGCTCTTCGCAGCTTGAACAAATTTTTGGTAGATCGGCATTGCAAAGCTGCCTACAGCCTCACCGCCACTTTGCCCAAGTTGATATGGTGGATTGCCGATGATTACATCAAATTGCATGTCAACTCCAAATAGCTCTGCGATTCTGGCTGCTATGTCGTCAGTATGAATGAAAGCATAGGCGTGTGTTTCGAGACCAACTCCGCGATCATAATCTCTGCGATTCGCACCGCAATACATACATTTATCACCCTCCCATATATGTTCCAGCCGTTCGAACCAAATGTTGCCAGCATTGTTGTCGAACGACCCCGCGATGGAGTGCTCACCATCGGCATCTTTTGAACAGTAAACACTCCGACGTGCAAGCAGCGCTGTGATCTGCGTGATGCCGATGCCAAATACTTGCTGTGTCAAGATGTGGTCCACACGTTCGTTGAGGTCCGGCATTTTTTCGGCTAGCCCGTCAGTCAGGCGGCGGGTAATCTCGCGGAGGAACACGCCCGACTTTGTACACGGATCTAGGAACCGCACCGAGGAGTTAGCCCAGAGGTTTGCCCCGTCGTAATCGGAGGCCCATGCCTCAGCCAGCGTGTCGAGCATCCGGTTCGCAAATTCTGGCGGCGTGAACACCTCGTCGTTCGATAAGTTAGCAATGCAGGTGAGAACGTCCGGGTTACGGCCACGAATGGTGAATTTCGCTTGCTTGCTCATCTTTGCTCCTCCAGGTTGATACCAGACGCGACTGCCAAGTCACGTATCGTCATTGGTGGATGGGCAGACATAGGCTTAAAAATTTCATGTTTACCAAGTCCGGCGAAGAGGGTGCCTTCTGCACTAAGGCTCGCCATACTAGTTAGAACATCCAGCCGAAAATCACGCCTCTGGAATTTTCCTTTGCCGAGATAGCCCCATTCCACCACGATGATCGGCACCCCATTGACGTTCCGCATGGTCATGGCGTCACCGTGAACAAGGTTGAGAGACAGGATATGAAATGCGGCCCAGTAGAGATCGTCCGCTTCACCTAGGTTCAGGTACTCAGCGAAGACGGTCAGCATGTTGTGCCGGCACTCTGCGACGTTGTCCTCCAGCAATTCGACGCCATAGCAGCACATAAGCCCTAGAAGCGCGTAGTTACGCTTCTCAAATTCGGATCTATTGAATTTTAACTCTATAGCGGCAAGTTTCCGTTGCAGTATAGGAACGAGGAAGTTCCCTGTTCCGCAAGCGGGCTCCAGGAAACGAGAATCAATGCGTTCCGTTTCTTCCTTGACGAGATTGAGCATTTTCTCGACTAGCCAAGGAGGTGTGAACACTTCACCATGATCTGCAACACGCTTTTTGGATTTAATTATATTCATTAGTATTAAACCACCATTCGCAACATTTTCCCGTGGGATTTTTGGCAGGATAAGCTGTCTTTCAGTATTGGAATGTCTACCTCAATGACTTGAGCGAGTGTGAATCATTCGGCCAGATCTGTTCACCGTTCGGAATTCCGAATTTATTTACACAGTATCGTTAAGGGTTCAGCCCGTCACACACGTGGCCATATTGATCCCGGCACTTCCGGTTTTGTTATTTTATCCTCACTGTCTGAACTTAACCACATTCACGTAGCTGTCGCACGAGTTTTGGAGAGCGTCTTAGCAGAGCTGAACCACACTATTCAGAAAGGCATGAAGCAGGTCGCTTTCGACGTATTACTTTTTCATGACGAGTAGAGGGCCGCCCCCTGACCGCCTGACAGATTTTATGAGATGAAGTGAAAACTGACGTGCCAGCCGTTCTTGAGTGCTTCCAACGAGGACGGCTGGCCGCGTTTTCTGGGCTTCGGTGGCTCGGGGTCCGG
>Ga0160427_10000394_pt1 | contig 27035 bp, 21 predicted proteins | sample SolpanmetagenomL_FD_108194 | JGI IMG/M metagenome (GOLD analysis project Ga0160427, IMG submission 108194) | Solar panel surface microbial communities from Lawrence Berkeley National Laboratory, California, USA - L | ecosystem: Engineered > Built environment > Solar panel > Unclassified ...
CGAGTACAACGCCATGCTCGGCAAGCTCGAAGCCAGCAAGCGCGAGCTGGCTGCCCAGGAAAAGGAAGCCGCCTGGCGCGAGATGGCCCGGCAGGTGGCCCACGAAATCAAAAACCCGCTCACGCCCATGAAGCTGAGCTTGCAATACCTCCAGAAAGCCATCAACGAGCGGCGGCCCAACGCCGAGGAGCTGATTGGGCGCATCTCCCAAACGCTTATCACCCAGATTGACGTGCTCTCCGACATTGCCACCTCCTTCAGCACCTTCACCAACTTGCCCGCCATGCGCCCCGTGCGCCTCGACGTGGTGGCCGTGCTGCGGCACTGCGCCGACCTGTTTCGCCAAAACGACGGCGACGAGCACGGCGAGCTGCTCCTGCACCTGCCCCCCGACGGCACCTACCTCGTCTTTGCCGACGAAAGCCTGCTGGTGCGCACCTTCAACAACCTGCTCCTGAATGCCAAGCAGGCCGTGCCCCCTGGCCGCGCCCCGCGCCAGGAAGTGCGCCTGGGCCTGAGTGCCGATGACAAAGTGCGCATCACCATCGCCGACAACGGCGCCGGCATTGCCGAGGAGGTACGCGACAAAGTGTTTCGGCCCAACTTTACGACCAAGGCTACCGGCTCGGGCATTGGGCTGGCCGTAGCCAAGCGCGGCATTGAGGGCGCGGGCGGCCGGCTGTGGTTTGAGACGGAAGTGGGCGTGGGTACCACCTTCTTTATTGAGCTGCCGCTGGCCGGATAGCACGATTAAGCGAGAAAATAGGATTGCTCACCCGGCAGAACGGGCCGTTCGGCTACCGGGCACCGCCATTGGGTAAGCGGGTGCGGTGGGCAGGGGGAGCATGGGTAGTTTCGTTGCAGTTACGTATAAGCCCTCGCCGGCTCCTCACCCTGGTTGCCCCGCCTTTCTGAGCTATGTCATCACGCCTACATTTTTGCTTTGCCCTCGGGCTGCTGCTAGGCAGCTTTGGGGCCGCCGCCCAAACGGCGCCGCTCGCTGCCCCGGCACCCCCGCCGCTCACCGCCGAGCCTGCGCCGCCCGCCGCCGAGCCCGCGCCGCTGCTGGCTACCGAGCTGCTGCCGGCCACCGTGCCTGAGCGCGCCCAGCAGCAGGCCGCTGCCCTCGCCGATGCGTTGCAGCTCAAGGCCCGGCAAGTGGCTACGCTGCGGGCGGCGCTGCAAATCCGGCTTGAGGGGGTCGAAACGCTGAGCCACCTGCTTTTTACCTCCGAGCTGGCTGCCACGGCCGCCGCCGATGCCGTAGATTTTCGCTACTACGCCACCGTGGGCAAGGTGCTCACGCCGGCCCAGTTTCACAAGCTGCTGCAACTAGATGAGCAGGCGGCCACGAGTGTCCCCGAAACCCCGCTGGTGCTGCGCGGGCACTAGCCCGCTGCCCGCCTCGGGCCCCACAGCTACAAAGAAGGCGGCTGCCGTACCTACTGGGTCTGGCAGCCGCCTTCTTTGGTTTGGGCAGTATGGCGCCCGGCTATAGGGCGGCGCGGCGGGCCGTTACTTCGGCCTGGGCCTGCTTTATCTCGGCCACCTGCACTTGCACCTGGCGCAGGTCGAGGGCCTGGAGCAGCGCCGCCACCGGGCCGCGCGTGGGGGCGGCGCTGGTGAGGTCTTCGTAGCGGCGGGTAGCCTGGCGCAGGGCCGTTTCGTTGGTGCGCCGGATTTTGCTGCCCTCGGGCAGGGTGGGGATGAGGGGCGTGAGCGAGTCGATGGTGGTTTGCAGGCTAAGCAGCTCGGCGGCGTTGTTGGTGGCAGTCTCGCTGGTTTTGTCGTCGCGCAGGTCGAGCACCGACTCGCGCACCTGCAAGTCGCGCAGCTCGCTTTGCATGGCGGCCAGCGTGGCGTCGCAGTCGGCAGCCGTGGTGAGAAGTTGAACGGGGTACGTCATGGGTAAAAAAGGCTACTAGCGCGCACCGTTGCGCACTGCCTGGTATAGCGCCCATGAAGAATTTTAGTTACGTAATATTTGGTTGTCTTTGGGTGAAGGTGGGCTGCTGGCCGCCGCTACCGGCCGCCCTGGCGAGGGGCGCGGCTACGCCCCCTCGCCCAGCAGGCGGCCCAGCGCGGTGGCCTCGGCCGTGAGGGCCTCAATGCGCACGGCCAGCAGCACCTGGGCCGTGGCGGCGGCCGGGCGCGGGGCCGCCACCGCCTGCGCCAGCTCGGCCAGCCACCGGGCGGTGGCGGCATCGGCGGTGGGCAGCAGGGCGGCTTGCAGCTGGGCCAGCCCCTGGCGGCGGCGGGCCTGGGTGGCCGCGCTTTTTTGCAGCGTGTGCAGCCGGGCGCCGAGGGTGGCGGCCAGCAGGCGGCAGGCGCGCTGGCGCTGGCGCAGCGGGCCGGGGGACAGGGGCGTGGCCGGCCCCTCGGGCAGGGCGGCGGGGTTGGCGGGCGTGGCGGTGGGGGCCGGCGGCGCGGGCGGGCCATTGCCTTCGGGCGGCGGCAGCAGCAGGGCCAGCGCCGTGAGGCGGGCCAAGGTGGCCGGCGCCGGGCGCCGCCGGCCGGCTTCGAGGTGCGCCACCAGGCCCGCCGAAATGCCCAGGTAACTGGCCAGCTCGTGCTGGCTAAGGCCAAAATGCGCCCGCACGGCGGCTTCGGCAGTAGGAGAGGGCGTGGCAGGGTTGGCCAAAGCGGTAGGGGGTAGAGTTGGGGCCACAAAGAAATACCCAACTCTCCAACACTTGTAGAGTTGGATACTTATTTTTTGGGGCAACTCTACAGCCGGGCGCTGGGCGTGGCGTGGTTTTCGGGCGGGGAGGTGTAGTGGTTTGGGCGCCCGACCCCGCCCCCGGACAAATTGCGCCCTGGGCCGCCTGCCCCAGGCACCAAACCAAGCGGGCGTAGCGTTGTGCCCGCGCCACGCCCGAACTTTACTCGATGACCCAACGCTACCGCTTTTGCTTTGCCCTTGTGGCCCTGCTCGTGGCGGTAGGGTGGGGCAGTGCGGCGCCGGCCTGGGCGCAGCAGGGGCCGCCCGGCGCGGGCACTCCACCACCTGCCACGCCGGCCAGCCCGGCCGCTGGGCCCCCCAAAGCCCCGGCCGCCCGGCCCGCCGCCGAGCCCGGTCCGCCCAACAACCGCCGCTGCCGCTACCTGCGCCTGGCCGCCGGCCACGATACCACCAGCTTTGCGCTGAGCGACACCCTCACGGTAGTGCCCGCCTCGGTGGTAGCGGCCGGGCAGGTAGTGACTTACGATGCCCGCCGCGACCGCTACCAGCTCGTGCGGCCCGCCCCGGCCGACGGCCGCCCCGACTCGGTGCTGCTCTGCTACCGGGTGCTGCCGCTGCCGCTGCTGCGGGCCCGCTACCGCCGCCCGCGCCGCCTGCTCGATAGCATCGACTTTCGCGACCGGCCGATGCTGCGCATGGAGGATTTTTCGCAGAAAGAGCAAATCCTGAACACGCCGGGCATCAGCAAAACGGGTAACCTGAGCCGGGGTATCTCGTTTGGCAACACCCAGAACGTGTTTGTGAACTCGGCGCTCAACTTGCAGCTCGAAGGGCAATTGACGGAGAACATCCGCCTCACGGCCGCCATCTCGGACCAGAACGTGCCGTTTCAGCCCGAGGGGAATACGCAGACGCTGCAACAATTCGATAAAATCTACATCACCCTCACCGGCCCGCAGTGGAACCTAACGGCCGGCGACGTGGTGCTGCGCAACAAGCCCGACTACTTTTTGCGCTACTACAAAAATATCCAGGGCGCGGCCCTGGAGCTGAACCTGGGCGCCCCCGGCCCCCAGCCCCTGCAAGCCGGGACCACTACCAACAGCGTCAGCAACGCGCCGCCCTCGTCCTTCACCACCTACACCAACGGCGTAACCACCAACAGCGCCGCCCCCCCTGGCACCACCGCCGCGCCGCTGGCCCCACCCACCGGGGCCGTGCCGCCCGGCCAGGTTCTGCCCACCGCGCCGCCCACGCTGCCCACCGGCACGGGCAGCGTGACGCTGCGCGACAAGCTGGGCCAGGTGCGGTCTTCGACGCTGGTGGCGGGCGGCGTGGCCAAGGGCAAGTTTGCCAGCATCGACCTGGCCCCCATCGACAACGTGCAGGGGCCGTACCGCCTCACGGGCCCCAATGGCGAGCAGTACATCATTGTGCTGGCCGGCTCGGAGCGCGTGTACCTCGATGGGCGCCTGCAAACGCGGGGCTTCGACTACGACTACGTGATTGACTACAACCTGGCGGAGGTCACGTTTTCGCCCCGCCACCTCATCACGCGCAACTCGCGGCTGAAAGTCGATTTCGAGTATTCGGACCTCAACTACTCGCGCTCGCTCTACACCCTGAGCCACTACCAGCAGCTCGGCAAGCTCAACCTGCGCGGCAACTTTTACCAGGAAGCCGACAACCCTGACAACGCCGCCAACCTCACGCTCTCCTACACCGACCGCAAGCTGCTGCGCGGGGCCGGCAACGTGTCGGTGGTGGGCGCGCCGGGCGCCGACTCGGTGGCCTTCAACCGCACGGTGGTGCAGTACCACCGCGTGCCGCAGGTAGATGCCGCTACCGGCCGGCGCTACTATGCCTACGTGTATGCCCAGGACTCGCTACGCGGGGTGTACACGGTGCGCTTTACGCAGGTGGGCGCGGGCCTCGGCGACTACAAGCTGAGCACCGGCACCGTAAACGCCAACGGCCGGGTATACACGTATGCCGGCCCCGGCCAGGGCGACTACCAGGCCGTGCGCCTCGTGCCCACGCCCCTGCTCAAGCAGATGGCCACGGCTGGCGCCACCTTTCAGCTCGACCCCACGGCGGCCGTGTTTGTGGACCTGGCCACCTCGCAGCTCCAGCGCAACCGCTTCGACAGCACCGGCACCCGCAACCAGGCCGGCGGAGCCATGCGCGTGGGCTATACCGTGCAAGACCGCGCCCTGCCCACCTGGGCGCCCGCCGCCTTGCAGAAGTACCGCCTGCGCTCGGCGCTCGACTACGAGTACACGGCGCCGCAGTTTTCGCCCATCGACCGCTACCGCGACATCGAGTTTGACCGCAACTGGAGCGCCGCCAGCACCGCCAACGCCACCACCACCGTGCCCCGCGAGGACAATATCCTCAACCTGGCCGTGGGCCTCACCCGCGACGCCACCCACGCCGTCAACTACCGCCTGAGCCGACGCTACCGCCCCGGCGAGGTCAGCGGCTTGCAACATTGGGTAGACGTGGCCCAGCAGGTGGGCCGCCTCGAAGTGCGCGGCTCGCTGTTTTTGCTCAATTCGCAGGCCGGGCGCTACCAGTCGAGTTGGGCGCGGGGCGAGGCCAGCCTGCGCTACGGCGGCGGGCGCCTCATCCCGGGCTACACCTACCGGTTTGACAAGAACAAGGTGGTGGCGCCGCGCGGCGACACCATCCGCTCGGCCAACTACTACGACGAGCACACGTTTTTCCTACAAAGCCCCGACACCGGGCGCACCCGTTACGGCCTGAGCTACGCCTTTCGGCAAGACCGCACACCCACCGCCGAGCAGAATAACTTGCAGGTGCACAACCAGGCCCAAACCGTGCAGGGCAACTTCAGCACCCGCTTCAGCAAGAGCCACGACCTGCGCCTCATCGCCAGCTACCGCGACGTAAACCTCGTGAGCCAGCCCGACAGCGCCCGACAGCGCAACATCCTGGGCAAAATTGACCACAACCTGAGCTTGCTGCAAAACCAGGTGCGCTCCGAGCTGACCTACAGCGTGCAAACCGGCCGCGAGCTAAAGCGCGACTTCTCCTTCGTGGCCGTGCCCGCCGGCCAGGGCACCCACTACTACGCCGGCGACCTCAACAGGAACGGTGTGCAGGACAAAGACGAGTTTTTGGAAGCCCAGACCGCCGACGCCCAGTACCGCACCTACATCAAGGTGTACCTGCCCACCAACGACTACATCACCGCCTACCAGAATCGCCTCAGCTACCGCCTCACCGTGAATGCGCCCCGCGCCTGGCGCGATGCCGGCCGCTGGCGTGCCGCGCTCTTTCGCTTTGCCAGCGTGAGCAGCGTCACGGTCGATAGGCGCACCACCAGCCCGGCGCTCATCGACCGCCTCAGCCCGTTTAGCTTCGCCAAGGAAGACGAAAAATTGCTGGCCTTTAACCAGCTGCTGCGCAATACGCTGTACTTCAACCGCGCCAATCCCATCTTCGGCGCCGAGTTCACCGTGCAGCAAACCCAGCAGAAAACCCTGCTCACCGAGGGCTTCGACCTGCGCAACCTCACCACCCAAAGCCTGCTGCTGCGCCGCACGCTGGCGCAGTCGTTTACGGGCCGCCTCACGCTGGCCCGCGACGTGCGCGAGGCCCAGGCCACCTACTCCATCGACCCTACCAGCTCCAGCTACCGCAATTTTCAGCTGCTCATCTATACCATGCAGCCCGAAATCAGCTACCAGCCCAGCCCCGCGCTGCGCCTCACCGGCACACTGCTGCACACCGCCAAAACCAACCAGTGGGCCCAGCGCGTGAGCGACGCCGCCGGCACCTTCGACGACCTCGGCCTCGAAGCCCGCGTGAGCCAGGTAAGCAAGCGCACCATCACGGCGGCTACCCACGTCACGCGGGTCAGCTTCTCGGGCACCGAGGCCGCCTCCGTGTCGGTGGTGGGCCTCGAAATCCTCCAGGCCCTGCGCCCCGGCACCAACTTCACCTGGAACCTCAACCTGGAACAGCGCCTCACCAACGGCCTCAACATCAACGTGGCCTACGACGGCCGCAAGGCCAGCGGCGCGGGTGTGGTGCACACCGGAAGGATGCAGGTGGCGGTGCTGTTTTAGGAAAAAAGCCAGTCCGTTTGGCTAAAGTCGGGGAGGGCAGTAACTTGGAAATCCTTTTGCCACCGGGCGGAAGGTTTTTGGCCCATGATTACCTTCTACCTCAACGACCAGCCCATCCACACCACCGAGCCGGCGGCCAGTGCGCTGCTCGACTTCGTGCGCTACCACGAGCACCTGACGGGCACCAAAATCGGCTGCCGCGAGGGCGATTGCGGCGCCTGCACCGTGCTGGTGGGCGAGCTGGCCGAAGGCGGCCAGCATATTGCTTACCAAAGCATGACGAGCTGCCTCACGCCGCTCGGCAACGTGCACGGCAAGCACGTAGTCACAGTAGAGGGCATCAACCGGGCCGGCGGGCAGCTCACGCCGGTGCAGCAGGCCATCGTGGACCACCACGGGGCGCAGTGTGGCTTCTGCACGGTGGGCTTCGTGATATCGCTTACGGGTCACAGCCTGAGCGAAAAGCCCGCCACCGAGCAAAATACCCGCGCCGCCATCGATGGCAACATCTGCCGCTGCACGGGCTACAAGTCGCTGGAACGCGCCGCCGCCGCCCTCACCGCCGAACTGGCCGAGCGCCCCAGCACCGATAGCGTGCAGTGGCTAAGCGAAAAGCAGTTTGTGCCCGCCTACTTCACCGAAATGCCGGCCCGGCTGGCCACCCTCCGCGCCGAAACCGCCGCTGCCGAGGCGCCCGCCGGTCCGGCTGCCCCCGGCCCCGCCGCTAACGTCAGCGCCGTTTCGGCTTCGCCCAATGGTCACTTTCAAAGCCAGAACGGCCACGACAGCCACCCCTTTCCGCACGCTGCCCACCCGCTGCTGAGCGGCGGCACCGACCTGCTGGTGCAGCGCCTCGATGAGCTGCGCCAGCAGCCCGTTCGCCTGCTCTTCGACCAAAGTGGCCGGCGCGGCGTGCGCCAGCACGCGGGCCGCGTGGTGCTGGGTGCCGCCACCACGGCCAGCCAGCTCCTCGAATCGGAGGTGCTATGCAGCCTGTTGCCGCGCCTGCCCGAGTACCTCAAGCTGGTGTCGAGCACGCCCATCCGCAACATGGGTACGGTGGCCGGCAACTTTGTCAATGCCTCGCCTATTGGCGACTTAACCATCCTATTCCTCGCGCTGGGCGCCGACGTTACGCTGGCTGATGCGGCCGGCGCCAGCCGCTCGCTGCCGCTGGCCGGCCTGTACCTGGGCTACAAAAAGCTGGCGAAAGCCACCGATGAGCAGGTGACCGAAATCAGTTTTCCGGCCCCCCAGGCCGGCGACTTGTTCAACTTCGAGAAAGTATCCAAGCGCACGCACCTCGACATTGCCAGCGTAAATACCGCCGCCTGGCTGCGCGTCGAAAACGGCGTGATTACCGCCGCCCGGCTTTCGGCCGGTGGGGTAGGGCCGGTGCCGCTGCTGCTGGCTCGCACCAGCGACTACCTGCTGGGCCGCGCGCTAAGCGCCGAAACCGTGGCCGGTGCCAATGAGGTGATGCAGGAAGAAATCAGCCCCATCGGCGACGTGCGCGGCACAGCGGCCTACAAGCGTCTGCTGCTGCGGCAATTGCTGTTTGCGCATTTCCTGCACTTCGCGCCAGAGTTGAAGCTGACAGAACTAGTCTAAAATATTTTAAAAAGAACGTCGTGCTCAGTGCCGTGACGCAGTTCTGCCGCTTCCTCTGCATCAGTCAACGAAGCGGTAGAGATGCGTCACGGCGCTGAGCATGACGGACGGGTAAAAAAAGGCAGCCATGAACCACCTCGACCCCCAGCGCCACGTGCGCGGCGAATCGCAGTACCTCGACGATGTGCCCGTGCAGCAAGGCACGCTCTACGCGGCCGTGTACGAGTCGCCGCTGGCCCACGGCGTGCTAAAAAGTCTCGACTTGCGCGCCGCCCGGCAGGCGCCCGGCGTGGCGCGCATTCTCACGGCCGCCGACATTCCCGGCCGCAACCAAATCGGGGGTATCGTGCCCGACGAGCCGCTGCTGGCCGAAGGCCACGTGCATTTTCGGGGGCAGCCGGTGGCGCTGGTGCTGGCTCGCACCGAGGCGCAGGCGCACGCCGCGCTCAAGCTCATCACGGCTGATATTGAGCCGCTGCCCATCCTCACCGACCCGCGGCAGGCGGCCGCGCAGGGCGAGCTGATTGTGCCGCCGCGCACGTTTCGCATCGGCGACTCGGCGGGTGCGTTTGCGCAGTGCGCGCACGTGTTGGAGGGCGTGGCCGAAAGCGGTGGGCAGGAGCACCTGTACATCGAAACGCAGGCCGCCTACGCCTTCCCAACCGAGCTGGGCGGGGTCAAAATTATTTCCTCGACCCAGGGGCCCACGGCCGTGCAGCGGCACTGCGCCGTAGTGCTGGGCATCGGCATGCACCAGATTGAGGTGGACGTGACGCGCCTCGGCGGCGGCTTTGGCGGCAAGGAAGACCAGGCCACGCCCTGGGGATGCCTGGCCGCGCTGGGGGCCTTTGTGGTGAAGCGCCCCGTGAAGCTCGTGCTCGACCGCATGGCCGACATGCGCATGACCGGCAAGCGCCACCCATACTCGTCCGACTTCAAAATTGGCCTGAGCGCGGAACTGAAAATCCTGGCCTACGAGGTTACGTATTACCAGAATGCCGGCGCCTCGGCCGACCTCTCGCCGGCCGTGCTCGAGCGCACCCTCTTCCACACCACCAACGCCTACTACATTCCGAACGTGACGGCCACGGCCAACTCCTGCCGCACCAACCTGCCGCCCAACACGGCCTTTCGGGGCTTCGGCGGGCCGCAGGGCATGTTCGTTATCGAGTCGGCCATCACCAAGGCGGCGGAGGCGCTGGGCGTGCTGCCGAGCGAGATTCAGCGGCGCAACCTGCTGCGCGAGGGCGACCTGTTTCCCTACCGCCAGCTGGCCGAGCTGTGCCACGCCGAGCAGGCCTGGGATACGGCCGCCGGGCTATTCGACCTGGCCGGCGAGCGGGCCGCCATTGCGAAGTTTAACAAAGAGAATCAGCTCTTTAAGAAAGGCCTGGCGATGATGCCTATCTGCTTCGGAATCTCGTTTACCAAGACGTTTATGAACCAGACGCGGGCCTTGGTGCACATCTATACCGACGGCTCGGTGGGCATCAGCACCGGCGCCGTAGAGATGGGGCAGGGCGTAAACACCAAAATCGCGCAGGTGGCGGCCAGCACGCTGGGCATCTCGATTGGGCGCATCAAAATCGAAACCACCAATACCACCCGCGTAGCCAATACCTCGCCCAGCGCCGCCAGCGCCACCGCCGACCTCAACGGCAAGGCCACTCAGCTAGCCTGCCAGGCCCTGCGCGAGCGCCTGCTGCGCCACGCCAGCACCGAGTTTGCAGTGGACTACGAGGGTATTCAGATTGAAAATGAGCAGGTGCTGGCCGCCGGTATTCCGGCCGAAACCACTTGGGAGAAGCTGGTGAGCAGCGCCTTCGTGCGGCGCGTGGCCCTCACCGAAAACGCCCATTACGCCACGCCAGGCGTGCATTTTGATGCCAGCACCGAAAGCGGCCATCCCTTTGCCTACCACGTGTATGGCACGGCCCTGACTACCGCCACCGTCGATTGCCTCCGCGGCACCTACACCATCGACAGCGTGCGCATTGCCCACGACTTCGGCCAGAGCTTTAGCCCGGCCATCGACCGCGGCCAGATTGAGGGCGGCGCCGTGCAGGGCATCGGCTGGATGACCTTGGAGGAAGTGAGCTACAACGACGAAGGCCGGCTGCTCAGCAACTCGCTCAACAGCTACAAGATACCCGACCTCTACTCGGTGCCCGCCGTGCTCGATGTGCATTTTCTCGACACGCCCGGCCACCCCAACGCCATCCTGCGCTCGAAAGCCGTGGGCGAGCCGCCGCTGATGTACGGCATCGGCGCCTACTTCGCCCTGCGCGATGCGGTGCGGGCATTCCAACCCGGTGTGGCCCTGCCGCTGGTGGCGCCCCTGACGCCCGAGCGCGTGCTGGGTGGGCTCTACCCGGCGTTTGTGGCGGCGCCCGCCCGCACAGCGGCACCCTTAGCAGGGTAGCAAAACGAAGCCTGCCAGGCAGCGCTTGCGCCGCCTGGCAGGCTTCGTTGGGGGTGGTTGGCCTACTTCAGCAGGTCCGTCTGCGAGCGTAGCACCTCGCGGGCAATGGCCAGGTTGGTGTCGCGGGGGTTCACCACGAGGTGGATGAACTTCTTGCCTTCGTTCACGAGCTTCAGCAGGTGCAGCTGGTTGCTCAGGGTGATGAGGATATCATCAATGCTTTCCCCTTGCAGCTTGAGGGCATTAATGGCCTTTTGCTTTTGCTTCACCACTTCCGTGTTGTAGGCCGCCGCCGTATCGGGGTTGATGCTCGAATTGGTGTGCGATGCCAGGCTCATGCCTGAGCTAATGTCAACCACGGCCACGGCCAGCAGGGCTGGCAAGTCATTTAGAATATTCTGGACAGCTTGTCCGGCAGGAGTAGAGGTACTATAAGCCATTGAGTAGCTAAGAAATGAAAAAAGGTAGATTTGTTGATATTAGCGTGTAAGGCTCCCTTGGTCAGCCATGAGGGGAGTTGGGGCAGCCGCTACTGCTGCGGCAGGCGGCTGGCCTTGGCACGCGGCCGCAAGCGCCGGCGAGAGATTTGCGCCGGGTTGGGCCAGCCTACTGGCTGGGTCTGCCTGGGCGAAGCCGTTTGCAATAGTTTGCAAAGGCTTGAGAGCAGGTGAGTTTGGAAGCCCATTGCCTATTGAGCGGCGTTTGAGGTTACAAAACTACTTGGCTGCTTTAGCGGCCCACATGACCGTGCTTACCCAATCCCATGAGAATTATCACCTGCCCTGCTGATAGTGGTTATACCCCTGAAAGCGGGGGGCTTTGCGGGTGAAAGCTGCGCTAAAAGTGCCTAATATCTTGATTTGCCTCAAATAAAAAATTCATTTTAAAGGGTTTGTCGTATGGCCTTGCTAGCTGCGCAGTCTGTGTATGCGGGCCGGAAGAGTGGCTGCGCAAGAAGAAGCACCTAGATTTATGAAGCGGATATTATTGATTGAAGACGACGAGCTGGCCCGCGCCAGCACGGCCGAGCTGCTGACCCTGGCGGGCTATGCCGTGAGCACCGCCGAAAATGGTAAAATCGGAGTTGAAAAAGCGCACGCCCAACTGCCCGACCTGGTGCTGTGCGACATCGGGTTGCCCGTGCTCGACGGCTACGGGGTGCTCTACAGCTTTCGGCAGAGCCCGCAGCTCGTGCGGGTGCCGTTCATCTTTCTAACAGCCCGCGCGGGGCGCGCCGAGGTGCGGCGCGGTATGGAGCTGGGTGCTGACGACTACCTCGCCAAGCCCTTCGAGAGCAGTGAGTTGCTGAGTGCGATTGCGGGGCGTTTCACGCGGTTTCAGCATTTGCAGCCGCTGGGGAGTGCCGCCGCGCTTGCCCCAGCCCTGGTTGCGGAGCCCGCCGATTTTGTGGCCTCGCAGCGCAGCAATCTGCTGGCCCTCGCCGTAGACCGCAAGCCCCACCTGGTGCCGCGCCGCCAGATTATCTACGCCGAAGGCGATGAGCCGACCCGCCTCTACTTTGTGCAGGCGGGCCGCGTAAAAATCAGTAAGACCACCGCCTCTGGTAAGGAGTTGATAACGGGCTTTTATCAGGCGGGCGAGTTTTTTGGCTATAAAGCCCTCCTCGAAGCCACTACCTACCACGATTCGGCCGTAGCTGTCGAAGACTCGACGCTGTTTTACATTCCGGCCGATGATTTTGCCCAGCTCCTGCGCAACCCCGAGGTGAGCCAGCAGCTGGTGCGCCTGCTGGCTGGCCGCAAGCGCGAGCGCGAAGAGCAACTGCTCGACATGGCCTACAACTCGTTGCGCCGCCGCGTGGCCAATGCCTTGCTCGGCTTCTACGACCATTTCAAGCCCAATGAGGCGGCGGAAATGCTCATTCAGCTCTCGCGCGACGACCTGGCTGCCGTGGTCGGTATCGCGCCGGAGTCGCTGAGCCGCACCCTTAGCGAATTTCGGCACGATGGCTTGCTGGAAGTTACGCCCAAGGGCATTCGGCTCTTGCAGCCTGATAAGCTGCGGCGTACCGATTGGTAAAAGTAGCTCGCCGTGTGCGTGATAGTAGCGGCCAGCCAGGGCCCCGCCGGCTACTGAAAGCTGCGACCCACACCGCGCCCCGTGGTGGCACAAGTAATAAGCTATGCCCCTACGGGCGGTGCTAGGCGCGCCGCCAGCGCCCCGCATCAAGGCCCAGCGTCACGAGTAGCGCGTGCGGCAGCGTCACTACCGAGGCCACTAGCAAGGCCAGGCTGATGAGCATTGGCCCGCTAGCTGCCCGCGCCCAAGCTAGCCCATAGAGTACGGCCAGCGCAGCCACGCTAATAGCCAGCAGCGGCGCCGAGCGGCGCAAAAAGAAACCAAGCTGCGCCCGTAGCTCAGGCAGGTTACCGCCAAAAGGCTGGCCCATGAGGGCATTCATGCGCAGCACGTGCTGCAAGCTGTGCCAGAATACGAAGTACACGCTCGCCGACAGGAGCGGCGGCAGGGCCACCAGTAAGAAGCTGAGCAGCAACACTTCCTGCATATCGGTGCGGGCTAGCCAGAGTTGCCGCGTCAGCCAGTAGCTGACCCACAGGCTGAAGTGGCCGGCTAGCACCAGGGGGCCTAGCCAGTCAGCGGCAGCGGCTATTGCCAATGCGCGCACGGGTGTGGCCCCGGCCAGGGCCAGTAAGTCGTTGATGAGCGTGCGCGTTTCGGCGGGCCAAAACCACAGCGGCACCGCAAACAGCAGCGCGCCGCGCAAGAGGCTGTGGGCCAGCCACTGCGCCCGGTAGCGCGCCGCTGGCGCATCGCCCGAGCCCCAGTGCCAGGCCGATAACCCAAAGAAAAACGCTACTGCCAACCCCGGCTGGCACCACCACAGCAGCCCCACGGCCGCCGCCAGCCCCAGGTAGCCGCCCAAAAACGCCGCCCAATAGTGCCCCCGGTGCCGGGCTAGCGCGGGGTGCGTAGCCGGCACCACGTACTGGTCGCAGGCGCCGTGGGCCACGCCCAACAGCACCAAGCCCAGCAGCAGCGCCGGTCCTAGCACCCAGGCAGCCCAGGCTGGGGCTAGCCAGCCCACCAGCCCGGCCGCCAGCGCCACCGCGTAGGAGTAGCGCTGGGGCTGGGCCGCCCGGCTAGGCCGTGGCGTAGCCATCGAGCACTTTCTTCTCGTCGAGGCGCTCGTCGAGCAGACGCTTGCCTACCAGGTAAGCCACCACGGCAATGCCGACTTTATTAAAAACGTCGAAGAGGCTGAACGCGATGTGAATGTAGTTCAGGTCGATGCTCGTGAGGGTGAGCATGTAGCCCAGCGGGTACACGCCCCAGGTCGTGATGGTGGTGAGGCCGATAAAGCGGAAGCCCCAGCGCTCGGTGTCGTTGCCGCGCGCCGCAAAGCGCTTGTACAGGCCGTAAAGGGCTAGCACGGCCACCACGTAGCCCACCGTAGAGATGGCGCCCCACAGCAGCTTGCTGCTCGTAATGATTTCGCCCGCAGCCGTGAGCTGCTGCTCACCGATGTAGCCGGTCAGCACCATAAAGAAGTCGGCCAGCAGCATGACGGTGATGGCCTTGGCCGCCTCGTGGAAGCGGATGCGCAGCATCGACGTAGCCTTAAGTAGCAGCAGCGGCGTAGTCACGGCCCAGTCCATGTAGCGGTACTGGCCAATGGCCTGGTAGCTGTGCCGGATGAGGGCGGTCCGCGCCTCGGGGTCGGTCAAGTGGCTGAGGTCTTGCAGCATGCCGTGGTAAAACCGGGTGATGAGCAAGTACGACACGCCCGCCACTAGGGCAATCACCCCGCCGTAGGCGCGCGAAATGCGGTGCTCGGGCGCCACGCTCTGGTTGGTAAGCAGGCAGAAAAACACGTTGCCCAAAAAGCAGTAGCACGCGATGGTCAGGAAAAAATACGTGAGCATCGGCAGCATGCCCACCTCCCCGGCCGTGGGGACAAATTCAGTAGCAAAAGTCATGGGAAAGCGAGAAGAGAAGGGAGGTAAAGCCAGGAAATACGCCTGGCTCCTTCTCTACGCGCTCAGCAAGACGAAAGTTGATTGCTAACTAACTAACATTGTGAAGGTTGTGTATGAATTTTGCGTGAATTACAGGTTGTTTCACCCTCTGCATCTGCTCTATAGTAAGCTGATTATCAACAAACAGTCCTCACTCCTGGCTACCAGCTAATTTGCTGGGTAGTAGCCAGGAATGAGGACTGTTTGCCAAAATAGTATACCAAAAATAAGCTGGCTACAAACCTGCTGCCCGCTATCCCTTGCGCCGCCGGCCCGCCAAAATGCGGTAGAACGAGCGGGTTTCAATTTCCTCAATGGTGAGGCCGGTGGGCACGATGTCTTCCTCCGTTAGGGCGCCGCAGTTCAGGGCCTTGAGGAAGAAATTGAGCAGGCCCTGGCCGGTGGCGGCATCGTCGAAAATATCGCCAGTGAGGGTGGAGATGGCGGCGCGGTCCACGAAGGTTTTGAGGCGGTGCACGGCGCCTTCGTAGGAGCTGAGGAAGAAGTTGTAAGTGGCGGCGTAGCGCATGGGTAGTTGGGCGGGGTTGAGGTCCCAGCCCTGGTAGAGGCCGCCGATGAGCGAGTGCATGGTGTGTTGGTAGGCCTGGCGCCAGCCGCTGTGCACGGCGTCCTGGTTTTCGCGTAGCTGCGCAAACGTGAGGTGCTCACCCCGGTGCGGGCCGATGGGCATCACGTTGGTAGCGCCGTCGCTGAGGAAGATGCCGGTGCCGCCGAGCGCTACCTTGGTCATGTGGTGGGCAAAGTCGCAGACGGGGTGCGCCATGGTCTGGTACTTGGCCGTGATGCCCGCCGAGGCTGTGTAGTCGTAGGTGCCAAAGTGCGCCGCGATGCAGCGCCCCTCGCTCGCCCGGATGATGCGCATGAGGGGGTTGCGGCCCTCGTCGTCCATCACGATTTGAGTGGCCTCAACCATCGTTTCCATCTTCAAGGTGCCGGGCGCCAGGTTGTTAGCCTTTTCCAGTAGCTCGAAAAAGCGCACCATCGTGGTCATCTGCTCGGGGATGGTGACCTTGGGCAGCATCACCACGAAGTTGTGGGGCAACTGGCCGCCGGTGGCTTCGAGCAGGGTGCTCAGGAAGATGTCGAGGGTGCGCACGCCGCGCGCCTTGAGGTCTTCGGTGAAGGGCTTGATGCGGATGCCGATGAAGGGCGAAAGCGTGCCCTGGGCCATGCCTTTGGCTACCTCGTGGGCGGCCTGCACGGCGGTGGAGTCTTCCTCGGCGTCGGGCCGGTTGCCGAAGCCGTCCTCAAAATCGACGCGGAAATCCTCGACGGCCTCGGTCTTGAGCTTCTGCACAATCTTGTTGTACACGGTGTAGGCCAGCCAGGCGGGCTCCTGGCGGCGCTCGGCGGCGGGCAGCTTGTCGAGGTAGTCGGTGAGGGCGTGAATGTCTTTTTCGAGCGTGGGCAGGTGCTCGTGGCCGGCCAGCTGGAGCACCCTAGCCAGCTCCACAAAGTTGGGGGCGTAGGTCTGGAGGTTGCGCAGGGCAATTTCGCCCATCCGTACGCAGGTATCGGCCTTAAAGAGGTTGGCGCCGCCGTACACGGTGTGCACGGGCTGGCGGTCGGGCCGGTCGCCGGGGTAGGTGTGCTGAAACTTGAGGTTGGCCACGCCGAGCTGGTCGAGCAAGGCAGTTTTATCGGAGTCCTGGAGGCTGAGTTTCATGGGAGGGAAGGGAAGAGCGGTGGAGTTCATGAGCCGCGGTAGGTGCTGTAGCCGAAGGGGTTGAGCAGCAGCGGCACGTGGTAGTGCGTGTCGTCGGCGACGACAAAGCAGATGTCTACAAACGGATAAAACCCGGTGGTATGCTGCTGCTCAAAGTACTGCTGTGTGAAAAACCGCAGTTGGTAGGCGCCGTGGGCGAGCCGCTCTTCGGGCAGCAGCAGGTCGAGGAGGCGGCCGTCGGCATTGGTGACGCCGCGGGCAATTTCGCGCCAGCCGGCGTCGTGCGCCCAGTCGTGGAGCACGATGGTAACGCCCGCCGCCGGGCGGCCCAGCGTGGTATCAAGAATGTGGGTGGTTATCTGGCTCATGTGAGTAGTTTTTGGAGGCGCAGGCGCGTGATTTTAGCCTGCTCGCTCATGGCAACGTGGATTTCCTGGCTAGGGTCATTCGGCAGCCGCGCTTGCAGCAGCGCCAGCATTTCGGCGGCCGACTTGCCGGTGGCACACACGATGAAGATGTAGCCAAACTTCTGCTCATAGGCATCGTTGCCCGCTGCCAGGGCCGCCAGCGTTTCGTCCGAAGCCTGGCGCACGGCGCCTTGCTCGCCAGCCGCCCAGGTGGCGGTACTGGCAAATTTCTCCTTCAACGCGCGCACATCCCCGATTTTGGGGTGGTGGGTGAAGGCTTCGCGCCAGTCGGCTTCGGTGAGGTTGTGCCAGATGCGGTTGGCCGTCTCGTAAAGCATTGCTGCTGAATGCAAGGGAAATTGCCCGTTCAGCGTATCTACCCAGGCCGTGGCACCGCAGCAGGTGGCCAGGGCCTCGGCGCGAGCGGCGGCGGTTAGGGCGTTGAGGTCGGGAAGAGTCATGGCAGTGGGTTTCAGGTAGCGCGAAGCTTCTACATGCGTGCGCGAGAGAAACGAGTATCTCGCGGCGGGGCTAGGTGGCGCGGCCCGGCCTGCTCGCGGCGCTCGCGCACGAAGCGGAAGCGGAACCTGCGCGCCGCTTCGGTTATATCACCGTCGGAAAGCGGTTGACATTCTTATAGTAGATATACACCGACGGCTCCTTGCCAATCGACGCGGCCCACTGCTGGCAGAACGGCGCCATCCAGATGGAGTCGCCTTTCTTAACCGGATACCATTGCTGGTCGAGCATATAAATGGCCTGGCCCTGCAAGTAGAGCAGGCCGTGCTCCATAATGTGGGTTTCAACCATCGGCAGCTGGCCGCCAGGCTGGTAGGTGAAGATGTTGACGGCCATGTCGAAGCCCAGCTCATTGGGTAGCAGCTCCTGGATGCGCAGCGCGTCGTCGTTCATGTACACGGGCGCTTTGTTGTCGTCCTTTTCGCCCCAGTGCACGCCCGGCGTGGCCTGGCCCGCCAGCGGCTCATACACCTTGTGGAAGGTGAGCACCTGCGTGCCGACCGTGGGGTTTTTGAAGGTATAGCTTTGGCCGATAGGCACGTACACAAACTTGCCTACCGTGAGAATCCGGCTGTCGTCGCCAATGGTGGCCTGCACCTGGCCCTGCACCACGTAAAAGAAAATCTGGCTGGCCTCGGTGGCGCCGGTCAGTTGCCCGGCGTCGGTGAGGGTCACGAGCGTTTGGCAAAGGCGGGCGCCCATCTGCTCGTTGATGATGACGTTGGTGGTGCAGCCCGTCCAGCCGGGTACGTTGCTGTTGATGTAGCCATCGGGCGCGATGATGGCGTGGTTGCGCCGGACGACGGAGCGGGTGAGGGAGCCGAGTTCCATGAAATAGGGTAGGGAAAAGAGGATAAGAAGTGTAAAACCTGGCTGTCATGGCGAGCGCCGCCATGACAGCCGGATTATTCGTACTTGCTTTTTAATTCCAATAAAAACCGCTCGGCTACTTCCAGCGCCGCCGCCACGTCGGCCGCCTCCACGTTCTCCAACGGGTTGTGGCTAATGCCTTTATAGCAACGAATGAATGCCATGGTGGCCGGCGCCACGGCCGAGGCGGGCACAGCGTCGTGGCCGGCGCCGCTCACCAGGCCATCGACCTCGTAGCCGCTGGCCGCGATGGCCCGGCCCAGCAGGCGGTTCAGCTCGCGGTCGCAGGCCACGGGGGCAGTGTATTGCACCAGCTGCCAATCGAGGGATAGCCCCCGGCGGGCCGCAATGGCCTCAGCCCGGGCCTGCAAGTCGGCGTAGGCGGTGGCGAGCTGGCCGGCGTCGGGGCTGCGCAGGTCGAGGCTATGGATAGCTTGGCCAGGGATGACGTTGCTGGCCGAATACGGAATGCGCAATTGGCCTACCGTGGCCACCAGCCCCCGGCCGTGGGTGAGCGCAAAGGCTTCGGCAGCCAGCACAAACTCGGCGGCGGCGGCCAGCGCATCTTGGCGCATGGGCATGGGCACGGTGCCCGCGTGGCCGGCCATGCCCTGCCACGTCAGCTCCACGCGCTGCTGCCCGGCAATGGCCATCACCAATGCGATGGGCACCTTATTCTCCCACAGCACCGGGCCTTGCTCGATGTGCAGCTCGAAGTAGCCCAGCCACTCGGCGGCGGGCAGGGCATCGGCGGCGAGGCTGGCGGCGTCGCCGCCCATGTCGGCAATAGCCTGGGCCAGCGTGATGCCCTCGGCGTCGGTGCGCTGCAAAAGTGCGGGCTCGAAGGCACCCGTTACCACTTTGCTGCCCAGATAAGTGGTGTGAAAGCGCACGCCTTCCTCATCACTGAAAGCTATCAGCTCCAGGTTGAATGGTAGCGCAACGCCTTGCTGGATAATATTTTCTACCAGGTTAAGCCCCATCAGCACACCCAGCGGGCCATCATATTTGCCGGCATTGACTACCGTGTCGATGTGCGAGGCCAGCACGAACGTCTTGGCGCCCGGCCGCTGGCTGGCCAGCCGCCCGCGCAGGTTGCCGATGCCATCGAGCCGCGTTTCGAGGCCGGCGGCCTCAAACCAGCTTTGCACGAGGTTGCGGCCCCGCACGAAGGCCGGCGTGCCGAAGCGCCGCGTCACGGTAGCGCCCGTGGCGTCTTCGCTGATGGCGGCCAGCTCGTCGATGCGGCTGAGAAGGTGGGTGGTGCGGGTTGCGTAATCAGTCATTAAGCTACGTTATCAATCATCAATGAGCAATTATCAATCGGTAATGAACAGTTGATAACTGCTCATTACCGATTGATAATTGACAAACTTACTTGCCTACCGCGTCACGAACTGCCCCCGGTTGAGGTGCAGAAAAGCAGGCCGCCGAAAAACTTCTTCCCCCGCTAGAAAAGTGTGCGTGACCACGCCCGTCAGCTCGCAGCCCAGGTAGGGCGATACCTTGTGGCGGTGGTGCAGCAGCGCCTCGGTCACGGGGAAGGGTTGGTCGGCGGCCAGCACCAGCAGGTCGGCGTCGTAGCCGTTGGCAATCTGGCCTTTGCGGTGGCTTTGGCCGATGAGCTTGGCCGGATTGGTGCTGAGCCAGCGGGCCAGGTCGGAGAGGGTGGCGCCGCGCGGCCGGGCGGCCGTCCAGAGCACGGGCAGGGCCAGCTGGAGCGAGGCAATGCCACCCCAGGCGGTAGCAAAGTCGCCGCTGGCCAGCTGCTTGAGGTCGGGCGGGGCGGGCGAGTGGTCGGTGGCCACGAAGTCAAGGAGGCCGCTTTGCAGCGCCTGCCACAGCTGCTCGTTGTTGGCCCGCTCCCGGATGGGCGGCGCGCACTTAAACTGCGTCTGGCCGTCGGCAATGTCTTCGGCGTTGAAGAAGAGGTAGTGCTGGCCGGTTTCCACCGTCAGGGGCAACCCCTGGGCCTTGGCTTCGGCAATGGCGGCCAGCGAGTTGGCCGATGACAGGTGCACGATGTGGACCGGGCAGCGGTACTCGGCGCACAGCCGAATCATCATTTTTATCGCTTCATCCTCCCAGCTTTTGGGGCGCGAGGCCAGGTAGTTGGGGTACGAGCGGGTGTCGCCTTTTTTCCACTCGTCGTTATCTTCCGATAGCTCGCAGTGCACCAGTAGCGGCAAGCCGTGGCGAGCCAGGATGGGCATGGCGCGGCGCAAATCGGCCTCCGTGGCATTTGGAAAATCATCGATGCCGGAGTGCGTCAAAAACGCCTTGAAGCCCAGCACGCCGGCCGCAATGAGCGGCTCGATTTCGGCGGCGTTGCCGGGCACTAGGCCGCCCCAGAAGCCTACGTTGGTGTGCAGCTGGCCCTGGGTGGCGGCCTGTTTTAGGCGCAGGTTTGCAACGGAAGTCGTGACGGGTGCCGAGTTCAACGGCATGTCTACCAGCGTAGTAAGGCCGCCGGCCAGCGCGGCGCGGGTGCCGGTGTCGAAGCCTTCCCAGTCGGTGCGCCCGGGCTCGTTGAGGTGCACGTGCGGGTCGATGACGCCGGGCAGAATGGCCGCGTGGCCGAGGTCGAGCACGGCGCCGGCCACGGCGGCATCGTGGGGCAGCACGTCGGCGATGCGGCCGGCTTGCAGGGCCAGCAGGGCGGGGCGCGGGCCGGCGGGCGTGACGACGGCCGTGCTTTTTAAAAATAAATCGGCCATGAAGCGAGTATTGGCGGTGGCGGCTGGCGACTATCTTGCCGCTCTTTTTTGCCCCGCAATCTACGCGCTATGCCCATTAAACTCGGACTGAATGCTTACGGTAAAAACGCCGTGAATCTGTCGCGCATTATTCGCCACGCCGGTCACCACGAGTTCCGGCAGGTGTCGGTGAGCGTGCAGCTGACGGGCGACTTTGAAACGGCCCACACTTTGGGAGACAATGCGTTAATCCTGCCCACTGATACCCAGAAAAACACGGTGTACGCCCTGGCCAAGGAGCATTTTACGGGCACCATCGAGGCGTATGGGCTGGTGCTGGCCCGGCACTTTGTGGCGCGCAACCCGCAAGTGAGCAAGGCGCGCATCGAGCTGGTGGAGCACCTGTGGCAGCGCATGTCGTTTGATGGCCAGGCGCATACGCACGCCTTCACGGGTGGAGGCTCCGAAAAGCGCCGCGCCGTGGTGGAGCTAACCGCCGCCGGTAGCACGACCGTCTGGGCCGGTATCAAGGGCTTGCTGCTACTCAAGACCACCGACTCGGGCTTCGTGGGCTACCCCAAGGACGAGTATACCGTGCTGCCCGAAACGACCGACCGCATCTTGGCCACCGAGTGCGAGGCCGAGTGGGAGTATTCCCGCAGTGAGGTAAATTTTGAGGCACTTTTTCAGCACGTGCGGGATAGTCTGCTGCGCACGTTTGCTGGGCACAAGAGCCTGTCGGTGCAGCATACCCTCTACGCGATGGGAGAGCAGGTGCTGGAGACTACTGAGCAAGTAAAGGAAATCAGCCTCATCATGCCCAACAAGCACCACATTCCGTTCAACCTGGAGCCCTTCGGGCAGGCCAATACCAACGAGGTATTTGTGGCCACCGATGCGCCGTTTGGCTACATCACCGGCACGGTGGTGCGGGGGTAATTTTCTGACATAATGCCTGCCACCCCCCGCGACCTGCCCGCCTGGACCCTGGCCGCCGCTGCTTTGCGCACCGGCCAGTCGGCTGCGCTGCTGTGCGTGGTGCGTAGCGAGAGCAGCAGTCCTGGCCGCCAGGGCTTTAAGATGACGGTGACGGCCGGGGCGGTGGCCGGCTCCATCGGGGGCGGCATCATGGAGCATAAATGGGTGGAGCTGGCCCGTGAGCGCCTGCGCACCGGCGATGCCACGCCGCTGCTCCGGCCCCAGATTCATCGGCGCGAGGCCCCGGCCGACCGCTCGGGCATGATGTGCGCCGGCGAGCAGGAGGTGCTGCTTTGGCTATTGAATGCCGGTGACCTCGCAACGGTAGCGGCTATTGAAGCGGCGCTACATAGCCTGGGCGGTGGGGCCTGGGAGGTGAGCGCCGCCGACGGCCTGCGTCTTGCTGCTGAAAGGCCAGCCGCCTTCTACAGCTACCAGCCCGGCCCCGCCTGGCGCTACGGCGAGCAACTGGGCTTTCGGGACCAGCTGACTATCGTAGGGGGTGGGCACGTGAGCCTGGCGCTATCGCAGCTGGCTAGTAGCCTGGAGTTTGAAATCACGGTGCTCGACGACCGCGCCGACCTGCCCACGCTGGCCGCCAATCATTTTGCGCACCACCGCGAGCAGCTCAGTAGCTACGAAACGCTGGCCGTGCCGCCCGGTCCGCGCCGCTACGTGGTGGTAATGACCGTGGGCTACCGCACCGATGCCGTGGTGCTGCGCCAGCTGCTGGGCAATGACTATGCTTACCTCGGCGTACTGGGAAGCGCCACCAAAGTAGCCGAGCTACGCCGCGTGCTATTGGCCGAAGGCTATGTGGCCGAGGCGCTGGGCCGGCTGCGTGGGCCTATTGGGGTGCCCATCAACAGCCGCACACCCGAAGAAATTGCCGTGAGCATTGCCGCCGAGCTGATTGCAGTGCGCAACCAACGGTAACAAAACTGGCAGGGCAGCGCCCGCTACGAATGGCTGGTGGCGGGGTCAGCCGATTCTACGTTGGCGTCAGCCGCCGCTTGTTCGCGCAGTTCGGCTTGCTCGTCTAGGTCGTCGATTTTTTCCTCTTCCTGCCAGATAATCTCGGGGTTGAACAGGCCGGTGAGCGCGGTCAATTCTTCGAGCAGGCTGGGCTCGGTGGCGGGGGTAGACTGGGGCGGGAGGGGCGAATCGGGTTGCATAAGCTGCCTACGTAGGTCAGTTAGCAATAGGTTGTAAATCTGTCGTCAAGGCGCGGCAGCTATTGGCGCAGAACGTAAGGTGCCTGGCCCGCCAGCAAGCGCAGCTCCTCGCTAGGTCAACCGGCGCTACTGCCCTGGCCGGCAGTGCTATAGCACCCCAAGCAGCCGCCGCGCCGCGCCGATAATGGCCAGCTCGGCCTGGCCGGCCGGCTTCTGGGCAGCGTCGAGCTGGGGCTTGGTGGCCGGGGCGGCGGGTGGGGTGGGCTGGCCCTGCTCGATTTGGGTGAGCCGCGGGGCCAGCAGGCCCGCCACTGTGCCGAGCTGGGCGGCTAGCGGGGCGTATTCGGCCAGGCTGGGGCTGACCGCGAATAGCGGCGTGAGCGCCTCGGTGGCGCGCTGCCAGGCGGCTACCTGCTGGCGCAGGCTGGCGAGCTGGCGCGCGGCGGCGGCCGAGAGCACCGGCGGCTGGGCCGGAAACGTGGGCACCCCAATACTGAGGCTGGCCAGCAGGCTGTCGGCGGTGGCGCCGAAGCGGCGGGCCACGTCCGACTCGGCCGGGGCGGCATCGACAAGGCGGGTGAGGGGCGTTTCGGTAGTGTACTTCAGGCCCTGAAAGTGGCGCTTGTAGTCCTTCACCGGCTCTAGCACCGCGGCCAGGGTTTGCAAGGCGGGCAGGGCGGCGGGGTAGGGGCTGGCCAACTGGCGTAGCAGGGCGGCCGGGGCGCGGCGGTGGCGCAGGCCCAGGGCATCCAGCTCTTCGCTCACGAAAGCCAGGCGGCGGTACATGTCGGGCACATCCTTGGTGAGGGCGGCGGGGCTCCAGAGGCGCTCGGCCACGGCGGCGGCGCGGGGCCACACCCGGCTGTCGTAGAGCACGCTATCGGCAAACTCGCTCCACATGGCCGCCTCGCCGCCCAGCACGCGGCGGGCCAGCGAGTCAGGAATGCCTTGCAGCGGGTCGGCGGCGTAGTGGGCGGCGGCCGAGTAGTTGAGGTCGAGGTAGTAGCCGTGGGCGCGCAGGGCGGGGTGGCCCAGGCGCACGGCGTCGAGCACGCCCTTGGGGCCGCGCCAGGTTTCGACCATAATGGGCGCGGGCAGGTCGGGGCCCAGTATCTCATCCCAGCCCACCATGGTCTTGCCTAGCTTCTGCACAATGGCCAGCATCCGGCGGTTGAAGTAGTTCTGCAGCTGGTGCTTATCGGGGATGGTAGTGCCGGGCTTTACAAAGCCCTTGGCCTGCATGAAGGCTACAATGCGCGGGTTGTGGCGCCACTGCCGGCCGTCGTTCTCATCGCCGCCAATGTGAAAATAGGCGTCGGGAAACAAGCCGCTCATCTCCGTCAGCACCGAGTCGAGCATGGCGTAGGTGCTCTCGCGGGTGGGGTCGAGCAGGGCCCAGTTGTTGCTGGTGCCCCAGCGCGTGGGCACCGCCTTGATGGAGTCGTTGGAGCCCAGGCGCGGGTAGGCGGCCAACAGCGCGCCGGTGTGGCCGGGCAGGTCGAACTCGGGCACTACCCGAATGCCGCGCTGGGCGGCGTAGCGCACTACCTCGCGCACCTCGGCCTGGGTGTAGTAGCCGGTGGCGCCGGCCACGGTGTGCAGGCGCGGAAACAGTCGGCTCTCCACGCGCCAGCCCTGGTCGTCGCTGAGGTGCCAGTGCAGCACGTTAAGCTTCACGGCGGCCATGCCATCGAGGTTGCGCTTGACGACGGCCACTGGCAAAAAGTGCCGCGCCGGGTCTATCAGCAGCCCGCGCCAGGCAAAGCGCGGCTGGTCCTGGATGTCGCAGAGCTGCGCCCGCCAGCCCTGCGGCGTGCGCTCCAGCACCTGCCGAAAGGTGGCCAGCCCGCGTTGGATGCCCAGCGGCCCCACGGCCGTGAGGCTGGCCCCGGCAGCCGTGACGCGCAGGCGATAGCTCTCATCTGGGGAGGCGGCGGGGCCAGTCGTTTGGCGGTGCAGGGCCAGCAGCGGCGCCGTTTTGAAGGCGTAGTGGCCGGCCTGCCAGGTAGCCTGGGCGGGCACGGGTAGCAGCGGGCGCTGGGCGTGGGCACTGAGCGCCGAAATGCTAAGCAGAATTTTTGCACCGAGTTTAACGGGGGGTAAAAAGGAGTTCCCCGGAGAGAGGCGTTGAAAAACTCGGTGAAACTCCTTTTTAACTCCTCTTAAACTTGGTGCGAAATCTATCATGTTATATCAGTCCCCTGGCCTTGAATTCCAGGTATTTATTGAGCGTGTTCACCGTGAGCAGGTGCGGGGGCGTGAGCAGCGCCTGAATGCCGTAGCGCTGAAGCTCCAGCACAATCTGGCGCTTCTCCTGCTGAAATTTCTCGGCGATGGTTTGGTTGTACACATCGGCTGTCGTGTCGGCCGGCGCGTCGAGAAAGGTGCGTAGCTCGGTGTTTTCAAAGAAAACGACCAGCAGCAGGTGCGCCTTGCTCAGGGCGCGCAGGTAGGGCAATTGCCGTTCCATTCCCTGCAAGGTCTCAAAGTTGGTGAACAAAATTAACAGGCTGCGCTGCTTGATGCGGGCGCGCACCGTGGCATAGAGCAGCTCGTAATCGGTTTCGAGGTACTGTGTTTTCTGCCGATACAGCACCTCCAGGATGGTGCGCAGGTGGCCCGGCCGGCGCTCGGCGGCCACCGTGTGGCCGGGCTTATTGGCGAAGGTGAGCAGGCCCGCCTTGTCGTGCTTGAGCAGGGCAATGTTGCTGAGTACCAGCGTGGCATTGATGGCGTAGTCGAGCAGGCTGAGGCCCGCGAAGGGCATGCGCATCACGCGGCCCTTGTCGATGAGGCAGTACACTTGCTGAGCGCGCTCATCCTGAAAGTGGTTGACAACCAAAGAGTCGGGGCCGCCGCCGGCGCGCCGGGCGCTAGCCTTCCAGTTGATGGTGCGCGGGTCGTCGCCGCTGGCGTAGGGCCTGATTTGCTCAAACTCCATACTCTGCCCCACCCGCCGGATGCGCTTCACGCCCACCTCCGTCAGGCGGTTGTGAATGGCCAACAGCTCATATTGCCGCATCTGCAAAAACGACGGGTACACCGGCACCACCTGCCCCTCACGCCCGAAGCGAAAGCGCCGCCGCACCAGCCCCAGCGGCGAGGCCGCGTACACATTCAGCGCTCCAAATTCGTATTCGCCGCGCTTGGTGGGCCGCAGCTGATAAGTGATAACCTGCGTGTGCCCCGGCGCAATGGCCGCCTCAAACAGCACATCGCGCCGCTGAAACTGGGGCGGTAGCTCGTCAATCACTTCCGCCTGAATGCCGAAGCGGTAGCGGCTTTCCAGGTAAATCTGCACCATATTGTCGTCGCCGTTTGAGAGCTTGTCGCCCAGCACCCGCCGCCCGGTTACCGGGCTGGCCCCGCCCCCCGCCGGCGCGTAGAGCAGCGCCGCATCGAGCAGCGTCAGTAGCCCCGCCGCGCCCAGCAAGATTTGCATCGGCCCCAGCAGCCAGGGCAGGAAAAACGCCACCACGAAGCCCCCGATGAGCCCGGTAAATAAGTAGAAAAAGCGCCGGGTGAGGAAGAAGGACATAAAAGCTACTGCATCATTAAGTACTTGTCTGTCATTGCGAGCCTGCGAAGCAATCGCACTCGCACGACACCCGCGCCGGTCGTTCTGCTAGGGTCATTCGCTCATCGTTCAGGTGCGATTACTTCGCAGGCTCGCAATGACAGACGGGAGGCCATTGGCCTGAGCTATTACCGCGGTACTTCCACACTTTGCACAATGGCCCGCACCACGTCATCAGCGGTGCCGCCTTCCATCTCGCGCTCGGGCGTGAGCAGAATGCGGTGGCGCAGCACCGGCGCGGCCAGAAACTGCACGTCCTCGGGCGTCACAAAGTCGCGGCCGCGCAGGGCGGCCAGGGCCTTGGCGCCGTTGAGCAGC
>Ga0160427_10000395_pt1 | contig 27026 bp, 16 predicted proteins | sample SolpanmetagenomL_FD_108194 | JGI IMG/M metagenome (GOLD analysis project Ga0160427, IMG submission 108194) | Solar panel surface microbial communities from Lawrence Berkeley National Laboratory, California, USA - L | ecosystem: Engineered > Built environment > Solar panel > Unclassified ...
AGAGACAATATAAGTCTAGTAGTGCTTCTAGTAGCGTTTTGTTTTTAATCATATATATACTCAAAAATAAAACATTTAAGTGATGATAAGTCTATAGGCTTTATAAGTATATATATATTATTACCCTTATTACTTTATGTAGCCTATATGAATTGTCTATATAATAATAAAACCTAGCTTTTTTTGTTTAGTTTTATCTGCATTTAATTTGTTATTATGCGGAAGATAGACGGTACCCCTCTAGGAAAACATATACGTCGGCTCTATAGGACTTTAATAGCAAGCAGAAAATAGTACTTACGCAAGTAAGAACAAGTCATAATTACCCAAACTATATCAAGTACGATTGAGAATAATTAAGTCTAATATATGCAAGTGCAAAGAAGAAGTAGAGGACACTTAAAATCTACTTATACAATGTTGCTTGTAAAGAAAATAGAGTGAGGCACTAAGAGAGATAGCTAAAGATAGAATAAACAATGTATTCTTTCTAACTAGAGATGAAGTATAAGACGAAACTAGCGTACTAGAAAGATAGAAGATGATAAGATTATAACATAAAAACCAAGTCCATAGCGCAGTTTCTATAGAGTATAGACAAGATGGCAGCAAAGAAGAAAGTAGTACGAGGAGATATAAGAGAGGAGAGACAACAAGAGAGGCAAGGAAAGAGAGAAAGAGAAGGAGAGGAGAAGAAGTAGTATAAAAGCAGTATAATTTTACTTAAATATCTCAGACATAAGAGTATTAAAAAGACAATAATAGTATTATAGAGCTCAAAATGGCGTTTAAACAGAACCGCTCTTAGATAGTCCAATAAATCAATTGATTAATAAGTTAATCAATCATTAATGCAATAATAGATACTTAAAATAAGGTCAACTAGTAGTATAGTAGATGTAGTAGATATAACTATTTTTATAGCAAGAATCAAGTCTGTTATATATAGAACTAAAGTACTAATCAACTCATACTTACCTAAAATAACTATATATCTTTTGCCTGAATACTCTTATAAGCTTATATATCTAAAAAAAAATAACATACTACTATAATAGTCTAAATCAAGTAGCTATCTATTGTATAATTTTCTAGATGTATACAGAAACTAAGTAGTCTATATAATATGCAAACTAAAGCCTATATATAAGTTATAGAATCTAAGCTAACTATTGCCTATCTTTTAAGCAATTACATCTATATGCCCCAATCTTATTGATATTAACTTAGTTGAATTACCACATAAAGATATAGATGTCTGTTCTTAGTAACTTCTAGTAAATCTCTAAGTGTTTAGAGAGATTAGACCTAGAGAACTATCCTACTTGGATGTAGAGCTTAAGGGCATGCAACTTCATACTAGGCAGTTACTTCTAATGCTAATTATATACAGGGTATGCACTTCTACAGTTTACTTAATCAATGTATATTATATACGTTCGTCACTTAGGCCAAATGTGATTCTGTCTATAGCAAACTAAAGGCAAGTCTGTAGTCTACAGCACTGTGGAATCATATTGCTATCACTTACCACCAGGCAAAGAGTCCAGGTTCCTGCGAAATGAGATTTATGGAGGGCGAACTGTGAATAATCAGTGTTTCCCGACGATTGTTGGTACCTCGTGTTGTTGTTTTAGCCGATAAGGCTTTGTTTTGCCTTTCGTGCTCCACGAAATATCAACATTGCCCGTCGTGACGCTGCGTATGTCCACTCTTGCAGGTCAAGGTACATACACATCGATACTCGCCCACTACCATTCTATCTTCCTCAGACAGTCTCATGGTCGTCTCGCTCCTGTTTCATATTGCCGCGCAGTATATTCTTGCTCAAGTAATACATTTGAGAACACCTACATCGTCTGAAGACAATAGCGATCTGTAGCGGACTATCCTTCATTTGAACAAGAGCACAACACACATGTCCAAGGAGAATAGGCGAATGGTGTCAGTGATCCACAGACATATCAGCGAAAAAAGCTATCTGATAGACACCTGTACCTCGACAGTCGAAACTTGCAAAGGTCCTCAGCAGACACTAGATCATCTACCATGTCTTCAACCTCATCAAATCAGTCAACAAAGTCATCAGCACTGGATACGCCAAAAAGGCAGGACCTTGTAGATAGCTCTCTCGCTCAGGCCCCTGGAGGCACAGCCTATGGACCAAAGCACAATCCGCAACAAGCGTCTACGATGTGGCGACATACCACATGCGGGAGCTCTCCGCAGACGAGGTCCTCATCGAAGCATTCGGCTTTTTCTCCTCTGATCCTTGCTAGTGATCCTATTAGTACCGCATATTATAGCAAGATTCCAGCCAGATATAACTCGCCAACGATCTCAGAATCTTCAGATGCTGCTTCTCAGCACGCACAGTCATCAGCAGTGATCACACAGTCTGTGTGCCATGCGGCGAAGGTATACCACGTATCTACTATCGACATGCCTCGGGACCGTATGCATGTTGATGTGAGTATTCAGAGCATAGTTGAGGGGAATGTGAAACCTAATCAGAATATTGAGAGGTCACTCTCGACATCATCTTTAGTACGAACTACACCACCTTGTGGAGAGCGACCGAAAGAGCCTAACATAGCAATCGCAGATACGATTATCACAAAAGTCGGACATCAGGCCACCTTCAAAGAGATATACTTCCACCAATGCTTACACAACAGCTCACCAGTTCATACCACAAGCAGTGCAGAGTCCTATCGTTGACCTGACGGCCACGAAATCGCTGTCGATGGCATGCAACCGTACTACTTCTAGCGTAACATCGATCTCCTCACCCAGCAACAATCGACCAGCGCCATGTCTGCCGATGTCTCTGCAAACAGGAAATAAATCAAGGTTCCAACCTCTTTGTACGCATATTCTTGACGGAACTACTCCCGCTGCGTATGCAGCAATGCTCTCGGGCGTAGTAGCAGCTTTCGAAAGACGTATCATTGTTCTAGAGAGAATGAAGGACGGCCTGTTATACACAAATACCTTTACCGGGCATGAGGCCGTCGATGTGCTCTGCCAAATCATCGAGACTACTGACAGGACTCTTGCTCTTTTGCTTGGACGTGCACTTGATGCACAGTTTGTTTTTCGAAATGTCACTTACCAGGCACGACTACTGGATTCCAGAGAAGAGCTGTACAGATTCGAAGACTTGAGCATTAAAGGAAAGGAAGTCAGTGGTGTCTTCACGTTGTTGACGCAGTGCTACTCACCCACATGCACTCCTGAGGGATTATGCTACTCCGTTACATGCCCAAAGCGATACACTTGGAGGGGTCGTACGAACACGAAACCAGTAGCATATCTTACAGGTGAAAAAGTGAACTTCCCTCAATACATCGAGTCTACGTATGCGCAGAAGCTTTGGATGGATTCTATTCCAAAGGAGATGCTCGATAACGTGCCCATAGCTGAGAGGAAACGGCAGGAAATCATCTCGGAACTTTGTTATACTGAAAGAGATTTCTGTAAGGATCTGGAATATCTACGCGACTATTGGATCTATCCACTACGTTCCCAGTACATGACAAGGTCGTCACCAATACCGGAACAACGCAGGGATCGATTTATACAAACGGTTTTCTCAAATTGTTTGGAGATCTACACAATCAGCAAGAGTTTCGCGAAAGCCTTGACTGTCCGGCAACAGCAACAGCACATAGTCCTGAACATCGCTGATCTTTTCCTTCAATTCCTTCCTCTGTTTGACTGCTTTGTCAGTTATGGCGCCAATCAAGTATTTGGTAGGAATGCGTTCGAAAGCGAAAAGGAATCCAATGCAGCTTTCTGCAGCTATGTAGAAGAGGTGGAACGAATGAAGGAGTCCCGGAAGCTTGAATTGAATGGGTATCTTACGAAGCCAATTACGCGTCTTGCAAGGTATCCATTGTTTCTAGAGAGTATGCTCAAGTATACAGCAGAAGAAAACTCGGATTTTGTTGACATCCCGAAAGCATTATCTGGGGTCAAGAGTCTTCTTTCTAGGGTCAACATTGCATCTGGCAAATCAGAGGACAGATTCAACCTTCAAACCCTCAATCAACGATTAGTATGGAAAACCACTGGACATGCCGATCTTAAGCTACTGGATGTGAATCGTCAATTGTTATTTGAGGTCGTTATGCGCAAGACCCCAACGGATACTAGTGATTACGTCAAGGCGTATCTGTTCGATCATGTTCTCTTGTTTGCCCGGCCCAAAGTGGTTAACAAGAAGGAAGCTCTTAAGGTATATAGGCGCCCTATACCCTTAAGCCTCCTAGTGATATCCTTGACGGAGTTTTATCAACCACGACTAGGAGTAGGTAAACAATCTGTGCAGGGTCTCGCTTCAGGGCCAAAATCTGTGGTCGCTACCATACCCACGACAGACCCAGGTGAACAAATCGCATTCCCCATGACTTTCAGGCTCCTCGGCAAGAATGGTTTCGAGCAAACGCTATACTTCACATCGCAAATACAAAAGCAAATGCTATTGGAGCATGTCTACACACAACAAACCATTCTGCAAGAACGTACCGATATTTTTAACGGTACACTCTCCAAGCAGGTGTACTCAAAGTTCGACAAGATGCGCATAACTTGCTGTGTACCTGTTGGTGAGCACCGAGTTAATGCTATCAATCGTTTCCTCGCACTAACACCATTCAGACAGTGGCCTAATTGTGGGGACTGATAACGGGCTATTCGTCATTACATCCACGATCGAGGGCACAGATATGAAGCCCCGAAAGATCTTGGACGCTAGGAACGTGGTTCAAGTCGAACTGATCGCAGAGTACTCAATGCTCCTTGTGCTAAACGACAAGACGCTATCTTCGTACGCCTTACCATCACCATTGGCGGCAATTGACATGCTGCTTCCGCAGTATGGCAGGAGAATCTCGCATGCTAACTTATTCAAGGTTGGCACTCTGGCTGGAGAACTTCTGATTTGCTGCGTGAAAACTACATCCTTGTCTAATCTCAACAGTGTAAAGGTTTATAAGGCTGAATGCTTACTTAATAATGGGAAAAAGTCGGGTTTTACAAAGATAATCGGTGGTCCTAGGGACACCCTTACACCCTATAAGGTATGGCTTCTTCTCATATTCCTGTAGCGGGCATTAACCTGGCAACCAGGAATTCCACATCTCCAGCATAGTATGGTCCATCAATTTCCTACGTACTACGCTGTGTATTGGTTGTGCTCGTGGTTTCGTGATCGCTACGCTGGATAGCCTAGAAACTCAGTCTTTGCTTGACGAAGCAGACACCTCTTTGGACTTCGTGTTCAGGAAGGATGATCTGAAGCCGTTGCATATTGAGCGCATAAACCATGAATTCCTCCTTTGTTACTCTGATTACTCTTTTTTTATAAATCGTCATGGCTGGCGAAGGTTACCAGAATGGCACATTGATTGGTTAGGGAATCCAACCCATTTCACCGTACTAGGACCTTATATTCTGTCCTTCGACCCGTCATTTATTGAGATAAGGCGCCTGGACACGAGCATGCTGGTTTCTATTAGAATAGAAAAGAACTTACGAATGTTAAAATCTTCAAGAGCTGAAGTGAGTTTGGGTATGCAGCTGGAGAAGTGTAAGCTAACGCAAGGTTATAGATACATTATGTACATGAGGATGCAAATGGTCAGAACGTTATTGCTATCATACGTCTTCGCGATATGCCGTCATGACTGCGCACTGGTCTCAAATTTATCGAGATATACGAGATACATACAAATGTCTGCGTGCGCATCTCTCGAAACATTTGCCTCCGAGTCAGCATCATAGGGAGCCTCGACAAGATTTAAAGTTACGTGCAAAGGATGATGGTTCGGCGCTCACTCTGAATCCCATTGAAGTATGACGACAAATGTTGCCTCCTACGTGCTATTGGTTATATAACAGAAATAACAAGTAGACTGTAGCAATATGTCGCTTCTATCAAGTATTCCTAAACCAGACAGTTCAAAACTTAGCAGCCTCACGTTCTATCGATTCAGTATTTTGTCACCGAATGTCTCACAGTCAGCAATATCCAGTAGCCAACGTCCAAGCAAGAGCCAGCACATGGTGGGAGAAAGCTAGTCTTCGTCGAAAGTGAATTGCTAGGTAAGCTGCAGCTTTAGGGAAGGAAGCTTGCAGTCTGTATAGTGATTTCGAGCGTGGGTATTTCAAGAGTTTTGGTTTGGTTTGAACAACAACGTTCAGGACTGCACATATCTACAAGGTGACGCTGAGTACATCTCACCTCGAACTTATTACCCCCGAAATAGCGAAGCGGACGATCATTCGCCCTATGATCGAAAGAGCGACATCGTTCGGGTGTTATCCCAAGGATTTCCTGGACGGTGCGACAACTGTTGTACTAATGGTGAAGAGGTACGACTCGGCCCAGCAATTACTTCGTCCGTTGTTGATTATGAGTTGGCTGGCTGCCTGCCTGCCCTGCAAGCTGTTTCCCAAACTCATCTCCCAGAGCTAGATGACTACGTCGTATATTGTGTGGTTGCTGGAAAAATGTTCTGCAAAGACTGGACTCAGTATGCTTAAAGTGGATGTCTATGATAGGGAAGCAGCTCCTCGGAAAGCCTGGACTTTCATGAGATCAAGGCACCATCAGGATTGTGACCTAGACTCATCATAGGTTCCAATATCTAGGTGTAAAGAGTAGAGATTGCTTACGAGCTCTAGAAAGTCCCCTGTAAGGATACGCGGAGACCTTCTTGTTCCCTATCTTCCTGACCAATCTCGCTTCTGGAGCCCGCACAAGATGGACAGCAGATGAGTTGCAAGACGTGGCGCCTTCTCAATTTCTTGACATAGAACATGCCAGGCAGCCATACCAATCCTGCGTCAGACCTGGACCTACGAATCCACGAGGCTGGTGGGGACTGACTACTTTAATTTACCAAAGGTTGAGTCTGGAAGCCGGGTACTACTCTGAAAAGTATTGCGCTAACTCTTAAAATGCTGACATGCGACTGGGAGAAAAGGTATATGTCCTGTTTTACTATACCACTACCTCGAGCCTCATTTGCGACCTCTTCCCACTTCAACGTGCGCCTTAAAGAGCTGTACACATTCGACCGTTCTAGCTCCTGCTGTCAACTCACGATTTGAGGTTGTGAAGACTATTCAGGTAATTTCTTGGCAAAACATGTTGGGCCTTTCTCAACCTGGAATATGTTAACACTCTCGCCTAGTGACCCCACTGCTGCTATCACGAGCTCGATTTCTGATGTCCTAGATGTCTCTCTACAGAAAGCATGTAGGTGTTGCAGAAGCGCTGACATGGTACCGCTTAACGAGAGCACTATTGAAACAAGATCAGGCGGACAATGGAAAAATTGTCAGATCCGAAGAGGAAGAAGGTGAAGTTAGCAGACGAGTTGGAGCAACGGGCACAACATGCAAGAACCACTTTCATATCGTGAAGAGTGCAAAAGATCTTTCTCCAAACCTTTGGTCACGACAGCAGCAGCTAGGCAAGGTCGTTCCACCTGTTATTGCACCAAAGCGAAGAAGAAAGTCAAAGGATCTTGTTGCACTATTGACGTGGGCATGTAGCCAGAAACTCATACCACACCCTTCTATACAATCCTTGTTTCGGGCAACAGATGCCTGTTGCTATGCTGAAACAGGACTGAGAACCTGGAGGTCTATCGCCACAAATTTGGATCCTCAAGGCACTAGTGATGAAATATGGAAGCCCAAAGGCATAGCCTCCACGATCTTTTTCACCTACCAACTATTTATCATCACACTCAACGAGGCGAAATCGATCGGACCACGATGTAAGTAGTGACACCCCTAGAAGAGCTCCTGTCGGCGAACCAAGCAGAACAAGAGACAAAGTTTGATCGAGAAGTTCTTTATTGGACTTGATATGAGCAGTCTTCCTGCCAGTACTACGAGCTTCGTGGAGGTGATTCTCCACCCTTGCTCTTTCATGCAGTATGGGACTTACAGAAACCATCTGCATACTGATTCATTAGGACGATGTCCGACTTATGACGCGCTCTCCTAATGGCAGTTACGAGTGCAAAGTCAAGGTCGTCATCGTTGTGAAAGCTGGCGAGAACGTTGAGGAGCGAATTGCAATAGAACGTTGGCTGCACAAAAGTGAACCTGAACAGAACTCGTATATCGTGGACATACCGGACCAGAGCACACCACAAACCAGACGCGATCCAGTCTTGGCTGAGCTGCATTGTCCAACAAATCTCAAGATCTGAAATGCACTAGCTGATCAGCCCAATATCCTTATTGAGTATGCCTTTTGCTGTAGCTATAGCAAACAGCTTGATGTAGGTCAATCGAAGTCGAACGGTTCCGTTAACTCACTGCCAACTCATTAGCTGGAGTATACTGAACTTGGTGCCGATGCTGCAACTGGAGCTCTAGTTCGAGCCTACTGAGTATCACGTTGGTCGCACATCAACGGAAATGTAGTGGGGAACGTCTCGATCGAGCTAGGTGGCTTGTCGTTTCTAAGCTGTACTACAGACGAGCTCCTCGTTCCTGGACAGATATAACGGAGCCTATGGGCTTCTGGCCTTTTTCAGGGAAGACTTATTACCTTACAGCCATGTAGCACAAATCATGGTGAAGCTTCTTGCGTCGAAATGCCCCAAAGACTTAAAAATAAGGCTGCCATGTCAGCTCCTGCACTACGTCTGAACTTGAGATGAAGATGTCCTCTGTGTATTGCAGCTGTTCCTTCCGGTAACAGAAGCCAAGCGTTCCCGACCCTGTTGGCAGTACCATCAGCGCTGGAACTAGGACTCCTAAATTTGCACTCAATTTTAGTCTGTACAGTAATAGAAGTCTATTTTTACCTCGAGGATGACCTTTACTATACGCTGAGACACGCTTGCTGTGCATGCAGTCTCCACTCTGAGCTTTTGACAAGTGAGTTGAGACCCGTAGTCGTTGGCCCAACGTTTGACAGAGATCTGGCTTTCCGGAGAAGTTCCACGCACACTGAGCTTACTATGCAAGATCCTCTAGTTCCTGATAGGTTCGATCAGAACTCCGCTTACAGAAAAACTACTCATTTCCGGTCCAATCTTCTGCACGAATGCATACGCAACAGATTTGCAGCTCCTGCTTGTTGATCTGTTAGTATGTGCGACTTTACCCATGTCTACGCTGAATTCTGATAGCACATAAGTTCGTGTGTATTTCGTTGGGATAGTATTAGTCTCGATATTGAAGTAGAGCTTGACGTTGCCTCTGCGGCTTACTTCATGGTAGTATTTTGTGTGCTCTCTAACACGAAGTAACAATCGCCCAGTCAAGAACTGACGGGAGGTGCATCTGACAATGTTCTTAGTAATATCGTTGTTTCACAATTTGAGCTGCACCATAAGAAATTAATTTGGAAGACTCCAGTCTGGGTAGAGTTAGGATTGTGCGGGTGCTATGATAGCCTGATAGTAAGGATGAACGACAGGGACCTTATTATAGTTACAAATATAGTTGCGGATTAATCACCTGTTGGAAGTCGACTTGAGTTTGCTACCTACCATACGCTCTTTCATGACTCTGACACCTTGTTCTCGCAAAGGTGTAAACGTGTCCTTCGATCGTCAATCTCAATTACCCATTTACCTATGCTATACATACCGTACGGACGCCGGACATTTTATACAATGGCTTTGAGACAGTGGCTCTAAATTGAGGCATGTTGACAACCAGAATAGTGATCTCTTCCAGCTGCGACTGAACAAAGGTATATTGGAATCTGCTTACTGCTACTTTGACATTAGATTTTATTTACACCACAGTTATCTTGAAAATACTGTACAGTCAGCCGCTAAGGATTTGTATACGTTTCCAAAGTTTGGCTACAACACTTCTGTGGCAAAGTATGCACATCGAGCAAGCCTGATTATAGCGTCTTCATATGTTTTTTCGACATGATGGTTAATACGAACGTTCCAGGCACCAGGTTACCATCGTCGAGTCCTAAGCACGATGACTGATTGGGACAAATATCTCTGAAATATCGAATCATCGTCATGGATTACAACCACAATCACTCATCGTCGCAGATTCAGGAACACGGTATCTGTAGTCAATGGTTCAACGACCCGAAATACCATTGTGGTTATGGACAGTCAAACATATTGGTGCTTCACAAAGTAATCCTCCAGCATTAGGCTGGTAATTTCTCGAGCGCCTCAGCTTATATACTTAGGTCCAGTCCTGTACCTCTAATGACTAGCTTCAGGAACTACTGGAGTGTTCTCGTCCTCGACGCCCTGTGTGCGACACAATGGGCAGGAGTTTCTCCCGGTTAGTAACCACTTGGTCAGAGTCAGCACTTCCTCGACGTGCATTGTAGTCTCAACTTACCTGATCAATGCATGTCCGATGAAAAACATGGGTGCACTTCACTAGCTGGCGCACTTCTTCTTGAACTTTATAATCACCTAAGCATACAAGGCACCTTTCCCCAGACAATACAACTGTCGTTTCGTCCTGACTATCAACAGCATGGATGGTACTACCAATCTTTTCGATTTTGAGCACTCCAGAAGCAGCCGCAATAGCAGCAGCACTTGCAACTGGAGATCTAGCCTGTCCTAGCAAAGCTGAAAGTCGAATCATGTCCTCGTACGTGGGCGAATCTGTAAATAAACTGGTCATTCCTAAGATTGGGTGATCTAGAGGATATGTACCTCCTAAGATATAGATGGTCCAGCTTCGATGCTCTTCTGTCATAGAAGTTTCGCCAGGCTCAATAAGAACTCCATTCCTTCTTGTGGACGCCGCCTCTAGATCACCAAGACTCCTCCTGCGTTCGGGTCTGCCTGCCGGTACTGTAGCGTCTGCTATGAAGGTGTCTAAAGCTCTTTCAACATATTCAGGTCGAGACCAACGTCCAGAGATCGGAGTATTGCCGGCAGACGTCCAGTCTGTGACTGTATCATCGATGGAGTAGGATCGTAAAAGTGTGTTGTCTGTCTCTACTGGAGCAAATCTTTCTGAGAATCCTGTAGCGGATGGACGTTGTCCACCATCGAACGATGGCTGTACTCTTCTGGGTGCAATCTGTGCAATGGCCTGTATATTGGGCGAGAGAGCCGCTTCGCCCAGTGGCATGCTCGGTCCATACCTTTGCGCGAGCCTCGTGGTGCTATTATTATTGTTGAGGAGTTCAATATCAGCCGGTAAATCAGTCAAGGTGTCGAACAAGGACGGAAGACCTTCTTCCATATCATGTGGAGCTTCTGCAGTACTGGAGGCCCTGATTCCCACGATGAGGACTGGTATCATTTGCTGATGAGTCTGTTGTTCATCGTCATGCCACAAAATAGGGCTATTTGAACCATCATTGATCATCGAGGTATGCGAGGCAGCTCCAAACCTAAATGTTCTGATGGTATACATGCCACTCGAGCCAGTCGCGTAATCATGAGTTAGGTCCGTCAATCTTCCCCTTCCGAGGGTGTGCAGAAACGAGCTAAAGGTCCCATCCTCGCCATCTATTTCTGTAGCAATTTCACGAAAATTATTGATAGCGCTTTCAGCGTTTCCTCTCCTCAGAGTGGCAGCTGTGGCATTTGCGGCGTTGGAAATCAATATGTTAAGTGCAGACTCAGTGTCATGGTAAGCACCGGACATGTGCGTACTCTGTGGTAAGCCTGTAAGGTCCTCAAAGTCCGTGCGATCTGTGGACGATGCCAGCTCGTTCCTAGATTGCTGATGAGTGACAACTGGATCAATGTCCATAGAGCTGTAGGCTTGTTGTGATAGAGGGACGAGGAGAGCGAGATTCTGATCTGCTTCTGAAACATGTAATTGCGCCGTATGGGAAGTCCTCTCGAGTGGCTCATTGATAGGCGCTCGTGCTACCTCGTTGTCCTCACCAGACGTCACTGATGATAGTGATGTCAATAGAACAGCAGGATTGTTGTCCCCCAGCGTGTTCGATCCGGTGACAGGTGAGCTCGTTTGTGTTTCTGAGGGTGATCGACGTAGAAATGCGTTTACAACATTGGAATAGCGTCGTGTTCTGGACCGAGAAACGTAGCGTCGACGTGGTCTCAGAGCGAAAGAGTATGTTAGCCGCTGTGGCCTATCTTCTTGCTCTAGTACCTGCTGCTGGTTGCGAGATTCAATCCTTGAACTTCCTTGCCCCATTACAGACTGGACGGACGGCCAGCGTCAATCTTTCTTGATGGCAAACTTTAGATATCCTGCCAGAGTATGATCGACGTGCATAGACTATCTCGAGCGGACTGAGGTAATGGGTGGTACCAGGAACATATAATATCGATCAAGTATATGGCCCTTGCCCTTACGCGATGCGCAATGTACACCAGTGAATAAATTGAGCTACTGCCCGATATGGCAGTAATATATACTTGGCACGTATTCTTTGGCAAGAAGTATCTTCTTGGCAAAACAGAACCACTGTTTACGAATTTCCTTGGGACTTACCAAGATCCACCAAACTAGGTACAAGCCTCCAGCTAGCAAGCAAGTCGGACGTCCTGGTTGTGAAAAACTGGGAGCCAAGGCTATGCGTGTACAGGCAATCAACCACAATGATCAGCGCTGGAGTCACGGCAAGATTTAATGCGTAGGAAGTAGACTAGGAAACCAGAGATATGATCGTACTAAATCATAATGACAAGATCGTAATCAGAACAGTGGCTGGGGACGAGCAATGATGGTATGCAATGCATATCTACAGTTGGTGGGGAGAAAGCTTATACGTTGTGGTACTCGTTAATGACAATGTTAGACAACTCATCCCTACCAGGAAGTTGGTGAAAATATGAGCTACTGATATATCGAGCAAAACATCATTGTAACATTAAATATATATGACTCGATCGTTAATAATCAGTTCTACGTTATATACTCTATTAATTACCTGAATCATACTTGAACATAAAAGAAGCTTTTACTTCTATAACAATGAGATTTAATATCTAGCCTACTATACTAGATATAAGCTTTGATACTATTATAGCTGAAGAAGTGTTAACATAGATGGTATAATAGAGTATTATAAGTTCTAATTAACCTTGATAAAACGTAGATGTATAAATTTTAAGATAGCTAAATATATTGATAAGATCTTATTAAGAACTGTCTCGTAGATTTAGACAGCTTAGTACATTAGAAGAACAATTAGATAAGTAGTAACGGCATAATTTTTCTAAATTAAGCTCTTGTTATGTAAGTCTAAGTAAGACTTATAGTTAGACATTACAAAATACTAAATCTAAACTATTATATCATTAGTACATTTTGTATTCACTTCTATAGAACCTACTATAACATCTAAGTATACACAATATAGAAGCATTAAGCATCTTAAACATCTATCCATAAGATAATTTAAGCTATAGCTAGATTTAGACTATGTTATAATACATGTAGTATATATAGCAAAACCTTGACTATTTTCTGTAATAATCTTATTAGAAACAAAAAACGCCTAGAGCTGTACAGAGAAGCATATAACTATATTGCTTCCTAGACAAAGTCGAGTCTTTTGTTAGCATACTTATTATAGTTACTTGAATAACATAAATTGAAAGAGAAGCACAATAGATGTAATTATAAAATATTATTAAAAGAGCATATACAACATTAATGTCAATTGCCTTATAACAAGTAGACTTTTGCTATAAAATAGACCTTTAATCTTAAGGTAGAAAAAAGGGCAATATAGTAGAGCTACAGACCTATAGTATAATCTTATATGCCTAGCACTTGATTGTTATAGATTATAAAGGAGTTAGAAAGAAAAGATAAAGACATAGGGCGCAATAACAATGTATTCTAAAAATAATACATTGTTACAGCGGTTCAGCGGCGGCAGTTAGTCAGTGGAGATTTATAAATAATTTCGGCTACGCTACTATCTATCTATATACTCGGCTGCAAGACAAGGATGTAGCCTGTAAAAGCTACGTGTCAGATAGAATTATAACAGATAAAGTTAATCTTCCAATTCAACTTTGGTAGTATATCCTTTCTATACTTCTATTTCGAGTAATTAGAGACAACCGAGGAGAGTCTATATTTGTCTTATAACATATACACGACGTTAATGTTGATTGTTTAATTAGAAGTAGAACTTATCCTTGTAAGAATCATATCTTTTATTTAAAGGCATAGCAAGGGCTCTTATACTAAAGCTATAAAACTACTCTATACTTTTTATTCTAATGCGCCTGTATATAGTATACATTATACAGAACAAGTATGTATTAGATCATGATTCATTCTATATATATTGAAGCTCTATCTTTGCATATGTCTTTTGATAATAAAGAGAATTGTTTTAGTTAGAGCTAGCAGGTTACACTTATTACTAGCATATACGAATATTATAAGATTAGAAAAAGAAGAATAGCTTAATAATATAGTAACATCACCTCTGATTATTAAGGTAGTAGCATAAGATACATATTTTCTTACTGAAGACATTAGACGCCTATAGAACTGTGTCTAGTTATATCTTAATACTAGTCAGAGTGCCACTACATCTTAAAAGATACTTATATTTTTTTGATATATTAGCTTGCTTATTATAAATAAGATATTTATAATACTCATATCCAAAACCTATAATATTATAATTACACAAGCAGTGCAGTTTGACCGTAGTTCTTTTCTTATATTATAGCTCTTAGTTTGTATACGTTCATGAGTAACTAAGGAGAAGTAACATATATAAAGATTGGCTAGTTACTGTAATTATTAGCTTGTATTAGTGCTGAGTAAGAGATAGTAGATAAACAGATTAGGCGTATAAGAATCTCTTCTTACTATACTATAAATATAGTAGAAGAGATATATAAAGATGAAAAGATATTAAGACCTGTAGGGCAATTCTCAGCTATGTCTTAATACTAATTAATATACTATGAGATATCAAAAAAAGTTTCACTTTGCGTAATAATGAGCATGCTTACTACAGATAGAATAGTTACACTACTTTTGTATAGTGTTTATTGCAATGCTTTCTTATAAAATCTAGTTTACTCTTCTTTTTGATAATAAAAATAGACTGCTCTCTAATAACAGTAGCAATGCTATATAATTTAAGCCTTTTTATATTAGGCCAGATTAAAACAAGTCTAGGCAAATAAAGAGTCAATGTCTCTGAGATTCTATTAATATACCTAATTATTGCTGATATAAAAAGATTTAACTAATGATATGTTAAAAACTCTATTGATATTTCTTTGCTTAAATATGTCCTTCATAAATAGTCCAAGATATATACTATCTACAGAACTTTATAGCATACTATACTAGGAGTATTATTGTTATTACACTAACATCTAATACTTAAAATGCTGTGATACAAACTATGTTCTAATAAGTAAATGAGACATAGTCTATAAGAAATACTGTCAACCACTCTCTAACCTAATAAATAGCTTAAAAGTAGAAACTATTATATCTAGTAATATATACCTTATGCTTATATAAGTATTAAAGACTTCTAGTTGTTACATTTATAATAGCTAAGCATAGTCTAAAACATAAATGATCTAACTAGACTTCTTAAAGATTAAATATATAAAAGTACAAAGCTCTGTACTAGAAATATCTAGTTAAATATAAAATATAGTTATATTTAAAAAGACTTTGTAGATACTAGCATGTAGAAAGATCTATGGTAATATAGACAAGTTTAAGATAGTAATAACTCTAATGAGACTTTTCTGTAAGAAAGTAGTGCCGCTAATTATGAGAGAGAAGTTATGCTATAGAATCTAGATCAGTAGTAATTTAGTAGGCTAACGCAATTTGAAAGAGAGAAACACATTAGAGAGATTTATCTCATTGCAAAATAGCATTATAAAAAGACTATATACTTATCTATACAGAGGTCTAGATGTAGACCATGCTAAAATATCAGATTAGATTGAAACATGCTATTAATGCTAGAGTCTGAATTACTATTATGGAAAGAAAGTCTGGATATGCTATATAGCCATACAATATAGTGTCTTCTTCTTGTACATAATTTGCAAGTGACTACCATTGTATGTTATTGTAAATATAACTTGATTTTGATCACACAGGCATTAAGGTCTCTTATTAGATAAGTTTTTCTGACCTTCTGCTGACTGTGAGCAGAGCATCACAGGCTTACTGGTTCGACGAAATTATGTATCATGAATAGATTAACAAGTGAATAGACAAAGAGAACAGATGGTGATGGTCAACGATGTATTGATTGATTGACTGATTGATTGTTTCATCAGGCTATGGGAGGGCAATACGCCCCTATGAGCCGTCCTAAGTTACCTAGCACTATCATAGTCCTTTCATCACTCTCATGTCTGAAGTGTCATCTATATAATAACCCTTTCTTTCCCCCTCCTCCTCTCTCCTCTTTCCCTACCTCCTCTGCCACTCTCCCTCCTCCGCCTTACTCTTCGTGTCCCTCTCTTCTCCTTCCTTCTTCCTCCTTCGGTAGCAATTGCTTTGTACTCTGAAGGAACTGTACGGTAGCTTTAACTACCGCTAGGTTTGGTCTCCACTTCACTATATCTCCATCTACTGGCTTCCCCGTTCGCCATTCTCTCCTCGCACTCCATCCCCCTAGTAGAAAGGATACATCGTTCAGCCTATCCTTTGATACCTGTCTTAATTTTCTCTCTGCTCTTTCCATAAGCGGCAACTTACGAGGAGATGCTGGATGTCCTCGATGCCTTCTCCGCAATCATAGATCCCTGAATCGATCGCTTTCAACCTCGCCCTATACAGGTTGAGGTGGTTGTGCCCTGTTCTTGCCTGTACGAAAATTCTCGCTTGGTCACTACTAAGATCCCTATAGAGCTGCCGTGTGTGCCTTCCTGGGAGGGCGGCGTCTAGCTTCCACGTAAATCTACCGTATTCTCCTTTTATGTACGCCTTCGTAGCCCTCGTCACCGCCACTGTGTCTAGGATCTTTAGCAGCTCCCCCTTCTCAATGATGAAATCTTCCCTCGGGAGGCGACCCATAGTTGTCATGTTTTTTGCTGCCTGGTCGGCCATCTCGTTTCCTGTAATACCTCTATGTGCTGGTATCCACCGGATAGTAACACGTATTCCGTCGGTTGAGGCCCTGCGAAGAAGTTGAAGTAACATGTTATATCTTTCAGCATCAATCATCCCTTTCTCTCCTCTAGACACCTGATCTAGCACTGCTTTGGAGTCGGTAAAGATGTATGAGTGCGTCCTAGTATTAGCAATTTTGACTATGTGGCGAATGGCATATACTAATGCTACTGCTTCTGCGGTGAGGATTGAGCAGTATTTTTCGTACCCTACCGTTTCAGCTCGGATACATTCGTGTGGGTAATCCCTTTGCACAACCGCAGCGCCGCATAGTCCGTTCCTCACCAATCCATCCGTGTACAGATTATAGTTATCCCGTGTCGTGGTATGAAAGCGTATCGCCTCCTCTGCTGAGTAGTCTACCTTCATACGTGTAAAAGATGTCCAGGTGGGGTTTATCCATGTTAACTCTTGGGTGAGTTTAAACCTTTTCCCCTGTGCCAGGTGTCTATGGTACTGATCCCATGTTACCCGTAGTGGAGATAGGTGCTTCTTCCCTTGGGTAAGAGTCTTTCTTGTTACTTTTGCGGCTGGATTCGTCGATGGCATGGTAGTGAGAGTAGCTAAATGGCGGATAACCTTCCTAGCAAGTCTCTGTCCGACTAGCTATAGTTGGGCCTCCGCTGGAGCGACTTTAAGACATACGTTCTTAAAGACACCCGTGATCATATTTGTTCCTCGAGATTGAACTTTTGCGATGTCTTTTAAGTGATCCTTTGTGCCGTGTTTCCCCTGTGCAAACCATACTGACGCGGCATAGTCGGTTATCGGGGTACAGCACTCCGGTATAGCTGTTTTTTCTGCGTTGAGTGTAGGTCTTTTAGCGTTTTGATGCTTCCAACTACCTTTAATGCTTTTGTGGTAACCTTTCGGACGTGTTCTCTCATCGACAGCTTACTATCCATTACTACCCTTAGCAGTTTCACGGAGTCTTGCGGTTGCACTAGGGCTCCGTTGAAGTTCGGGTGGTGTAGGCTCAGAAATGCGCCTCCTTGTAAAGTGGATAAATCCTGTCTTCCCTGCTTCGAAGATAGCACCGCTTTCCTCTGACCATTTTGTGGCTTTTGGTGTGATGGTGCTCTGGATTAACGCCGTATTCTCCGCTACCGAAGCGCGTACTACCCAAGCTGAGTAGTCGTCGATGAACCCTAGACTCCCCCCCTTCCCATCAAATTTTCCTTCTACCAGGTTCGCATTATAGTAGTCGAAGCATATGGGTGATAGGGGTGAGCCTTGAGGGAGGCCCGGGTGTTCTATCAGTTGTACTTCGGATGTGTATCTATCTACCACGACAGCGGCTTTACGGCTAGAGCAGAAGCTTCTCATCCACTTCGCGATTTCTTTACCCACCTCTGCTGTAGCCTTTGGCATAGGGTATCCGTACAGACCCCGTTAAACGCCCCTTGGATGTCAAACGTGACTAGTGAGAGAACCTTTCCAACTCGGCCAGCATCGTGGATTTTCTCTACTAGGACATTGAGTGCCTGCTCGCATGATCTCTGCCGCCTACCTCCAGAGTGGTTCTCTGGTAGAAGGTCATATGTCTCTGTTAGGTATGATATTCTCCTAGCAATTGCCAATTCTAGCGCCTTGCTAAGTGTCTGTAGTAGTGAGATTGGCCTGTACGCTTTTGATAAGGTGTAGTCCGCCTTTGCCGCTTTCCGTATTACTACAATTTTTGCCGTCTTCCATGTTTGGGGTAAGTAGGCTCTGTCTATTGATGTCTGGAAAATATAGCGCACCCAGGTCTTCACCGCGTGGTAGACCTTCCTCCATACTTCGAAAGATAGCTCGTCTAGCCTTGGGGCCTTCTTCGGATTCGGAAGATGGAACGCCAGTCTTACCTCCTCCTTTATAAATGTGGGAAGCTTTGACCTTCGTCGGATTGCACCGTCCTGTCCCTTTCGCATAGTTCTGGAATTTGGAATGATGTGTTTGTATTTCGAGTATACTGATTTGCCTTCCAGATGTTAGTTGGGTCCTGAAGAAAGTCTTTCCAGTGCGCCTTTTTCTGCTTTTCCATCTCGCTAAAGAAGAGTCTTCTCGCCATGAGGACTTGAGGGATAATCCCCGTTGTGTCTGGGCCCCTCCTTCTTGCCGTAGTTACACTATTCCGTATGGATGAGTAGCTACGGCGTAGTAAGGTGAGGTCTTCCGTCCACCACCTCTTTGCATATAGTGAAGGTTTTGCCCTTGACGTGTGAGTTTTAACTGCCATGGAGACGACTTTGGTGAACGTCTCAACTTGACTGTCAAATTCCAGGTCGGTTTGGCATTCTCGTGGTACAGGTTGGAGTAGTTCCTGAATCTCCCTGTTAACCTTCTCCCAATCCGCCTTTGCGAATAGTAATTTAGGGCTCGGCGGAGCTGTGTCTATTACGGCACCTAGAAAGTTAGCGTCGAAAGCTTTGTGGTCAGATCCGTGGTCCGTCTCGTAGATGTAGCATCGTTTTAACCTTCCTTGTAGACCTATAGACGCAGCAGGACGTCGAACGTACAAAGGCTCCGCTGACTTGGTGCTCCCATGTCGTAGTGCCCTGAGGTAGGAGAGACTCGAGGCCGTAGTCTTGTGCGAGGTTGATCATCCCCTCTCCCTCCTCTCCTCTCTTTCTGTCTGATAGGGGACCTCCCCAGTGTTGGCTCCATCTATTGAAATCGGAGTAGAATAGCACTTCCATCTGTTCTCCGTACTTCCCCTGGGAGGTGTATATAGCTTCACGTATTAGTCGAAGTTTTGCCCCAAATATTGCGTCGGACTCCTCCTTCCCTCCTACTCGGTCGTGCGGATCGTATACCGCGATAAGGAGCGTCGGCAAAGTGTCTGGGTTTATAACCGCCGCAGTGATGTCGTATGACTGAACCGTAACAGCCCGAAATGGCGTGTCCTGGTTAATTCAGATCATTGCGTGGAAGCTATGCCGTAGGTATCCGTCTTCCCTTCTTATTGACGGTGTGACGGGCTGCCAGTTTCTATAAGAACCTACGCATGCTTGTTTAGTTTGTATGGCCTCGTACACGTACGGCTCAACCTGTAGTATTACCTGGTGCATTTTCAGTCTTTCATCATTCCTTAGGCTCCACTGAACCTGCTTTCTCTTCCCTAAATTGTAGCATAGGACATTGAGTTGTTCTAACATACTACAATCGATGAGGCCTCCGACGTCTGTGTAGATAGAGTAGATGGGAGCGAAATCCCACTCTGTTCTCCGAGCTTCCCAATGATGAAAATGATAGATACCTCGGGTGACGTTTACACTTCCTATCGGAGACAGAGTGCGCACCTGCGCATGCTGTACATTTAAGAAGGGGTGTACCGACACACTCCCTGATATGATAACTGCCCGCGCATTTCCCGCATCGCTGTGGATTCTTACAGTTGTACTGTTTATGTCCGTATGTCCCGCATCTAGAACACGGCCTCTCGTCTATCGTCCTCTCCCATCAGCAGCTGAAAGCGTCCGTAAGGCCGAAAAGAGCTGTCCCCTGTGCAAGAAGCTTCGTTACAGAGTCCTGATCTTTTAGCCAGACTACCAATCGAGGCACAGCAAGGCACTAGAATGTCGAATTACAAAGGTACTCCCCGCTTTTGCACCTGGTGCAATGCGTATGCCATACATTGAAACGTATTCTATTCCAGGTATCAAACTTTTCACTTTGTACAACTTGCCTGCCTGGCGGAGGAGCAGCAGTAGTTATACAACAACAGGTTCCCGTCGTCGTTAGCAGGAATCACTGTGACCAGATAAGGGCAAAGACCTCCTGGTTGTAGCAATGTCCCGTCTTGTCGCACTATAAGAGTAGCGGATAGAGGTGTATGTGTAGAAGGGGTATCGAGAATTCGCAGTGAGACTCGACTACATCCCAAAGGTGATCAGTATGCTTGGGAAGTATCCGGACGTACTTAGTTGGTTGTACATGCACACCAAACTGTATGTGAGCAACAATACATTTCAGAGTCCGCAATATTATGGTAACACATAGCATGAGTATATATGTCGTTGACACGGACATGCGCAAGAGTAGGGGGTGACGGGTTTGGTCTTATCAAGGTCGATACCATGGCTAGAGGAAGGAAACGCCAACGACGGCTCGGCCATTAGAGAACCACAAGGTAGCCCTTCCTTCTGCCTATTGTTGTACTTCACCATTCCTCTACCCCAGAAATTGAATTGTCATTCTGTTGTTCCATTATCTGCCACTCCTTTACTACATAACCGGCTGTGCGAAACCAGTATCGCTCAAATCCAGCTCTTGCAGCACTTCAACACGCGTCAACATCAGCAATCACATTAGAATCTGATCTTGCGCGTCTGCTTCAGCTTCAGATACTAACAATGACTAGCGACGAACCTCAAGTCGGCAACGATGGTAAGTCCACTGCATGGTGTTCTTCTGCTATATATCGTTTAGCATCGTAGCTCGTTCCGCACTAAGTTATGACCATCATCGCTTCTGCGCCATGCACAATGATCGCGCTCCGATGCGTCGCATGCATCGCATTTCACTAGATATTGCACTCTAGGGAGGCTACTCGATCAGCAACAACATCGACTTTCTAATGATTGCGTCGCATTGCTTTCGGTCTTTCCTTGTCTAATCACAAAAGCTTCCACACATCCTACTTGATAGGAGCTAACGCACTCTCCTATAGTCTCTCGGACTCAGGAAGTGAGCAGTCTTGAAGCCACAGTCACCGGAGCCAAACACGATCAAGTCGAAACCACGAAGCAGAAGGACAATACGTTCCAGGAGACTAGTATCGAGTCTAAACCTGTTCCTGGACTTTGTCAGAGCGGCAAGCAGAGTATTAAACAAGAGCGCAACGTCGATATTGTCAAGGAAGTGTCCGACCAAGTTATTGCGGCCGGTCATAAGACAGATGGGCTTTCGAACTGTGAGGCAAAAGGCCTGGTCATGGACAAGTGCAGACATGACAAGCAAGCATCTGTAGAGGTTGTGGCTGTAACCGCTGCTTCTGAAAATGAAGACCTCCCTCGTGAAAGGAAGCAGCTTTCCGCTGAACCTACTCCTGCCTCTCTCAAGATTGGCGTTCGCTTTGAAGACACTACAGGGAAACAAACTGCAAAGGCCACGAAAACTGGTGTCGGCAACAAGATACAAGCTGTAGACAGCACAAACGATGCTGTTGAGGAGAAGAAGAGCGACGCCCATACAAGGAATGGCGCCAGCGACAATGAAATCATAGCTCACTTGGTTGATAGCAAGGAAACTCGATCAACCCACGGCGAGAAGGCTGGCACTGCAGCCAAGGAAAAAGTAGGTCCCTGGGAAACAGACGCACCTGCCGCTGCTGCCAATGAAGAGCTAGCTGCAGGAAGCAGGAATGGTCACAAGGCAGTGCATACCAGAGAGGATAAGCAAGCGATAAAGCTTGCTGAATCCGAGACTCGTAAGGTAGAGCACGACACAAATGCTGCAGAGAAAGACGATAGTAACAGAATTGGGGCTGCTGCTGTCACACAAACGAGTGCTACTAAGAGGCAAGCCACTGTCCAATACTCACAGCATAGCGCCAGGGCTGCGGCTGAGGCGAAGGACGGGAAGGAAGCTAAAAAGAAGAATCCAAAGAAGAGAGCTGCGACAGAGGATGGCCAGCCAAGAAGATCTACAAGGACAAAAGATACTAAATAGGCAGAGTCGTGCGTTATGATCTTTAATTAGGCTCGGGTGTAATAGAGGAGTCCTTGATATCTGCTACACGTTCAGGGTTTGCTCAGCACATCTTGTATACCTGGAGCTGTAGACACCAAGTCGCCATCTCTATGGTTCACTTTATCTAATTATCATATTACTAGGAAAGAAAGATTGTATGTTAGCAGGTAGCAAGCGACCTAGATAAGATCTGAGCTACTCTAGAACAGGAAGCAATGGTTCTATATTGAAATTACTTTAAATATTGCTCTAAATATATATGCTTCTATTAGTTTACGTAGAAGTTTGATTATATATAGAAAATCATGACATCATTATTACACAATGTTATTAACATTAATACTATACTAAGTATAAACCAGCCTTATAGCTGCTATATATAAGTTTAGACTTTACTATTAAGGGTAGTAAATTAGATAGAAATTCTTCTAGCTATATATCTAATGAATTATATCTGTTCTTATATGAAGAATTTAGCAATCATACTTTGAAAACGCTACTTAAGAAGATAACTATTATCATTAGCAATGAAGCATATAATAGAGAAAAAGGTTACTAACAACTTCTAGCGAGCAAATTCAAGAAGAGGCTTATAAGATGAGGAGTGAGAGGAACAGGTAATTAACATTGTAGTTAAATGTAACGTCATTAGCGATAATAGTATATATTTTAGGTAATCTATACAAGCTGCTCTAGATAATACTAAGTAGAGAGAACTAAAGATACATATAATATGGCTAAGTATAAGCCGAAGTAAGTGCTAGAAAAAGATAAGTAGTAGGGTATAGAATCCCTGTCTTTATGATCATAGTAGTATAGAACGTAATAACATAGTACTAGAGGAGTACATAACAATGAGTAAGTAAGTAATATAAGAGACATCTTTAATTATAGATTTATGACCTTATGTTCTATATAGAAATGAGATCATTTCTTCAAAACTGTCTCATATAAGATAATTACTATATTAATAGACAGTAGTAGGCTAGTTGCCAACACTTTATAAAGCTGTCTTCTATGCGTAAATATATTAGATCTAAGTCAAGTGTAAAGAAGTAGGCTTTGTCACGGGACGACCGTGACATGTACTGCCTCTCGGAGGATAGTTCCGATTGCCGAGGTTTTACCGCAGGGGAACCTCACTTGATCTCTAATTCTGCTTTGAACGTGGCTCCTTGAGCTACGTCCTGTCAATACAGCCGAACCTGTACTAGATAGACCACCTGCGATAGCTTTCCGAATACCATCCGCTTGTCCCCACACCAATCCCCCGTCTGCCGTAGCCCGACCGTGACAGGCTTGTAAAAGAATCTATAGTATCTATATTATAATAGATATATGTGTATTGGAGATTACAAAGTACTACTAGTCACAATATAATCTATATCAATAACTTGACTAATTAGAAAGGAGTTTTTTAAGAAGACGTCCTTATAGATATTATGTACTATATATAGAATTTTTTTAGTTATATATCAGAGGCTAAGGGAGTAGAAGATCTTTAAGAGGCAGAAGCATTATATACATCCTACTATAAAAGACTTAGGCTATAAGTCATAGAGATATATAAACAACATAGGCAAAAGAACGGAGATAGTATAACATATTATAAACAGAATATGTATCATATGATATCATTGCCTCATTAGAAGTAGAGTTCTTAATTGCGGATAAGTTTTTGCTTCTAAAGCATAGTAAATATTGGTATATTCAGAAGCTAAAAAAGATATAGTATATCTATATATTTAATATATTTAATATATATGCATATTTTATATAGATATATCTTGGAATACAAGCTAGTCTACCTATTAAAGCTCTCTCTATAGAAAGCTTCTTATGCTATAAAAGGAAGATGTTAAGCTAAGTTTGCACATTACTGTACTTATAATATATACTAATAAGAAAAGAAAAGAAGAGAAAGTGAGAGACATCTCAGCTATATTAGTATTACTGCTTGTTGCACTATAGAACAGAAAAGAGATGTGTCTATGAAATAGACATTATAGATTTTATGAGACCATCTTTAGCTATGTCTAATTACTTGTCAATATATTATAAGATTCAGAAGTCTTTTATCTTAAACCATTGTATTATCATGCTTTGCACATATATATCTATAGTCCTGTCGTATAGAGTCTCTAATAATAAGTAAATATCAAATCACATATAGCTAGAGTAATTCAGATAATGTGCGTCTAATCTGCATTATTGTCTCTACTCCTAGCTTAGATATTTACGACCTCTGTTAGCTGTACTAAAGCCAAGCACTATTTATATAACTATAAAATATACTAACTAGCAGGCATCTTAGTATTAACAATTAAGATAATAGTAAGTGAAATCTATCTATGTTTCTATTGCTCAGCAATGCTATATCTAAATGCTTAGCGTTTATAGATTTTCTGTATAATTCTTGTAGGAAAGTATAAAATATGTGTTAGTTCTTAAATATATATGATTATATAAATCAATATATTTAGTTCTTATAAACAACTCTACGTATTTATTAGCATATAAGTACTATCTTAATTCAGTCATCTTCTGCTTAAATTAGTTACGTGCTAAGAAGAGTTTTACTAATTAGTAGCTATGTCTGTTAGAAATAGTTAAACTATACGAACAGAGAAGGGTGGTAAGAGAGAGAATGATAAGAGAACGACATTAATGTTAATTGTCTTATAAGAAGTGAAACTTGTTTCTTATAGAATAGTTATTAACCTTGAAGTAGAGTAGAGCTTTATATACTAAGCTATAAATCTATACCATATTCTTACATCTATTGCGCTTACTAAACGCTTACTTTGCATAGTTATCATACTCTAGACTACAATCTGTAGCTTATAGACCTAGTACTTTTAGAGCTTTTATGTTACAGGTAGATTAATACTGTGAATAGATAAGAGAGAGGCCAAGGTTATCAAAGCATTATATTATGGAAAGGTATCTAAGACGTCAATGTTGGTTGCCTTATTGAAAGTAGAACTGTTTCTTGCGGAAAACAGAAGTGAAATCTTAACGCGTAGCAAGGGTTTATATGCTAAAGCTACAAAGCTATAATATACTCTTACATCTATTACGCATACGTATTGCACACTCTACATAGTACAAGTACTCTTAGCTCGAAATACATCTCACATGTCATACGTTACAGATAATGGATAACGTGAACAGACAACTAGATGTGGCAAAGGTTGTATTAGTAATACATTGTAAAAAGAGATCCACGACTTCAAAGTTGATTGCCTTGTTGGAAGTAGAATTGTTCTTTACGGAAACAGAAACGAGACCTCGAGGCATCGTAGGGGTTTATATATGCTGAAGCTACAAAGCTACACCATACTCTCGCACCTGTGGCGCATGCGTACCACATGCTTTACATAATATAAGTACTCTTGTCTCGCGATGCATTTTACATATCGTATCTCTTTCTTCACGCACGTTCTCAGCTGAGTGAGGAGTTATAGAAGCTACAACATTAGCTGGTCACTGTAGTCGTCAGCAGGTAGAGCTGTATCGTGACGGGAATGGGAGAGATAGCTTAGCTGTATCAGTGTCACTTCTTATCGTACTATACAAGTGGTGGAAAGAGGTGCACATGTAGAAAGGTATTGAGGACTCGCGAGACTATGCCCGGCTACGTGCTAATACTGGTCAGCGTACTACGGAGTATCAAGAAGAGCCTTATCTTGTATCAATGTATCGACGAGCGTAACGCATGTGAGGTCCTTACGAGGAACCTGCAGAGGTTCCGTAACATCATATCTCTTTCTTCACATACGTCCTCAGCTAAGTTAGAGGTAGTATTAGCTGAAATATTAGTTAGTTACTGTAGTCGTCAGCAAGTAGCATTGTATTGTAAGTAGAAAAAGAGAAGGTATTCTAGCTGCAGCAGTGTTACTTCTTATCATGCTATATAGCTGGTGAAAAGAGGTGTATGTGTAGAAAGAGTATTAAGAACATGCAAGACTACTCCTAACTTTGTCTGATATTAGTTAGCATACTGCGGAGTATTAGAGAGATACTTATCTTATATTAATATAGTGCCAAGCGTAATGCATGTAAGGTCTATACAAGAAACCTACGCAAGATTTGTAACATATCGTTAGCTAGATGCATAGAGTAAGCCTAGAATAGAGTACGCTTAGCCGCTAAAGAAATGCACTACTAGCTCTTAAGAATACCTTTATCAGATATACGAATAGACTTAATTACTAGAGTATCATTAATCTTTATACTGCAGCCTGTTCAGATTTAAGACCTCT
>Ga0160427_10000397_pt1 | contig 26934 bp, 19 predicted proteins | sample SolpanmetagenomL_FD_108194 | JGI IMG/M metagenome (GOLD analysis project Ga0160427, IMG submission 108194) | Solar panel surface microbial communities from Lawrence Berkeley National Laboratory, California, USA - L | ecosystem: Engineered > Built environment > Solar panel > Unclassified ...
CAGGTATCGGCGTAGGCTACTTCGAAAAGGGTGGTGCCATCGCGCCCGCGCAGCACTAGCTGGTCGCCGGCATTGGTGAGCGCGGGGAAGTTGCTGGGGCCGTACACCTTGCCGTAGGGGGCATTATGTGGAATAAGAAAACGAGGATAAAATGTTGATTATGAACAACTTTAATTTACCCGCCTGAAATTGCTTTTCACTGCCAATAGCGTATGCTTATATCGTCTGCCATTTGACACTTATATAAATTAATATATATTTAATAAAACTTGTAATATAATAAAAATAAAAGAGCTTTTGAACTACGTAGAAATTGCACTTAAATCGCTCTTATAGTTGAGTTTCGAAGACAGGATTTTAGGGGCAAACAAGGGCGCGCTAAGAATTGTACTGACATGAGGCCCTAGTGTAACAGACGAGAGAACGTACCCATGAGGTACGAGACATAATAACGTCATAACTTGCTACTATCAATTGATAGGAACCTAGTGTACCTAGACCCAAGGTAAGCTAAACCATATAAAACCTGTTTGAAGCTTGCACTAAAACTCTGTATGGATTTCTTTTAAACTAAAAACTAAAATGCTTTTGCGCAAAAATTCTCTTCGTTATAAAGTTAATAGCTTAATCAAAAAAAGGCATTCTAACTTGTTTGCTAGTAGGTATGATAATCTATTATCGTATGTTAGACAAGAGGTATCATCCCCGAATGCTTGGGTATATATTATTTGCTTGGTTGTATTATTATTTATAGGTGGTATTATTTTAGATTTCAATGTTTTGAATATCATACCTATAAAATTGGATACTGCTCAAAAAATAATAGATCAACGAGCGAGTAATATTGCTACAATAATGAGTATTACCCTCGTTGTGGTCGGGTTCTTAATGAATAACATAGCTGTAAAAGAATCATTTTCATATCAAATGCTGTTTAAGCGCTCTTATTTTTACCCTATTATTTATCTTGTTTTAAGTGTAATAGCATACTTTTTCGTAGTATCTATTCTAAGAGACTGTATTAGCAGTGTTCAATTCATCAGGCTTGTTCTTATAGGCACTTACATGGCATTGTTTATTTTATTTGTAATTGGATATCTTTTTAAAAGAATAATTCAATTTACAAATAGCGAAAAGATAGTATCGCTTTTGCATGATGAAGTTATAAAAGAGGCTCGCAATAATTTAAGGCAAAGCCTGTTTCGTGAATATAGCAAAGACCTTTATAGGGATTTCATGCAGCAGGCAGGATGCGATGAGTATAATTTTATGGATGCCTGGGATATTTCTAAATTTACAGGTTCGTTTACAGTTAGTGATACGGCTTTATCTGGAATTGATGAAGAGGCGAGTGACGAAAAAAGAATACTTTATGATATAAACTTGGGGATTGCTTTGAAATTTGTTAACAGAAAAATGAGCGATGGCCGTTTAGTGTTTAAGGGATTGACACTAGATATTCCTCTCGCTAGACTAAAGGATGACTACGTGTGGATTAAAGGTACAATAAATAGTGACAAAGAGAAAAAATATATGCGCAAGATGCTCGTTATGAAGAATCCTCCCCCGTTGCGGATTAAAGAAGTCTCGACTCCGAGGGAATACTTAGACCAGAAACTAGAAGAATGGAGTTCTGATGGTAAATCTACTAAGAAGCTTGAGCAACTTCTAGGTACTTATCGTGAGCTTTACAAAATGAAGGTTCAAAATACTAAATCATCAAACGATGTTTAAGAGTGATCATAATATAACTGATGGTGTGAACTCATCGGTTTGGGCTGCGATGCAGAAGACAATAATTGCTGATAATAAGCCAGGATTTTTTTCATTGTATTCTTTTGCAATTGAGATAATTGTTTTAGCTATAGAAAACAAGTCGTTAGAAGTTTTCAATGAATACATTTATTTTCCTGCTTCTATTTATTCGGCATGGTTTTCAAAATCTAGGTTGCCTAATAAGAATTTAAATTTATCGGATACGTATCTCGGTTACGGTGCTAATGAATTAGTAGGAATTTTAAATAGACTTGCTTCTAATGACTCTGAAAGTAATGAAGTGAAAAAAACAGGTGATGGCATTGATAAATTCTATTATTCTTCATTTAATTCGTTTAGCAGGATGCTTTATCTTGCCTTTACTAATAGGGATTTCAATTCTTTTCATTACTTGTTAAATCGCTACGGCCAGATAGAGGATTCTTATAGAGATAAGAGCTATTCGTTGAAATACGAAATCAGTAAAATTCGCATAGCCAATTCGATGAGTAATAATGATAATATATTGGGTTTGGAGCGACAGTATAATGCTTTAACTTATTTTGATAAGTATAAAAGACACGTATTATCAGGGGTTAAGTTTTGGGGATTATATTTATATGACTTAAATAAGATTTCAGAAGATGAGGTAAAGAATAGCGTGTTTGATATTGTTATCCCTTATGAAGATAACAAAGATGCCATATTAGATATTATGTTGTTTAGAGGTAGAATTAACCATTTTTATTTCGAATGGGGAGGATGGGATTACGAAGAGCATATAGATGGGGTGGTATACAGCCCACATAGTCCGCATCAGTGGATGACACTTGGGTTCATCGCTGATTTAATCAGTAATGGCAGAGTCTATTTCAATTCAGCAGATTTAAGCGCAAAGGAACTCGAAAATATTGAATTTTTGCGCGATGACGTCATTGCTTATACTGAAAAATTCATTAAAGAATATGATAAATGGAAATCCATATTGAATGTGGGAAGTGTTGATGACCTCAAAGAGAAGTGTGAGAGTATTATTAATTTTTTCACATCTGCAAAGAGGAAGCGTGTAGGTGAAGTGGAACAATCTATTGCTGATGCAAAAATATCACGTGCTCTAGTTAATGAGTTTCGGGATAGTGCTGGACTCGCATGGGCTAATACAGCTAAAACCAGAAATGTCTTCAAGGCAATGAATAATGTGCTTGTTAATAGTGCTCATGATAAACTAAAGCAAATAGGGGAGAGGGTGTTTTTTGAAAAAGCAAAAATGATGTTCATTGATAATGACCATTATCGTCCTATTTACGGTGCTTCCAGTATAGGCGGGCAGGTTGGAATGTGGGAAGAGGAGATATTTTTTAATCACATAATTCAGGAAAGCATTAATTTATTAAGTGGTCTATCAGTTCTGGATATAATCGACAAGGCTATTGCAGAGCTGGCTAAAACGAAGATTATCCCTGATGTTATTTTCATTTCTCCAAGCGTAAGTTACCGCGATGAAAGTTTGGCGGATAGCTCCCGATTTGTTGAGAAAAATAAAATAGAAACATATGTGAAAGAAGATAATTTGAACTTTGTAGGAAAGCTAGATGATATATCAATTTATTATTCGTTGTGTGAGCCCCTTAAAAATAAGGTAGTTGTCTGTAACTTTAAACAAGCTTTCTTAATGAAATATAAGACTAATGCAAACTGGTATAAAAACGAGTTGAAGGTTGATGTTAGCGAAGTTTCTATTGAACACGCAAGTAAGAAATTACAAGAGAATCCGTCTAAGTGGAAGACAGGTGAGGATTTTATTTTGAATGATGACGATGCTTTGACGTTAATTCGTACTTCAGTAATTATAGATATCTGGAGCGTAGCTGATTTTGATATTTTATCCAAAGATGCTTACGCTGTTGGGTATATAAGAGGGTAGTATTTGTACTTGGTAAGGTAAGCTTATCAGGGCTGATACTGGGAAATGCGGGTAGTCATGCAGTCAGAGAGTAATTGCGGCTGGGAAAGCAATAGTCAGCAAATGCTCATTCAACTTGTCGTAGTAGGTGACTAGACTTGAGACCATGAATAGTCGCTCCATGAGTTGACGTTATGCATAACGTGTCACGGCGTAAGTCTGCGGATGCCAACGCTTGCATCAAGCCGGACGGCTTATATGCAGTGGGTGACTAAGACTGCCTCTAACGTGTCAGAATAGTAATTCCACCCAGCAGTCAGGTAGGTTAGGGGCGGCCCCCTGAGCAGAGGCAGGACTTGTGGCGCTGGTCGGCAGTCAATTCCAAGCGTAGTGATCAGCAGCGTGCCTCGGCCACTGTGTGTAGCTTCGTTGTTAAGTCGCAGCGGTTGTGCCCCAGAGCTTGCGGCTCGTTTTTCGTGTGACCCAAAGGCGTGCTGGTGGGGCCACACGGTAGTCGAGACCAGTAGCACGCTTTTAGACTACGGCCTCGTCCTGCTACATGGCAGCTAACACCCGGGTACACACGCCCGAAGTCATTCAGCGCTGGATGCGCTTGTACGTGTTGTGCCAGTTGCTCCGAATCGGCTGGTAAGGCCAACTGGCGGCAGCCGTTGAGTACTGTTAATCCGTTTTAAGCATTACTATACCAAAGGTCTTTTCGAGTAATATTTAGCCACTTAGCTGGGGAGTATTCATTCTGTCAACCGTCTGTTTTTTATATTTTTTTGTTGAACTTTCAACTTTTTGCCATGGATAACTACACCACCTCAATGGATTATGAAATCTTTATCCGGCGAGCTCATAGCTGCGATCGAAATCAGAAGGGCGCTTCGGTTGACTACTTTCGTAACCTGCAAAATACCGAGTCAGGCCAGTTGAAACTGTCTTTTCTAGGAACTGCTGAGAAGCAGCGAACTGCCGTGAAAAAGTATTTAGCTGCCGCTATTGCAGCATTTGTGAAGCCCCGCCGTGGGCGTAAGCTCACTACCGAAGAAACGGCACATCTTCAGGCACTGCTCCCACGTATCGAGCAGAGTACTAGTGCCGCCGAATTGATGCCACTTATCAAACAAGGCTTGGCTATTACCCACCCGTATATCAACTCCTAATACTAAATACAGATACTGCTTGAGTTCCTAGAAAATTAAGAGGTCATGTAAAATCACTCACTGATAATTATAGCTGGTACGCTGGTCACAGACTGGTATGAGAAGTCGAGTGTAAGCCACTGGGGTACAATGCTTGCTAAACAGTCAGTCAGAATAAAGCCAGAGCGAGAAGGAACATCATCAAAGCGCGCAGGACTGGAAACTTCCGTGTGCCCTATAACCTGTATCCAGCCGGATAGAAGCCCATCCTTTAGCAGGCGTGCTGGTCGCACCCATAGGGGGCTGTCGTATCGTTCGGTCCCACCATTATCAGGCGAGGCCTGCCATAGTAAGTAATATCCTGCCTGTGTATCCAAGAGTGCATTTAGCACTTCGGCTATACTATAGGTGTCTGTTGAGTATGCATCGTGACCAGTCAGTTTCAGAAGTAGTAGTGCATTGTTTGTCAGCCACTTTTCGGAGACACCTGCATGCACCAGCAATGTCCGCCCCGCGGCAAACGCTACTTTAAAGTATGATTTGTGCGTCTGGTATAGCTTGGCCAGACGCGGAGCCAGGCTGGGCCGGAATCCTGCGCAACGAAAGACCGGGTCAGGATAGAGCAGATAAGGCAGGCAATGGTTTCCCAAAAGCAATACCACCTGAGTCGTATGCCGCTGTTTCAGGCGTAATATGGCTCGAAAGTTTTCCAGCATTAACTCATCGGTTACATCGAAGCTATCGTTATAATCGCCAAGGAATACTACCCGGTCAGCTGTACCGGCTGTAGACAGGAATTTCTTTACCGGCTTTCGCCAGCATGTGCGCCCATGCAGGTCAGATACCACCAGAACTTTCATAAGACCAGAAAATATTACTGTCCTGACAGTCCACGATTGAATCTGCTTTGTTTCAGTCCGGCCGGTTTTATGCATGCCCGGGGCCATGAAGTATTTACTGGCTTTCCACCAGCTGTTTTAACACCGCTTCATAGACAGCAAACGGTTGCATCTGCCTGTCGCTGGCGAGCAAGGTACACACAATCCACTTTACCTAAAAATCGCTGATTATCAGACTGGCTGGTCAGATGTAAAATAGTATTATATACGCTTTCCCAAGCTATTTAACTTCTGCCTGCTGCTGACTTATCAGACAGGAGAGTGTACAATTCGGTCTGCTCAAATCAGCAGTGAAGACTGCGTATCCGGTGTGAAGTACATCGTATCACTCGCTGGTCAGGAAGCTGATTCTATTCGATTTTTCGATCCAGTATCACCTCCTGAAACTATTCGGATACCTTCCTGCTGTGTCTACAAGCCACGGAAGAAGTCGGCCATAGTGATACCATAAAAACGACACAGCGATGCCAGCGTACTGATTGTCATATTAGCCCGACGAGCCTCCAGACGGGCAATGTGAATACCTGTGGCGTCATATACCTCCTGCTGGGTATTCCCCCTTTCGCGCCGTAGCTGCTGCAGGCGATGTACCACCTCAGCTTCTATGGTGGGAGCAGCAGAATCAGAAGGGTCAGGCAGCATCAGGGAGCAAAGTCCCTGCTTTTACACGGCGTTTACAATGACATATTTGTCATTATTATCCCATGTCCGCTTATCTTCGTCCGCCAAGTAACAGACAGGACCGCCAGCCGTGGTCTGCAATTCAGTTTTCCGGATGAACGGGTCAGCCTCTTACGCTTCCTCTCTGCTTCCCCTCCGTAGTGCTTCTGCCTCACAGCTGGCACAGGCCATTGATACGGCTGCCAAAGCACTGGCACCTTATTATCCGGCACTTACCTGGGCCCAGTGGCAACAGGCGTTCATCTTTCTCCAGTTACCACTGCGTGTTACCGGTCAGCAGGTGATGACAACCGCGCTCGGGCTGAGCGGCCTCATTCAGTATCTCGAAACCCAGTATCTGCCCACTGGTCAGTTGCCTGTTTTGACTGCATCCGAGCCAAGGCGCGAGATAAAAAAAACCTACGGAATGCGGCCGGACGTGCTGGAAAGCTTGGATCGGGTAAGCTTCTGGCTGCGCAAAGGGAAATCTGCGCTGGTCAATCAGGCCCTGCAGCAGTTGCTGGCCCGGCATCCGGAGTCACAGATACCCGTGCCTCCACAAGCGTTATAATAGTTTCAAAATTCTTTCACCAATTATGAAAGTACTGCTTACAACTACTGCTTCCCTGTTGGTCGCTGCCCTAGCCGGCTGCTCACAGGCTACCCCCGACTCTAACAGTGTAGCTGTCACCCCTGCCAGCCAAGTCGTTGTTCGTACCACAGGCTTCCGGGTTGATTCGATAAATGGCATTCCCGGACACCGGTTTGGTGACCCCCTGAGTACGTTTCCGGGTCTGACGGTTCTGACAGGAGAGTCCGGAGCTACGAAACGCTACTACTACCCCTCCTCCCGACCAGCCCCGGGTACTGCATGGTTTGCCGGGCATAACAGCGAGTTTGATGTCACTTATTTCTTTATTGATAATAAGTTTGCCACTATTGTGGTCACTTCTTACGGCGACCATCGAAAGCTTCTCCATGATGAAACTGTTTATCTCTTCGGACCAGGTGACCATTATGAAACGGATGGCACCATCTGGAGAGGCCGTGAGGCCTACGCTACGTATGTGAATACTTTCACCCCACATGGCCCGGCCGCTCGTCTTGAGATAGGCAGTGAATCTCTGGCTGCCATGCAGAAGAAGAATGAGGCTGCCAAGCTGAGGGCTGATAATGAGATGAAATAGTGCCAGCCACGTCAGTAAATTGTGCAGTTTCAGGCAGGCTGTCGCAGACAGCGCTTTTCGCTGTTTACGGACCTTCGACCTTCTGTTGCTGAGCCAGCGGCAGAGAAACGGCAGCTTTACTTCGCCGAAGTCCGCTAACATTTACTATCCGTAGGCCTCACCAGTGAACTGCTGAATGAATTCAGCCGCTCAGCGGCCTGCTGAATCCGCGCTGTACAGCCTTGTCGACAATATTTCGCGCCCGGGCCGCCTTGAATGCTCCTAACTGACCCGGCTGCCGCATAACTGTTCGGATAAATTCCACATCCCGGACCTGCAGCGCCCTATTCTTCTGCTCCCAATGGAAAAGGGCATCCAACAGAGCAGGGGTAACCGGATACTCCACTGAAGCAACCGTGGTCACCGGCTCTTCCGTCCGCTGTGCGTAAAAATCCTCCAGTAGCTGTGGATGCTGCGCCAGCAGCAGGTCCACGACGCCGCGACCTGTTTCGAGTTCACCTTCTGTAAGTGGTCGCCCTTTTGCAATGCTGCGGGCGATACTGTTACAGCGGTCCCGCTTATGGGGGCTGAGTTCACCGGTCTCGCGTCCCCATACCTCTATTGCCTCCCATGCGGCTGGTCCCAGCCCGCGCAGAGCCTCCTCTTCCTGCCGGCGCTCTTCTGCGGCAAGCTCATCTGTGGTCTGGCTACGTCGCTGCCGGCCGTCAGTAATATCCGTCAGGTCATCAGTCAACTGCCCATACAATACCTGCCCGATATCTGCTGGCAGAGGACTGGCGACCAAGTCCCGCCAGCAGTCCTCCTGCTTGGCCCGCTCGCTTACCAGCCGGTTACCCGCGTTCTTCAGTAGAAATCGGTCAACCACCGGCAGCATTTTCCGAATAACTGCCCGGACAGCTTCTGACACGGTCTGCTGCTTCCAGATGCGCTCTAAGTCAAGTTTCCCGCTGGTCAGCTGATTCAGCCAAGCCAGCGTGTACGGGACAGTGAGAAATTTGTAATCCCCTATTTTGGACGCTCCACGGCCATATTCCCGGTCAGCCACCTGAAAAAGCAGGATTTTTGCTATAAGGTCTTCAAAAAATACGGTATCAGGCAGATATTCAATAGTTTTCTTGCCGGTCGTCTTTCTTTTGAAAAATTCCGTGTAGTTTTTCTGAGCACCGCGGGCCACCATCCAGGGAAGTCCGGCCCACATATGTTCCATTCTGGCCACCATCTCCTTTGTGAACAACTGCTCCCGGGGGTTCTGGTACCGAAATGCCTTCTGACGTGCCGAACTTACCTCCCGGTTGATGGCTACTTTATACTGGCCACGGGCCCGCTCAAAGAACCAGCGCGTCTGTGCGGTGGACGGCGGAACAGCGGGCGCCCAGCACGAGCGGGATATCTTCTCCAACTGCCGATTAAAACCATTATTGGCTGACAGGTCCGCCGGATGGATACCATTCTGAATATTAGCGTATCTGGAAATCAGTGGAACCATCTCCTCGACTTCTTCCAGTCGCCGCAGCACAGTCAGCTTCATCTGGACGAATACCGAACTGATATCGGCGTTCTCCTGATGCCAAGTTCGGAAAATAGCCGCTGTAGTCTGGCCACCATTTACTATCTGCAGGTCAGTCAGCCGGAGAATACCCCAGCCTCCTTCCGGCAGCCGACGGATGTCCGCTGCCGCTGCTGTGGCCGCGATTCCGTTGTTGTAAGCCAGAAACCGGTGAGGCTCGGTACGAATAGTCCGGCGGATACCCTGATTCACAGGGCCGGTAAAATCCAGAAAGGAACGGACATTCTGCTCCAGCAGCCGCGCTCCATGCTCGGCGTACAGCGCTGCCAGCAGGGTTCCGGATACAACCGCTAGGCAGGACTGGTAATCCTCATTGACCACCGGCATCGGCAGGCAGGCCAGCGGCTGGCCGGTCAGCTTCGTGAAATCAAGCTCCACCGGTTCCCGACGGCTTGTGCTGGACCAGAGGCGATAGAACCGGTCGAGGTCCCAGACCTGATACTGTACAGCTGCCTTACCGAGCGTACGGGCCGGCACCTCCAGGTCCGAGGTAAGCCGGGCATTAGTCAGAATGAATATACGCGCTCTTACCAGAGCCTGCCCGTGTTCAGCCAGCAACTGCGCAAGTTCAAATACCGGCTCCGACTCATCAATTTCGTCGTGATATCGGTTGTACATGTTTTTCAGGAAGCGCTCGGACTGATTGGCTGCCCGGGTTACTTCTTCCCGAGTGAAAGACCGCACTTCACTGCCTTCCTGAAAGAAAGTGGTGAACAGCGTTACTTCCTCCAGATTTTCGCTCAGTACGTAGCCGTTGATTTTGTGCTGAATCTGCCGGGCCCGGTTATGCCGGATACTGGTGCAGACCCGAACGTTTTCTGTTTCACCGGCATCGGCCAGCAGACCGGTCAGGTATTCAGTCGCCTTCTCCTCAAGGGAGGCACCGGCCTCGTCGGCCTCCATGTCGGCCAGAGTACGAACCTCCTGATTCAGGTCGGTCAGAAAGCGGAGCAGTTCAGGCTGGTCGGCCATCAGCGGACAGGATTAGGTAGTGAGGCCGTCAGGGCACTGAATGCCTGCCGGTATGGCAGCAGGTCGGCCAGTGCGAGGGAGTACGTCAGGTTGCAGACAGCAGCCGGCAGGTCTGAAGCACGCAGGCGGGGCATCTCACCCGTTACCTGAATGACATGCTCGTGCCGCACAGCATACCAACTGTCGTCATATAGTCCGGCCTGTGCATGAAAGTAGCCGGCCAGCAGCAGTCGTTCCTGAAAAACTGCTGCTGCTGACCCTGACAGCCGGGGTGTAAGGTCGGCAACCAGTCCAGGCAGGGTTTCGCCTGTCTCCGGCTCAGCTGCCAGTTCCAGATGGAACAGCCACAGCGCCTCCAGCGGTGCGTCATCCAGCTGGGCAGCGTTACTGATATGTACTGTCTGTCCGCCTGCTATAGTGGTTTTCACCTCTACTGCCACCAGCCCGAACCTGAAATCCTGCGGCTGCCGATAAGGTCCTGTCCATGCTTCCACCACATTTTCAGTGGCCAGCCCGGCCTCCAGCAGCCGGCGTAGCAGAAACAGCTCCCCGTACAGCCCCTGCCGGGCAATGGCGGACAGTCCGCCGGCCGGCACACGGCCGAACAGGTCCTGCCACCCGGAAATACGGGCGAGAAACAGCGCGAGCTGTTTCCGACTATCGTTACCTGCCGCAACTGCTTCCGAAATATCGTAAGCAAGAACGGCAAACAGGTCACCCAGTTCCGGTTCAGTAAGTCGCAGGGACATATATGCCTGCTCCGGGTCAGCCGGGTGCTCCACTGCCTCCAGAACCAATCCCCGGAGCTGGTCACGGAGGCGGGCATTGCGTGCGAGATAGCGGGGCACCAGCAGCAGCAGCAGCCGGGAGGTTGCAGGCTCATCCAAGCTGCGCAGCAGCCCGGCGAAAACCGGTGCTCTGTCTGAACAGGGCAGCATCGTCAGCCTTATTGCATCCGACGGGCGGGCCTCCAGCTGCTGCCAGATAGTATCAGGAGTGTTCATATGACTGTTTCCGCTTCTTCCTGGATCCGGTCCAGTTCATCAGGATAATCAAACTCCTGGTGAAACTGACTATTAACCATGTATTCGATACCCTCGTCGCCCGGGATAGCAGGGAAGCTGATGGCATAGCCCATGATAGGTGTCTCCTCTGTAAAGCCCTTAATAAGTTTTTTGGTCCGGTAATCAACCGGGTCCAGTGGGTAAAGCAGCAGCAGGGCTTCACTGGCAGGGCGCCGGGCCCGGATGAAGGGACCGCTGGGACGGTCAGTGTCCTTTGGTGGCTCCGGTGCAGGGGAGCCGGCCTTGTGCCTGGCCAGTTGCTCGTCATACAGTTTCCGGCGGAATTGTCGCGTGTCCCGGCGGGCCTGTTCCACAAGCGTCTCTGACAGGTCAAGGTATTCGTGCTCCCCACTTATAATGTGCGACTTACTGACCATATACTCAGCGCCGTTCTCGGCCGTGTCAGCACGGGCAGTAGTGGTCACCTCAGTTGGTATACCGTTTATATCGAAAGCAAACCGCCGTGCTTCTGCCGGGCTTTTTCGGGCTTCAATAAGGGCAACAGTCCAGGTTGTCAGGTTGCCTTCCCGCGCCTTTTCCCCGATGTAACCGGTCAGCAGTACCTGACTGATATTATCCTGCCCGGTCCGGTAAGCCCGCAGAAAATCCAGTACCCGGCCTACATCCACGCCCTGCCATACATACGGCTGATTGCCACGGCTTTCGGGATTACCAAGTTTTCGAATCAATGCATTGACCGCCTCGTAGTTACGGGTGGTCCGAATCGGGTCACGGGCAAAGGAATACGTTTCAACCAGTGTGTCAGCGTAGCTCAGTTTCATTGGCCAGGCATCACGCAGCTTGTTGGTTGCTGTAATCTGCAGCACTCCAGGCAGCGTCCGGACTTTAAGCCCAAATTCGCGGGGCGTTTTATTCTGGTGCGCCATTATATCAAACTGCCGACGCATTTCCTCCGAGGCCAGAGTAATATGTCGGTACCAGCGTATCAGTTCCTCGCTGGTAAACAGCCGGCATAGGTCCACGTAGCCGGGCCGGTAGCCGAACCAGCGACCCATCTGCATCAGGGTGTCATACATCTTGGAGGCCCGCAGATAGTAGCTGATGCACAGCCCTTCCAGCGTCAGGCCACGGGACAGTTTGTCACCCCCGACCGCGATGACGAAGAGACCTTTGACTTTCAGGGTTTTCAGCTCATATTCCTCATAATTCAGGGGCCGGTGCAGCGGGGCATTCCGGTCGGGAGTACCATGCACGATACGTACCTCAATACGGGAAGCAGCCGGCCAAAGAAAGGGCCTGACTTCATCCCAGCTCTGTTCCACAACACTAGGGTCACGGTAACGGGTATCCATGCGCATGATGGTCTTCGTGACCGGCTGGTATTCTTTCAGCCACAGGGCACGCAGTTCCTCCTCCAGTTGTCCGGTTCCGGTTTCCAGCTGCCCCTGGTAAGTCTTCAGCAGCACATCAAGCACATTACCAATCTGGTTCTGCCAGTCAGTAAAACGGGTAACGTGAACCAGCATAGAGCTGTGCTGGTCCTGCTGCCCGCGGGCCATGCGGGCAGCGCAGGAGAGAATGAAATGGCGAACTGCGCTCTTCATACTGGCTGGTATGTCAGCTGGCAGCTTCGCATCCCGACGATGCTTATCCGGAATGAGCGTCTGATAATCACTGACCTGAATGCGAACAGGCAGCAGATTCTTTTCCTCATCGCCTTCATCAGGTTCACCCAGCCCAAACATCCGCTCCGGTCCGATATAGTTGGACGGAGCTGGAATATTAATCATGAAATCCCGTGGAAACAGGTCCTGTCCCACAGAGTAATCCTGATTGCGGATGGTGATATCCACCCCGGTATAATCTTCTTCTTTCAGCAGGGGGATGAAAACGTTGGCGAATGGTGTAGCCGTGTAGCCCACGTAGGCACGCTGCTCAAACAGCGATAGTAGTGCCCGGATAGCTCCGTTTATGGTAGAAACCGCCGCCCGACTGACGTTGATAGACGCATTATCCGCTTCGTCATCTATCAGTAGCATCGGCAGCCCGGTCAGCAGGCGCTTATCGTCAGCCAGCTCTTTTCCCAGTCCACCCAGCCACTCAATCAGGATGCGCAGAACATGAGCATTCTTTTTGACGACGGCAATAACCGGGTCTTTCCCATACAGCGTCACATTCTGTGCCTCGGCAGCCCGACTGGTGAAATCTCCGGTGACACTGCTGGTTGTCACAGAGTGTGCATGAGCGTCCTTACTGCGCAGGCCGGCCCCTATCTGGTGCTTGCGCTGGCTGTGGCGCCCGAGGAATCCTTCGTCGAGCCGCATCTGGGTCTGTTGCCGCAGACTGCTGTGGATGCCGGTCAGTACGATAATCAGGCGGAATCCAGCATCAGCTGCCTTACATATCAGGCCGGTATAGTTACTGGTTTTTCCGGACTGCACATTACCGACTACCATCCCCCGTCGGTCAAAGGGGCGCCCGTCCTGCGGGTCATGCAGACGATCCAGAATATCATCTGTCAGATTATCAAGCTGATTTACCGTATCCGGTGCCATCTTTCTGTCAAACAGCAGATAGTCCCGATATCGGTTCCAGAACCGTGCCGGCCGCTCGGCCCGGGCTGCCCGTACCCAGGGCTGATAAACATTTTCATCCTCCAGAATACGGTAATCATGAAGGGTGATGATGCCATAATGAGAGGACAGATAGGCTGTAAGGCGTGCTGCGTCGATATTCGGAAATATCAGCATGGTCTGCCCCACTGCCTCTTTAATGGCTTCAGCATTAACCCGGGTTTTGTCCAGAAGCAGCGTGATGCTGATTTTCTCAGCCTGTTTGTATATCTCGTCGTGCATGGTGTTCAGAGTAAATCAATCAGGTGCGGATAGTAGCTGAAGGGCTCCATCAGAGAAAGGAGCTTTCTGACTTCGGCAGCCGGGCGGCCGGTAGCTGTCAGAGTCGTATAGAGGTGGCGTAGCAGGGCAGCCACCTCTTCTGTGGCATCTTCGTAGGGTCTGGCCTGGTCGCGGGGCTTTTCTGCTTCATTCAGCGCGATAAGCGGAACAGGTACGGTTTCCTCAATCAACCGAAGAACGGCCTGCAGGGTACGGCTGTCCGTCGGCTGCTGTAATGCCGCCTGTAGCAGCGGATGCTCACGGTTCAACTCATAGAAGCGCCGGCCCTGCCGGATGCGCTCATTCCAGACCGGAGTGAAGCCTACGTTTGCGCTGCGCTGTAGCTTTCGACCCCGGGCCCGGTATACTTCTGCCGCGTGGGAGCGGGTATAGGCGGCGATTCTCTTCAACTCTCCCCGAAGCAGCGCAGGTGGCCGGGCCACGGATTTACGGATATCAATCTGCCATACTGCATCGAGGGTGTTAGGTAAGTCCACCATGATGCGGGCCAGCTTATGGTGTTCATCCCGACGGAAGAGACCCAGCCAGTCCCCGGGTACCAGCAGGCGCTGGTTACGGTAGATGTAAAACCCCTGATGGGCATTCCAGCCACGGCTGCCGGCAGCCTCCTCGAATACCGGACCGGCGAGCCGGCTGTGGTGCGGCAGCACATAGGCCAGTACTTTTACCTGCCCGCCGCCGATTGTCTCGTCCAGTGCTACCTGACTAACTGCACCATAACGCTCACGGTCAGTCAAAAATGGGTCCCAGGGAGCCAGCTCGCGACCGTTCACCACAATGGTCAGGCCGGTTTCCAGATAGCGGTGAAACACCATAGACAGGTGCCGCTTTACTTCCACCACGGCCCGGGTGAATATCGCCAGATGGTCCTCGTTACCGACGTGCAGGCCTTCGGCAAGCCGGTCAAGCTTCTCCCAGAATACGATGGTACCACCTTCCTGCTGCTCTAACTGCTGCCGCAGGTCAGCCCTTGACAAAAAGGTAAGCAGGCACCAGCGCCGGGTTTCATTAATATGGTCCAGATCCCAGCAGCGAAAATTAATTTCACCACCGGACTTCTTGGATAATACCGTCAGGCGTCGGGCCTGCGAGAAAGATGCCGTTTTGAGTCCCAGTCCAAAACGTCCCAGGTCCGTCGCCGTCCTCTCCAGTGCCGGGTGGTGGCTGCCCGGCCGCATGGCCTCTACTAATTCTGCGGCATCCATACCACAGCCATCATCCGCCACAAGCAGCGTGGAGTCAGCTCCCTGCCAGTCAAACTGTACTGTAATACACCGTGCTCCAGCGGTAATACTATTATCAAGAATATCTGCTACCGCTGCCTCCAGGGTGTAGCCTATAGCCCGAAGGGTATGCATCATGGAGTCAGCGTGCGGCACGGCTTCCTCTGAGGGGATATCTGTAAAATTCATCATATAACGGAATCATCACAGGGCTACCAGCTTGATAACCATGCGGTGGCCGTGTATTACAGGTAATCAATTATTTCAACTGGTCCAGGTATTTAATCTTCTTCGCTGTCAGTTGTATGTATAATTCTGGAATGTTCCTTCCAGGTATCTATCAGCCAGGGAGGAAGCTGGTCGTGTCGATGCACGGAAACCCTGGCATTTGCGTACGGCATGTGAGGAGCCAGTACGGTCCTGACAAGCAGATTATCCTTATTGACCTGTACAGGAGCAATGAGGTCGGGCATCTGGGTAATATTTTCCCGACTCTGCAGATAGAGTGGCACCAGATACTGCATCTTGCCGAAATACCAGTAGGGCAATTGCAGTTCCCTATTTAGTGACCACTGGATTGCACCGGAAATAGCACACATCTGTGCAACCGGCGGGGTATTTTTCAGAAACAACACCCTGTCTGCGTTATCACCGAGCATGTGGTCGTGCATCATCACAATCTCGGCTCCCCTGGGAAGCTCAGGACCGGCTGCTATAGTCGGCGGGCTGGGAAGGAGAGGGGCTGCTATCTGCGAGCCAACCTCTTTCAGATACCACGGCTGCCTGCCGCCGCCAATCCTGTTCTTCTCAATGACCAGATAGAGGGGTGTTCCATACCTCGTCTGCAGATTGCCGGCGCTTACGTACCACTGCCCAGCACCTTTTGTAAACAAGCCCTGCTCAATGCTCCAGGGTACCTGCACTGCCAGATATTTCCTCAGGGCAAAGAAATCACTGCCCCAGTCTTCATTCAGGGCCTCTCTGGCCAGTTTCTGCAGTATCTCATCTCTGATGTACAAAAATCTATGCAGCCGCTCCGTCACCCGGTTGGTACAGGGGTCACCCAGTTGCTCCAGCAATTCTTCTCTGGTTACCATGCTGATTATTCCCGGAGTTTAAATAAACTATATATGTCACCTGCCTGTCAGCAGGGCGTTTATTCTGCCGGCAGGTGAGGCTATAGCCAGTCTGCCATTCCTCCCTGTATGGAAGGTGCTCCCTGACGCGAATAGTAGTAGGAGAACTGCGCGACAATATCCTTGATAAAAGGACCAGAGACAGAAGCCAGCCGCTCGTACGCATCTGTATCAATTTCCTGCTCAGGTATAGAGGTAAGTCGTTGAAAATCAACGAATGAGGCTTCCAGAACTTTATGCTTAGGTAGAAAGTAATACCGCTGCAGTTGTGCGTATTTTTTCAGGGCTTCCAACTGACCTCCACTGGGTGTACCCCCGCCGGCCGGCATCCCATGCATTCTGTGCCACTGCGTGAGACCAGCCAGTGCAATGAAGTCGGCTTTGCGCAGATAGCGTGGAGGCGAGACTGACTTGTCCAGCTTCTGGAATACAATATCGCAGGCAGGAGTGAGTACTATCCACAGTTCACCGGTAGCCACTCTGCGCAGGATGTCTCCCGTATATATCCTGTCCTTTATGGCTGGTGCGATGTACATCTCCGCCGGCTGCATGGGCATGAATCCGGCGTGGGCAGGGTCTGAACTGCGCTCCAGATACTCCGTCATATGCTGGGCTGCGTAGCGCGTCAGCGCGTCACGATTGTCTGGCAGGAGCCAGTATTCCCCGTCGGGAGCCAGATGCTTCCAGAAAATATTGTGGAAGTGTCGGCCGAAGGTCTGCACGATGCCATCATCCCCCAGCAGACTCAGCAGGCCACCCTGATTAATTTTCAGAATAGCAGTCAGGATATCCGCCACCAGCACATCATCCCGTTTGTGTATCTTAAAGAAAGTGCTTTCCCGATTCCGCAGTGCCTCAATGTGGCTTGGCGTACCTGTATAGACGAACATAGGCAGCTGAAATGAGCTGAATATCAGGTCTACTACTTGGCGGCCTCCCAGTTTTTCTCCATCCTCGTCATCGCTTGGCTCTTTATCATCCGCCAGTTTAAGGTCAATGATTGCAGCCTCAAATGAGCGGCTAGGTTCAGCCAGCGCCTTCTGAGCTTCTGCAAAGGTTTTGGCCCGGAATGGCGTAATGATTATCCCTTCTTCCTTATCCTCTTCGTCTAGGTTTGAAGTTTTTACGGCATCAATAACTGCCTGGTAAGCGTCATTATCGTCTTCAACGACAAGTATAGTAATGTTTTTATGCATAAACTTTAATATTATACTTCAAACTGCATAACGAAGTAAACTCCCCGGTCTTGGTCCGGAGACTCTACAATCAGCTTGCCACCGTTGCGGGCCACTGCTTCCCCGGCAATGGCCAGCCCTAGGCCACTACCAGCCTCGGCTTTGGTAGTGAATTCCGGTTCGAATATGGTTTGGTCGCTGATATACTCTTCTGGAATACCAGGGCCGTTGTCCCGGTATTCAAGCCGGAGATTTTGACCGCTGCCTACGACCCTGATGGAAATATGCCGTGGTTCGGGTACCGTGCTCAGCCAATAGATACTGTTGTCAATCAGATTTGTAAGTGCGGCCTGGAAATCAACAGCCCAGCCGTGAAACGTGATGCCTGCATCGCAGTCCACTTCGTAAGTAATACCGTTTTTGGTAAGCTCCGATTCAAAAACAGCGACTGACGTGCTTATTACCTTGGCAAGCTGGAAGTCGGACCGCCGTTCACCGCGCCGTGCCGCTAACGGGTCAAGCCGGCCAAACAGACCGGAGATAATCTTGGTCTGGTCCTCAAAGCCCTGAGCCCGCTTTACCACATCATCCAGTTGCTCCTGATTAAACTTTTTTGTTAACTGCCGGGCAGAATTAGTAATGAAGTTTGACGCATTCCTGAAGTAGCTCAAGGGCTTGCGTCCCTCATGGAGCACGATATGCACAATCTTGCCGATAGTAGCCTGTCCCTGATAGGTAGCTACTGTACGCTTTAGATTATCGGCCGTACGGGCGTTGCTTTCCTCTTTGGCGTTGATGATACCGATAACGTCCTGTTGCGTCTTGTTATCAACCCCTCCGGCTATTAGTTTCTTCTCCACTTCCTCACGCAGGTCCGCGAGTTGAAAAAGCGAATTTACTTTCGTCTCAATATCCCGCTGGGAGCGGCCTAACCCTACATTCTTGCGATAGGCGAACCGGCGTGCTTCCAGATTGGTCAGAATCTGCCTGCTTATCTCAATCAGACCGAAATAGGCCGGACTTTCCCGTATACCATCCCGGGCGCTCTTCTCCTGTAGCCCGGATGCTGCTTCCGACGCAATACGGATGAAGCCAATAACCTGATTGCTTCCGATGCGCAGAGAAGGATTCTGTACCCGCCTGGCGTCCAGTGAAAGCCAGTCGAAGCCCGGGTCTCCAAGTGGTCGGATACGAAACCCGTTACGGTACACTCCGATGCCATTATACTCATCCAGTAGCTTGGCTGCCATGCGTTTGCCAAGTGCCTCTCCGGATTCCAGATTTTTGAGCCCGCGGTCTATCAGATTCTGAATGCCCTGCGGGTCGCGGTCATATACCCGAAAATCTACATCCAGTGGTCCGCAGTAGCTTAAGTCATATTTAGAATTGTCAGAAAGAGGAATATTGAATTCCAGAAGTGTGTCAGCCTTCTCTCCGACACGGTTATTCTGGTAATGGAGGCTGGCATAACCATTTTCCTCCACATGTCCCCAGATGCGATAATCGTAGAAGCCTACAATCGGGTAAGGCTCAACGAGCTTGACTACCCCCGAGTACAATCCCGGCCAGGAGTTGTCGAACCTGAGCGTAATGATAAATTCACGCTCAATCTTGGTCTTTTCATCCGGGTCTTCTTCTCCCAGCGCCGGGACTACCAGCTTACGCAGCTCAAACTGAAGTGCGTCCAGTTCCTTATTCGTCCACAGGGTATCGCCGGTCATGCGTAGCAGAGTTCCGGGAGGTAAACTGGTTGTAGCTGACTCCACCAGAATTTCAACATCCTGCAGGTACTGGGCCCGTGTGAAATCTTCCCACTCCAGATAAAGCGTAGTAGTCTCACCAACGGCCGTGACTGTTTCCATCCAGAGGTCCCTGCCCAGTACGGATGCCGCGTAGCGTCCCACCCCCTTGCTTCCCTGACGGATGCGTCCCTTGTCGCTGACCGGATTGCGTACTTTGTCGTCAGTAGAGGGAACCATCCACTGGTTAACTACTTTGTCGAAGGACATACCTTCGCCGGTATCGCGCACATCGATGGTAATTCCTGCACCTTCCTCCTTCGGACCGAAGAACGTAACTGTCACCTCATGCGCATCGGCGTCATAGGCATTTTTGACCAGTTCCACTATCGCCGCATACTTATCCTTGATAAGGTTAGCACCAATGGTAAGCAGGTGGCGTCCGGCCGGGCGAATAGTATAGCTTCCGTTCTGTATAAGTTCGTGCATATGGCCCAAATATACACGAAAAAATCATGGACAGTCAGCAGCTTTTACGCATGTGGATATTTTTGCTGACTGTCCGGGTTAAGCAGCTGAGCAGCATGGTCAACTAACCACTGCAGGCTGTTCTGCTGGTGGCACGGTCTGCATAGACAACCGCCCAAAAAGGCTGGTCTGGCGTCCTGGTCTGGCACGAGGAACTTTCTTCACACGTATCCGTGGAACGGCTGCTTCTTTGGGAGGCTTGCCCTGACAGATTACTCCGGTACCTTTCAGCATAGCCAGTACTTTTCTGGCTATTTCCTCTGCCAGTAATGGAGGAACAGCATTCCCAATCTGTTTGTAGGCAGAAGTACGTGAACCTTCGAAGAAATAGTCATCCGGAAATGACTGCAGTCTGGCTGCCTCCCTCACTGTAAGTGAGCGCGACTGAGTTTCGTCCGGGTGGATATAGTAATGACCATCCTTGTGGATATGCGCCACAACTGTCTGCGACACATGGAGGTCATGTGCCACTACCTTAAAGCGGTCTGCGAATCCTTTTTTATTTCGATGAGTCTGGAGTCTCTCCGGGAGGGATTCATACCGCAACCGTTGCTGGTCTTTCTTCCACATGGCAATAGCGATGCGGTAGATTTCCTTATCTTGGTCAGTATGAGGCCGGGCTTCATGCTGAGTCAGAACAGTCCAGTACATAGGCCGGATTTTAGCATCACGCAGATAGTTTGTCACAACATCCGTACGATACAAACTGCTCTTTCCACCGGCCTGAATAGCCGGTAAATCACTGAGCAGCTGTCCTACAGTGAAAATTTTCTGTCTGACGGTAAATTCCGGGTAGCCCAGCCCTTCTTCTTCCTCTCTCCAGCCGATGATAATCAGGCGCTGCCGGCTCTGCAGTACTCCGTAATCTCCGGCGTTGCATTTGCGGATAGCCATGTTGTAGCCGGACTTTCTGACGATACGACGGATGTTACGCAGGTGCTCACCGTTCTTGGCGCTCAGCAGACCCAGTACATTCTCAAATACAAACATCCGGGGTTTGTATTTGCGGAGGTAGTCTGCATACTGAACATACAGGAAGTTGCGGGGGTCTGACTTCATCCCTTTCATGCGGGCCCGCCCGGCAACTGAATAAGCCTGACAGGGTGGACCCCCTATGATGAGGTCAACCTTTTTGTCTTCGCCCAAGAGAGCATCAATCTGAAAAAATATATCCTCTCTGGTATCTGTGCTGATTGTATAGTTCAGTACTGATTTTGTTTCCTCCGGAGCATGTTCGTAAAGTTCTTCCCGGGACATATGTCCCCTCAGGTACGTTTTATATAGGTCCAGCCGTTCGTCTTTTACCAGCCGGTGGTAGACCAGCCGGGTCTTTAGTGTCTGACAGGCATCAGCATCCATCTCTACGTGCGCAACAGGAGTAAACCCGGCACGGAGAAACCCCTCGGACAGACCACCGGCTCCTGCAAACAAATCAATATATTTCATTTAATATGCACATACGTCCTTTTGCTCCTCCGACGCGCTGTGCGCGTGCAAGTACGGCATAAAGCGTTATTTGTACTCATAATCTTGGCTGCGGATAGTGGAAAAAAGTTCCTTGAGTGTCTGTTCGCGTACAGCAGGTTTCAACTCGCACTCCCACACAGTGAGCACTTTCCAGCCTGCTGCTGCCAGTTCTGCCTGCTGCCGCTCGTCATTTAAAACATTGCGACCGATTTTATTTACCCAGAACTCCGTTCGGGTCTTGGGTACCACAGAATATCTGCAGCCTTCGTGGCGATGCCAGAAACAGCCGTGTACAAAGACGACGGTTCGATACTTCGGCAGTACTATGTCCGGTTTGCCAGGTAGCTTAGAGTCATGCAATCGATAACGCATGCCATGTGCATGCAGATACTGACGAACCAGTAGTTCAGGCTTGGTATTTTTGCCTTTAATCCGCGACATATTATAGCTGCGGACGGCGGGAGTATGTACATCTGACATGACTCTTTAACGTCTTCTGCTGAAAGAAGGTGCGTATGCCTGTGCCGTCAGAGTTATGGTAAATACAGTACTGTATTTATAGTTGAGTTGATGTGGTAGACAATCTGCGATTTTGCAGTTTTATAGTATTTTACCGTATGCTTTTCTCCGAACAGATTCTTACCGGTATTCTACATCGTCTCCTTCGCTCAGTTGAAACATCATTCAGCCACGACAACGGTGCCCATACCATAATCTCGCTGGTCCGCGAGATGGACCTTCTGCACGAAAACCTGTGGATGCTGCCGGCCGCAGGAGCCGCTGACTCTCAGGCTGTGGCAGCAGCGTCGCGGCAGATAAAGTTTGGCTATCCGGCTGGTCTCCGCCTTGCTTACCCGGCTATTGCTGAAGTGCAGAGCGCCACGCATTTTTTTGCCGCAGCGTTGCCGGGTGATGGTGAGTGGGCACAGGAAGTTATCTATCAGACCGGCAAAGCTGTTATCGGCCTGCAATTACTGGATAATGTGCAGGCAGGTGTGGCCATACTCAGCCAGCCTTCCCACTTTGAGTTTGTCTTCCGTAACATACACGCTGCCTGTGGTATCGAATATTTTGATGAACTGGACCAACTGGTTGTCAGAAGAGAGCTTGCCAGCCGTATTCAGGATGAACTGGTCAGACGGAACCTGCTTATATCAGATGATGCTGAAATAACCATGCATCAGTCGATGGACAGTCCCCGTAATCTTTTTATCAGTTATCATGCTCCGGCGGAGGTATGGAGTCTATTTCTTGAGCAGGCTGCCTACTGGCAACTCTTACAGACGGCTGGTGAGGACTTCGGACCGGATGATATGTTCGGCGGCATCCGGTATGAAATATATCATGACGCTGTTAGGTACATGATTGCGGTCGGTATGATGCACGCTCATTACTGTACTCTGCTTATTGGTCGGCAGCCCGAGCTTGATGAGGGTGTACTGCTGACTTACGTTCAGAATAAGCAACGTGCAGTTGAAGAGCTTGGTGAATTTCTTGAAACGGAAGCTGCTGTCACTGAAGCAGTACTCGGCTGCCTATGTCTCGGGCCGGACAGTTATGAAATCTATCTGGATGAGCCTGGTGTTCCGCCACCTCCCTATCTCACCTTGTCCGACAGCCAGCTGGTACGCTCAGTGGCCGGTTGCCTTGACAACCCGTCTGGCTTCCTGAACCGAATGCTGAAAATCAAACACCCACTGGAGCATTCGAAGGCTGTCAACGAACGGGAAATCAGGTTCATCAGAGACCTTGGTCAGCTCTTCGCAGGTGACAGATTCATTCGGATTGAGAAGCCCGTACTCATCCGCAGCGACAAAGGCAATACTGATATTGATGCCGTCATCTACGATACGCAGACTAAAGCACTGGGATTGTTTCAGCTGAAATGGCAGGACCCGCTGGGAGAATCAGTAAAGCTGCGACGCACGAAGGCCGAAAACCTATATAAGGCTAACGAATGGGTTGATAAGGTATGCAGTTGGCTGCAATCGCGGAGCGGCCCTGAAATTCTGAAGTCCACACGTGTCATTCGCAGGAGGCCGGCTCCAGATGCGCTCGGGGAAGTTTTTCTGTTCGTGCTGGGCCGTAATAACATTCACTTTACGAACAGCACGGCAGACCCCCGTGCCGTATGGGGTTCGTGGCAGGGGGTCCGGGCCTCCCGGCTACAGGTTGCCGCTTTTATGGAGGATGACCCGATACGGGAGCTATATACTAAATTATGGCTGTATCAGGCACAGAATCGGTCCGAATTTACTGGTCCTGCTCCGACAGAATATGCCATACAGCTTGGACCTTATCGTATAGTGCATCTGGATGCTGACCCGAGACCTGACGTTTAGGAACATTCACCGATAGTACACTAAAACGGTCATTTAACTGTACAGAAAAGGCACTTATCTGATACACGGAAGAAGCTCCCTTAAAGATGGCTGATATGTTCAGTAAACCTGTTCAGTAATCAAAGTACAGTGCTAGGTATATTCGTCACGGATAATCTGTACCGTATTATGTTAATAGGCTACGCCCGGGTTTCCACCCGTGACCAGAATCTGGAAGCACAACTTGATGCGCTTACTCAGGCAGGCTGCCAACTGATATATCAGGAAAAAGTATCAGGTGCCGGGGCTGCTCGCCCTGAACTGGATAAGCTGCTCGCTCATCTTCGTCAGGGTGATACTGTCTGCATATACCGACTTGACCGGCTGGGGCGTTCTCTTAAGCATTTGCTCGAACTGGTTAGCGAACTGGAGCGCCGCGGAGCTGGGCTGATTTCGCTGACGGACGCCATTAATACAACTTCTGCACAGGGTCGGCTTATCTTCAATCTGTTTGCCTCGCTGGCAGAGTTTGAACGCGAGTTGATTCGGGAGCGCACCCATGCCGGGCTTGCTGCTGCCCGGGCCCGGGGCCGCATCGGCGGACGCCGGAGGGGTTTATCTGAGGAGGCAGAGCGCACTGCTATTGTGGCAGAAGCTCTTTACAGGGAGCAGCAGATTGGTGTGGATGAAATTGCCCGTCGTCTGCATATCTCCAAGGTGACTCTGTACAAATATCTGCGTCACCGGAACGTTGTTATTCAGTCTCTGCGGGGCGGACCTCGTCCGGATAAGTCCCGTCCGAACTGACTTGGCTGATAAATTTTATAGAGATATGGTTAGTGCACATATATCATCTGACCCATTACTTTCTCAGGCATTGTTTATTTTCAGCTAATTTCAATTCATGAGCGCAATCCTTTATTCACCTGGTCTTCCACCCAGACAGATTCCTGACCTGAGTATGCCGGCTGACGATAACGGCGTTATCCCGGCTGACCAGTTGGGTATACTCCTTGGCTGTCATCCGGCACTGGTGGATATACTGGTCAGTAGCAGAAGTTATATAGTCTACTCCGTTTTTGACAGCGAAGGAGGGCTAAATGAAGATGCCATGTTGACTGTCAGTAATATGACCGGTATAATGTTCAGTGTGTCAGATGAGGATACTATTCTGCGCGGCCCGGTATTGATAGTGACGAAAACTGAAAGCAACTGATTACAAATCATAGTAGTCTGCACCAAGACCTGTCAGTAGTCCGTGCGACTCAGGAACCGGCTGGGCCTGCCGAGTGCAGTTCACGGGGAGTAGGCCCCTGTGGAGTAGGGACATTTTCCAGCTTGGCCAGTAATTCGTCCAGTTTCTTTTCATCGCCATCCAGTGCTGCCTCTTCCTCTGGCTGCAGAGTGAGTGTATGCTTCATTCTTGTAATACCTTCTTTGGCTTCCAGCATCTGGGCATATGCTGATGCCTTGGGAGTGTAGAAGTCGCACTTTGCACAGGCCATACGGTGCGCACAAGTGTCGTAAACAGGGTTTCCGCACAGGCCATGTCCCAAATCATACATGAGCCAGGGCTGACCCGCTGCTGCTGCGCCACTCTGAACTGCCTCCCGGTCAACTATCACATCTATCATCCGGACGTTCTGTGCAAAAAACTCCGCGTCAGAATAGGCCTTTGACAGCTTACTGACGTAAGGCCGGATATAATTTACTGTTGACTGCGGAGTACTATGGCCCAGCCAGTGCTGCAGGTCTCCGGTGTCCATTCCATTTGGAGCATTATAGAGCTGGGAGGCGATAGTAGCCCGTGCGCGGTGACTGCTGATTGGCCCGCGAGCGTCGTACTCTGGAACACCAGCCTTCTTACATAGTAAAGGAATAAGACCTTTATTGATATAATTTTTACTTGCTCTTTTTCCGCGCCAGATGAACAAAAAATGTACAAGTTCTCCCGTTTTGAGGTCTACCAGCTTGGCAGTTTCTGGTCTGATAGCCTCCCATGCAGCGGTAATTTCGCCGACTACCGGGTCGACTGGTTTGGAAAAGGCTGTGCCTGTTTTACTGACTGGTACATCGAGCATACAGACTGGTTTTGCCGGCAGCTTCTGATTCTGCTCCTCTTCAGGCTCCTGCAATCGGGTACAGCCGACCCGCAGACGCTGAATCTCATTAGCCCGTAATCCAGCAAAAAGCCATACAATAGCAATGGCCTTTACCATCTCAAATGGATACCATGTAATAGAGCTTTCTTTATGGTATCCATTGCGAATGCTTATATCAGCGCTCGGTATATCCGCTCTGGTAAGGGAAAGGCCGGCATTCATCAGCTTAGCCCAATGGTCCCGTGGGATATCCCGCGGGTCGGGGCCAATCAGGCGAGCAATACTGCGCGGTAGTTCCAGACTGCGATTGGCATCAAAATTCCTCGGCATCCATCCCCATTCCTGACAGTTCCCGAAGAAAACCCTGACAGCTGATAGCAGCGCAGCTTTACTCAGCGGTTCCATCGGTTTGGGATATTTGTCTTTCATGTGTACATGTGCTTTTGGATGAATCCAGTCTCCTACATTCATTTCACACACAGTTGCCACGTAGGCTGCGGCTATATCCCGATTCCATTGTGTCGGGCTGGTTAGCCCAGGGTAAGTTGTAGTGAACCACCGGCCGACTTTGGTAAGCTGTCTTCTCTGGCCCTTACGGGTGACACGGGAGGTTACAGCTGTTTCAAACCAACGGTCCACCCACGCCAGCCAGTCTGGATGCAGGTTATCATCCACACCATGCTGGACCTTAAACTTAAGATTTTCATATTCAATAGGATGTGGAATAGACCCTAAATTATACAGAATACGGGTAACCGGCAGATATGACCGGCGCATCAGTCGGCTTCCGGAACTGTACTTGGCTTTTAATTTCTCAAAAACATCTACAGTCAGGTCAGACAATTTAGCGCTACGACAGAGAAGCAGCGCTTCGCACAGGTAAGCCGGCATATTTTCATGCACGGTCTTGGGACTTATCCCAAGGTTTATACCCTTCTGCTGCATAGTAGTCACTGCTTCCTGTACAGCTTCACGGCCGAGAATATTGCCAGCCATATCCTGCAGGTGAGCGATGCGAGGAATGCCAAACAATATTTCAGGGCCCCGTAGCAGGCAGGCACAGGTAAGCAGCTGCCGTACTGACTGATTGCGTGGCTGTTTAACTATGCGGTCTTCTGTTCCGATCTCCAGTATGGCCTTCAGCCACTCCTCATCCGTCCAGACCCAGTAGGTGCGTTGCCAGCGGTGCACCGCTACCAGTATCAGGCTTAA
>Ga0160427_10000398_pt1 | contig 26906 bp, 17 predicted proteins | sample SolpanmetagenomL_FD_108194 | JGI IMG/M metagenome (GOLD analysis project Ga0160427, IMG submission 108194) | Solar panel surface microbial communities from Lawrence Berkeley National Laboratory, California, USA - L | ecosystem: Engineered > Built environment > Solar panel > Unclassified ...
ACGGCGGGTTTTCGCTGCTTAGCCTTTCGTGAGCGCCGATTAGCCGATTTTATGACTTGATAATATTATACAAGTATTCTCAGCGGCGAATAAGCTGCATGCCTAAGAAATATTAAAATTCACAATTGCTTAACAATGTCTAAATGGCACCTTACTTGACATAATCCAAGAATATGGATTTTGATGGCTTGGTTAAATGAGTATCAGTTCATGAATAACTGATTAAAAACAATTATAAAAGCAGCGTTTTGCCACCTTATATTTAAGGTACAAATGCCTACAACGTATTGATTGTCTTTTTCTACAATCGTTTATGAGGCGTTGTCTACAGCGGCCACTCTCTTAGAGCCAGCAGCCTCTTGTAGCCTCTTTATACTGCCTTTCTCTTTTCTCAACTCCCACCCATCATGAAACAGCGATTCTCGTCTGAGTAACCCCCTGCCTTGGCCGCTCACATCCGGCCTGCTTTAGCGGCAAGTGGGTGCAGCGACTTCTTCCGCGCCTTTCCACGGGAAAGGCACTGTCAATCAACGTTTCAACCTCATTCTAGGGCTCTATGAAGAGTTTTACTCCTTTACTAGTGGTTTCCGCTTTAGCTGCCGCGCCCCTGTGCGCGGTGGCCCAGATTACCGTCAAGGGCGTCGTAACCGATGGCGCTAAGGGCGAGCGCCTGCCAGGCGTGAGCATCGTGGTGAAGGGCACTACCCGCGGCACCACCTCCAACTCGGACGGCACCTACGCCCTGGCCATTCCCTCGGCCGATGCCACGCTCATCTTCTCCTACATCGGCTACCAGCCCACCGAGCGCCGCGTAAACGGCCAAACGACGACCCTCGACGTGGGCCTGCAAGTGCAGGACGCCCTCGATGAGGTAGTAGTAGTGGGCTACGGCACCATCAAGAAAAACGACCTGACCGGCTCGGTAGCGGTGGTAAAGACCGCAGACATCCTCAAAACGATTCCTACCAGTATTAACCAGGGCCTGCAGGGCCAAGTGGCGGGCGTAGCCGTAAACCGCAGCGACGGGGCGCCCGGCGCGGGTATCAGCCTCACCATTCGGGGGGCCAACTCGCTTTCGGGCAATACCGAGCCGCTCTACGTTATCGACGGCATTCCCTATATTGCGCCCGCGGCTACGGCGGCCTCGGCGGGGAGTGGCAATACCTCGCAGCAAAGCACCAACGCGCTGTCGTTCCTCAATCCGCAGGACATCGCCAGCATGGAAATCCTGAAGGACGCCTCGGCTACGGCCATCTACGGCGCCCGCGGGGCAAACGGCGTAGTGCTCATCCAAACCAAGAAGGGACAGGCCGGCACCGACAAGGTGGAGGTAATTGCTAATACCAGTATCTCGCAGATTTCGAAGCGCATAAATGTGCTCGACGCCTACCACTACGCCCTGTTTCAGAACGAGGCGTACCAGAATACCATCACCTACAACGGGGCCGCGCCGACGACGGCGCCTTTTCCTGGCATAACGGGCCCCGACCCCCTCACGGGCAAGGTGGTGCGCCAGCCGGCTCCCGAGGACTACCTCACTGGCCTGCAGGGCACCTCCTACCCCGACGGCTTCACGGGCACCAACTGGCAAGACCAGATTTTCCGCACCGCCCTCACCAAAGACTATACCGTGCGCCTCTCGGGCGGCAGCGACAAGGGCGGCTACTCCATCTCGGGCAACGTGCTTGACCAGCAGGGCATCGTCAAGAATTCGGGCTTCACGCGCTACGGCCTGCAAGCCAACATCAACCGCAAGCTGTTTAAGTGGCTGGAGTTTGGTACGAGCAACAACGTGACCTTCAGCAATTACAACCTGGCTAAGTCGAACTCCAGCGGCAACGAGGCCAGCCTCATCAGCTCGGCGCTGGTGTTTCCGCCCACGTTCCCGACGGATACAGACGCCAACTCGATTGCCCGCGAAAACAACGTGTCGTGGTATGCCGCCGCCAACCCGCTGACTTACTTGCAGCAGGCCAAAGACCAGACGGCTTCGACCAGCATTTACTCGGCCAACTACCTACAAGTGCAGTTTACGCCCTGGCTGAGCTTCCGGCAGAACATCGGGGTAAACTTCAGCGGCAACAACCGGGAAGTGTACTACGGCCGCCGCCTGCGGGAAGGCCGCACCGTGAATGGCTCCGCTTTTGTGTCGGACGATACCTGGCGGGCCCTTACCTTGGAGTCCATCCTGAGCTTCAACAAGACCTTTGGCAAAGACCACTCGGTGAGTGCTGTGGTAGGTGCCACGCGTGAAAACAACAGCTACTATATCCGCAGCATGTCGGCCACGGGCTTCCCCGACGACTTGCTGCAGGACAACAGCATTGGCAACGGCGCCAACCAGCGGCAGCTCAACAGCAGCAAACAGGACGGGGCTATTATGTCGCTGCTGGGCCGCGTCAACTACAGCTACAAGGGCCGCTACATGGCAACGGTGTCGTTTCGCCGCGACGGGTCGAGTCGCTTCAGCGCGGCCAACAAGTACGCCAGCTTCCCCTCGTTTTCGGTGGGCTGGAACGTGAACGAGGAAAGCTTCATGCAGGGCACGTCGGTGTTTAGCACCCTGAAGCTGCGCGGTGGCTACGGCCAAACCGGCAGCCAAGCTATTGGCCCCTACGGCACGCTGGCGCTGCTTTACTACACGCCTTACGTGCTGGGCAACGGCCTGCAGCCCGGCTACTCCGATAACCCCTACATCGGCCCGGCCGACCCGAATCTGCGCTGGGAAACCACTGGCCAGTTCAACGCCGGTCTTGACCTGGGCTTTATGCAGAACCGCTTCACGTTTACGGTGGATGTATACCGCAAGCTCACCCGCGACCTGCTCCAGCGCATTTCGCTGAACCCGAGCAGCGGCTCGTTCTACCAGCAAACCAACTTCGGCTCGGTTGAAAACAAGGGCCTGGAAATTTCGGGCCTCGGCACGCTAGTGGCCACGCAGCGCTTCAAGTGGGACCTCAACGCCAACATCTCCTTCAACCGCAACAAGCTGCTCGACCTGCCTGGCGACCAGTACGCCCCGCGCCTCTACTTCGGAGCCGACCAATTCTTTTTACAGCGCAATGGCCAGCCCATCGGGGCGATATACGGCTTCGTGGAGGACGGCTTCTACGACAACCTGGCCGAGGTGAAGGCCGATCCGCAGTTCGCCAATATGTCGGAAGCCATTCAACGCCAGCAGATTGGTGAGATTAAGTACAAAAACCTTGACAACAATCCCACCAGTATTAGCGCTTCCGACCGCACCATTATCGGCAACACCAACCCCAAATACGCTTTTGGGGTGACCAACAACTTCACGTACCGCAATTTCAACCTGAGCGTGTTTGTGCAGGGGGTGCAGGGCAACGACATCGTAAACAGCAACCTTTACCAGATTCGGTTAGGCCAGGTGGCCAACATTCCGCAATTTGTGTACGACGGCCGCTGGACGCCCGAAACGGCCGCCACCGCTACTTGGCCCAAGCCCCTGACCGCCGATACGCGCCAGCTACGCCTCTCTAACCGCCTCGTGGAGGATGGCTCCTACGTGCGCCTCAAGAACATCAATTTCGGCTACGTCTTCAATAAGCCCCTGCCCTTTATCGACAGCATCAACCTGTACGGGGCCATCGGCAACGTGTTCACTATCACGAAGTACAGCTGGTTTGACCCGGACGTGAGCGCTTTTGCTGGTGATGCCACCCGCCGGGGCGTGGACATGAACTCCTACCCCAATAGCCGCACCTATACCTTAGGGCTGCGCCTGGGCTTCTAATTTCTTTTATCCCACCCTGCTATATGAAAAAGCTAGTTACTTCGGTGCTCTTCGCGGCCACGCTGCTGGGAGCTACCTCGTGCAAAGACTTCTTAACTGAAAATCCGGTTTCCGGCGTAGCTCCCTCCCAGATTACTTCGGCCGACCTATACGTAAACGGGGCGCTCAACACGATAATCGGGGAAACCATGTTCCGCTATGGGCCCTTCCCGAACCTGTGGGATTACGACAACGACGACGCTACTGGGGCTACCTGGGCCTTTGGCGACATCGGGTCTGGCAACTTCCAGAACTACTGGGGCGTCGACAACGGCTGGAATGGCCCCTACATCCTGATTAACCATTGCAGCTTTGCGATTGCCCGGATTCAGAATCTGGCGATAGACCCCGCAGTTCAAAAGGATGCCATCGCGCAGTTGCGGTTTTTGCGGGCTTGGGGCTACTACCTGCTGGTACGGGCCTACGGGCCAGTGCCGCTGCTCAAAAAAGCGGTGGCTGATGGCGAAACGCCTCAGCTGCCCCGCTCGGCAGTGAAGGATGTATATGCCTTCATTATCGAAGACCTGAAGGCGGCGGAAACCGACCTGTACCCAGCCGCGAGCGCGGTAGTAGGCCACCCCAACCAGACGATAGCTAAGAGCCTGCTGGCCAAGGTATACGTGACGATGGCTTCGGGCTCGCTGGCTAGCGGGCAAGTAACGGTGATGGGTGGCCCTACCTACAAGTTGGTGGCCGGCAAGCGCAGCCTGCTGAACCCCATGCCCCTGACCTACACCAAAACCGTGGTAGCAGGCCTGGAAGGGCTAAACGCGGCCGACTACTTTAAGCTGGCCCGCGACAAAGCCCAGGAGGTCATGAGCAGCGGTGTGTACACGCTCTTTCCCACGCACGCCGAGGTATGGACGGTGGCCAACCAGAACAAGGGCGAGCACATTTGGTCGCTGCAAACCCTTTCGAACGACCCAAACTTCGGCAACGAGGTGTCGATGTTTCACCTCGGGCGTATCAACCCGGCCAACAGCGAGCTGGAGGGTGGCTGGATTGCCGCGTCCAACCACTGGTACCACCTGTTTGAGGAAAATGACCAGCGCATTACCGATGGCGTACTGCACCGCTGGAAGCAGTACGGCAACTTCAACTACTACCCCCTGTCGGACAGCTCGGTGGTGAAGGGCACCGACACGACTAGGGTAGCCAAAGCCAAGCGGGCCCGCTACGGCTACCTGCCCACCGATATTTCCAACGTCGATGACTCGCACGTGGCCCGGCTGCGCAAGTTCGAGGCTATTAGCGACCGCACCGTCACGCGCGGCAACTACAACTACCCCCTGCTGCGCTACCCCGACGTGCTGCTCATTTACGCCGAAGCCGCCAACGAAGCCAACGGCGGCCCCACGGCCGAGGCCTTGGAGGCCGTGAACAAGATTCGCCGCCGCAACGGCGCCTCTGAGGTAAAGACCATGAGCCAGCAGGCCTTCCGCTCGTTCGTGCTGGAGGAGCGCCGCCGCGAATTGGCCCAAGAGGGCGACCGCCGCTGGGATCTGCTACGCTGGGGTATTTACCTGCCCGTGATGAATGCCCTCGACAGCGATGAGAATAACGTGCTGAAGCGCCGCAGTAACAAGCACCTGCTGATGCCTATTCCGGTGACGGAACTGAACATCAACCACGAAATCTCGGGCAATAACCCCGGTTGGTAAGCCCCTAGGGGCATAGCCGGGCGGCCCCTGGCCGGGGCTGCCCGGTCTTTCTCTCACTCTTCGTTACTCAACCACCCATGAAGTTTTCTACTGGTTTTACCAAGGCCGTTTTAGGCGGGGCGCTGGCCAGCGCACTAGCCCTAGGCGGCTGCAAGAAGGATGACGCCGACGTGTGCGGCGGCACGCCTACCCTCACGAGCGTTACCTCCACCACTAACCGCACGGCCACCAACGCCTCGGGCAACCTGGCCGACTGGATTATCATTCACGGCACTAACCTTTGCAACGTTAGTCAGGTGTCATTCAATGATGTGAATGCGTCGCTGACCGATGCCTACATCACCTCGACGGAGATTACCCTGCAAGTGCCGCGGGTAGTGCCTAAAAACGTGACCAATACCATCACGGTGACCACGGCGGGCGGCACGGCCCAAACCAAGTACACGCTCAGCATTCCGGCGCTGACGGTAAACGGTATGAGCAACGAGTACGCCGCACCTGGCCAGAAGGCTGCCATTGTGGGGATGAACTTTGACCTCTACGACGTGACTCCTACCAAGGGCAAGGTGCTGTGGAACGGCACCGCCCTGACTATTACCAAGACCACCGCCGACTCGGTGTACTTTGTAGTGCCGGCCAATGCCACGCCGGGCGCCACGCTGAAAGTGGTAGATGCCAATGGCAAGGAAACCGCCGTGCCCGGCCGCTATAAGGACGACCGCAACATTATCTTCGGCTACGATACCAATGGCAGCGTGTGGGGCGGTAATACATTTATCACCACGGGCCCTACGCCGGCACCGGTAAACGGGCCCTACGTGCGCGTCAACCAAAGCATTGGGGCCTGGGCTTGGACGGAGTTTTCTACGAACAACAACATCGTGCTGCCCGCCGACGTGGTGGCTAACCCCACCAACTACGTGCTGCGCTTCGAGGTGAATACGCTCAAGCCGTTTACTACCAACGCTATTCGCTTCTCCATCGACGGCGATGTGGCCACGACTAACACCTACACCTGGACGCCCGCTACCCCCTTTAACACCCGCGGGCAGTGGAGCACGATGACGATTCCACTGAGCACCTTCATCACGAAGAAAGGCGACTTAGATAAGCCACTGCACGAGTGCAAATTTGTGTTCCTCGGCGACGGGGTTCTTAATGCCGATATGTCATTCGACAACTTCCGCATTGTGCCTAAGGGCTAGGTGCACTAGGCCCCTCCCCTGCGGGGAGAGGGGCCTAGTGCAAGCAGAGTAAGTAGTCGTTTGGCTCTCCTCCCCCGCAGGGGGTAGAGCGGCTCAGGTAGCGTGCTGCTTACCCCAAGCCGCTCTCACTTTAATGCAAAAGCGCCGCTGGCCCTAGGGTCAGCGGCGCTTTTGCATTAAAGTGAGAGCTTGTTTTACGCGGTAACCATGCCGCCTTGCTTAATCCTTTTAGCTACTTACTGTGAAGAAACCATCCGCTGCCCTCCGCGCTGCCCGGCCCACCCTGGCGTTGCTAGGACTACTTACCCTAGGAAGCCTGCAACCGGCCTTCGGCCAGGCCGAGCTGGCGCCTTGGGGCAACTTGCAGGGCCTGCGCGTGCAGGGCCAATTGTTCGAAACCAACGCTAGCCTGCGACTGCTGCGCCCCGGCGGGGCCGGCGAAGCCGTGACGCGGCACGAAGCCCAGCGCCCCCACTACACCCGCCAGGGCGCGCAGCAACTCGTCACGACCCGCCTCGACAGCGTGGACTTGCGCGAAACCGTAACCGACCTAGGCCCAGGCCGCGCTACCGTGGCGGTGCAAGCCACCGCCCGGGCGGCCACCGAACTGCGCGGCACCTTCCTGACCCTGGAGTTGCCGCAGGAAACCTATGCCCAGGCGAAGGTGCAGTTTCTGAACGCGCAGGGCAGCGTAGTGGCCACCCAGGCCCTAGGGGGGGTGGCCGGCGAAAGCCCCGTAGCCAGCCGCCTGCGCATCACGGCTGCCACCCGCCAGCTCGACCTTACCCTGGCCACGCCGGGCCAGGTGCTGCTGCGCCCGGCCAAGCCCGGCCAGCCGCTGCTGGTGTACCTGCCCATCCAGGCGGGCAACCTCGCCAAGGGCCAGACGGCGCAGCAGACTTTTACCATCGCCGCCACGGGCACCATCGACCGGGCTCCGGTGCAGCTGGCCCTAACGGCCACGCGGCCGGGCCGGCCATGGGTGGGCTTCGGCGGCAACTTCCGGCTGCAAAACCCCAAGGGCGACCCGCAGGTGATTGACTACTGCCTCCAAAATATGCGCGTGGCCTACGGCCGCGTGGAGATGCCGTGGAAGTTTTGGCAGCCCGAGCTAAGCCAGGACCCTAGGGCCGCCGCCCGCCAGGGACAGCTGGCGCCCCACGTGCGCGAGTCAATGGAGATGGCCCAGCGCCTGAGCAAGCTCGGCATGCCGGTAATCGTGACGGCGTGGAACGCCCCGCAGTGGGCGGTGGTGGGCGACCAGGGTAACGGCACCGGGCCGGGGGCCGACGGCCGCTGGGGCGCCCCGCTCAACCAAGCCAACCTGCAGGCGAGCTACCAGTCGATTGCCGACTACCTAGTGTACCTCAAGGAGCAGTATGGCGTGGAAGCCACAATGTTTTCCTTCAACGAGTCGGACCTGGGCATCAACGTGCGGCAAACCGGGCAGGAGCACGCCGACCTCATCAAGAACCTAGGGGCCTATTTTGCCTCGCGAGGCCTGAAAACCAAGCTATTGCTGGGCGACACGGCCGACGCCAACGGTTACGAGTTCATCGGGCCCGCAATGCGCGACGCGGCCGCCCGGCCCTACATCGGGGCGGTGTCGTTTCACTCGTGGCGCGGCTGGGACGCGCCTACCCTGCAAAAGTGGGCCGACGCAGCTACCGAGCTGCGCCTGCCGCTGCTGGTGGGCGAGGGCAGCATCGACGCGCAGGCCTGGGGCTACCCGGCCATTTTCGAGGAGCCGACCTACGCCCTGCAGGAAATCAGCCTGTACATGCGCCTACTGGCTATCTGCCAGCCCGCCAGCATCTTGCAGTGGCAGCTCACCTCCGACTACTCGCCGCTGGCGGGCGGCGGCCTCTTCGGCAACCCCGCGCCGCTGCACCCTACCCAGCGCTTCTGGAACTTGCAGCAGCTGGCCGCCACGCCCAAAGACGTGGCTTACCTGCCCCTCACCGCCAACCAACCTAACGTGACTTGCGCGGCCCTCGGCAACCCTAGGGCGGGCGTGTATGCGGTGCACGTGGTGAATAACGGCGCCACCCGCCCGGTGACCCTCACGGGCCTGCCAGCGCAGGTGAAAACCCTGCATTGCTACGTCACCGATCACCGCCGTAAGCACCAGGAAACGACGCCGGTGAAGGTGGCCGGCGGCCAGGCCCGCTTCACGCTGGATGCGGGCAGTTACGTGACGCTAGTAAGCAAATAGTGCACGTTGCCTTTTACTATCGGTCAGCTCGACACTTATGTAACCATTTACGAATGAAGAAAGCACCGCTGCTGCTACTGGGCCTAGGCCTCTCCTTTTCGGGCTTTGGCCAGGGCAACAACTACGCCCAGAACTACCACAAATTCGACAACCTGGCCTTGACGCCCCCCATGGGTTGGAATAGCTGGAACAAGTTTGCTTGCAACGTTGATGAGCAGCTGATTCGGGAGGCGGCCGACGCACTCGTAGCCTCGGGCCTGCGCGACGCGGGCTACGTCTATATCAATATCGATGACTGCTGGCACGGCGAGCGCGACGCGCAGGGCTTCATCCACCCCGATGCCAAACGCTTTCCCGCGGGCATGAAAGCGCTGGCCGACTACGTGCACAGCAAGGGCCTCAAATTTGGCATCTACTCCGACGCCGGCTCCCAAACCTGCGGCGGCCGGCCCGGCAGCCGGGGTTACGAGTTTCAGGATGCTCAGCAGTACGCCAGCTGGGGCGTCGATTACCTCAAGTACGATTGGTGCAACACGGAAGGGCTCAAAGCCGAAGGCGCCTATAAAACTATTACGGCGGCCTTACGCAAGGCTGGGCGGCCCATCGTGCTCAGTATCTGCGAGTGGGGCAATGACAAGCCTTGGGAATGGGGCCCCACCGTGGGCCACCTCTGGCGCACCACCGGCGACATCTATAACTGCTTCGACTGCATTAAGGACAACGGCAGTTGGAAAGCCTTCGGCACGATGCAAATCATGGATAAGCAGGAAAACCTGCGTCAGTACGCCGGGCCCGGCCAGTGGAACGACCCCGACATGCTGGAAGTCGGTAACGGCATGGCTCCCAACGAGGACCGCGCGCACTTTACGATGTGGTGCATGATGGCCGCTCCCCTCATATTGGGCAACGACCTGCGCCAGATGAGCCCAGCTACCAAAGCCACCCTGACCAATAAAGAGGTAGTGGCCGTGGACCAAGACCCCCTAGGGGTGCAGGGCTACCGCTACGCCGCCCAGGACAGCCTCGAAACCTGGCTCAAGCCGCTAGCTGGCGGCAAGTGGGCCGTGGCTTTCCTCAACCGCAGCAAGCAGCCCCGCGCCGTGCGCTTCGACTGGCAGGCCGCGCTTATTACCGACGAGCTGTCGAAGACCGAATTGCATGCTCGCCAAACCACTTACCGCCTGCGCAACCCCTGGGCCGGCAAAGACGCTGGCACCACCAAGAAGCCCTTTACCGCCACCGTGCCCGCTCATGATGTGGTGCTGCTGATACTAAGCAAGTAATCCGAGAAGTAAAACTGCAGCGGTCCTGTTCCCCGGGCGTCTGCTTCTTGAAGCATCTCTTTTGAACAATGCCCTAGGGGCGCGGTAAAGAGGCTTTAAGAAGCAGACGCCCGGGAAGCAGGACCGTTTTGGGCTTGGCTTTATTTTACTCCTACAGTAGTTTCTGAAAAAACGGCTCTAACTCCTTAGCCATGAGGGCGTGGTCTTCCACGCTGGGGTGGCTGTTGCACCCGTTGGCGCGGGCGGTTTGAAAGAAGTAAGTGGCCACGGGCTGGTCGGCCGGGTAGCTGGCGTCGGTTTGCTGCTTGATGACCGTTAGGCAGTGCTCGAGTAGCGTGCGGTTTTTGCCGCTGGCCATCGGGCTGCTCAGGAGGGCAATGCGCGCTTTGGGGTACTTGGCTTTCACGAGCCGCACAAACTGCGCATAGCTATTCACAAAGCTGGCACTGTCGAAGGGCAGGCGCGGGCTCTTGCCGTCGCCAGCGCTTAGGTCGTTGGTGCCCAGCGCAATGCTTACCACCCTAGGCGTGTAGGTCGCAAAGTCCCACAGCTTGGGAGTAGTAGTTTGAAAGTCAGTTTTTTCGTACACCTGGGGCATGGTGGGCCCGGCGCTATTCCAGTTGCGGTAGGCCCCGATGCCGCTCACGCTGCTCAGCACGTAGTTGGCGTTGAGCGCCCGCGCTACCCTAGGGCCGTAGGCCAGGTAGGCATTGTGCTGGTCGTGGTAGGCGCCCGTGCCGCAGGGCACGTCCGAAGGGTCGGCCAGCGCGCCGCAGGTAATGCTGTTGCCAATAAACTCGATGAAGGGCGCTACTGGCACGGGCAGCGCTTTCACCTGCTGGCCCACTATTTTCTGAATGGCAATAGGGCCGGTATGCGCCTCGGTAGCTTTATAGAGCCAAACGGTGTGGTGGCCCGCACGCGGGGCCGTCAGCACTAGCGGGGCCGCCGCGCCCGCCACCCGAATGCGCTTCTGATACACCCCGTCCAGCTCATACTGCAAGTAATTGTGGTCTTGCCCGCCGGGTAGCGCGGTGTAGAGTTGGCACTCGGTGCCCTCAAAGCTGAACCCTACGTGCGCCGCCGAGCTGATGAGCTCTAGTTGCTGCGCCTTGTTTATAAGTACCCGGCCGCAGGGCTTGAGGGCCGTGGCGGGTAGCACCTGGGCCGCCTGGGTCCGGGCCGCGGGCGGGGTGCTGCTGATGGCTAATAAACCCAATCCCAGAATCCAGCAGTTGCGCAAAAATTTCATGGTGGCAAGCTACTGCAGCAGCAGCAAAATTCGCATGAACCCCAGCTCCCTGGCTCTTGCGCCCCATTGCCGAAGAACGCCGACCATCCATGGTGCTAACGCACGCGGCCGCCATCTCGCTAGAGGAGCATGGCCGAAAACCAGTCGATTTAGCGTTCTCAACAACCAAGCGCCCGTACGTTCACCTGCTCGCCCGGGTAGTGCACCTCCCCACGCGGCCACCCTTGCAAAGGAACAGCCCTCACTGTCGAAGCACCGAATACACCGGGAAGGCAAGTAGATAAGCACCAAGCTTTTTAATTCGATGAATAAGCCGCGTGCGGCGCAGCGCCGTCCTTTGTCTCGGGCTGCCCGGGCCTGGAAAAGGCTTCTGGTGGTGGCTGGTTTCGGAAGCGCCTGACGTAGCGTTGGCTGCGGCAGCCCGGCACTGGATGGGCTGGCGGCCGACAACCGAAAGGCGGCGCCAACTAACGTGCGAGGCTGATTGGCTTCGCACTTCGTTTTTTTGCAGTTGCCTTTACTTATTCGCGAACTATACGCTTTGCGCTATTCCATGAAAAACTTTCTCTCCTTCGCCGATGCCGGCGATTATAAGGCGCTCCTTCATCAAGCCCTCGACATCAAGCAGAATCCCTACGGCTACCAGCACGTGGGCAAGAACAAGACGGTGGGGTTGATATTCTTCAACCCTAGCCTGCGCACGCGCCTCAGCAGTTTGAAGGCCGCCTACAACCTAGGGGCACAAGCCTGGGTGCTGAACGCCGGGGCCGACTCGTGGACGCTGGAAATGGCCGACGGCGCCGTGATGAACGGCACCACCCAGGAGCACATCAAAGACGCCATCGCGGTGATGAGCCAGTACTGCGACGTGCTGGGCGTGCGCACCTTCCCGACGCTCAAGGACAAGGAAGCCGACTACAGCGAGGAGGTGCTGACCAAGATTCTGCACTACGCCACGGTGCCGGTTATCAGCCTGGAAAGCGCTACGCTGCACCCGTTGCAGTCATTTGCCGACCTGATTACGGTGGCCGAAACCAAGCAGAAGCCCCGCGTGAAAGTGGTGCTGACCTGGGCTCCGCACGTACGGGCGCTGCCGCAATGCGTGCCCAACTCGTTTGCCGACTGGTTTTCGGAAATCGACTGGGTGGATTTTGTCATTACCCACCCCCACGGCTACGAGCTGGACCCGAAGTTCACAAAGGGCGCCACCATCGAGTACGACCAGCGCAAGGCGCTGGAAGGTGCCGACTACGTGCAAGCCAAAAACTGGAGCAGCTACCGCGACTACGGCCAGGTGCTGAGCACCGATGCCAGCTGGATGCTCACGCCCGAGCACATGCGCCTGACCGACAGCGGCAAGTTCATTCACTGCCTGCCCGTGCGCCGCAACGTGGAAGTGTCCGACGCCGTGCTGGATTCGCCCAATTCGCTCATCATCCAGGAGGCCGGCAACCGCACGTTCTCGATGCAAACCGTGCTGCACGAGCTACTGAAATAATGGCCGACGACATCACGATCCGCCCCATCGCGCCCGGCGATGCGGCGGCCCTGGCCCGCGTTATTCGCGATACGCTCACGGAGTTTGGCGCGGCCAAGCCCGGCACCGCCTACTACGATGCCAGCACCGACCAGCTGCCGGCGCTGTTTGCCGCCACGCCGCGCAGCAGCTACTTCGTGGCCCAGGGCGCGGGCGGCGAGCTGCTGGGCGGTGGCGGCACCTTTCCCACCACCGGCCTGCCCGCCGATACGGTGGAGCTGGTAAAGCTCTACCTACTGCCCGCGGCCCGCGGCCGGGGCGTGGGCAAGGCGCTGATACAGCGGTGCCTCGACGCAGCCCGCGCCGCTGGCTACGCCCGCGTGTACCTCGAAACCACCGAGGAGCTGACCCAGGCCATTCCGCTCTACGAAAAGCTCGGCTTCACCTACCTCGACCACGCCTTGGGTGAGAGCGGCCACTTCGGCTGCCAGCTTTGGATGATTCGGGCGGTGTAGACAGCACAAGGGCGAAAAAAGAACCTCATGCGGCACGCAGTGCCGCATGAGGTTCGTATGTTCATTTACTTCTCCGCCAAGTGCCCTAGGCTGCCCAGGCTTTCGCCCTTGGTGATGGGCGGCGTGGCGTTGATGTAGAGCATGACGCCGGCGGCGGGCGCGGCGAGGTCGGCCACTTTTTTCCCAAACAAGTTGGTGACGTAGCCTACCGTTTGGCCGGCGTACACGAACTCGCCGGCTTTTACCAAGGGGTAGAAAAAGCCGGTAGCCGGGCTTTCCAGGAAGGTGCGCCGGGCCACGAAATAGGGCGTTGAGCCAGCAGCCGGCGTTTCGCTCAGCAGCCGTAAGTGCCCAAGCAACCGCCCTAGGGCCTGCTGAATTTGCGCGACGCGCTCGGCCGAGAACTGGCCCCGGCCGCCGCACTCGATGTCCACGGCGGGAATGCCGCGGCGGATGGCTTCGCGCGAGCAGTAGAGGGAGGGGCCCTCGAAGCGCGGCTCGTTGCCAAACTGCACCACGAAGGGAAAGCCTAGGGCCACGGCCATCTGCCGGCCCTGAGCGGCGGGGGCGGGCGAGGCGGTGTACGCGTAATAGCCGGCGTAGGGGCGCAGGTCTTCGTGGCCGTCGCCGGCGTGCACGTCCACCAGGTGCGTGCAGCGGCTGATAATGTCCTCGCTCAGCCGCCAGGCCAGGCGCTCGGTGCTGCTGCCGTCGGGCCGGCCGGGGAAGACGCGGTTCAGGTTCTTGTTATCCTGGGGGTTGACTTGCAGGCGGCGGCCCAGGAAGCCGGGCACGTTGGCGATATGCACCAGCAGCACCGTGCCGCTAAGCTGAGCGGGGTCGAGGGTGCGGGCCAGCTGCTGCGCGGCCACGATGGGCGCGTACTCGTAGCCGTGCACCCCGGCAATGATACCCAGCACCGGCCCCGCCCGCCGCCCGTGAAACACCGTGACCGGAACAACGGCCGTATCGGGGCCGGCCACCACCGACAGCAGCACCGATACCTGCTGCCCCGGCGCCACCGTGCGCCCGGCAAATTGGAACGGGGCCACCGGGGCCGCCTGGGTGGCCAGGGCGGTTAGCCATAGAAATAGGGTAAAGCAGCGGCGCATGTGTTGGGTGGTTATTTACTGATGTTACGCAGCCGGCATCGCCCGCCGCGTAACATCGGTTAGTTATGGATCTAAGCGGTTCCACCCCTCCCCCGTTGGGAGGGAAGCCAGACGCTAGCCGACGTAACCTGGCGAGAGATTCCTGTACCTCTTGGGGAGGGGGTTAAGGTTATTCACCTCACGCCCACTGGCTGCGCCCGCCACCAAGCCAACCCTAGGGCCGCCACCAGCGCCGTTGCCAATAGCAGCTGCCACAGGCCGCGCCGGGCGGTGCTGGCATCAGAGGGGCTGGTGAAGGCGTGCCGAGGCTCGCGGGCGTAGTCGGCGTGGGAGAAGGGAATTTTATTGAATAGGAAGGGATAGTAGTACGCCCGCAGCGCATCGTGGTAGCGGGTGGCGCTTTGCTGAAAGGCCAGGTGGGCGGGCTGGTCGGTGCCGGCTAGGGCGCTGAGGCTGGTTTGAAGCACTACGGCGGGCGAGAGCCAGGCCAGGCGGCCGGCCAGGTCGTGGCGCTGGCGCTGGCCCTGGGCGTAGGCGGCGGCCAGCGGCGCGGCCGACTTATCGCCCAGGTACTGAAAGGCGTAGTACCAGCGCCACACGAAGCGCTCGCGGATGGTGGCCGTGTCGCGGTACTGCGGGTAGTCGGCGAAGAAACGGGTCATGGTGGCGGCCTTGGGCTGGTCCCAGCCGCCGTGGATGGCCTCGCGCTGCTGCATGGTAAGCGTCAGGCCCTGGGGCACGGGCCGGGCCGCCGTGACGGCCACTTGCAGCAGGCTGGGCACCAGCACCAGCAAGGCTAGCCAGGCGCCGAGCAGCGCTACCGCATTGAACGACGAGCTGCGCTGCCCGGCCGTAACGAGCAGCACCACGCCCTGCCAGAAGGCGCAGTACAGCGCCACCAGCCCGAGCCACAGCGCCACCCGGCTATCGAGTGGCACCCCGGCCCACAGCAGCCCTAGGGCCGAAAGCAGTGCCACGAGCGTCAATACCAGCCCCAGCCGAAACGCCAGCTTGGCCGCCACCAGCTGCGCGGCGCTGATGGGCTGGGCCAGCAGCAGCGGCAAAATCCCCTGCTCGCGCTCACTCGACAGCAAATTGAACCCTAAGGCAATAACGAGCAGCGGCACCAGGTACACCACCACGAACGCTAAATCGAAATTGCCGGTGAGCACCTTGGTGGGGTTCACGTTTTCGGAAGCGTAGAGCTGGCCTTGCAAGCCCAGCAGGCGCAGCTTGAGGTAGTACGGGTTTACGTCGCGCCGGCCCAGGGCCAGGCCGGCCCAGGGCGTGGGGTGGTGCACGGCGAAGGTGGTGTGGTAGTAGCCGATTTCGCCGGCATCGGCGGGGCCGGGGTACTTGGCTTGCAGCTCGGCCACGTTGCGGGCGGCCAGCTGCGGCAGCTCGGCCAGGTGCTGGCGCTGCCGCGCTACCTCGGTGGTGCCGTAGTAGATGCTGTAGAGGCCCACCGCCAGCAGCAGGCCCGTCAGCAGCACCAGGCCCCGCGAGGCTTTGAAGTGCAGCCACTCGTAGCGGAGTAGAATTCGAAAAATGCGCATCAGGTAATAGATAGATAGTTAGCGGGTTAACCCCGACCCAGCCGCTCAATCCTATTACATCAGCAGCTTATCCAGCTGGCGCACCCCTAGCCAGCTCAGGCCCGCGGCCCAGAGTAGCAAGGCCAGGGCGGGCAGTAGCAGGTGGGGCGCGGCCCAGCCCAGGCCGGGGGCGCGGTAAGTGAAAGCGGGAATGGCCTGCCAGGTGCTAGCGGCGAGGCGGCGCTCCTTGTCGCCGTAGCCCATGCTGGTTTGCAGGCCGTTGAGGTGCTGCACCAGCTGGTAGCGGTAGGCTTCGGCCGCCTGCTGAAAGTGCACGTAGTGGGCAAAGTCGCTGCCGGCCAGGCCCATCGACAGCGGCCGGATAGCCTGGTAGGGATTAAGCAGGCCCAGCCACTCGGAGAGGGCGTTCTGGCGCTGGTAGGTGCCGTTGAGGGCGGCGAAGCGCTGCTGATATACCTGGCTGCTGTACTGCTCGCCGGCGGCCATCGTGAGGCCGCCCACGCTCACGGGCAGCTGCTCTTCCGACTCGACGCCGTACTGCTTGAGCAGGGCGGCTTTGAGGGCGGCGGTGCGCTGGTCGAGCGGGTCGTGGCCGTTGATGCCTTTCTGGGCGGCTTCGTGCACCTCGGCATCCAGCTGGGCCTTGGTGCTGGCCGGGTGCAGGCTGGCGCCGAGGTTGGCTGCCGCCTTGGGCAGCACGATGCAGCCCAGCATCCAGCAGCCCAGCAGCGTGAGCAGGGCCGTGCGTGCGTGCTGCTGCCAGGCCGACACCAGCACCGCGCCCACCAGCACCAGGAAAAAATACACGGCGTAGGCCAGCCCAAACAGCCCGAGCCGTGCCCAGCGGTCGGCCCCACCGGCCCCTTCGCCCGCGCCAAACAACAGCGCGGCCGCTAGCCCCAGAGCCGGCAGCACTACCAGGGCCACCGCCTGGCCGTAGCCCGCGATTTTGCCCCAGGCCACCTGCCGCATGGTTAGGCCCTGGCTCAGCAGCAGCTTGAGCGTACCGGTTTCGCGCTCCTCGGTGAAAGCCCCGAAGCACAGAAAAATGATGAGCAGCGGCACCAGCGTTTGCAGCACGAAGGCCACCGTCAGCTCGCCGAAGCGCAGCAGCGAGCCGGCCTGCTGGGCGGGGCTGAAATTGACGCTGTTTTGCTGGTGGGCCTCCAGGTACACCACCGCGCCGGTGAACGAGTCGATGCCCGATTCGAGGAAGCGCAGGGCGGCCGGCGGCCGGAAGGCAAACGTGCCGTAGTGCGCCACCCGGTGCGGGTGCCGGCCCGGCTGGTGGCGAAACTGCTCGTCTACCGTGTGCTGGGCCGTGGCGCGCTCCTGCTGCAAGGTGGCGGCGGCCCGGCGGCCCACCAGCACGGCGGCCAGCAGCAGCGCCAGCACCAGCACACTGAGCACCACAAAGCGGCGGTCGCGCAGGGTGCTGGCCAGCTCTTTTTGGGCGAGGGTACGAAGCATGGGCTGGGAATTGGTACTAGTGAATAGCCAGCTGTTGCGCGGACTTTGTAGTCCGCGATAGGAGCGCACCACGCGGACTACAAAGTCCGCGCAACAGCTGGGCTATGAAACTGCGCTAGTCGTGCATGTAGGTGAGGTAGAGCTGCTCCAGCTCGTGGGCGTCGAGGGTGGCGGTGGGGCGCACGTCTACCAGCTCGCCCTCGCGCATGATGCCCACGCGGGTGCCTACCTCCTTGGCCCGGAACAGGTCGTGGGTGGCCATGAACACGGCCGTGCCCTGCGCGCTGAGCTGCCGCATCAGCGCCGAAAACTCGTTGCTAGCTTTGGGGTCGAGGCCCGAGGTGGGCTCGTCGAGCAGCAGCACCTGCGCCTGCTTGGCTACTGCAATGGCGATGCCCACTTTCTGGCGCATGCCCTTCGAGTAGCTGCCCACCCGGCGCATTACCGCCTCGGCCGGCAGCCCGGCGTGCAGCAGGTACTCGCGCAGCTGGCCAGCCGAATACTTGAACCCCGCCAGGCTGCTAAATAGCGACAGGTTTTCCAGCCCCGTCAGGTGCGGGTAGAGCAGCACGTTTTCGGGGATGTAGGCCAGGTGGCGCTTGATTTTCAGCGGGTGCCGGGCCACTTCCAGGCCCGCCACGTAGGCCGCGCCCGCCGTGGGGGCAATGAAGCCCATAAACAGGTTGATGGTCGTGGACTTGCCCGCCCCGTTCTGGCCCAGCAGGCAGAATACTTCGCCCGGCGCCAGCTGCAAGTTCAGTTCGCGCAAGGCCAGCTTGCCAGGGTATTCTTTGCGTAAGTCTTTCGCTTCGAGAAGGTAGGACATGGGAGGGGCCGGGGGTGAGGCTGCTATTAAAACGTATACCCCAGCGTAGCCAGGAAATTGCGCGGGGCGCCGGGGCTGGCGCGGAAGTAGTCGTAGCCGCCCACGAAGTAGTAGGTATCGAACAGGTTGCGGACGTTGACGTGGAAGTTGAAGCGGCCCACGGTGTAGAACAGCGCCACGTCGGCCACGGTGTAGCTCGGCCAGTAGGCCCACACGGGGGCGGTGCCGTCGAGGGGCGTCACCTGGTTTTCGAAGCGGCGGCTAGCCACGTAGTTGCCGCCCACGGCCACCCCTAGGCCGCGCAGGGCGGGCGCCAGCAGGGTGTATTTCAGCCACAGGCCGCCCGAGTGGCGCGGGGCGTTGGCCAGGGGCTGGCCGTTTTCGGCGGGCAGGTCGGCTTCCTTCACCTCGGTGGCGTTGAAGGCGTAGTTGGCGCTGAGGCTGAGGTTGGGCAGCAGGTTGCCAGTGGCTTCTACCTCGATGCCGCGCGAGCGGGCGCGGCCGTTTTGGCGGTACACGGGGGCGCCTTCGGCCGTGAGCGAGCCGGTGCTCACGAGCTGGTTGCGGCGCTCAATCTGGTAGAGGGCCAGCGTAGCCAGCAGGCCGCGCTGGAAGAACTCGCCCTTCAGGCCGGCTTCTACCTGGTAGCTGGTTTCGGGGCTGAACGACTCGCTGCGGCCGTAGCGCTCGGGAAAGCGGATGTACTCGGGCTTGAGGGGCCGGAAGCCGGCGCTGTAGCTGGCAAAGCCGTGCACGTTCTCGCGGAAAGCATAGGTGAAGCCGGCGCGGGGCAAAAACTTGGTTTGCGGCACGTTGGTGGAGCCGTCGCCGTAGTCGCGCTCGTCGGCAAAGAGTTCGTAGCGGGCCCCGAGCAGCACGTTCAGACGCGGCGACACGGTAAGCTGGTCCTGCACGTAGAGGCCCGTGGTGTGGTACACCGCATTGAGGTAGTCGGTGAAGAACTGCGGCAGCGGCCGGCGGATGTACTTCGTGGGGTCCTGAATTTCGTAGACCGGGTGGTTGAGGTCGAATTGCAACGGCACCACGCGCTGGCTCACCGTGCCGCTGGCGGCCACGCTCGTCACCAGCTTCTGGCGGGCCTCAAACATGGTGCTTTCCTTGTCGGTATCGAAGCGGATGTAGTCGGCCCCCACCACCACTTTGTGCCCCAGGGGCCCGGTGGGGCGGGTCAGCACGAAGTAGGCCGACAGGTTTTTGGTGTATTCCTCGGCCCGGCGGTCGAAGTAGCGCAGGTTCATAATCGAGTTGCGCGGCTTGGTGGGGTCCGAGTTGTCGTAGCTGTTGAGGGTGCGGTGCTCGCTCAGGTCCTCGTGGTACGTGAAGTCGAGGTACGAGGCGTTGAAGGAAAACCAGTCGGTGAAGCGGTGGTTGAGCGAGGCGTTGAGGTAGTAGGTGCGGGTGCGCAGGTAGTCGCTGGGCTGGCTGAGGGTGAACGAGCGCGGCACGGCAAACAAGTCGTTGCTCTTGATGGGCAGGCCGCGGTCGAGAAAGCCGTCTACCTGGGTGTACACCAGCTCGGCGTTGAGGGTGGTTTTGTCGCTCACCAAGTACGTGACGGTGGGCGCCAGCATCAGGGAACGCGTGTCGTTCACGTCGCGAAAAGTGTTGCTTTTCTCGTAGCCCGCGTTGAGGCGGTACAGCACGTTCTTTTGCTCATTAAGCGGGCCCGTCAGGTCGGCCGTGAGGCGCGTGGTGTTGAAGCTGCCCGCCGAAAACGTCACCGCCTGCCGGCTCACGTCGAGCGGCTTTTTGGTCACCATGTTAATGGTGCCGCCGGGGTTGATGTCGCCAAACAGCGCCGCGCCGGGGCCTTTGAGCACCTCCACGCGCTCCAGGTTTATCGTCAGCGGCGCCTGCACGAAGCTGTTGCCGTAGCTGAAGCCCGAGCGCAGCCCGTTGATGAGCCGGAAGCCGCTCTCGTAGCCGTTGCGAAAGCCGCGGATGGTAAAGTCGTCGTAGTGCGAGTACTGCGTCACGCCGGCCACGTTCTTCACCACGTCGGTGAGGCGCAGGGCCTGGCGGTCTTCCATCAGCTCCTTGGTGACGGTAGAAATGGTTTGGGGCACGTCGAGCAAATCGGTGGCCGTGCGGGTACCCACCAGGCTGTAGTTGCTCTTGTAGGTGGTTTCCTTGCGGCCCAGCACTTCCACTTCCTGCATGGCGTTGGTGCTGGCGGCCAGGGCAAAATCCACGTCGGCGCTGGGCTGCTCGGCCGTGAGCGTTACCTCGCGCCGCCCCTCGGCGTGGCTGAGGCTGCGGGTGATGAGCGTGTACGACCCTAGGGGCAGGTTAGCAAGCACGTAGCGGCCCTGGCCGTCGCTGAGCGTGCCGTAGCGGCCCGACTGCTCCACGATTGACACGCCTTCGAGCCCGGCGCCGGTGGCAGTGGTAAGGCGGCCCGCAATGCGGCCCGGCCCCTGGGCCAGCGCCGTAGTGGAGAGTAGCAGAAGGAAGAGAAGAAGTCGGGGCATAGGACGAGCTGTTAATTGCAACGTTTATTCATTCTTATAAGCAAACGGCAGCTGGTTGGGCACGCATAAAAACGTATCTAACCGCCTTATTTACCTTAAATGAAGAACAAATGTAAATATCACTGCTGTAAAAAGCATCATTGTTGCATTTAATTTCCCCTGTTCTTCTCACCGCCGTTAGTGGAAAGCTAGTTGGTTGCCTCAAGCGCTACTGCCCTACGCCGGCCCGCCAATAGGTTGTCCGGCGCCGCCGCGCCAGGCGTGGGGTAGCCTGGCAGTGCCTAGGGCAAATGGCGCGGCGCTAACTTGCTCCGCTTCCTCGCGTTCCATGCCGCCCCTTGTCCCCGTTCTCTTTGCCGCCGTGGTGGGCATGGGCCACGCCTTCGAGCCCGACCACTTGCTAGCTGTGAGCACCCTCACCACGCGCTACGACCAGCTGGCCCCCGCCCTGCGCGACGGGCTATTTTGGGGCCTGGGGCACACGACCATGCTGGTGCTATTTGGCTCGGTCATCATCTTTAGTCGGGCCACCTGGCTGCACTCGGGCTACTTTGAGGCGGCAGTAGGCGTCATGCTCGTTGTACTGGGCATCAGCCGGCTGCTGGATAAAAATTCGTACCAGTCGTTCCAGAAACTGCAGCAGGCGGCGGGCCTGACTTATACCATCGAGCTGGTGCATGGGGTAGCCGGCAGCGGCGCGCTGGTGCTGGCGGTGCTGGGGGCCATTCCGCAGCCGGCCTGGGCGGTAGCTTACATCCTCGTATTCGGCCTAGGGTCGGTGCTGGGCATGCTGGCCGCCGTGGGTCTCCTGCACCTGCCTTTCACCCAGCGCATGCGCCTGAGCAAGCGGCTGCGGGCCAGTGCCGTAGTGCTGTCGTCGGCGCTCAGCGTGGGCTACGGGGGGTGGCTGGTGTGGGCGAACGTGTAGGGTTGCTACCCTAAGAACCGCTCGTTGTGGTGCTGCAAGTACTGCTTGGCCGGCTGGTCGGCCAGCAGCTTGGGGAGCACTTGCGGCTTCTCGCCATGAAAGCGGTAGTACTCCTTGCCGTTGGAGAACTCCTCGCGAATGCGCGGGCTGATAAGCACCACCTGGTCGGTGGCGTCGATGGTGATGTAGTGCTTATCGAAGAGCTTGTGCAGGTCAGAGCGCAGCAGCAGGCCGTTGCCCACCGAGTTGGGGCCGGCTTGCGAGAAGGGCTGAATGTGCGCGGCTTCGAGCACGGGCAGCGTTTTCTCGCCCGAGATGGCGCATTTTTTCTCGTAGGCCTGCGTGACGAGCGCCCGGAAAGCTCCCTGGCCCACGCGCACTTTGGTGAGCGCCTCGCGGTAAATGCCGGGCGACTCTAGCGCCAGGCTGTCGGTAGCTAGCTCGCGGGTGAAGGCGTTTTGCCGGTAGCGAAACTGGGTGGCGCTTACGGCCGCCCACAGCTGGCTGCCCACAGCTTCCTGCGTGTTGTACACCTTGCCGGTGACGATGGAGTTGCCCCAGCTTTCGGGCGCGGGTATCCAGTCGGGCTTGCGAAAAAAAATGGGCTCCGTCAGCACCAGGCAGCTAATCAAGGGGTTGGGCTCGGCTGGCTTGCCGCTGGCGGCGCGGTACTTCCGGATGGCCTGGGCAAACTCGTGGTAGTCGCCATAGCCGTTGCGCGGGCCAAACATGTCCCAGGCCATTGAAATGGGCAAGTCAATCTGATTGGTGAAATACGCGATGCCCGCGATGCAGTGGTGAGGCTTTTTCAGCTTCAGCAGAAACGGCGCCCCAGCTGGCACCGCCCCGAACCGGGTGCCACCCCCTAGGGGCTTCCAGAAGTTGACGTCCTCGCGCGGCTCCTGGCGCAGGTAGTCAAACCAGTTGTAGTCCGTGACGCCGACGTAGTAGTTCATAGCTGGTTGATAGGCTGGGATTTACTTCCGGCCGCGCTCGGCCAGCAGGGCGTTGTACTTCTCTTGCAGCTCGTCGTATTGCCGCACCTTCTCGGCAAATTGCTCGTGCACCAGCAGCAGCCGGGCCTGGCAAGCTTCGAGGCTGCTGGGCGAGCCATAGCCAGGTAGCGGCTCGGCCACTGTTGTTGCCGCACCGAGTGGCGCGGTTTCCGGGATGTGCTGGCTGAAGTCGTAGCGGATAAGCTGCCCTACCCGCTCAATGAACGCAAGGTCCAGCTTATCGGCCTCATACTTCTCGTAAAGGGTTGACCGGGAAATGCCGAGTTGCTGCGCCAACTGCTTCTGGTTGACAGCCCGCTGGTGGATGGCTTGCCGTAGTATCTCGCCGTGGGTTTGCGCTGGCATGGCCTGACTGATTGAAACAAGGCAAAAATGTCTTGTTTCGGCAGGCATAAAAAGTACGTATTTCGGACACTCAATTGCCCATATCGGACATAAATCGGACATAAGGCTACATATTTGTCGCCTAAGCCCGTCTTATGGACACCCCCGCCCCCCGGCTGCCCGACAACCCCATCCTGAACAACCCCTACCAGGAGCCGGCCTGGCACTACGCCACCGACCTGCAAGGCAACCTCGACTACGCCCGCGTAGAGGCTGGCCGACGGCTGTTCGTGCCCGAGGTGGCGGTGGTGCCCGGCAAGCAGGGCGGCCAGAAGGAAGTGTTCGCCTTCAACGAGGCCGCCGCCAGCTACGGCACGCACCCCGTTAACCTGCTGCGGCGCGAGGTAGGCCAGTGGCGCGCGGCCGGCTACCCCGAAGCTACCCGCGTGACGCGCGAGCTGCTGGCCTACTGGTTTCCCGACCACGACGACTCGCCGGTGAAGAAGCTGTTTTTTGCTCAGCGCGAAGCCATCGAAACCGCCGTGTGGCTCAACGAGGTGGCCGGGCGCTCTAATGCCGGCAGCCACTTGCTCGGGCTGTTGCGCGAAGGGCAGCAGTCGGTATCGGGCCAGGCGGCCGACCAGCTGCCGCGCCTGGCGTTCAAGATGGCCACCGGCACGGGCAAAACGGTGGCGATGGCCGCGCTCATCCTCTACCACTACTTCAACCGCCAGCAGTACCGGCAGGACGTGCGCTTTGCCGACTACTTCCTGCTGGTGGCGCCCGGCATCACCATCCGCGACCGCCTAGGGGTGCTGCGCGTGGATACCGCTGCCGACCGCAACTACGCCCAGGACTACTACCACCAGCGCAAGCTGGTGCCCCTAGCCTACGAAGACCAGCTCGAAGGCCTCAACGCCCGGCTAGCCATTGCCAACTACCACCAGTTTGAGCCCCGCACCCTGCAAGGCAACAAGCGCGGCGCCTTCGACGGCAAAATTGGCGTGGATGGCCGCAAGCAGGACGAGTACGAAGACTACGCCCAGGTATTTAAGCGCCTGCTCGGCGGCTTCCGACCCGGCAGCCGCCTGCTGGTGCTCAACGACGAGGCCCACCACTGCTACCTACCGCAGGTAGCTGGCAAGAGCCCTAGGGCCACGGCCGGCGACGAAGCTAGCCCCGACGAAAACGCCCGCGCTGCCGTGTGGTTCAGCGGCTTGCGCGAGCTGGGGCAGCGGTTTCAGCTGGCGGCGGTGTACGACTTGTCGGCCACGCCCTACTACCTGCAAGGCTCGGGCTACCGGCCCTACACGCTGTTTCCGTGGCTGGTGAGCGACTTTGGGCTAGTGGAGGCCATTGAGAGCGGGCTGGTGAAAATCCCCTACCTGCCCGAGAAGGACGACACCCAGCAGCTGGACATGCCGGTGCTGCGCAACCTCTACGAGCACGTGAAAGACCAGCTGCCCAAAATGGGCAAGGCCACCGAGCGCAAGGAGAAAGGTGCCGCCTACGCCGAGAAGCGCCCCGAGCTGCCCCAGCTGCTCACCACCGCCCTCGACCAACTAACGGCCCACTACGAGGAGTACGACCAAGGGGTGCGCGAGCGCGGCGAGCGCCGCCCCGAGCTGCTCAGCACCCCGCCGGTGCTCATCGTGGTGTGCAACAACACCGGCGTGTCGAAGGAGGTGTACAAGCACCTGGCCGGCTACGAGTTCGATGACGCCAAGCACGGCCCTCGGGTAGTGCCCGGCTACCACCCCATCTTCTCCAACTACCTGCCCGACGGCACCCCTCGGCAGCGCCCGCCCACGCTGCTCATCGACTCGGACGCGCTCGAAAACAGCGGGCAGGTAAACGAGGAGTTCCGCCGGGTTTTCCGGGACGAGATTGAGCAGTTCCGGCAGGAGTACCGCCGCCTCTACCCCGAGCGCGGCACCGAGGAGCTGACCGACGCCGCCCTGCTGCGCGAGGTGGTAAACACCGTGGGCCGCCCCGGTCGCCTAGGGGCCCACGTGCGCTGCGTGGTGAGCGTGAGCATGCTCACCGAAGGCTGGGACGCTAACACCGTTACCCACATTGTGGGCTTGCGGGCGTTTGGGTCGCAGCTGCTGTGCGAGCAGGTGGCGGGCCGCGCCCTGCGCCGCCGCGGCTACGAGCTGGTGGCCTACGACCGGCAGGGCCAGCCCGTGGCTGGCACCACCGCCCGCGACAAGGCCCGCATTACCAGCTACAAGTTTCCGCCCGAGTATGCCCGCATTATCGGCATCCCGTTCAAGGCATTTCAGCGGGGCGGCGCCAGCGCGGGCGGCGCGGGCGGCGAAGCGCAGACGCTCATCCGCGCCCTGCCCGAGCGCAGCCACCTGGAAATCAGCTTCCCCAACCTGCTAGGCTACCGCGAGGAAATCGGCGCCGGCGAGCTGCAACCCGACTTTGCGGCGGTGGGTAAGTTCGAACTGGACTTCTCAAAAATCCCGACTCACACCGAGCTGGCATCGGCATTTTCGGGCAGCACCGAAAACCTGACGATGCAGGCCCACGAGCAGCTGCGCGAAGGCGAGGTGCTCTACTACCTCACCCGCGAGGTGCTGCGCCAGCACTTCGCCGACGTAGATGGCACGCCCAAGCCCGAGTTTTTCGGCCCGGTGCAGCGTATCGTGCAGGGCTGGTACCAGCAGTGCCTGACCCTGGTGCACCAAACCGACCCCGCCTTTAAGCGCCTCGTGCGCTACTGGGACCCGGTGGCCGTGGCCCACCACATTGCCCAGGCCATCGTGGTGGGGCAGCCGCCCGAGCAGCGCCGCATCCGGCCAGTGCCCTACTACTACAACCCGCGCGGCAGCACCCGCTTCGTGCACGGCCAAACCACCCGGCCCGTCTTCGCCACCACCAAAAGCCCCGTCAACTACGTGGTAGCCGACACCGAGAGCTGGGAGCAAATCTGCGCCAAGGTGCTCGAAGACCTGCCCCAGGTGCAGAGCTACGTCAAAAACGCCTTCCTCGACTTCCGCATCCCCTACCTGCGCGAGGGCCGCCAGCACGACTACCTGCCCGACTTCATCGCCCGCGTGCAAACCGCTAGCGGCCAAGTGGTCAATCTCATCATCGAGGTCACGGGCATGAACAAGGATAAGCAAGCCAAGAAGCTCTATACCGAGCACTTCTGGCTGCCCGCCGTGAACGGCGACCTAGCGGCCCTAGGCCTGCCAGTAGATGAGCCCTGGGCCTTCGCCGAAATCAGCGAGAGTGAAAAGTATTTCCGCAACCAGCTGGTAGCGAAGATTCAAGAACTATAAATCAACTAAAAAAGAACGTCATGCTCATCTGGCGTCCGCTTGCCGAAGCCTCTCTACCGAACAACGGCCCTAGGGCACTCCTAACGGCGTGGTAGAGAGGCTTCGGCAAGCGGACGCCAGATGAGCATGACGGCCTATTGTATTGAAGTACGCCTGCTATGCCAAAAAAACCTACCCCACCCACCCCACCCACTGCCACTGACCCGGCCGCCTACCAGCACCAGGATAAGCGCACCTACATCCCCTCCGAAACCGAGGCCGGGGCCGAGCAGCTCAACCCCAAGGTGCAGGCCCACACCCAGCGCGAACTAGACAAGAACCCCATCGTGCACCGCGGCCAGGACCCTGAGCTGCACTGGCTGGGCAAGCACGCCCACACCGGCGACAACCAGCCCGACTACCTCAAGCTCGACATCCGCTCGCTCTACCGCCACGAGCACATCCGGCCCCAGGAGCTGATGGCCCGCCTCTACCGCGAGCGCCTG
>Ga0160427_10000399_pt1 | contig 26855 bp, 21 predicted proteins | sample SolpanmetagenomL_FD_108194 | JGI IMG/M metagenome (GOLD analysis project Ga0160427, IMG submission 108194) | Solar panel surface microbial communities from Lawrence Berkeley National Laboratory, California, USA - L | ecosystem: Engineered > Built environment > Solar panel > Unclassified ...
CCCGACATCAGGCCAGCCACCGCCAGATCGACCCGCACACCCTCTACGAAGAGATCCGGGGCGTGCTGACCGGCGCGCCGACCGGCCCGCTGACCCTGGAGGCGTACCTGGCGCTCGGCGTGCGACAGTCGCTGTACCCGCAGGCCGAACGGCCGGACATCTACGCGCTGTTCCTGAAGTACGGCGCGTGGCTGAACACCGACCACCTGCACGATCCGAACCTGGCGGCCTTCGCCCGGCTTCCGCTCGCCAGGCCAATCTACGACGCGCTGGTGGTGGACGAGGTGCAGGACGTGACCCCGGTGCAGCTCGCCCTGCTGACCCGGCTGCTCAAAGACCCGTCCCAGTTGCTGATCAGCGGCGACGCGAACCAGGTGGTGCACCCGAACTTCTTCAGCTGGGCGGCCGTGCGCGCCCTGTTCCGGGACGTGCAGATGCCGGACGGCGCGCGACATCAGGACGTCTCGGTGCTGAGCGCCAACTACCGCAACGCCCGCGAGATCACCCGCGTCGCCAACCGGCTGCTGGCCCTGCGGGTCGCCCGCTTCGGCAGCATCGACCGGGAGAGCAGCGTGCCCGCCGAGACCAGAACTGATCGGCCGGGCCGGATCGAGACGCTCAGCGCGGACCCCGCTGTGCTGGAGAAGCTCAACGAGGCGGTGCGGCGGAACGTCGACTTCGCGGTGATCGTGCTGCGGGATGAGGACAAGGCCGGGGCCGCCGCCGTCTTCAAGACGCCGCTGATCTTCAGCGCGCAGGAAGCCAAGGGGCTGGAGTACGGCGGCGTGATCCTGTACGGCCTGATCAGCGGCCAGAAGCAGACCTACGCCGAGATCGCCGGTGAGTTGCGCCCGGAGGACCTGGACGGTGAAACGAGATTCAGCCGCGCGGGCGACAAGAGCGACAAGAGCGGCGAGCACTACAAGTTCTACCTGAACGCGCTGTACGTGGCCCTGACCCGCGGCGTTTCCGAGGTGATCGTGGTCGAGCAGGACACCGGCCATCCGCTGCTGCGACTCCTGGGGCTGAGCGACGCGGGCGGTCAGGTGCACGTGGAGACCCGCACGTCGAGCGCTCGCGACTGGGCGGAGGAGGCCCGGAAACTCCAGGCGCAGGGCAAGAGCGAGCAGGCGAACGCCATCGTTCAGGACGTGCTGGCCTACAAGCCGGTGCCGTGGGAGGTCCTCGACGAGGAACGATACAAAAAGCTGCAGCGTGTGGCCATCTATGAAGACAGCCGCGAGAAGGACCGCCGCGCTTTCGTGGAATACAACGTCTGGCACACGCAGCTGTTTCCGCTGCAACTGATGCTTGGAAATTACGAACCGGCCAAGCGGCTCACCAGGGACATTGAGACCCGTCTCAACGCCCACCTGGCGCTCCGCACCCAGATCCTGGCCGACTACAGCAAGAGGAACTTCAAAGGCGTGCTCTGGGAGACCGACCTGTACGGCGTGGACTTCCGAACGAAGCTGAACGCCACGCCACTGATGCTCGCGGCGGCCGCCGGGAACCTGGCACTTGTCGACGAGTTGCTCAGCCGCGGGGCGGACCCGGAACTCACCGACCAGTTCGGGCAGACGGCGCTGATGTACGCCTTGGGCCGCGAAATATTCGAACACGAGTTCGCCACCGAGAACTTTCCGGCGATCTACGACCGGCTGGCACCCGCCTTCATTGACGTGCATGTCGACCGACGTTCCTGGCGTCTGACGCGCGGGGAGCCGGAATACGGCGTGCTCCTGCGCATGCTGTCCTGTATGAAGATGATGCTGTACTCGGAAGATTCCTCCGAGAAACGCACCGGGTTCCCCGCAGCAGACCTGAGCCTGGGTGCCCTCCGACCTGGAACGCCCGAAGACCTGAACCTGAGTGAAGAGGAGATCGGCGACGTTCTGGAATTCGGGCACATGGGCCTCAATGTCGACGGAGGTCCCGCCGCGAGGCTGTGGGTCCGGCAAACACACACTTCCGCAGAAAAGGCAACGTACATGCCGAATCCAGACCTGCTGCTGCGGGCGCGTCGGGGAGACGACTCTGCCTGGGTGCCCATCGCGGAGGCTGCGGGCTGGGGGAACATGACTCTGCCGGAGACGTTCGAGTACCGCGAGCTGGCCGCCGTGCTGGCGTTCGCCCCGAAGCGCACTCCAGGAGGGGCGCTGCCCCGCGTGAAGACCGGACCGGGCGCCTCGTTCGGGCTCGTGATCGACCAGCTGTACGTCATGACCGGCGCGGTCACCCAGGTGTTGATGGCCCTCCTCGAGCAGCCAGAGGCGGTGGGTCCGCTGGACCTCCGTCCCGAATTCGTGGGGCTGGAAGCGTACCTGGAACGCGCCTTCGAAGCGCTTGCGGCCGTGAGGCTCGCCATTCCCGATGACCAGGGACGCTTCAGCGCGCTCCTTGACGATGGCCAGCAGGTGAGGGTTTCCGGGGGGCTGGCGACACTCAGCGACGCCGCGCTGCGCGTCCTGATCTCATGGCAGGCGTGGCGCGATCTGGACGTAAACACCGAAGTCCTGCAGGAACTCCGTGACCACGGTTTCGCGGAAATGGCCGAGAAGCTGCTGCATTCCTCCGGGGAACAGGCGCTCAGCAGAGTCCTCAGTCGCAGATCACCGCACTATCCCGGTTCCCACAGCGGACCCAGTGAAGCGGCATCCTTGCTGGACGCCAGCAAAGAGCCCAGAGGCGCAGGAATCAGCGAACAAACCAAGAAGATGGACGAAGCGAAGCTCGCCGGCCCGCTCGCCACCTTCGATATGCCTGCCGAGCTGCTCCAGGCGGCCATCGACAAGTTGCAGGAAGCGGTCGACCGCGACGACAAGAGCGGCGCTGCAATCTCCGTCGGCTTCAACACCTCCGGCCAGTCCGTCCAATTCACATTGATTTCAGGAATGCAGACGGTTTTCGCAGAGATCAGTGGTCCGTCTACACCGTCCGGCGTGGCCGTTCCGTTCACGGAAGAACAACAGACGCTGTTACGCAAGCACCTGTGGACCGGCCCCTACATGGAGGACGACTTCGAACTAGAAGACGGCCTTAAAATAGAAGACGACCGCGGATACACCTTTGCGCGGAACTTCGCCCTGAACGCGCACCGGGTAAAGGCCATCGTCCGGCACAGCGTCGGGCTCGCCCTGAGCGTGTTCCCACATGACGGCAAACCGCTGGCCCTGAAAGTCCTCTTGTAGGAAGTCAATCTAGTCTGCCAGTCACCCCCGATGAACACGGCTTCGAGCGGGGACTGGCAAGAATGAAAAACGGCCTGAAAAATCAGGATAGGTTGCCACTTCCAGTCGGTGCGGTCGCCGCTTCGTCACCCAGGCACGTGTGACACGCGGTTTCTCTGAAGCCGGAGCGGCAGATTCGGCGAGTGGCAAACAAGAGTGGTTTTTGGCAAACAACAATAGGCCTCCTGCGAAAGTCAGAGCCAGAAGGAGTCATCGAAATTTTCGAATTGAAGGTACGATACGAACGACGAGATGCGGGCGTCGTCAGAGGCTCAGCGGGAAGTCCATCAGGGCTCTCGCCGGCGCACGTCTTCTGCACCTGAGGCGCCAGACCCTCTGCTTCAGAACGGTTCCCTGGAGGGTCGAACTCGTTTGACGCAGACACGACCAAGCACCCTGGAATGCTGGCTGCTCTTCACCTCAGGCGCCCCTCGGTTGCGATCTGGAACGATTGTTCTCAACGCTGATCGGCTTTCGTTTCCTGTCTGTTTGCCTTCTGTTCTGCAACAACTTTAAACCACTTTTTGCATGACGTTCCTGGCAGCCTCTGAAAAACACTGAATAAATGTTGATTTATGAATTGATGGGAGTGAAATGATAAAAAAATCCATTGTATTGACAATAACCCGAGCTATATCTGGGTTATGTAGTGTATTAATTGTGTTTTCTCTTATCTTCGCTATTTTTTATAGTTTCGTTGCTTTCATCGCTTTTCTTGAATGGACCTCGCAATGGTATTCCATTCAGAGGGCTCAAAACTTCCAGACGGCTCCGATAAAAATCATACATGGTTCTGCTCTCAATGGATTTTCACAAAGACCAAGTAAGGGGGCTCTCTATAAGGGATCATTGATCAGATTCCGATTTACTTATATGCTCAATGGAAGCACATACGTGGCTGAAAATGGCGTCAACAACATGCCTGAAGATCTTGATTTTCTAGGCAAGATTTTGGGAGCTAAAATAAGTCAGCCGTTATATCAAAAAGCATACATCAATCCAAGTGATCCGGCGGATATTGTATTGCGACGCACAGGACCCCCATTTGTGTTGCTCTGGCCATCATTGCGTCCGCTTTTCATCGCTGTCCTTCTGGCATACCTGAGCTTTACTCTCTTCAAGATCGTCGATAAACCACTCGGTGGAGCACCCTTAAAGAAGCCTGATGAGTTCAAATCATGAACAGCACCTCGCTGATCGAGACAGGCGAATCAGTCCTTGCCGGGTGGACTCGCGGTCTACAAGCAGACCGCCGATACGTTCGACTGGACACTTCACCTCCTTCACCGTTTTGAGGAGGAGTCAGTCGTGCTCGACCTCAGAGAACGACAGACGGGTTGCATGCCAGACGATGCGGCTCCAGGAGAACGAAGTGGCTTTCACGGCACAGCACGCTTCACATCGCTGGATGACAGGGCCGGAGCAAGGACAGGCCCTTCCTGAACGCAGTGCTGCATCTGGGATCAGCTACGCGCTCCGGAAATTCCATGCTGAAATCGACCGGCACGCCCATGCCTGGCAGGACACCCCATCAGCGCCCTGATCGCGCTGCTGGTCGCGTTCGCTGGAGCGGCGTAGGGCAGCCGGGATGGGCTTCGGGCTGCTCTGCGCACCCCTGCTGATTCAGACCTACGGTCCGAGAGAGGGCGTGCAGCAGGTCGTGCTCCTTCACTGGTGCTGAACATCGTGTTTCTGGCGCGCGAGTTCCAGCAGGCCCGGATCCGGGAAGCGGTGGTTCTGCTCCCTCCCGTCCTGGCTGGTCACTCCGCTGCGGGTCCTGCTGTTCCGGAGGGTGAGTCCCCAGGTTCTGCTGCTGACGGCGGGCGGACTGACGCTCGCGAGCGCCACCGTCCTGGCGTTCGGTCTGAGGGCGTCCCGCCTCCGCGGTCTGCCCGGAGCAGTGGTGGCCGGGGTGGTGAGCGCGGCCATGAACGCAGCGGGCGGTTTGGCCGGGCCCGCCGTCGCCATGTACGCCGTGAACACCTCCTGGCCGGCAGCGAGCGTCCGACCGACCCTGCAGCTGTACGGAACAGGTCTGAACACCGTGACCCTCCTGAGTCTCGGGATCCCGATGCTGCACTGGCCACTGCTGATAGGGCTCGCGGGAGGTCTCTCAATGGGCCTCTTGCTCTCGAGTCGCGTCAGCGCGGCGCGCGTCAGACCGCTGATCCTCGGCCTGGCGATGCTGGGGGGCGTGCTCGTGATCATCCGCGGCCGAACCTGGTAAACGATCCGGCGGGCAGGGCGGCCCTTGCCGAATCCGGCCGCTTTCCAGATCCGCCATCGGCTTGTTGTCTGCTCCCGGCTCAGACAGGGCCGGTAAAAGACCTCACCGCGCTTCGATGGCGTTCTCTGCTCTCAGGCTGACCAACGTTCCGCAAAGACACGGATAGGCGCTATAAACGCTCCAGTACGAGCGGCGCCACGAACACCAGACCAGCACACAACAACCCCGCGACGATGCAAACGCCGATGCGCTCCCAGGGCACCGGCTCGATCGGGACCTTGTTCGATCCACTGACAATCACCATCAGGTCCAAGGGATGCTGCCGAATCTGGCCGGCCACGAACACCCCGGACAGCACGAACATCACCAGGCTGGCCCAGTTCAGGCCATAGAGAGCAGCCCTGGCGGTCTGGCCGGCCAGGAAATACCCCAGTGATGAACCGACCACGGCGGCGACCAACCCTATGAGCACACCACGTTTCATGAGGCGCTGAAACGTCGACCACGTTGCTTTCGCGGAACTCGGGGGCATGGCTCAGTGTAGACGGACTCCCTGCAGTCGCTGCTCTTGAAAACAGCGCCTTCATCCTTCCACACTGGTGCCGCTGGATTTTTTGCCGCCGAAGGACAGATCTCCAGTCCAAGAGGAGGGGTGCAGCAGGTGGTGCTCGTGTCGTCGGTGTTGAATACCCTGTCGTATCACAGCGGTGTGGGCGAGTCCTGCCTGGCACCAAATCCACCTTCCACGCGGTCAGCAGCCTCTTTCTCCAGCACCTGCCAGACTGGCTGGCCCTGATGCCCACGGGCCTTGAGCAGCGCCCGGGTCAGCTGCTCCGTGACCGGCTCGAGAGCCCGGAAGACCGTCGATTGAGCGAACTCGCGTGCGGGTGAGTCTGCCGGACCGACCACCTCTACCAGGTCCATCGCCGCGGTGTCGAGCGGCCAGAGGACCACGTGGACCAGCTCATGCACGATGGTCTCTTCCTCATCCCGGAATGGTGTCTGTGACAGGAGCAGCAGGGCCGTCTTGTGCACCGGATCGACCTTGATGTCCCCGCTCTGGAACGGCCGGTTGAAACGGATCAATTCCAGCCGGATGGTCCAGTGCTCCAGGTCGAGCACGCGCTGCCAGTCTTTCACTAGAGCTTCGAGGCGTTCCCGGCCGAGCGTTTCCATGGAATTGATACTACCCGCTTTGCAATAGACCTCCTGCGAAAGTCAGGTCTGGATGAACATGCGATTGCAGAGTGCGGCAATGAGGTTGATTCGAAGGTGAAAGCGGCGTCGTCTGTGCCGGTACGTCTCTTTGAGAATGCTGAAAACCTTGAGGCGCCGGATTACGTGCTCTACCGGGAGCCTGACCCGAGCGAGGTGACGGTTGTCCGTTCGCTGGTCGTCGGTGAGCGGATGGTTCTTGCTCGCCTTCTTCGGCGTCCGGGTCAAGGCGTGCTGGTGATGAATGCCCTGATACCCGGCGTCAGCGAGGAGTTCGGTTTCGGCATGAATGGGGGTCTTCGACTCCCGCAGGAGTCGAAGATCATGCGTCGCCCCACGACCGGTGGTCACGCAGAGGATTCGGCGCGTGACCGGGTGCACCAGAAGCTGCAATTTCAGCGTGTGGCGCTTCTTTTTCCCGCTGTACCACGCCCGCTGCTTTTTTTGGGACGTTCGCAGGGCACCTCGCTGACATCCACCACGACTGCCTTGAGCACCGTGCCGGCATCCCTCAGGGTCTTCTTCCCAGGCAAGGAAAAGCGCCCGCTCTGGAGCAACGCATCTTCCACCCGAACGACGGTGCGCAACACCGTCGTTTCATGCATCCCCCACGCCTGCCCCAGGTGGAAGAACGTCCGGTACTCCCGCCAGAATTCCAGTGTCAGTAGCAGTTGCGCGCCCACCGGCACTGCCGGCGGGCGGCCCGACTTGCGTTTGCTGGCCTCCCGGTCGCGCAGCACCGCTTCCATCTCCGCAAAGGTCATCGGATCGACCCCGGTTCGTCGTCGAAAATCTGTCGCGTTCAGCTTCAAGGCTTGCTCGTATCTCCACGCCATCATTCCCGCCAGCCTACCGCCCTACTTTCGCAGGAGGTCTAATGACTCCCTGCGGGTGCGAGTGACAAGTAGACCGGCTACGAGTGACAAGTACACCGGCATGGTGACATGTTCGCCTTACCGTCGGTCTGGAACGGAACTGTCACCGCCAGTGGCGTCCAGCACGCGTAAATGACGTGCCTTCGAGATACCTGTCACCAGATCGGTTGAAGCTGAACTTGTCACACGCTGAAAGAAGCCCGAATCCGTCGCTGTCTCGGCCAAGCTCTTGACCGAAGCGCCTTCCCGGTCGAGAAAGCAGCCACGCCGTTTTGTCGCGTGCTGGACAATGAAAAAGGAAGTGCATTAAGCACTCCCCGGACAGTCATTGCAGATTACGGTGATTTCTGCTATTATAACCACATCCTAAATACTACTTACTAAGCTGACCAATAATTGCGAACATTGGCAAAAACATTCCTGCACATATAAGGCCTACGAGACCGCCTAGAAAGACAATCATGATTGGTTCAATAGCTGCGGTCAATCCCTCTACTGCTTCATCGACTTCTCTATCGTAAAAGTCGGCCACCTTATTCAGCATGTTGTCGAGCGCGCCGGTCTCCTCACCGATCGACACCATCGAGATCACCATCGGCGGAAAGATCTTGCTGGTCGCCAGGGACCCGCTCATCGGCTCACCGACCATCACCACGTTCCGGGCACTCTCGATCGCCTGCTCGATGATGGCGTTGTCGGCCGTGCCCTTGGTGATCTCCAGGCTCTCGATGATATTCACGCCGCTGGCGAGCAGTAGGCCGAAGGTGCGGGCGAACGAGGCGATGGTCGTGCGCCTGAGCAACGTCCCGAGCACCGGCATGCGCAGCTTCAGGTCGTCGATCAGGAACCGGCCGTTCGCAGTCGCGTAGACCCGGCGATAGACGAACACCAGCACCGCAATGATCGCCGCGAGGATCGGCGTCTGGTGCTGCAGGAAGTACGACACCGCGATCAATGCCTTGGTCAGCGCCGGAAGGTCCCCGCCGAGCTGCGTCAGGATGTTCGCGAACTGCGGAACGATGGTCCGCACTCTCGAGTTGCACCCTACGGATAATATTTTTTTGGCTCCTGCAGCCATTTTATACGATATATGGTGTCTCACAATTTTTACTCGTTATAAAAAAAGTAGAAATCAAAAGCAATAGATCTTTTTTTTGAAGATTTCGGCTGTATTAATATCACAACAAAATGACTACCGCCAAATGCTATTTTATCGATCTCACGCGTAATTCATTTTGCATGTTTCTGCATCTACACGCCTGTTATTCCGCATTCCGCACCTGATGGCCACACGTCATGCGAAACAGATTATTTCAGAAAATTATGATTATTCCGCACGACAGGGAGCAGTTTTTTGAACGGCGCCAGTTTTTCATGATTTTTTTGAGAAGATGTGATACGCGAGCCGATCTAAGGCCACCTTGCGCTCTAGCCATTTAAGTGCCACCATGAATTATGAAGATGAAGAGCAGGTGGGTCCAGGCAGCAGAGATAGCAACGGTAAATCAAGTGGCGTTAGATAAATGATATCCAAAAACGATCTACTAAAACTAGACCATCAAGATTTAAAAATTAGTTCGTCATCTATCAATACATATCGAACAGGTCTTAGAACATATTTGAGCATTCAACTGCGTTTGTTTGGAATAGGAGATAGAATTTCAATACCTCATTTTATAAGTATAGGCAAATTGACTAAAGAGAAGCGAAGATTGCTCGGATTTACCCCCACAATAGCATCTATGGTAAAAAAATATATTAATAAGACAGATTTATTATCATTTCCTCAGAACGCTACTAGATCTGACAACTCATTTAAGAATAGACAGCACTCTGCTGTGATTTCTGCTGCTAACCAGAGAGCAGTACTCAAAAGTTCAACATCAAAATCGTTTGCGATTAAGATAGAAAGTTTAGGTGAAAATTTACGGAAGTTTATAAAGGATTATCAAGAGCAGAATAAACATCTCGAAAACCCTACAATTGTATCGCATGTTAACGAAATTCGTCGATTCTTAGGGTACATACACTATATAAAAAACGAAAATAAATTGGATAGCGAGGGAAATCTTATAATTTTAGAACAAGATTTTACAGATATTATAACAGCAGAAAATTTCGAAGGCTTCTCAGATTATATGAGATCCCGGAATAACGCGATCACCATTACAGTAGTTAAAGTATTGCAAACAATGTATTCTCTTATTGATACAGATATACCCTGGGTGTCAAGATATGTAAATCCAATTTGCTCAAAGAATCCAAAAATTCGAAGTATTGCACATAGAAATGGTAGAAAAGGGCTTATAAATGATCTACAAGAACAATTTTATGAAACAGGACAAAACATATATAAAGATCGACATTCTGATCTGATTAATAGTCAAGAAGATATTTTTAATACTCTAACTTCAGAAGAAACCGATACGTACGCATATCATGCACGAATCGGTTATCTTAACAAGATTAAGTCAAAACTTAAAAAGATAATCCAGAAATATAAAAAAGAGTCGAATCAAAAAGGGATGACTAGAAACCCTTTTTTGCCAATTATGCCATTACTAGAACTTGATCGGCCTCTATATCCAATCCATCTCGCTCTAAAAAAATCTGCTGCCGATATTCATAAACTCATCAAACTTTCTCCAACAAGAAAAATAGCTCAAGTTATTAGAAATCATATCTTTATACGTCTCATCAGCTTTTGGCCTCTTCGTCTTTCGCATTGGTTGAAAATGACATATTTAACCGACCAATCTGGGCATATTAGCCTGACTGATAAAGGAGATTTGCTGCTTAGAATCCCAATTGACGAATTTAAGAACAGTGAATCAGAAGAATTCAAAAAAATGGGAATCAAGGGCAACACTATAGATTTCACCTTTTCATATGCCAAAATAGGCAGTCTAATTGATCTTATCAAAATCTATATTAATGTATATCTACTATTACTTAAAAATCAAGCAGGAGTATTTTTTTACTCTTGTTCGTCATCGTTAAATAATGGATGCAAAGCGTGGCAAAGTACTTACTTGCACCCAACTTGCGACGAGCTCGGAATTGCCAGGCCGCTCCTTTTCGGTCCACATAGCTTTAGGCACATTTGTGTTACGGACATGCTCAAGAGGGGAGAAACAATCGATATGGCAGCAAGTCTTCTGCTTGACCTGCCGCAAACTGTTCGTAGCCGCTACTCTGCGTTTTTGCCATCAGACGGCCTGCAGACCGCAATTCAGAAACTGATTAGCTATCAGATAGATATGGACGAGGAATAGAATGGCTGACCAACTCACATATCAGAATGCAGAAGAATCAAGTATACGGATTGTCACCATTGACCCAACTGCTCTTCATCTTACCCGGAACCTGCTTTACGGGAAAGGGTTCACTACTGCCAATAACATTGTGCGCAAGCTACAAGTCAGAAAGGCCAGACGTAGAGCCCTGACGTTGGAGCCAGATCTTACTCTGATTTTCGCAGATCAGCTCTCCGAACCGGATGGAAAGAACGGATTTCGGCTGGAGTACGCACACCAGAGCAGCTTGCGGGCCGCCGGACGCGAGTTGCTCACGGACGCCGCTGCAACGAGATGGCTTGAGGGAGAAGGATTCAGCATACATACCGCCCGCCGGTTTCATCTGGGCCTGAAGACCGGGGGGGAGTACAAGCGGGCCCTCGTCTTCCCCCTCCTTGATGCCGCAGGAAAAGCCAGAACGCGCCGCATTTATCAGGACCTTCCGGGAGTCACGCGGCACATCGGTCCCTGGAAAGGCATCTGGACGCTCGGTATTCCGACGACGTACTGGGTCACGCCGTTACTTCGGCAGCGCACCGTCATCATCTGTAACCGCTTCGACCTGGGGTGGAGGTTCGCACAGCTCATCGAGGGAACACTCTTGGCCGAACGTGTTTGCCTGATCGTCAGCAGCGATCCTGATACGGTCCCGGAAGAGTGGACCCGGAAGAAGTTCTGGTCAACCTGGGATGAGATCTATTTCGCCTGTGACAGCGAGACTCAGCTGAGCCTGCTCGCGGAGGCCCGGGCCGGCATGGCTTCCCGTACGCTTCATCTCCTGCTGCCCCCTGCCGGTAAGACCTGGCACGGCTTCATTGCCTTCGGAGGTACCGAAGCTCTTCTCCGGGAACATATGGAGCAGGCCGGCTTTTTCGAACCGAAAGTCAACGTCGACGACCGGCCGTCAGGCAACCTGCTGGACGTCAACATGAAGTTCACCAACGGAGCCCTTCACTACCCTTTCTACCGGTACCGGTTTCCATCACCGACCATATCCGTCGATGAATCCGGCCCGCCTGTTCCGACCGTGGAACGTTGCGTGCTGCGCAGCGACGGCATCGTCCTGAAGGTGATGCCCCTTCCTCCTCGCCCATTGCCGGGCGGGCCGACGCTGATGCTCGACGACGGGTCCCTGATCGAGGACCTGCCAGCATCATCACCGTCGACGCCGACTTTCAACCAGGAGGCGATCGAAGCTTTCCAGGCCGCCCGTCTGGTCGGACGCTCCGCCCTCTCCCGGCCCGGCCCGGAGCTGCTGTCCGCCCTCAGGCAACATCTGGCCACATCCGGTCCTGAGTTAAGGCACGACGGGCACCTCGTGCTGTCCTACGCACTTCTGCTGTCTTACGTCCAGCCTGTCTTCCAGTTTCTCCCGCTGATCTGCCTGAACCTCCCTCACCCCCAGGATCGGCTGGCCTCGGCACTACACGCGCTCGGCTGCAATTCGCTCCTGCTCCCGGCCGAGATCAACACCGATGTGCTGGCGAGCAGCCTGCATTCCTCCGGGGGGCTTCTGATCCTGCAGGGGAATGTCCGCCCCGGCAACGTATCGGCGGAGGACGACCTGCTCCGCCTGCTCAGACGGGCCTGCTCCCGGGAGACCGCTGTCCATCCCATTCTCGATTCGTTCTCGGGCGCCCCACGTCTGCTCAGCACCCGGTCGTTGGCGGTACTCTTCAGGCCGCCAGGGTCAGGGCTGCCCAGGGGAATGGAGAAGGAAAGCCTGCTGCTCGAAGGAGGAACGAACGAAACGCCAGTGCGCGGCGGTGATACTCCGCTGACGCCAGCGCAGCTCTTCAAACTTCGGCAGGACCTCCATATCTGGGGAATGGAGCAGGCCGCCTTCCTGAGCACCACCGATGTGAACCAGATCTATCCGCATTTGGACATTGATGAACGGGCCAAGGCGCTCCTTGCTGTGGCCGCCGCCATCGGAGACGACCAGGCCACGGCGACACTGCTGAACTACCTGGAAGCTCAGGCGCTCGTCATTCCCCGTCGGGGGAAAGCCTCAAGGAACGGCGCAACTCCGACATGAGGTTGACCGCAGGTCCGGCGCACCCTGACAGGCAAGTGAGGCGAAAATTTTCCTGACCCGACTGTTAGGAAATTACGACGGCCCAGAGCTCATTCCTATAGATCAGCTCGAAAGCTTGACTGGTGGTGATCTCCACGACCGCTGCAGCAATGTCGTTGAGCCAATCCCAACGTTACCCGCGGCGACGTGAACGACGTCGACGTCAGCAAGGATTCAAGTGGTCAATCGTCGCAGCAGGGGTGTCCTGAACCTGAGGACACCCCTGCCCTAATTATGCTGTGCCACAGGTTGAGACGACCTCCCCTGCTCAGAAGTTCTGGAGAGCTAAAAGCGCACAGTTGCCACTCCGCTGACTCGCGTCGTGGTCATGGATACCTGAGTCCCTGTGTTGGCAAGTGGTACGGTGCCTCGCCATCCGCATGGGTGGGCGATGCTTCCAATCAGGTCGACCTTGACCTCGCCCTGCCGCATTCTCCCAGCCCTCATCAGTTTATATAGACTATAAGTGATATTTTAGCTTGTGCCGCCGTCTGCCCGCGCTTATTTCGAAGGCAATGCCAACACGCCGAACGCCGCTATGGCCGGTGCTCGCGCCGTGTTTCCGGCCTACCGCGCCCTGGCCATCCTGGAAAGCCTGGAACCCGGTGAAGCCCTGACGCCAAAAGAGCAGGTCGATTTCAACATTCTCGCGAGCATTCTCTATGGGATCAGTTCGGCCCTCCTGATGCACGACCAGCCCCCATCCGACTACGCCCCCCCGGAAATCAAGGAGCGTGTTGAGTCCTTGGGAAGCGACCCGGCGGTCCTGACCATGGAGGCGCAATGGATGCTGCTGAATGCCGTCCATCTCCTGCCGCAGGAGCCGAGCCGAGCCGCCCATTGCCTGCTCACGTTCACCCGCCTGCTCGATAAAATGGGCGCCGTCACACTCGCATCCGACTTCTCCTACCCGAACATCTATCGGTACCGGCCCCTGAACGGGTACGACCGGCTGATCTATCTCACCCTGCATGCTCTGGCCTCGAACATCCTGCCTGGCGTCGGATCTCAGGCAACCGTCCCCAGCGCGGCACACTGGTCACAGTTGACCGAGCTTTGGAAGCGCCAGCTCACGCGCCAGACTGGGACCAAGGACACCAGGCAGACCGAATGGATAAAACTGGATGCGGCCGCCACAGAGCACCCGGCAGCCACCGGGCTCGAACTCTGCAAAGTGCTGATCACCAGAACCGTTCAGGCTCCACGGTCGGTTCATAAGTTCACGCTCGCCCTGATCAAGGCGCTGGGAGCCCTCCAGCTCCAGGCACCGACCCAGACTGACTTCGAGTTCTTCCCTGAACTCCCGGCTGCGCGCTGAACCGGAAACATTCGAGAGGTGCAGCCGTCCGAAAACGCCTGTCCGCAGTGTTCGCCGGGAGCGCCTCAAATCTTGTCACGAATCGGCGCTGACCAAGTTCCCCAAATGGTCCACCGAGGTCATCACCGTCTCACCAGAGCATGGATGTCAGAGGTCGGTTTCAGGAGGCGCGAGGAGCACGGACGGCCCGACGTTGAGGGCCTCGGCGATCCTTCCGATGTTGTCGATCGCGACATTTCTCTTTCCTCGCTCGATCTCGTTCACGTACGTGACGTGAAGTCCAGCGGAGGCTGCCAGTTGTTCCTGTGTCATGCCGATCTGTTTTCTGAAGGCCCGCATGTTCTCGGCCAGCTGAAAGCGAATCGGATGGGGAACACGCACCAGCCAATGAAGAAGGTTTTGAGAATTATTGTATATAGGCTATAAGTGATATTTTAGATTGTGTCTTCGTCCCTCCTCCCACACGTCCCTGTACACCGGCCCAACCTCCCCAATGCCAAGATGATGGGAGCGAACGCACTGCTGAAAACGTACCGGATGATCAGCGTCCTAGAGCACGCGCACGAGCACGGCACGGCCCTCGAGCCGCACCTCCAGGACATCAGGAACCTCGCCTCGTCCCTCCGACTGATCGGCTGCACCCTCCTCTACTCAATCCAGGACGCGCCCGCACAGGCCAGCCAGAATGCTCAGGACGAACTGAAACGGATCGGACCAGAACCGCGCACGTTGATCTCAGAATGCCTGTGGGCAGCACTGAATGCCGTCCACCTCCTGCCCACCTTGCCGAGTGCCAGCGGCGACCTCCTGGTGTTTCTGGGCTTCGCCGTCGACCAGCTGTCCGGGTTCGAAGCAGAGCGACAGGTTCCCCCCCCGGGCCAATTCCGGTTCCAGCCTCTCGCGCCCACCGACCGGCTCCTCTTCCAGACCCTGTACGCCTCCGCCTGCTGCCTGCTGCCTCCTCTTACGGAGCACAGCGCCGCTCCAGGCTCCCAGACCTGGACGGAGCTCCGCCTCCTGTGGCAGAACACAAAGACGACGCTGCCGGGCAGTGCTGCAGCGCAGCCCACTCTGGCGCACCATCGACAGGTGCAGGCCATCCGGAATCACCTGTCATCGAGGACCACTCCGGCCCTGGCCACCGTAGAGCTCTGCCGCCATCTGAACGACGCCGACTGGAAGAAAGATCCGCTGATCCGGTTCTGGAGTGACGCTGTGATCCAGAGCATCGACGTCCTCCGGGCTCAGGCTCCGCAGTCCACCACCTTCAATTTTTACCCACCCATGGGCGGTGGTCCGGCATGAATCGATGAACGGGAAGTACAGGACGTCCCATACGCAGGCGAGCGGTCACGGCAACGAACCCGAGCGGGCCTGAGCTTTCAAAGATCAACCGAATCACTTTGTCGGCCGTGTCAGGAAGGAATTTTTTAGAAAGCTGGAAAACCAACACAGGCACAGCATCGGTGCAGATCTGTGGATGTGGATTTTAAAGAACCTGCACTGAGGAGGATTGCGCAGTATGGGCATCCATCATCGACGTGCTTGGCCATTCAGAATCCGGCAGTCGTGCCCAGCCAAGTCCATTTGCCTGAGGAGTCTGCAAGGATTCCCAAGATAGAAACGCGTTCAGGAACTTCGCAGTGTGAACGCCCGGGTCATTCACTTCTGCCATCACCTGCGACCGAACAGTCCAGCGTGGGGAGGTGTTGACCGGGGCGAGGCTCGTCTGCCCACAGGATCCGGCCATGCCGACGGTCCAGACGCCCTGCACGAACGTCCACCCTTGAGCGCGGGCGAATCTCCATTCGGGCACGGATGGCCGCCTACGGGGGAGGGGGAAGCCGACTGACGTTTGCGAACGAAATACTTCAATACCTGGCCTGAGATCTAGGTCTCCAGGAACGACAGACCCACGCCCTGGAAGTCGATTTTGATATCAGCTGCACGACCGGCCTGTTCAGTTCTCAGCCGCATGTCCTTCCTCTGGAAGAGTGTGAAAGGAGCCTATTGAGACCGGTAAAAATCAAAATGACTCGATCTGACGCTCAGCGTGTAACGCAGTCGATGCGGGCCGCCACGAAGCCGTCCGGCCTGACGAGAACCGCGTTGTCATCCGGCAGACCGGTCAATCGTGTCCAGTTCATGTCCGATTCCTCGAACATCACTTCCTTTCCCAGACGCACCCGATGCGCGTTCCCGGCCCAGCTCGGGGAGTCCGCAAGAGGCTCTTCTGGCGCGGTCGGTCCCAGCAGCAGCACGGGTGCCTGTCCAAACAGATCCAGTGTGGACAGTCGCTCCCCTGCCTTCAGGAGCCAGGCGTGCGGAAAGCGGGTGCCGAGCTGCGCTGTCAGGTGCTCCACCGGTCTCGTCTCCTCTCCCGCCGACGGATACGGGTACTTCATCAGTACCGCGTTCACATCCTCCAGATGCTCGAAGATCTCGAGGTTCTCTGGCGTGCGAATCTGGAAGCGGGCCTCGAAGTTCGTGCGGAGCCGGGCCTGCTCGCCCGCTCGTCGCCCTGCCGGATGCCGTTCGGCCTGGTAGGAATCCAGCAGCGCGTCTACGGCCCGTCCGTCCAGGACGGCGGCCAGCTTCCAGGCAAGGTTGTGCGCGTCCGCGACGCCAGTGTTTCCTCCAAAGCCGCCCCAGGGCGGCATCACGTGGGCCGAATCGCCGACCAGAAACACCCGCCCATCGCGGTACTGTCGGGCCACACGAACGACGGTGCTCCAGCTGGTCGTGGCAATGATCTGGACCGGTACATCCGCGTCGCCCAATGCCGCCTGCACGAAGCCGGTCAGGTCGCCCGGCGTGAAGGTGGCGGGGTCGATGATCTGCGGATCGTATTCCAGGTGGAAGGACCACCGGGTCGCGTTGTCGACAGAGGTCATCAGGCCTTTCACCTGCCCGTTCTCGATTTCACACTGGCTGAAGGTGCGCCCTTCCATGCGGTCGGTGAGATCGGCCGCGAAATAGATGTTGACGTAATGTTGCAGGGCTTCTCTCCGGTCGGAGGCGACTCCCAGCTCGCGCCGTACCGTGCCACGGCCACCGTCTGCGGCGATCAGGTAGTCGGCATGAATACAGGTGGTGTGTCCTTGTGCGTCCATCACTGTGGCTGTGACGCCATGCACGTCCTGCTCGAAGTGATCCAGCCGGTGTCCGAAGCGAATGTCTCCGCCGCGCCCCACGAGTGGCCTGATCAGGGTTTCCTCGATGGTCGTCTGTGGACAGGCGCAGAACTGGCTGGGTGAGGGCACCGTCTCCAGCCCCATGGTCGTCATCAGCGCCCTGAAGTCGGCGATGGGCTGAGCAGTGAGCATCGTCTCGCCGCGCCGCGCCCCGCCGAAGCCGCTGACTTTCCAGGCCGCTTTCGCGGCGGTCTGCAGATCGGCTTCCAGGCCGACCTGCCGGAACAGCTCCATGCTGCGGGCGTGGATGCCGCGCGCCCGGGGCAGGATGGACGGTGCGTCCATCTGCTCAATCATGATGAAGGGAACGCCTTGACGCTGGAGGAACAGGCCGGCGGAGAGGCCCACTAGGCCGCCGCCAACAATCAGGACGGGCGTATGCTCTTGGTCAGGATGTGCGTCATGCTGCTGGTTTTCCGAAACCTGTGGGTGATTCATGGCTAAAACTTATCAGTGATAAATTGAGGAACTGTGTCAAAGATTACGCGCATACAGATCATCGAGGCCGGCCTGGACTTGCTGGACCATGAAGGGTTGGACGCCCTGAGTACCAGAAAGCTCGCGCAACGCCTTGGCGTCGAGTCGCCCGCGCTGTACTGGCACTTCAAGGACAAAACCGCGCTGCTCCAAGCCCTGGCCAGCCAGATCGTCCTGCGCCATCACGTCTGCCCGCCCCCCGAGGACCGCTCCACCTCGCCGGTCGACTGGCTCCTCTGGTATGCCGACAACGCCCGGAGTTTCCGGCACGCCCTGCTGCGGTACCGCGACGGAGCGCGACTGCACGCCGGCTCCACCCCCGGACCTGAAGAAGGGCAACAGATAGCGGCCAAAACCACCTACCTCATGCGGGCGGGCCTGAGCGGACACACGGCAGGGATGGCGCTCTACGCCGCCGGACAGTTCACGCTCGGCTGCGTGCTGGAAGAACAGGCGCGCCCGGCCGAGTCCGTGGCGACCGGCGCAGATCGTCCGCTGAGCGCGGAAGCGGCCTTCGAGTTCGGTCTGCGTCTTCTGGTGCAGGGGCTGAGCACCGAAGAAAGAAAAGATCGGGGGTGATGCAGTGCGCGATCATGTTCCTCCTCCTAATCACCGTGCACCTGTTCAGGCTCTAACATCCCAAGCGCGATCTGCATCAGGTCGTTTGCACAGTTCCCTGTTGCTGGGAGACACTTCAAACTTTTACCGGTATCAATAGACCGGGCCCTACACTTCACGCTACTGATCTCTCCCCAAAACGCTACGCTGCAACCACACAGGAGGGCCACCGTGAGCGGTTGGTACATAAGCTTGGCTGATGTCCCGGGGAGTGAATATGCCGCCCGGACCGTAGACCGGACGAAACTCAACCTCATCGGCCTCCGTCCCGAGCGGGAGTATGAGATCAACGGAGAGACACATTACTCGTGGCCACTGGGGAAACACGGAAGTACATCCGCTTCGCCAGTGCAACAGTACGGCGTTGGAAAGGAATGGCCAAAGACCCTGACAGCTCTTCTGCGGCGCATCGATGAAGTACTGGAACTTCCCGGTACCCCGAGCGACTACCACTTCTTCCTGCAGGCCGCCATCGAGGAGCTCTGGAAGTTCAGGGGCAGCAAGCCGGACGTTCTCCCGGAGATCGAGCGGCTCGCCTGGCTCGACGTCCGTCTGGTCACAACCGCTGCCGATCCAGCCGCTTCGCGAAGCAATGGAACACGCTCTGCCTTCAGCGTCCGGGCCTTCAGCCTGCTGAAACGGTTGTATCTGTTGAACGGGGACCTGGCAGGCGCGTGGCAGGTCGAGGAACACGCCCGGCGGCATGGCCAGCCGAACGACGTGACGATGGACGCCATGCACACGCGCCTGCTCGCGGAGGCCGATGCCACCCTGGCATGAGACGGTCCCGGCAGACTCGTACCTCGAACATGCCTTCCTCAGGTGGGTGCTGTTCCCGGCTGTCCATCCTGCCGTCCTGCCGCACCTTCAGGCGCAGGCTGAAATCGGCGTCGGGGACCGCCACTACCGTCTGGATTATCTGCTTACCGGCCAGCACCTGCGACTGGCGGTCGAACTCGACGGATACGCCTACCATTCCGACCGTCAGACATTCACGCAAGACCGGTTCCGGCAGAACGACCTGCAGAAGGCCGGTTACCTTGTGGTCCGCTTTTCCTACGACGCGGTCCGCACCCAGACTGGCCGCTGCGTCCAGCAACTCCAGGACTTCATGCGTTCGGACCCCCTGCTCGCCGGATTCGTCCGCCCGCATCCCGTCGTCGAGATTCCAGACATGAACCCGGACCCGACCTTCGCCGCTCTTCCCAGACCCCCACAGGCACCCATGACCTATTTCGATTCCGCCCGCCAGAAGCTGAACATCCGCCCGCTCCGCGCCTGTCAGAGCGAGGCGCTCGCCGCGCTGGCCGAATACTTTCGGACGCAGGAGCGCCACGCGGCACTCGTGATGTCAGTGGGAGCCGGAAAGACTGCCCTGGGGGTCGGCGCCTGCCTGGCGTTCACCCGGCAGCGCGCACTGGTCGTGACGCCCGGCAGCGTGATCCGCGGGACCTTCGACCGGGCCTTCGACCACACCGCCCCAGGGAACGCCCTGTACGGCCTGCCTGGCGGTCCCCTGCTGCCCGGCTGCGTTCCTCCCAATGTCCTGACGCTCGACCGCGACGACGGTCCGATCCGGAACGTCACCCGGGAGGAGTTGCTAGCCGCGCAGGTGATCATCACGAACTTCCACTCGGTCGGTCTGCCGGGTCAGGAGGGAGGACTGCTCGGCAAGCTCAACCCAGGTGACATCGACCTGGTGATCGTCGACGAAGCGCACATCTCTGCCGCCGATTCGTACCAGCGACTCTTCGAGCACTTCGTGGACGCACGGACGATCCTGATGAGCGCCTGCTTTCAACGCCTGGATGGCCGACCGATCGAGGCGGACGTGGTGTACCGTTACCGTCTGATCGACAGCATTGCCGACGGCCATGCCAAGAACCTGCGGATGCACCGCTTCGAGCCGGACCCGGCGCAGTCCACGTACGAGATCGTCTGGCCGGACGGACGCCGGGAAGAGCTGCGTGGACGGGAGGCGGTGCTGGCCGTCCTGACCGACGAGCGGAAACTGGCCCGCATCACGGCCAAGTCCAACGCACCGATCCGTCAGATCATGAAGACCGTCCGCAGCCTCCTGGACCAGCAGACGCAGCTGCTTCACCCGGTCAAACCACGGGTGTTGTTCGCGGCTCTCGGGGAACAGCATGCCGAGCAGATCGCTCGGCTCGCCAACGAAGCCGGGATTCCCTGCGACTTCCTGCATCACAGCATGCCGGAGTCGCGCATCCGGGCGGTCCGTGAACGGTTCGAACGGGACGCAGGGGACCTTCAGGGCCTAGTTCAACTCAAAATGCTGGGTCAGGGTTACGACTTCCCGCCGATCACGGTGGTGGCCCCCATGCGGCCTTACGCGAGCTTCAGCGAGTTCTACCAGTTCATTGGCCGCGGAGTGCGCATTATTCAGCACCCGGCGCTGCTGGGCCGGGTCAGCCCGGGCGAGCAGGTGCTGGACGTCGTCTATCACGCCGAACTCGGGCTGGACGCCCACATCGAGACGATCTGTCTGGAAAATGACATGGACCCGCAGCAGCTGACCTCGACCGTCGTCGGGAATGGGACAGAACCGGGAGACGCTGGAAGTCCCAACGGTTCCCGGGGCCGTGATACTGCGGAGCAGGCAGACGCCTTCGTCCTGTTCGAACGAGGTCAGACCGAGCGGCGTGTGGTCCACGATCAGGAGCGGGTCGAGCAGCGCCGGGCCGAACGAGAAGAGGAGACCCTCGCGCACCGGTATGCAGCGTACGTCGCTGAGAACGCCAACCCGGTCAAGTTCGAGCAGTTTCTCGTCATCATGAGGCAATTCCGTGACTGAACGGCCCGCGAACATGACGAAGGAGCTGCTGTCATCAAGAACCGCAGGCGACTGGTTGCGTGCTGAGCGTGCCTCGGGGCAGGGGGAACGCTTCGGGGCCATCGACCGCCTGACGGACGTGGCGCTCCGCCGTGTGCTGTCCGGAACAGTCACCGGGCTGTTCGGAGATGATCCTGGATTCACCTTGCGTGGCCTTCCCGCACGGGAGCGTCAAACGCTCGACGAGACGTTCGACCTGCGCAAGCAGCAGGGACAGGGAGCGTGGTTCCTGCCGGAATCGGCACGAATCTCAGCTACGTCAGTCAACCTCCCGGCAGCGTTGCTGCGGCAACCGTCGTATGGGCACGCTGCCGTGGAGCGCGACCGGGCGACGGTCAGCCTGCTCTCCCCGGACGCTCTGTTCACCTGGGCGGTGCTGGAGGAACTCGTCGGACTCCTGCTACTTCCACTGGAGGTTCGGGGTCCACTGGCCCAGAAGCTCACGCGCGAGGAGGCCATCACCGAGATGGGGCGGCTCGACACGTTGCTCGCCGCATCGGAACTTGACCTGTCTGGACCCCTGCGGGTCTTCCGGTACGGTGGCGGTTGGAGTCGCCTGAGTGTCGCCGGGCGCGCCGAAGCCAGACTCGGCTACCTTCGCGCACTGAGTGGGGCCCTGGATCGGGGCTGGGCCGAACGGTACCGGGTCTGGCGGCTTCGCGCGCTGGTCGACCGCTACGTGCTGAAGTCAACGAAGACGCCAGCGAAGCGTGCACAAGTGGTGACCAAGGACCTTGGGCGGGTGCTGGCCGCGTACTTCGGAGGGGACTGGCTGGCCTTCCTCAGGTACCTCGGCACCGACGCCCACCCGGACGAGGCGGTGGTCACGAGCCTGCCCACACCTCGCCTGTTCACCACCACTGGTACGAAAGTCGCTGAGCTCGCCGTGCAACACGGGATCAGCCCGGACGAGGTCGAACGGATGATCGCGACCCTCTGGGGACATCGGCAGGGCACCTCCCCGATCGAGAAACGGGTCGTTGCACTTCGCCAGTACTGGACGGTCTTCGACACCTTACATGCGGCCCAGGAGCCAGGAAAGCCAGGCCTGTGGGGCTTGGTTCAGGAACACGTCGGCAGTGTGGCCGGGGACGGTGAGCACGCCTATCAGGCTGCCCGTGCCTTGCAACTTTTGCCCGGGCCGCTGAATGCCGAGATCTTCCAGCTGTGGGGAGGGACATCCTCACCCAAGTTCCCGGCGGTCATCATCGACACTGAACTGCCTCACCGGTCGATGGCGGAAGCCCTGGGGCCAGCCCTGCGCTTCTGGAACGGCGCGGCCCTCACCGCATGGTTCTTGTGCGAAGGTCCATGGTCGCGAACAGACATGGCCGGACTCGCGGCCTACCACGAACAGGACCTGAGCACCCTTGCAGCCATGGGCATGCCGGTTCCGGCCGCCCTCATCAAAGAACTGGCGACGCTCGAAAAGACGCTGACTCCGGCTCCTGCTGTACCGGACCGGATGACGGACCTCGGAGGACTGCAGGTCTCGTTCACGATCGGCAACGGTCGGAAACTGGGGTTCGAGCGGCTCAGGGACGCCATCACTCGGGCGCGCCGCCAGTGGTCGGAGGCCCACCTCGAGGGGTACCTGCGGCTTCGTTGGGAGGCGCCGCTCCTCGCAGTGGCGCGGGAGCACGCCCGGCAGCTCGCCGCCACCGGCAAAACGCCCACCTTGAGAACCTTCGCGCGACCCGCACGGGAGGCCGTGGACCGCTGGTTCGGTGGGGATTTCAGGGACCTGTACGCCGCCATCGGGGAAGTCTGCCCATCTCCGGTGACGGACCGGCGCGGCCTGCTGGTGGGCGACCGGCTCGTGACCCTCCGAAACATTTACGACCTGCTGTGCGCCGAGGCGGGCATTCAACCGGGACTGCGCCCAGACGAGGCCACGGCCTCTTCACGTCATCACAGCGTGGAGCGTCTCGCCGGTGAGGCTCTCCGGTACATTCAGATGGAAGCCACGCTGGGAAGGCTGCCAGTCAAGGAGGACCTTAACTGGCACAACCGCTACCTCTTCCTGAACGCCTTCGGAGATGATCCCGATCACGCCTTCAGCCTGCTCGCAAGGGCTGTCGCGCGAAGCCGACCGGCAGATGTTCGGGCGAAGGCTGAGGCTGCCACCGGCGGTGCATCGGCCCAAGTTGACGATGCGCCTGAGTCAGCGGAACAAACGCCGCCCGTCTCTGAAGTCGACCAGGACACACGGTTGGAGTAGCTGCATTGACAGACGGGGCCTTTCCTCTGCGGTTCCACGTTCGAAACCCTTTGTTCCACGACATCTAAGGCAACGCACCTGCGAAGCTGCGAGTGACAAAATGGTATTACGTTCCTGGCAGAACACGTCAGCTTTGTGGGAGAATCGGACTCAATGCATCCAGATGATGAGCAGGCACCTGTTCCTGGCACCCATCCCGCCCATTTTCTGCTCGGCCTGACATTGGAGGACGGATGGCAGGTGATTTCACGAGACGGCGCCGAAGGAGGATTCTCGGTAGGGTATCTGGTCCAGCACCCAGACGGTCGCCTGGCCTTCCTGAAAGCCGTCGACCTCTCCTCAGCGTTTCAGGAGCTCAACATGATGGTGGCGCTCCAGGATGTCGCGGAGCGGCATAATTTCGAAGTTGCCCTGCTTGAGACCTGCCGGCACATGAGCCGGGTCGTGTCGGCCGTCAACCACGGGCAGGTCCGGGTGCAGGGCGCTCCAGTGCCGGTTCCTTACATCATCCTGGAACGGGCAGACGCCGATGTCCGGGCTCATCTGGCCAGTCATGCTTACGACGCCGCGTGGATTCTCCGATGCCTGCATCACATCACGGTGGGCGTGCGGCAACTTCACTCAGCCAGATTCGCCCACAACGACCTGAAACCGGCCAACGTGCTGGTCTTCAGCGGGCTCGGAACCAAGGTGGGAGATCTTGGCAAAGCCGTCGACGAAGTCGGCCGCTCCCCGTTCACCGAAGAAAACTTTCCTGGCGACTACCAGTACGCGCCTCCGGAAGTGCTCTATCTGGAGCACCAGAATGACCTCTGGCTACATCGCCTGCGGTGTGACCTGTTTCAACTCGGCGGTCTGACCACCTTCCTCTTCACTCAACGGCATTTCAACGACTTCCTGTACGACGCGCTGGAGCCTTCCCTGCGGCCGGCACCGTTGAACGGTCTGGTGATGGGCAACTTCAGTGGGAGCCTGCCGTACCTGCTGGAAGCGTTCGACGAGGCGCTCGGTCAGATCTCTTCCAGCTTGAGCGCCTGCCTCCCAACTGCACTGGTGGCGCCCGTCCTGCGCAGCATTCAGGAACTGTGCTTTCCCGATCCCGTCCGGCGTGGGCAGGCGCGCAACGCCTCAGGAAGACCGATGGTCAGCCTGGAAGGGTACGTTAGCCTGTACAACCGGCTCGCAGTGGAAGCGGAACTGGAACTGAAACGCCAGCAGCGGCCCAGTCACAGATGAGCGCTCCGAGTGGACCCAAGGACCGGCGCGTCATTCCTCGCTGGCGAGAGGCCAAGACCGCTGTTCAAACCGGTGAGGCCGCCCTGATCAACCTCGCCGATCCAGCGGAGGTCGATCAGCAGCGGAGTACAGCTTCACTCCTCCATCTCGCAAATGAATTCCAGCAGCAGCCTGACATCGGGCGGGCCGCCGACCTGGCCAGCGTGGCGCAACTGTTCGGCCGCTCTGAGCTTGCGGAGGATGCCGCCGAGTATCTACTGATGCGCCCGGGGCAAACGACACCAGCAGCCCTCACCAACGCCCGGAGGATTCTCGAACTCGACAAACTCGGCCGCAGGCCACCTGTTCCGAACGACGAATCACAAACGGATGTTGATGTCGACGTCATCCACGCTGAGGTCCGGCGGCTGCGAGCCAAGCTTCGCCACTTCGGCCTGAACCCGCTGGCGCACCTGGATCTTGCCCGTGTTTACACGGCCCTGGGACAATTCAACAAAGCGGAACGGCATCTCCGAACGGCGCTTGGACTGGCCCCACACCACCGTCTGGTCATTCGAACCGCGATGCGTTTTCATTTACACCTGGGAGATCCTCAGGCTGCGCTCCACCTGCTGTATCAGCATCCTCAGGCCGCCACCGATCCGTGGCTGGTGGCCGCCGAGATCAGCACGGCCATGGTGGCGGACCAAGCACCAAAGTTCGTGCGCAGAGGCCGGGAACTTCTGGACACTCGCACCCAACCTCCTCTGCATCTCAGTGAGCTGGCCGCGTCTCTGGGAACGTTGGAGTTATACGCAGGCCGTGCAAGACGGGCAAGACAACTGTTTCAGACCTCGATGGTTCAGCCCACCGAGAACACGGTGGCCCAAGTGAGGTGGGCGCAGCCGCACATGGTCAGTGAACTGATCGGCGAGCGAGGAGCGGACGTTCCAAGAAATTTCGAAGCACTCGCCTGGCAGCAGTATTTCAACGGTCATTTCCTTCAGTCCCGGGCGAGCTTCATGTCCTGGCTGCGGGACGAACCGTTCTCATCTCGCCCGGCACACATGGCGGCCTTCCTGACCGACCTGCTGGATCCGGAGCCGCAAACAGCCATCCGCTTGACGCGACTGGCCTTGGGCGCCGATCCAGACGACGCCCTGCTGCTCAACAACCTGGCCTTCTACCTGGCGAGTGCCGGAGAACTTGCAGAAGCGGGAATGAACGTACAGCGAGCGCTGCAGCAGCAACCCGGAAAGTCGACCCAGGTGGCTCTGCTCGCCACTCAAGGCCTCCTGGCCTTTCGCCAGGGTCATTCCGTGCGAGGCGAACAACTGTACCTGGACTCGGTTGCCTTGGCGCGAAAAGAGAAGGACCGTGCCAATGAATTGTTAGCACAGTTGTACCTGACCCGAGAACGATACCGCCTGGGTCAGGACTCTGCAGGCTTCGAACACCTCATGGCAGAAGTCGAGGCTTTAGCAGAGCCAGGAGTGCTCCTGGCGGCCCGCAAGATTCAAATCGAAACAAGACCGGCGCTCCTCGGCGCCACAACCACCGGAGAGCCCCTCTGATCGGTTCCTCGCCCGCGACTCAACGCCCAGGAACGTTCAGGACGGCTGCAAGGCCTGAAGGCGCTCGACGGCCTGGGAAAACGCGTCCTCGGTCACTTCGCGGACCAGGCCGGTATCGTCCCGGCGAATCATGCTGTAGTACCTGGAGTTTGCCTCGAAGCGCCCGGTCCGTCGGTTGAAGGCCTCCAGCACCGTGGTGCCTTCCACATGGCGGATCATTTTCACTGGTACTTCACCGACCAGGTAAAACTGCGTCATCATCAACCTCCCTTTGGAGCGCACGCTCCCAGACTTCCTGAAACAATTGTGCGCTGACGCCGTCCAGCTTGTCCAGTACGAGTGTCTCTATTTCTGAGAGGGCGGGTCTCGCCTGCAGCGAGCGCCGGGTCTCGAACAGCTTGTGCTCATAGACGTCCAGGTCGTCGAACAACTGATGACACAGTTTCACCTCGGCAAGATGCCCC
>Ga0160427_10000402_pt1 | contig 26668 bp, 32 predicted proteins | sample SolpanmetagenomL_FD_108194 | JGI IMG/M metagenome (GOLD analysis project Ga0160427, IMG submission 108194) | Solar panel surface microbial communities from Lawrence Berkeley National Laboratory, California, USA - L | ecosystem: Engineered > Built environment > Solar panel > Unclassified ...
ACGACGGTGCAAGAGCTGCGGGCCATGCAGGACCGCGTAAGCCAGCTTTTAGTGCTCTCGCATTCCAAGCCGTTTCTCTGCGCCTTATGGGATGGAGCCGACAGGGTGGCGCGATCTGCCATGCTCATTAGGCGGCAAGGAGCCGGGTCAACATTTGAGGCTTGGGATGTCCGGCAGGACAGCATTACCGAGCACGACCGCCGGCATGTGCGCGTTTCCGCTTATATCGAAGCCGGCAATCGAGCGACCGAGCGTCAGGTCGCGGCTGACCTTCGTCCCATTCTCGAAGCGTTTATGCGTGTTGCCTATCCGGCGGCGTTCCCGCCGGGCACGTTGCTAGGTCCGTTCGTTGGCGTATGCCAGCAGCGGGTAGGTTCGCCCAATCAGATACTCAAGCTGGCCGACATTAGTGAGGTTAGGTTCCTTCTCGATTACGCCAATCGGTTCCACCATGACACGAATCCCGCCTATGAAACGGAAGCCATTAACGATCAGGAACTGGTCTCTTACGCGATCCGCACTTTACGTTTCGCGTCCAGGGCCTAGGCCTGTAAGCTTGTTCACTTTCAAACCACCTCCTAAGCTTGAACAGCTTCTGCAAATGCATCGTCGAAGGTATAAATAATGCGTTTTGCAAAAAGATGCGTTCTAATTGCCTCTTCTACCGTCGTATTTCTCAAGCCTGCATGTGCAAAGTCATGCCTCCAGCTCAATAACTGCTTGTAGGAACTTTTGCAATCTACACCCAGTTTTTGCTTTAACCGATTGGTTCGCGCCGTTACTAACACTCCGAATTTTGTGTGAACATTTGCATCAAATATTCTTGCATACTTATATAGATCATCAATACCTATTTTGCTATTAAGCCTGTCAAAGTTATTTTGTGCAAATGTAGCAAATTGATTGTGATACCTACCTGCATATGCAATTAGGGTTTCTTTGACGCAGGTTTCGTAAGATGCAACCAAAGCAACCACGAGGAGGCCAGCTAAATCTGCGCGGAACTGCGTCGATTTTGGTTCTAAAGGGACAAACTGGTTGATTTCTTGTGCAAGCACTTCTCCCCTTCCAAGGATGACATCAATTTCAGCTCGCGCCATTTAACAAAACCCTACGGGCGATTCGAAGCCTCTGCTTTAAAACACCAGTGTCCGTAGTCCCACCAGTTATCGCAGCAACAAAATCGGCGTCTAAAAACAATTTTTCATAGTTTTCGGAAAGTCTGTCTCTCGTAATTGTAGGATTCTCAAGCAGTATAATCATCACAGCTTCTAACACGGCGGCATTTATAACACGCCTTGGGCGAAATGGTTTTTCAAGAGCTTCATTAACCAGTTCTACAACTTGAGGAAATCGCTGACGAAATTCCGCTACTCGGAGTGAAGAGAATTCGCGCTCCTTATCCATCGACTTATTGAGATATTGAAGCATCGGCTTTTCGTAATCTTCCCACACGCCATATAAAGATAAGAGACGCAGAATGAGTTCGACGTCTTTCTGATTTTTATCATCGCGTGCTATGCCTAAGATCGACTTCCAGCCTGGATTGGCATTCATTTTCGCTAGTTCGCGGACAATCTGACCTCGATAAACGGCATTTCGTATCTCTTGAGGCTTAAGCTGGGTGCCTCCAGTATTTAGGCGCTGGAATATATGGAATACGCTCTCGTTTCCAGCACGCGGCTTGAGTTGTTTTATATTAATCGCCCGGAGAGTCGAATTTTTTAACCGTCGCTGATCTTTCGGCGGAAGATCGGCAAATGTTTTCCCGTTATACTCCGATCTTTCAGATAAGCCCTTCAGCTTAAATACTTGCCGTCGTCCATGCTTATCTTCTTCGCCAAAAAATCCTTCAAAGAAGTACTTGACTGACATTAGACGTTGCTGTCCATCAATAACTTCTAATCTGTCCTCACTGTTTACATACAGAAAGACTTGTGGGATCGGCAATCCCATTAGGAAAGACTCTATCAATCGAGAAGCTTGCTCAAGCTTCCACACATATTTCCTCTGATAGAACGGTATAATAATATCTCCTCGATCAATTTGCTGAGTAAATAGCTCTAGCGTGGGATCGGACGGAGAAATGGATAAATCGAATTCGACGTAAGGTTCTTCTTCAATCTCATCTTCAGTGTTTAGATCATCGTAATCATCATTGGATGTCACTTACTTTCCTTTCAATCAGTACGTTGCAAAGAAACTTGCCGCTTTCTCTGGATTGTAGTGTCGCCGATCATACAGCTTCGTCGTGCTTGGGTCACGATGTCCTGCCGCTTTCTGCACATCCTCCAACTGCGCCCCGTTCTCCAGCGCCGTGGTGATGAACGTTGCCCGCATCGAGTGCGCCGAATAGCCCCGCGCTAGCCCGATCGCCGCCACGTACTTCCGCACCATCCGATCGATCGCATCCGGGTCAAGCCGCCCGGCGGGGTCGTATGCCTTAGCATTCCCACGTAGCGGCCTAAACATCGGCCCGTCCCGATCCTCGCCGTGTCCGGCCTGCTCCAGGTAGGCCCGTATCCGTGCCGCCGCCTGCGGATTGATCGCCAACGCATCGCGCCTGCCGCCCTTACGGGTAAGCCGCAGCGCGTCGTAGCCCCGGTTCTGGTGGAGATCTCCGACCGTCAGGGAGGCAATCTCCGCCCGGCGTAGCCCTACCTGCAAACCTATCGAGAGGATCGCCCGGTCGCGCAGCCCGGCAACTGTATCGGGGGCAGGGGCATCGAGCAGCTTGCGGGCCTGCGCCTTCGAAAAGGCGGCGGTAGTGCCTTCCTCACGATTGATGCTCGGTCGCGCCACGTCCACCACCGGATTGCGGTTGGCGGCTCCATGCCGCACCAGGTGCTTGAACAGGCTCGACAGCGCCGCCAAGCGACGGCGGACGGTAGAGGAGGCGGCACCGTCCTCCTCGCGCATGATGCGCTCCCAGGCGATGACGGCGCGGTGATCGACCTGGCGTAGCTGGTCGGGCGTGGTGATGCCGAGCGTCTTCATGAAGTGCGCCACGTCCTGCTTGTAGGCGCGGCGGGTGCGGGCGCTCTTTTGGGAGGCGAGCCAGACTTCTTCCTCGGGGATCGCGGCAAGATCGATCAGGCTGGCGAGCTGGCCGGGTCGGGGGGTCGCAGCGGGAAGGGCAGGGTTGTCGGTCATTCCAACCCTCCTTGCGCGGCTAACGCTGCGATGTCACGGGCGCCATGCAAGACACGGATGATGGTGACCGCTTCTTCTGACGGGCGATAGTAAATCGCATACGGATAATGGAAGGTGACGCGAAGCTCTGCCGCCAGCTGGGGACGCGCCGGTGCTGCCAATGGAAACTGCCGGATCGGCTCAAACGTCGCCTCGATGGCATCGAGAAATCGCGAAGCAATCGCCTCCGATGCCTTGCTCGCGATTTCTGACCAGATTTCGGCAAGGTCGGCTTCAGCCGTCGCGGTGAGACGGAGTGTTATTGGTCGGCTAACAATGTCCTCCCACGTGCGATGATCCGGGCTTTGTCGAAATCTTGGACTCGGCCCTCGGCCACGTCACTTAATCCCTGGTCGATATCGGCCTTAAGGGCTTCCAGCTCTTTCAGCCGCAGGGCGCGTTTCATCTTCCAGTCGCGCAACGCTTCGCGCACCACTTCGCTGTTCGAGGCGTAGTCGCCGCCCTCGACCGCGTTCTTCACGATCGCCGCCATCTCATGCGGAAGGGTGATGGTCAGACGCTCGATCTCGGCCATGCCAAGCTCCCCGGATAAGTTAGCGCATACTTTATCATACTTTTGAGGGGAGGGGAATCAGGTGGAGGGAGCTACTTACCTACCACGTTCCTAGCACGTGATAAACCGGATTATCACGTGCTAATCGAAGTCAGACACCTTGACCTTCGATGCCGAATTTTGGCGATTGATATAGCCTATTTTATACGAGAAAGTCGGTAGTCCTTCACTTATCAGATGGGCGCAGGTTAGGCATATCCGCCATAACAATAATCTCTCCCCATTCACCACCTACACGAAAGCTCTCATCTTCCTTTATTAGAAAGTCTACATTTCCATAATCGTCTAGTTTATCAATACTACTTGGAATTTTTAGCATTTTGCAAAATACCCATTTGATTGAGATCACATTGCTAAACACTATATCCATATTAATATAACAGAATGCTTCTCCGGTTTTTGGATGCTTGTAAAGCTGATGACCCGATGTTAAAGCAGCCTCAATTTTTATGACCATCGTCGGTTTGATTGCTTTAACATCAATTACATAGCTATCTTCCAAACTTAATGAGCTAAAGCCTGGAAAGTTTTGATATGAGGTCTTCATGCTATTTCTTTGTGTATGGAGTATGATTGCCTTGGCTACGCCTACTTACTGGATTACCTTGAGTGTCTACACGCTGGCCCGTTTCATCTCTAAGCTCAACGTGAGGACCTTCACTTCCTGGCGTTCTAGAACTACCTTCTTTGATTGTAACACGCGGGACACCTTTCTCGTCAGTATATTTCACTGGACCTGTTCCAGACTCTACTCGCGTCCAACCATTTGCTTCCGCCCAATTTTCAATTTCCTGATCCGTAGGTGTTCTACCATTGGAAAATGGATTTTCTATACGAGGCGGTTTAACGCTAACTTGCTTTGAAAAACGGCGACTTAGTCGTAAAATGAATCCGCCCTCAGCCGTACCTCCAAATGCAGCAACGTCGACTTCCGGTAGAAGTATCGCAACCATACTTTCTTCTATTGTGATGAGCTTTTCATAATCAAAATTGTCTCTAAGTTCTTTTGAACATGCATTATCTCGCGTGCAGAGACGCTCGAAATCGAAGAATGACCGGGCGATCTGTGCTCTGGTTCCTCCATTATTCCAAGCATTTGCAAGCTCATTTGCAGCTGTGTCTATTTTTTCATGAGCGAAAGAAGAGGAGTTACCCAGTCTTTCCCAGTGGAACCGAGTGCCCACAAGATCAGGTTGCAAATCGGCCAGTATGGTCTCGTCGAGGCTATCCCCACCTCTAAAAGAGACAGCTGATCGGGTTGCTGGTAATGACCCATTCCCAAACAAGCCAGACTGAATTACAGGGGTTAATACCAGCTCGTTTCTAGGTGCATCGACGCGTGACCAAAGCCCGGTTGGCTGCTGTCTTTCGATGAACTTCGGCACTCCTTCGGTTCGGCGAAGTGCGTACCAAGTCCTGTTAGGCAAAAGAACATAGAATGTGTTGGCGGGCTGGTCATTGCTCCTCGTTATTCTCCAACACCCAACCAAAGGCTCTTTTGGGTCAGGTGTGCAGTAACTCGGCTGCGCAACAGCTGGTCGGGTCGTCCAAGCCGATAAACAGGCAATGAACAGCACCGCTGCGAGGCTGACGATACGTTGATACCTGCACGTGCTCGGGGTCATGTTGACCACCTCCAGGAACAATGACGAAGTTCACCATTTCCTCGTCTCGTAGGACAACTTAAATCCGGAAATTCAGACATCTCGCGCGGGAGGCTTATTAGGCGTCCTGCACCAGGGCGATCTCGTCGCGCCCCTTAGCTCGCGTAAACTATCACACGGCGTGTATCTCCGGCCGCCCGGTCCAACCGCACCCGCCCGCCAGCACGCCTATCTCCGCGCCCTGGCAACCTTGCCGCTCGTCCAAATTCACTACGGCAATTAGGCTTCACACTCAGTGCGGCGTTCTGCGGCGTGTGGGTTTGGGCCAGCGAAAACCATGGATCGGTCGAGCAGGCACGACAAAGCTTCGATACACGAGGCTGATCGTTGTCTTGTTCAAGCGGTTGGCAGATACCGTCTCGGCTCCATGCGTTGGTGCAGCACACGCACGATCAGCGCACCGGGCGGCTCCTTCCGATAGAACACGCTGTGACTTCCGCTCTCAACGCGGAAATACCCCTCCCGGTCGGCAAACGGCCGGCCGGTGTCAGGGAAAGCGGCCAGCTGCACGAATGCCGCTTCCAGCGCGAGGAGATAAGCTTCCGCCTGCTCGAAACCCCATCGCTTCGCGGTGTAGCGTGCAATGTCGGCTAGATCGGCGTCGGCCGCTCGGGTAAGCGCGTAACGGCAGGTCATGCCCGGCCGTTAGTTTCCTCGCGGATCGCGGCCAGAATGTCCGTTACCTTGCGTTCGCTGATGCCGCTTTGCTCGCCCTCTATTAGGGCGCTGACCAGCGCTTGCCGCCGGTCGGCCGTCTCTTGGTCGCGCCGGATCAGGTCGCGCACATAATCGCTGACGCTCGCATACTTGCCACTGTCGATGCGGTTCTGCACCCAATCGCGCATCGGATCGGGTAGCGACACGTTCATCGAAGCCATAACGTCCTCACATAGTTCCGATCATAATGGCATATTTTGCCATTATCTGCCATCGTGGATTACGAAGGAGGATTGGCGTCATGGCGGCGACCAATGTCTTGCACGCGTCGCGGTTCGCTCGGGTGTGCGGCAGGCCCTTTGCGCTTTCGCTGCCAGCCTGCTCGCTTTCGCGCCTTAAAACCGATGGAAGGGCTTACCGCCGTTCTGCCTCGGCCAGGAATGAAGCCTTGATCGACAGGATCGATATGCAGGTAACCGGCAAATTTCTGGTCGATGCCTTTCAGGATGTATTTCATGAGCTGGCCGGGCGCGTCGGCCGGAGCGAAGTGCAGTAAGTCTGTCTGGGCGACTTTCACGTGTGGAATGAGCTTTTGTAGGAAGTGCTCGACGGAAGTCTCGAAGCGGACGCGCATCTTCGGCGGAACGTGGATCACCCAATGTGTGTTCGCGAGACCGCCGGGAGCCTCGTGCGAGCGCACGTCATCGAACGATCCAAGATTATCTGCCTCGCTGCGGTAAACCCACTGGCGGCGAACCTTCTGGCGTAGCTGCTTGAATACGGCTCTCCCTTGCTCCGCGTTGAGGCCCACCAGATGCCAGCCAAGGGTGACGCTTAAGGTTAGGGGCCTGCCTCGTGCTTTGGCGAACCGCGCCGCATGCAAGACATTGGTCGCCGCCATGACGCCAATCCTTCTCGTTCCCGAGGCCCCGTATTTTGTCACGTTGAGTGGTACCTAATACAAGATGTAGTGGTCACACAGGCGAGATTGGCTTTTCGGTCTCTCGCTTCAAGAGCTGCTGTTCTTCTTTCGTACCGAGCGCTTTTTAGACGACGCGGGCAGGCACCAGCTCTATCGCCCAGGAGGGCGGCGCACCGCCGCAGAACTCACGATGATAGCCCGCCAGCAGGTAAACCGGCGCGGGCCGTGCGCCGCACTCCTTGCATGTCAGACGGGGCAGGAGCGCGGCGAACGTCGCATCCCCCAGCTGCTCGATCAGCATACGCATAGGCGCTTGGGACACATGGTAGGCGCAAACCGGGCAACGGATTTCCAGTCGGCATTCAGGCCAGTCGGAAAAGCGTTGAGAGAGTCGAAATTCAGGGCAGTGCATCGGGTTACTGGTAAGTAGTTGGTATTAGCGGGAGGCGGTCACTCCTTGACCAAGCGCGGCTTCGGCCGGGACTGCTCCTTGTCCAGCGGCTCGGCGATCTCCATTCGCGTGATGCGGGTGGCACTCGCCCCCATTGGCTTACCGTCATACAGCCGCGCCTCGATCAGCACTTGCCGGGAAAGGGCGCGGAACATCACTTCGAGCGCCTTTCCCTGGATCATCACGGCTAAGCCGTCGGCCACCAGGCTGATGAACTCCTGATCGCCGCGCACATAGAATTCCGCCTGGCGCAGCGCGTGATACTGAAAACTGTGCATCCTCCTGTCCTCGCCGACCAGCAGGAACGTCACCTGCGAACTCGGGCGCACCAGGAACGGGCAATAGGTTTCGCTCACCACCAAGTCGGCCATCAGCTCGGCCATCGCGTCCTTGGCGCTGCCGCTGCCGCGCTTGGCGAGAAAGTCATCAGGATTCATCGCTCATATCCTTTATCCGGCGTTTCGGTCGGCTCCATGGCGAAGAAGTCGCGCCACCATTCGAGCAGCTTGCCGCGCATCGTACCGAGATGATGGCGCAGGTTTGTCTTCCATGCCTGCCAACTCCCTTCACGGCGTTCTTCCTCCGGCATTGCCGCATCGGCCGCATTCAGGCGCTCGGCGCGGCGCATCGTCTCTGCCATCCCTTCATCGAAAGCCGAACGCGCTTCCGGCACGACATCGGACGTTGGTGCGGATGCCTCGGCTTCCTCACGCTCGACGATAGGGTGCAACAAAGCTGCTTGGCGGCGCGTTTCCAGCATCAAGGCGTCGAAGTCGGATAGTAGAGCTTCTTCCCGCACTGCTTCGGACTGCAATACCGGCTCGATGATCGGCGCGGTATCGCCGCCGCCGCTGGTCGCATCTTCCCAATGCTGTCGGGCCAAGGCGCGGCCCTCGGCCACGCTCGGCAATGCGTCCCGGTCGATATCGCCCATGCGGGCGCGGACGCCTGCCGCCTTCACGCCGGATAGGCAGCGAGCCAGCGAGTGTTCATCTCCGGCGCGGTCGATGACGCAGAAGTCGCGGCGGTCGCCACGGGTGAGGATATAGCCCTGCACTTCGATGGCAGCGGCGAATGCTCGGCCGCTATCCGCGTGATTCCATAGCTCGGTCAGCTCGGCCTTGATCGCCTTTGGGTCGATCCCGCTTTCCTGGGCGCGGAACGCCTCCCAATCCTTCGGGCATGGCTCCGGCCGCTCGGTATCGCGCTCGCGCGTCAAAGCCCGTTTGGTTGCCCGGTGCTCGAACGCCTTTTCCAATTCGGTCGCTACGCGCTCATGCGCGGCATAATTCAGGCTGTCGGGGATCGCCTTCATGCTGGAAAGGTCGATCCGGCTCCAGATGACGTGCTGGTGCGTCCTGCCGTTCTTCTCATGCTCGACTACGAAGCGCGGCTGACCTGATAACCCTAGCTCACGCTCCAACGCATCGACCGTCTGCTCCCACTGCTCGGGCGATAGAAGCTCGCCGTCGCGGGTGTTGATATCGGCATGGTAGAAGAAGTTCTTGCACCTCGTACCGCAGGCGACCGCCTGCATTTCGCGAAAAGCGTCCGGCACGTTATCCGCCAGCAGCCCGCGCATGTCGCGTATTTCGACGCGCTCGTTATGATCCGCCCGCATCAAATGCGAAGCAAAGAAACCGCCATTGCTGCGGCTGCCACCATTGATAATCATCACGCCGCTTTCCCCATGGCGCGACGGATCGCGGCGGCGGTGGCGTGCATCTCGTCCATCACGCGAGAAAGCCATGGCGGCTCGTCGCCGCCGGTATTCAGGGTGCGGGCGATCTGGTTGACGTTGCTGCCGCACTTGCCGAGTTCGCCGAGTAATTGCGCCAGCAACGTCCGCTCGATGGGAGGACGCCGGGCGGCGCGAGGCCCGGTAGCTCCAATGCCCTGGTGCCGCAGATAGGCTCCAACGCTCAACCCTGCCCGCTCGGCCGCCGCCTGGAATTGCGCGTGTTCCTCGACGGTGCAACGCACCTGCACCAAATGCGAGCGCTGCCGGGTTTCGCTGCCGCTGTGACGACGGGAGGCGTTTTCAATCATGATGCCGCCGATCATCGGCGACGACCGAGCTTCGCGGAACGTCGATAGGACGGTTTCCTAAACGCGGTGCCGGGCGCGTAGCTCGGCGCAAGGTCGCAGGGGCAGGCACGCCCCTCGTCGTGGGGTACAGGGGGGAGCGAAAGCCCCTTTGTCGCCATCCAATCGGCGCACGATTGGTCTGGATCGTAAGGGCTGAAAGCGCCTTCGCCGTGGTGTGCAGAGGGGCGCGGAAGCCCCTTGCTGGGGAAGGATGCAAGGCAGGGGGCAACGCCCTCTCTTTTGCCCTTGGAGGATACAACGGAGGGCGCGGAGCGGGCCTCCTTGTCAAGCTGTGCGGTATTACCGCACATGCCTTGCCACGCTTCTTATTTGTAGTTTCCGGATGCATTGGCCGGGCCTGGGTTGCAACTATTGCGATATCCAATCATAAATTAATTAACCATTTCGCGGAAGCAATATCGTGAGTGATGCAGCAACCCCAGCGAGAAACAAACCCGGCCGCAAGGTAGAGACGCCAGCCGAGCGGCTGGCCCGCCTGGAACGCGATATCGTGGCAGCCCGTAAGGCGGTCAGCGATGCCGAGCGGGAGAAGCTATCGGTGGTCGGCGGGGCCGTGCTGGCGGAGGCGGCCGAGAATGACGGCTTCCGCGATCAGCTCCATGCGCTGCTCAAGGCGCGAGTGACCGGCAAAGGTAAGGTGGCGATTGCCGGGCTGTTCGACTAAGAGGCGGAGGCGTCCGGCTTCTGCCGTAGCAGCTCGCGAAGCTTCGGGTCTAACCGTCCGATTACCGTCGCTTCGCTTGGATCGTCGGCGCGGCCCTTTGCCGTGCTGGCGCTCGGCGGCGGTGGTAGCGACTTTGCCGGGGCTTGCAGGAATCGCGGACGTGCTACCTGCAATTTCGGGTAGAGCGAGCGGCAACTGAAGCCCAAGCCGAGCGGCAAATAAAACAGAAACGGCGCGTCGCGGTGCGTCTCGATGTAGAGGATCATCAGAAAGCACGACCCGAGAATGCCCGGTATCGATCCCCATACGCGGGCGATGAGGAACAGAGATTTGCGCACCAGGTAGACGGCGAGGATCACCAGATTGATGAGCGGACGAAAGAGGCTCACGATTGCGGAAACTCGCACATTAGCCACGGTCTGCCGTTGTGCTGGAACATGCGCCCGCCCTGAATGACGATGGCTTGCGGTGCGCCACCTCGCCCGCCTTGGCGTAGCCGGGCGAAGGAAGAGGGCAGCACTTCGTGCTGCACCTGTTGCGAATAGCTCACGCTCGTTCCGCTGTTGGTGCCGCTGTTCTTGCCCTTGCTGAACCCCCTGCCCCAGCTGCCGCCGCTGCTGCCTTTACCGTCGCTGGAAGAGCTGTAACTGCCGCCGGAATTCCAGCTAAGGCCCGCATTCTCGCCGTAGCTGCTGCCTTGGCTGCTGCTGTCGCTGCGGAGTGTAAGCCACGCTTGGCCCACCAGGTCGGCCGCGTGTTGGTTGGTGGTGGGATCGAGATTCTGGTGGAAGATGCGGGTTTGGAAATTCCCCAGGAGCGCATTAACGCTATGCTCCGATCCATGCCCCATGCGGTCGATATAGGCCGGGAGCGATTGGGTCAGATATACCGTGCAGGCTTTCGAGCTGCGGGCGGTCGATTGAAACTCGCTGTCGTATTTCGAAATGAAGAATTGGCATTCGTCGGCCCAGAGAAACACAGGTCGGGTTTGTGGATTACTGCCATCGCGGCGTTCCGCCGCACGTTGCCAGAGATACTTCCATATGTGCTGCGCCAGGATACCGGCTTCGCCGTGTTCCTTGATCGGTAGGTCGATGACGAGGATCGCCCCTTCATGCGTGAACTCGGGGAGCGTATCGGTCGTCGTGCAAAACAGCTCGCGCAGGTAGCCGGTCAGGAACGGTGCGGCCAGGCTCGATAAAGTAAACTCGATGCTGGTGCGCATCTTGTCGCTGGCCGAAGGCCAGCGCTGCCGGAAGAAATTACCGGCCACCCCGGCGTCATGCTTCGGGATATCGTTCGCCGGATCGCGCACCATCTTGACCAGGCTCTTCCAGCAGAAAGAGCGATTGCGCCATTCGTCGTTATCCGCTTCGGCGCGGGTTTGGGGGGCGCTCGATATCAGCTCCATCAGCGAGGAAAGCGTCACCTCGCCCCACGCGGCGTAAAGGATCAGGAAGGCGTTGCCTAATAGCTCGGACGCGGCATCGCGCCAGAAGGCGTCGTTGCCGCCTCCGCCACCTTCCCTGCCCTTGGCGGCCTCCATGATGCGGAGGAATAGCGAGACAAGATTATGCGTCACCAGGCGGTCGCCACGGCGCAGCTCGTAATCGAGGAAGTTGAAGTGACGGGTGCCATCGCCGCCGAATACGATCAGGGATCTCTCGCGCCCCGTTTCCTTGGCGTATTGCTGCCATAGCTGACGCTCTCCCGGCTTGGCGCACAGCACTAAACCGCCATAGCCGGAACGGAGGAAAGAAAGGGCTACCGCCCTCCCTGATCCGCTCGTCTTACCACTGCCGGTGCCGCCCATGATCTGCGTGCCCTGGCAGGCATCGCGGAGCGTCCAATGGTCGCTGGGAGAAAAGGACAGCAACCGTTGATTGAGGTCGAAAACGAGCTTTGAAGGAGGTTTTGGCGGTGCCAGAGGGATTTCAGATAGCGTTTTGCGATTGATCTTGATCCCGAACATTCCGGCCTCGTAGGCTCTAAACGTAAGCTGGATGCGATCACGCCATGAGTGACAAGGCAACCAAAAAAGGCTTCCGCGATCAGCTGGGCGACGGTTACGTCAGCCTGCTTGACAGCGTACGGCACTCATTCGAGCAAGCCGCCTGGGGGCAGGAAACCAGCGGCGATCTATCCTCCGATTTCTACCGTTGGGCAGGGGCCGAACCGACGCCGCAGCCGGTGCAAGCCGGGTTAGGCGAAGGCGTGCAACCGATGGAAGTCATGCCGATGGAAGGTCGGCCGTCGAACCTCTCCGAACGCGAAGCCGAAGCCACGGCCTATGCCCGGCACCAGGAAGCCGGGGTCAGCACCGCCGAGATGGACAACGCGCACGGCTATGAGTGGCGCGAGTTTGCCGACTGGATCGAAGGCAAGGGACAGGCCAGGACGGAGCCGGAGCGTGGTATGGAACGTGAGGGGCCGGAGCTGGGCGATTGACCCGGCAAGAGCTGACGGCGGCGATCTTTGGCGATGAAGCCCTCGGCAAGATCCCGCTCAAGCTGATGTCACTGGCGCTGCTGGTGACGGCACTGGGCTGCGCCTGGTGGCCGCATACGCAAAGCAGCTGGTATTTCTGGGAAGGCCAGGTGTCGTTTACCCCGGACTTCGTATCCGGGGCTTTGAGCCTCGCCATTATCGCGCCGCTCTACGCCCGGCGTATCATCCCCTACGCGCATCACTCGATAAACGGCGTGCTGTTCTTCGTGGTGAACTTGGCGCTTACCGCTACCTTCATTCAGATCGCACTCGGCAAGGGCAGCGGCCTGACGACGTTTCCGGCAATCGCCGTCATTGTCGTCGCCATTGCTTTGTCCTGGCTTGGGATGCGGCCCGCCGCCGCCCTCGCCTGGCTGGCGCTACTGGCGTTCAGCGTCATCAGTACGATGTTCAGCAACTATGCCTGGGGCCTGGCCGGGTTCGGCTTCGTGGTCTGCGGCTTCTGTGGCGTGCTGCTGCAAACCCCGCTCAACCCGAACCTGCTGATGGCCGAGCTGGTGAGCGAATATGCGCCCCGGCGGGGCGCACTCGCTGCCCCGGCGCAGGAAATGGCGCAGCGGCTCGACAACCGGGAAACCGTCGCGTGAGGGAATGCCCATGACCATGCGCCTGACCGCCGGTGTCACCGCCCTCGCCTTCCTGCTGGCGCAAGCGCCCCTGCCCGCCTGGGCGCAGAATGCGCCTCGCTACACGCTCCTAAGCGAACGCGACGTGCCGCGCATGATCGACAACGGTGGCAGACTCAACATTCGCGTCGATAACACGCGCAACTTCGTCCTTAACAACGGTCAATCCATCATGCTGTTTCGTGTCGGTGAGGTACTGCCCGGCAGCGCTTTTGCTGGAAGCGGCCTCGTCCCTGGCGACGAGATTGCGGCGCTGAACGGCTATGAGTTTAGCGACGGCCCTTCCTTCGCGGCATACGTGCATTCGCTTTCCGGCCCTTCGCGTCCCATGCTCGATTATATCCAACACGGCAGCGATCATCTTATTCGCCTGCCTGCCTTGGCAGCGCCGCAGCGCGGCTATGCGGACGTTCCAGCGAAGCCGCGCCAAGATGATTCAGGCAACGGCGTAGCGGGCGCGGTTGTCGTCGGCGTGATAGGGGCGGGTGTTCTATGCTGGATGGTCGGATGCTTCTCGGGAAGTTCTTCGGCTGGCAGTGCCAGCGGTAACAGCGGAGGAGGTGGTGGCTCGGGTGGCGGCGGGTCGTCTTACTCTCCACCGCCGACTAGCAACGCGGCAGCGCCGTCTTGGCCGTCGGTGCAAGGCGACGTTCACGGCAACCTCTCCACCGATATTCACGGCAACGGGCCGAGAGACGTGCATGGCAATCCTGCGAGGGATGTTCAGGGCAATGCCTGGTAGGCAAAATCGAGCCGGGCTGCGCCCGGCCTAGGGGCCTCATTACCGGCCCCTCGCCGCCTTTGGCGGCTCACCCCGCTAGGATACGAAACAAGATGATGCGAGATGGTGGGTAGGTAACGGATAAGTTCTATTTGGGATGCACTTCTGAAGGCGGGCTGGTAGATTCCTTCTCGCGGTACAGCTGGGAAGCGATGACCGCACAAGCTGATGGAAGCCGTCCGTCTTATGCCGGGCGGCTTCTTCACTTTCCGGGCAGGCTGTCCGGGTTGGTGATCAATGTCAGGCCCGCGCGTGTGGCGGCAGCGTTCATCCCCTGGTCGGCCAACAATGTCTTTCTCAACCGCGCCAGCTGAGGATGCGTGCTGTGCTGCATCAGCAGGCCGTGGAGCATGATGAGGGCGTGATGTTCACTGAACATGCCGTCCTCCAGACCGTTCAGGATCATCCGTAAATCTGGGATCAGCTCCGGCACGGCTCTTTCTCTCTTCTGAGCTGCATTGGCAGCGTAGCGCTAATGCGCCTGTTGCGTCCCGTTTTGGTGTATCGTTTTCGGGGATCGATCCCATGGCGTGTGACAAAAGGACACTCTGGCCCATGAAGCGTGCGATGATGGCGGCGCTGTTATTCCTCGGGCAGCTGATGGCGGCCTCGGCCTCGGCCGAGACGCAAGAGCATGGCGCGTTCTCGGTGATACGGAAGCAGACCACGGAAGGCATCAGCTGCAAGCTGATGGTCGGCCAGGGTGCGGAGGAAAAACAGGTGTTTCTCCTGTCGCTGACGCAGGACGCCGGACAGATGTTCATCGCCCTCTATGTGAGCAACCTCGATCAGCTGCGCGGGCATGAAGTGTCGTTTCAGATCGACCGCCACGAGATCATGCACTTCAAACCGCCAAAGGCCGGTGATGCACTTATCGGCATTCACGTCGAGATGGATGACGAACGGATGCAGCAAGCTTTGAAGGAAGCTGCTGGGGATGTGGGCGGCGGACACGCCGCCAGCTCAGGTGGTCATGTGCTCGAAGTCGTCACTGACGACTTCCGCTTCGCCTTACCGGCGACGGGGTTCAAGGAAGCCGTGGCCGACTATCTCGGTTGCCGTCATGACCGGTCGCTGTGAAGCGTCTACTGCCGGCACTGCCTGGCGCATCAAAAGGACGCTGGTTGATGCGGCACGCACCCCTTCCCACCTTGGCTCGGTCGCAGCACTGGTGCTGAGCCTGGTTGCTTCCGCACCTGCTCGGGCGGCGTGTGATCTTCCTCCCAACTTTGTAGATCATCAGATCACCGGTGGCATATTTCGTCCTGGCCGGTTCGAGGTGCTTCCCTCACCTGTGCCGGAAGCGCTGATCCTTATCTTCGAAGGCGAGCGGAACAAGGCAGCGGCAATTTTCGAGAGGATCGTAGCGACCCCGGAGCTATATTGGCGGCTGGACGAGCAATTCGTCACGTTCATGCTCGGAGCCAGGACAAGCACGTGGCTTCTAAACGGCTGCCCTGGTTGATTATGAACGGGATAACTTGATTTAGCATGACACGTGCATGGCATGTGCCACTCACATGCCATGCACGTGAAGGACGTTATTCAGCGTCGAATGCAGCCCGCTTTACGGCATCCAGCAGCTGCGACGGTTCTGACTTCTCGCCCAGCACTAGCAAACCGCGCAAAATATCAGGCTCTTTCACTGGTCGGCCGGCTTCTTCGCTGATGCGTTCAATAAGGCGCTGAAGCCGAGCTTCTTCGGTGCCGCTCAAACGGATGCTATGATTCCGGCGACGAGCAACGGTTGCCTTGAGGATTTTGGGGCGCGCCGTCACCTCGGTTTCTGCTGTACCAAGCTTTCCTAGGCGGCTTTCCCCTGCCCCACCTAACGGTCGTTTAGCCATGGGTCAGCACCTCGCGCGTCAATGCTTCGAAATCCTGAGCGCCATGTCCGCCGGCATCGAAGGTAAAGATCGGCTCGCCGTTGATCTGCGCTTGGTTGATCGCCTCGGTTTTGCGAAGGATCGTCTGCAACAAAAGATCACGCACCTTTTCCAGTTCACGGTCGATGTAATCGTTGGTCTGCTTATTGCGACTGTCGAAGGCGTTGCGGAGGATGAACCGCCCTCCGGGTCTATCCTCACGCAATTCGTCGATCGAGGCGAACAGGTCGGCAATCCCGTCAAGGGAATAACGGCCATAGGTGGTCGGGATCAAAATATGATCGGCCGCATAAATGGCGTTGGCCGTGATGACGCCCAGATTAGGCGGGCAATCGAGCAGGATCATGTCGAAGTCGCCTTGCAACTTGCGGAGCGCCCTATCGAGCATGCGCTCCCGAAAGTGCAGCGAGATGACGCGTTCGGCGGTGACCGCCAGGTGAATGTTCGACGGAATGATGAAAAGGTTGTCAGCCGGTGCCCCATGCACTTCGGCGGGCTGGATCAAGCGGGAGATGTCTAGGTTGCGATCTTCGAACATTGCGCCGATCGTTGTGTCCTTGTTGCTTGCCGGGCAGTAGATCGCGCTCGAATGAGCCTGGGGATCTAGATCGATCAGGAGGGTTTTCTTGCCTGCTCGCGCCAAGCCGTACGCCAAATTGACCGAGACGGTTGTTTTTCCGACGCCGCCTTTTTGATTAAGCACTGTGATCTTCATGGTCGCCGCCATTCCACTGTAAGGCAGATGCCCTGCCCGTGCCATGCACCTGTCTTACACATGCAGGGCGCTATGATCGAGGGCTTGCCAGCTTGGCGCAATCGTTTTCACTACCCTGATGGTCAGAATGAACGAGATCACACGGCGGGTGTCTTTTGAGTATCGCCTGTCCTACTTTTCCAGTGCATTACGTTTGCCATGCACCTGTCATGCATGTGTCTCGCACCTGCTTTACCTTCATCCCTTGGAGAGACTGAAGCCTGGATCATCCCTCGGAGCCGATCTGCCTATAGGTAGACTGTCGCGCGGAATGGAAGTCAAACCCCTGCCCTCTTGGGCAGCCGCGTAGCGGCGCGGAGTCACGCGCAGCCCGCAGGGCGAGCATGGCGAGCGGGGTTGACGGAGTGAGCACGTCGGTAATCTCGATTAGATCGGAGACAAGACTCATGCGCCGTAAGGCGCATTCCGTTTGTCCACAGCGAGACGCTGGCAGCTATCTGAAAGGCTATAGGATTCTTACTATAGGTTTGTGTCACTGATCGCCCGTGGTTTTTGACCCGAAAACGTCACCAATCGCCCGTGCCACCGTCACCGATCGCCCGTGGATAACTTTCGATATCCACACACAACCCGCCGCATACCATCATCAGTAACGATGTTGTTTATTTTCAACATGTTAGATTAAAATCGTCACCAATCGCCCGTGACTTCAGACTGCAAGGTCTTAGCCGGAAAGAGCAGGAGAGTTCACGACGACCAGCCTGCGAGTGACTGGAGGTGGGCTTTGGTGCAGCAGCATCCCTCGGCGATCGATGTCGAACCGCGCTTCGGGGTAAACAGTCTGCACCTGGCGAAGCATCTTCAGGAAGAAGGCGCGGAACTGGCGCAGCTGGCTATAGCCATGCCCGAATTGCTCATAGAGCGATATCCAGGGAACTAGCTGCGGCTTGCCTGGAGTGATCCAGTGCAGGCGCTGGGCAAGCCAGCAATAGGCATCGAGCGCGACGGCGCTATGGGATAGGGCGGAGATCGCTCGATCGTGCAGCGGCACGGCATGCCGTGCCAAGTTTTCGAAATACTCTGGTGACAGCTCGAGGGTCGACGGCCAGTACACGCGTTGGCTGGCATCTTTCGGGAACCACATGTCGAAGGAGCGGATGATCTGCGCGTTGACCTGGGTAGCGCGGCCATCGGCCAGGAAGGCGAAGCTCATGCGGGCAGCGGCCAGCGCGGCGAGTTGATCCTTGAAGGCGCGTATCTCGCGGCCGTTCGGGTCGCGTTGTTCTTCGGGACCACTCATCACGCGGCGCACGAATGAGGTCATGCTATCGCCGACATCGACTATGGGAGATTGTTTGCGCACCGCCTGGGAGTGGACGTGGATCATCACCAGCCGCGCCTTAGGCCCGTAGGGCAACGGAAGCTCGATGGCGCGGCCCTTGCCGGGGTGAAAGGCGTGACCGGCCTCCAGCATCACGTGAGCGCGTCCCTGACGCCGTTCCCAGAAGCGGATGCCCTCACCCGGCTGCTTGGCGGGCAGGCCCGTCTGGCAGAGCAGGGAGTGCTGATAAAGCACGTCGTGCTGGCTGTCGTGCCGAACGGCATCGGCGGCATCGAGCAGGCGGGTCTGCACGGGTGTCGGCGCCGACAAAGCGAGACGAGGAGCGGGGGTGGCGTCGGCGTCGAACAGGTCGCGCGCAGCCCCGCGCTGTCGCTTCACACCCTTCCCCGTGCTCGTGCCGTTTCGTTCCATGAGATGACGAGCATAGGTTTCGAATTCGGCGTCGCAAGCGGAAAAGCACGATAGAACAACTTACTAAGGGCCTGCGTCATACGAACGCTGTACATGTGCATTGCGCTTGCTTTGCATATGCCCTTCATCCACAGGGCATATGCAAAGCGCTTGCAGGGCATTATCCGGAGTGGTTCTGGAGAGAGTGCAGGTAATCCGCCGCCCGTTGCGCGTGGGCGGCTGCGGAGAAGATCAGGCGGGTGTCGTTCTTCAACGCTTTCAGCCAATGGCCGATATAGGCGGCATGGTCGTCGCGCACCTCGGGGGTGATCGCCAAATCGGCGCAGAGGAACGCGGCTCCCAGCTCGGCCACCAGCTCTTCGCGGGCATAACCTTCGTCACCGAAGCGCACCCGGCCGAAGTCGCGGGCGAGGCGGGTCTTGTGCTTCGTCCAGTGCGTCAGCTCGTGGGCGAGGGTGGCGGCATGGCTCTCGGCATCGCGGAAGGTCTCGAACGGCGGCATCTGCACGTGATCGCTTTGGGCTGCATAATAGGCCTGCATCCCGCCGTGGCGGATGTCGGCGCCGGTCAAGGCAAAGAAGCGGTCGGCCTGCTCGATGCGATCCATTGGGGAAAGGGCAGGGGCCTCGGCCGGGGCGGAGAAATGCGCAGGCAGTCCATCGCACTGCTCGGCGTTGAACACAGTGTAACCTTTCATGAAAGGGATTTCGCGTTGCTGCTCGTCGCCATTGTCGTCGGTCTCGGTACAGGTGAGACGGTTGGCATACACCACCAGCTCGCCGGTCTCGCCCTTTCGGACGTTCCCGCCCAGCTCGACCGCCTGTTTGAAGGTGAGCCAGAGCGGGCAGGCGTAGCCCTTGGTGGTCGCGGCTGACCACAGCATGATGACGTTGATGCCCTGATACGGCACTCCGTTATGCCGTAGCGGCCGGGTGATCCTGCCGGCGGCATGCTCGACGCTCCAAGGTTTCATCCAGGGGCGCACCCCTTGCTCTAGATCGGCGATGATCTTGCCGGTGATGCGGCCGTAAATGTCTTTGAGGTCTCCCATGGTCGTCTCTCCTTGGTTGGGTTTGAGGTTCGCGTCGTGAACCTCTGCCCGTCGGCGAGACTGGGGTGTGCAAACGGAAAGGGTTTCACCCGGAGAGCCTTTGCGGGGGACCCGGCTGCACGGAGACGGAGCGAAGCGGAGGCGTAGGAAGCTGGGGCGGAAAGCCCTTGGAGTGCGCCGAGGGGCGAGGCCCCTAAGCCTGGCGCAGCCAGGTCACGCCGCGTCGGCGGCGAAAGTCTCCTGGCGCGAAGGATCGTCACCCGGCAGGGCCGGGACGCGTCAGCGGCCGGGGGAGCGAAGCGAGTAGAGCCTGATCCCCTCGGGACGCGCCGTAAATCCAGTTGCCCCGACGAAAAGATCGATTGAGCTTGCACGACATATCTAAAAAGGTATATTCTGGTGATGCAGTGGCGCGTGGAATTCCTCGACGACGAGGTGATGGCGACGCTCGGCGCTTTTCCCAGAGATATCAGGGCGAGCTTCGAGCGCATCGTGACGTTGATCGAAGCCGAGGGGATTCATCGCCTGCGCGAGCCTTACGTGAAGCATCTCGATGGGCCGGTGTGGGAGATGCGCATGAAGGGCCGGGACGGCATCGCCCGTGCCGCCTACGTCACGGCAACCGGACGGCGCGTCGTGGTGGTGCATGTTTTCGCCAAGAAAACGCAGAAGACGCCGCGACGGGAGATCGAGATCGCCCTCAAGCGGGCAAAGGAGGTCACATGACGCGGAAATACATTCCAGCCAGCGAAGCATTCCAGGAGTGGCGCAAGGATCCCGGCTACGTCGCCGAATACGACGCGCTCGAGGAGGAATTCGCCCTGGCGTCCGTCCTCATCAAGGCGCGTGGCGACGCTGATCTGACGCAAGAGCAGGTGGCGACGGCGATGGGCACTACGCAAGCCTTCATCGCTCGTCTGGAGAGCGGCCGGTCGCTGCCATCGACACGCACCTTGGAGCGCTTTGCCAAGGCAACGCACACACGGCTACGTATCAGCTTCGAACCGGAGAAATCGGCTTAGGTATGAGTTTCGAAAACGAGAAGCCATCGGGGAAGTACGACAACCTGACGCGCGAGCAACTGGCACGTCTTTTGGAAAAGCGTGATCGAGAACGCAAACTAGGCCTTGTCTGGGAGCGAGATGAACTCGAGGCAGACCGAGCGTTAGAAGGCGAATTCGTAGCGGCAACGCCCATAGCCGATCTGCATGAAGGTAGCGCACCTTGGCGGAACCTCATCGTTGAAGGAGACAACTACGACGCCTTGCGCTGGCTCCGAATGACCTGGGCCGGACGCGTGAAATGCATCTACGTGGACCCTCCTTACAACACCGGAAACAAAGACTGGGTTTATAACGACCGCTATTTTTCCGCCGAGGATCGATACCGCTACTCTACTTGGCTGGAATTTCTTTTTCGGCGTTTTTCGCTAGCGCGCGACCTCCTAACCCCTGATGGGGCCATCCTGATTTCCATCAATGATGCCAATCGTGCGAAGATGGAATTGCTTCTAGACGACGTGCTTCCGGGAATGCGCAAAGGCACTCTAGTTTGGCGGACACGAACGGGTGGTAATGAAGGTGGCGAGGCCTTTCTCTCGGACAATCATGAACATATACTCGTCTACGGCAACTCTGAATTCAGATTCGGAGGCACCGAGAAATCATTCGATATGTATAAATATGTCGACGATACTACCGGAGAGCCGTATCGATTGAGCGACCTGACTGTTGCAGTAGCCCATAACGATAAAAGGGCAGGCCTCGCGTACTATCCTCTTCACGATGCCGGTAATGATATCTGGTACCCCTGCAATCCTGATCGTGTCTGGGCATACACCTCCAAAGCTCGATCAGGCGGGAAATCACGGGTTAAAACCCGTTATATGGAAGAGTGGATTGCTGCCGGTCATATCGAGTTTCCGAAGGACCCAAAGACGGTTCGGTACAACACCCGAGAAGAATTGATCGAGGCAACAAGAAGCGGCGGAGTTCCGGAGAGCAATCGGCACCCGATGATTCGCGCCGATCTTCCCGATTTTGACTTTTGGGTTGGAAAGACAATCGGGTTCGGAACACCAGCTTTTAAGCGCTACAAAAAGAACCTTAAGAACTCGACGCAGCCTCTCTCTTCCTGGATTGTCACCCAGAGCGAGAAGAAAGCGGAGATAGCCGGTGACAACGTGATTATCACTGGCACAAACGAGGAAGGGACCAAGGCGATAAAGGCGCTTTTCGGGGAAAAGACGTTCAATTACGCTAAGCCGCCTGCTTTGCTGCAAGGCCTAATCTCACAGGCAGCAAGTCCGGGCGATATGATCCTCGACTTTTTTGCAGGAAGTGCAACGACCGCTCAGGCAGTCATGGCGCTCAACGCGGAGGACGGGGGCGATCGACGATTCATCATGGTATCGTCGACCGAAGCTACTACGGCCGAGCCCGAAAAGAATATCTGTCGTGACATAACGGCGGAGAGGGTTCGGCGAATAAACACATCCGACGATCCTGCTTTCTTAGAGCTTGCCGCAGAATTTGCTTATCTGCGTTGCCGTAAGCTTCGCTTCGAAGACCTCGATTATGAGGACGGTTTAAGGCCTGAAGAGACGTGGGCCGCTTTGGAGGCTCTGCATCAATTACCGCTGACGCCCTATATGCCGGGGCCTTGGACGACGCACGAAACGTCTGACATCGCTCTTGTTTACGTCGACCGTTTTTCTGCCGATCTCGTTCCTTGGCTGCAGGAGCGGGCCTCGTCTCGCAAGCCGACCTTCGTATACAGCTGGGCGCCTGGACAGATTCGCGATCGCCTGGAAGGTGCAGAAGTCGAAATTCGGAGCGTCCACGATTCTCTCGTGACGCGCTTTCGCCAATGAGTGAACAGCCGGTTCTCGCCACCTTGGCTAAGTTTCAGCAAACCGCCTGTGAAGCGTTAGCTTCATCAATCCTGACTGCTGCAGGCTACCTGCGGCACGATCCCACGCATCGTGATGCTATCGCGCTTACGGCGGGTGTCATGCTTTTGGAGAGCCCAACGGGTTCCGGTAAGACGTTGACGCTAGGCCGTACGCTCGAGGCGGTACGTGGACGCCTTCCGGAGAAATGTGTTTGGTTCTGGTTCGCTCCTTTCGTAGGGCTAGTGGCTCAAACGCGTGATGCTTTAGCCGAGCAATGTCCCTCCCTTCGATTGCGCACTTTAACCGGCGACCGAGATGTTAAAAGCCTTCGCGATGGTGATGTCTTTGTGCAGACCTGGGCGTCGGTGGCAAAGACGAACAAGGAATCTCTTCGTGTTCGTCGAGCCGGCGGCGATGGTCCGCAGTCTCTCGACGACATGCTGGCGGACTTGCGGGCCGATGGTGTGCATATAGGTGTGGTAATCGACGAAGCGCACCTGAATTTCGGTGTCACGGCGCGGGCCGCAGCCGGCTTCTATCTCAACGTGCTGCGCCCGGATTTCACCCTCCTCGCGACCGCAACGCCAAATGACGAGGCGCTAGTTGCTTTCGAAAAACTAGCCGGGGTGAAGGTGGAAAGCCGAGTCACAGTGGCCCGCAGCGAGGTCGTCTCTGCAGGTCTCAATAAGAAAGGGCTGAAGCTAGGCGTAATAAGCTTCCGTGGCGAAGCTGCTCGTCTGATCGAGCCGGAAACTGCCGCGCTCACAGCCGGTTGGGACCAGCATCAGCGTATAAAGAAACGCCTCGAAGAACGCGGGATCAAGACAACGCCGCTGATGCTGGTGCAGGTCGAAGACCAGAAAAAAGGGGACGTCGACCCTGTACGACGCGTGGAGGATAAACTTATCGATCTCGGCATCCCGAAATCTGCCATCGCGGTGCATACGTCAGGCGAGCCTGACCCAGGTTTTCACACGCTGGCTTACGACGACAGCAAAGAAGTTCTGGTTTTCAAGGTGGCGGTTGCCACAGGCTTTGATGCGCCGCGGGCATGGACATTGGTTTCGGTAAGGCCAAGCCGCGGCCGTGCCTTCGGTCTCCAAATCGTAGGCCGCATCATGCGCGTACACCCTTCTGTTCGTCCCACTCACGGACAGGATGACTTGCTCGATCGCGGCTATGTATTTCTGACCAATGGCGAGGAACAAGGCGGGCTGGAGGCTGCCGCTGCCGAGCTTAAAGCGGTCCGTAGTTCCATCGAAGCGATCGCCGACGAGCTGTCGGTTCAGGAGTTCTCAAACCCTACTCTTCCGCGCTCCCGACTGCACCCCGCTGCGGCACCAAAAACACCTGAGGAACGCGCTTCTCGTCTCGAGGCGTTGGTCGAGGCCGGTATTGTTGAAACCGCAGCGCTCAAACGTAGCTCGGATGAACAAGACCGGCTGATTGCGCAAGGTGAGTGGCGTCGATCGTTGCAAGAAACGCCGCTATTTGCCGAGCTGCCGCTTGGGTCTGCCCCGCCACCCACAGTGCCGCGAAAGTCCAAAAGCTATCGTGTGCGTACCGAACTCGGCGTGCCGCCAGCCCTGCTGCAGGAGGTGCTCCCCGCGCCGGAGTTGTGGGACAGCGCTATTGCCGTTGCCACCGCCAGGGCTCTTTTTCGGCAGAAAGAAACGCCCGTTGATTTCCTTCTCCGTCGCAAAGGCTCAGTTGATATCAGCCTGCGTGACCTATTCCTGTCCGGAGCAATCGAGGAACGACATCTCTCCGTGCGGATGTCCGACGCGCGTATCGCTGAAGTCGCGCAAGAGGCCTTTGCCTTCAACGACCATCTCGATCCTCGACGTTTTAAATCGGCTCTCATAGAGGAATTCAAAGCAGCCTGCGATCGGGGCGGGATTGAATATGAGCCTGAAGACCTTCGTCGGGGGTTGGACCTCTTCGCTATGCAAAAGCCTAGCGCTTTAGGTGACGCATTACGCGAAGCGCAGGCAGCGCATGTTCAAGTTGTTCCTGGTAGACCTCTTCCCGAGCTGGTGGTGGACGAAGATGCCCAACTTCTGCCTTCGCGCCTGGGCGCCTATGAGGTGTTCCCGCCCAACATGAACGGCGAGGAGCGCTCCTTTGCCGAACTCCTCGACAGGGACAAAAGCGGTCGGGTGAAGTGGTGGCTACGTTTGCAGGAGAGCAGTCTCTGGGCGGTGCCTATCATCCTGCCGAATGGGCGGCGTTTTTTTCCGGATTTCGCCATAGGGATTGACGGACGTAAAACGCCTGAATCGATTGCCCTGATCGAGATCAAGGATGACGGATCAACCGGACGGCTACACTCGGACACAAATCTCGTGAAAATCCGGGTGCAGCATAAAGAGTACCGAGGCGTTTGGTGGACGGTTCGCGAGGAAGGATTATGGACGAACGCCGAACTCGATCGTGAGCGCGAGCGCATCTATACGCGCGGACGATTTGATGTCGAAGATCTGGTCGCGACTTAATGCTCCAGCACTTACAACTACTACGAAATATCGGACAATTTGATTCTGTCGATGCTGGTGCGCAACTCCCACTTGCAAAGCTTGCGCTGATTTATGCCGAGAATGGCCGAGGCAAGACGACGCTGGCGGCAATCCTCCGTTCGGTCGGTACGAACGAGCCGCATCATGTTGCCGAGCGACAACGCCTCGGTGCGCAACATTTACCCCATGTAGTGCTTGGCGTGGCAGGCAGCCGCGTGGTCCATCAGAACGGCACCTGGTCCGCTGCGCTGCCCCATGTGGTGGTGTTCGATGATGCGTTCGTCGCTGCGAACATCTGCTCCGGCATCGAGGTCGAAGTCGAGCACCGGCAGAAGCTGCATGAGCTGATCCTCGGCGCTCAGGGCGTGACTCTTAATACGGCGCTGCAAGGCCACGTCGCATGCATCGAACAGCACAACCGCGCATTGAAGCTCCTGGAAGCGAACATTCCGGCCGCTGCTCGCGTCAATCTGTCCGTCGAGGCATTCTGTGCGCTGCCCGTTTCCCCTAACATCGATGCTCTGATCGCTGAGCCAGAACGTCAGTTATCAGCCGCTCGGGCCTCCGATGCGATCAGACAGAGGGTGGGATTCTTGCCCCTGGCGCTACCCGACTCCGACGTTGCGGCCATCAACGTGGTGCTGAGCCGCACACTTGCCGATCTCGAGGCGAGCGCGGCGGCACGGGTGAGGGCGCATTTGCAAAGCCTCGGATCGGGAGGCGAGGCTTGGGTCGGTGACGGTATGGGACGCATTGCCGGCGCATCACAGGGTCAATGCCATGAAACTTGCCCGTTCTGCGCACAGGATTTGGACGGTTCACCGCTCATCCGCCACTACCAAGCATATTTCAGCACCTCGTATGAGGCGCTTAAAGCAACGATCAACGATCTCGGTCGCGGGGTAAGCAAGGTGCATGGCGGCGACGTCCCCGCCGCCTTCGAGCGGACGGTTCGGGTTGCGGTAGAGACCCGGAGCTTCTGGAAGGAATTCACCGACGTTCCGGATGTGCAGATCGACACCGCGGCGTTCCTGCGCACATGGTCTGCGGCGCGAGAAGCGGTGCTGATGGCGCTGCGCGCAAAGGCATCGGCACCGCTGGAAGGGTGGGCGTTGCCGACCGAGACCTTGGAGTTGGTAGAGGCCTACCGGGCCGAGTATGAGGCCATCGCCGCGCGTTTTGCCTCTCTGCAGGCTTGCAACGCCGCCATCGCGTTGGTGAAAGAGCGGGCCGCAGGCGCCAACGTCGCCACTCTGGAAGGCAGTCTTGTTAGACTGAAAGCAGTGAAGGCTCGTCATAGCGAACCCATTGCTACGAGTTGCCAGGCCTATCTGACTGAGAAGATGTTGAAGACGGAAACGGAAAAGGCTGCGGACCGATGCACGGGAAGCGCTTGATAACTACAGTCAAAGCATCTTTCCGGCTTATGAGGCGGCGATCAATGCATACCTTCTGAGATTTAATGCGGGCTTTCAGCTGTCCTCTGTAAGCTCCGTCAATAACCGTGGCGGTTCGGCGTGCACTTACAATGTCGTCATCAATAACATTCCGGTGTCATTAACGGCAGCTTCGGGGCCTTCGTTCCGCAACACATTAAGTGCCGGCGACCGCAACACCCTGGCGCTTGCATTTTTCTTCGCTTCTCTCGATCAGGACCCGAATCTTGCGCAAAAAATCGTCGCGATCGACGATCCGATGACCAGCCT
>Ga0160427_10000403_pt1 | contig 26663 bp, 27 predicted proteins | sample SolpanmetagenomL_FD_108194 | JGI IMG/M metagenome (GOLD analysis project Ga0160427, IMG submission 108194) | Solar panel surface microbial communities from Lawrence Berkeley National Laboratory, California, USA - L | ecosystem: Engineered > Built environment > Solar panel > Unclassified ...
GCCCCGGTCACGTACCCCTGAAGCCGATGACCGACCCGCCCGCCCACACGCCCGACCCGCAGCTGCTCAGCGTCTCCCAGTGGCTGCTGAGCGCCCTCGGCACGGAAGCGCCCCCGGTCAAGGGAGACGAGTGGCTGATGGACGAGGCGGTGCAGCGCCCCGGCCTGATCCTGGTGCTCTCCCGGCCGTCCATGGGGCGAAGCGCCTTCCTGCACCGGTTCCTGCTCCGGACGAAGCGTGAGCGGGTGCTGTTCAGCCCGCTGCTGCCGTCCGAGCAGGTCATCCTGCGGCTGATCGCCATGCTGAGCGGCATCCCGGCCACCAACATCCGGAACCGGACCATCCATCTGCCCGGATGCCACGCGGTCTTCGACGCGGTCAACGCGCTGTGCGAGGACCACCTGACCTTCTCCGACCAGACCACGCTGGACGGCGTGCTCGGAGAGCTGCGGGAACGGGCGGCGCTTCCCCAGCCGGCGCACGAGTCCCTTCCCCGGCTGTTCCTGATCGATGACCTCGAAACGCTCGTGCACCCGGCCGAGCGGGGCCTGGCCCTGAACGTCCTGCAGGCCGCCGCTCACCAGTACAACTGCACCGTCCTGGTGAGCGGGCTACTCGGCCGGGGCACGGAGATGCGCAAAGACCACCGCCCGCTCCCGAAGGACTTCCGCGAGATCCTCCAGGGGCAGGCCAGGCCCGACACGGTCATCACGCTCTACAGAGACGCGTATTACCACTTCGTGCAGCCCGCCGAGAACCTGATGGAAGTCACCCTGTACCGCAAGGATGACCGGAACGCCCAGCGGCTCGTACTGGAGTTCATCCAGCTCACCCTGGCGCTCAGAAGCGCCCACCGGTGAGTCTGGTGGCGCTGTCCGGCCAGGCGAAGTCAATGGGCGCCGCGGCCTTCGGCAGCCTTCACAGGTCCGGGAACAGGCCTGGCTGACGGTCTACCTCCACGTCACGCAGGCCGCCCGTGACGCTCAGGCCCAGCAGCCGCACCGCCCGGCCCGCCAACACAGACTCGGTGAGCAGGCGCCGGGCGAGCGGCAGAATCTCCGACGCCTCCCGCAACGGCGCTGCAGCGCCGACCCGGCGGGTGATCACGGTGCGCTCCCAATCCGCGAACTTGAGCTTCAACACCAGGGTCTTGCCCAGGAAGCGGGCCGCCCGCACCCGCAAAACCAGCGCTTCGCCGATCGGCTCCAGCGCGGGGAGTAACGCGTCCAGCGTCCGGAGGTCGTTCTCGAAGGTCCGCTCCACCCCCACGCTCCGGCGCGCCCGGTCCGGGTCCACCGGTCGCTCGTCGATGCCGTGACTGATGCGGTGATAGTGCAGCCCCTGCGTCCCGAACCACCGCAGCAGGTCCTCGGGACGTTGCGAGGCCAGGTCCGCGCCGGTCAAGATCTGGCGCTCTTTCAGCCGCGCCTCGGTGACCGGGCCGACCCCGTGGAACGCGCCGACCGGCAGCGCCGCGATGATCTCGCTGGCATCCTCGGGGCGGATGACCGTGAGGCCGTCCGGCTTGTTCATGTCCGACGCGAGTTTGGCCAGGAACTTGGTGTGGCTCACCCCCGCTGAGGCGCTCAGGCCGGTTTCACGCCGGATGTCGGCCTTGAGCGCCTGGGCGATCAGCGTGCCGGACGGCGGGCCCAGGAGCGGAACGCTCACGTCCAGGTACGCCTCGTCCAGGCTCAACGGCTCGACGAGGGTGGTGTAGCGTCCGTAGAGGCCCTGCAGGACCTGTGAGACCTGCTTGTACACCTCCATGCGCGGGGGAACGAGCGTCAGGTGCGGACAGCGTTGCAGGGCGAGGGCCGTGGGCATGGCGCTGCGCACCCCGTAGGTTCTGGCCTCGTAACTGGCGGTCAGGACCACGCCCCGCTTGCTCTGGTGGGCCACCGCGACCGGCAACCCGCGCAGGGCCGGCCGGTCACGGATCTCCACACTGGCGTAGAACGCGTCCATGTCGATGTGGACGATGCGCCGGTAGGTCGGGGGGCCGTTCATGGAAGGCCTGTACTGTACCCGCCGGCAAGAGCCCCGTGTGTGCCGATGCCAACATGCCGCGCAGGCCCAGATTCTGCCGACAGCCCTCCCCAGTGCCGTCCTGGTGAGCCGCGCTCCTGCACCTCCGGACTTCCCTCCAGTCCACCTCCCGGTCTTCCGCTGCGCCTCCGGCGCACCGGGGGGCCAGTTTCATGTTCAAGGAGGCCAAGCATGCCCGAACCCGAATCCGTCTCGCCCGACCTGCAGCGCCTGCTCGACTGGATCGACGCGCAGGGCGCCCCGACCGACGTCCGCCTGACACACGAGCAGCTGGAAACGAGCGCCATCCTCGGGAACGCCCTCAGCATCCACCCCAGGACGTTCACGCCCACCTACGGCTACTCCGCACGGCCAGTGGCGCGCGCCCCGATGCCGCTTCCCGGAGACGTGCTCGGATGGTAGGGGCGACCCCCACCGTCCCGCTCCTGACCGATCCGCTGCTGCTCGACTACCGCAACCGCAGCGGCCTCGCCCGCGTCGATGCCGGCGACCTGCACGCCCTGCCGCCCCGGTACGCCAGCGGCGGGCCGCACCTGTCCCTGATCCGAGAAGCGTTCGCCTCCGGCATCCTGCCGGTGGTGGACGCGCCCGACGAGGGCGGCCTGCAGGTGCTGCTGGACCTGGGCCTCGAGGAGCGCCTCGGAACGCTGACGGACCTCGACCTGGGCCTGGACGTGAGCTTCCAGGAGGACTCGGTGCTGATGTGGGCCGGCGCCCCCAGGGACCCGCGACCGAACACCCACCGGAACGAGCCGCTCCTGATCTCGGTGCAGCCGCTCGTCGACGCGTTCGGTCTGAAGCTTACACATGACCTGGCCCGCGAGATCGGCCGGGCACTCAACCTCCACGTCGGCGTGTGGAGCGTCCTCGACGCGCAGCAGTTCAGCGAAGAAGCGTTCGAACTGTACATGGACGACGAGCAGGCCGACGAGCAGATCGAAGAGGAGACGAGGTCGTACCTGAAGGCCCGGAAGCTCACCAAGGAGCAGATCAAGGACCCCGGCCCGCTCCGGAGTGCGTACCTCGACTGGGTGGCCGAGCAGTACCCGAGGAGCTCGGTCGGGCACAACCACCTGTTCCGGAACTCCCTGTACCGGGAGGACTGGCCGGAGCTGAGCGAACTCTCCCCGGCGGCGCAGCGCGTGTACGCCCGTTTCGAGGCGCGCCTCGACGCCCTGCAGGCTCGCTTCGAGGACGGCTACCACGAGGGCCGGTACGAGGAGGACACGCGCGAGGACGACGAGGACGTCGGCCCGCCGGAGGAGGCCATCGTGCTGACGCTCGACGGGGCGGAAGGCGAGTTCGTGGTGGAGACCTGGCACGACCGGGCGGAACTGTACCTCAACCAGCGCGCCCCGGTCGTCCCGCCGCTGCTGCTGGCCCTGGACAGCGCGAACGAACCGCTGGGGCACCGCCTGCACCGGCTCGAGCAGTTCCTGGCCAGCTTCGAGCACCTCGACCTGGCGATCAAAAACCTGCGCGCGTGGATCGATGAGGTCGGGGCGTGGCACGCGCAGGCCGAGCTGATCAGGGAGGCGCAGGGCGGGTCCGGGCAGGCGGCCCTGTTCCCGGAGGAACTGGAGAAGTACAGCTGGCAGGGTCTGGAAGAAAGCGGGGGAACCGAAGCCCCGGCGGCGGACACCCCCCCAGACCACCTGCCGTTCATTCCTGAGAGGAGGGAGTATGCGAATTCACGTGCATGATGAGGAGCAGTTCGTCGCGGTGCCGGTCTCGGCGCTGGTGATTCACGAGAACAGGCACGGGCGGGCGATCGTGACGCGCCACGACGTCCAGCGGACCGGCGAGGCGTTCGCACTGGGCAGTGGGCAGACGCTCGACCGCGTGCACCTGGAGCGGCTGAACCGACAGCTGAACGGCTCGGCGCTGCACTTCATCCCGGGTCACGTGCTGGCCCGGAGCGCGGCCGTGACCGTGTGGTGGGAGCCGGCGCAGACCCGGGTGCTGCACTTCTCCGGGGCGAGCGCGGACGTGCAGGCGATGAGTGGGCTGGCCGTGCCGTTCCCGCCGCTGGTGTTCGTGGCGGACAGCGCCTCCCTGTCGGTGTTCGCGCTGCAGAAAGACGCGCGGCCAGAGGTGGACACGCCGCTGATGCGCGCGCCGACGTACAACACCTACGCGGACGGCGGCGTGTGTCTGGGGAGCACCGTGCGGCCGGACCCGAACGACCCAGGCGCCGAGCACGCGTGGAGCGCGGCGTTCTTCCGCAGCACCTTCACGCACGCGACCAGTCTGCCGTTCCTGGCGTGGGGCGGCACGTACAGCGAACTGCTCAGGGCCGCCAGGAAGAAGAGGCGCTTCCCCCTGGAGGCGCTCAAGCCCGCCGGGAAGACGCTGGGCACGCTGCTGAGTGGCCTGGCGCAGCGGAGCGAACCGTGAGAGAGGAAACGACCCAGGCCTTGCTGGCCGCTCCGGGCGGGTTCCGGGTCGCGCTGCACGGCTTCGTGCCCCTGCGGCGCGCCCCGGGTCGGAACTTCAATGCCATGACCTTCGCGCTGGACGGCGAGCTGATCGCCCTGGGCGAGCAGGGCGAGCGCCTGCCGTGGGCGCTCAGCCTGGTTCCGGACACGGACGGGCCGTGGGGCATGCAGGCGGGGAAGTTCGGCACGGTGCTGTACCCGGTGCTGCTGGGCCTGCTCGGCCACACGAGCGGGCCGCTGCCGGTTGACGTTCAGGTGTCCGGGAAGATCACCGCCACCACGAGTGCGGGGGAGACGCTGCAGGTGTTCAGCCGCATCGAGCGCCTCTCGCGCCGCTACGCCCCGCCCGCCAGTCCTGCACCGCCCGTTCCCGCCGTTTCGACCTCACTGAGCCTCACAGGAGCCGACCATGTCCTTTGATCCGAATGTCCGCATGAACCGCATCCGCACGCAGCAGGCCGCCGCCAATGCCGAACGCCTCGCCCTGATCGCCGACACCGTCGGCGAGATGGGCCACGGCCGCGAAGGCGTCCTGAAAGTGAAGTGGTCCAGAGGGGAGTCCAGCGACCTGCCCCTCCCCGAGACGATCACGCTCATCCGCCCGGACGGAAGCGAGACCGACGTGGGCGCGGAACTCCCGGAGCCTGCGCAGCAGGAACTGCTCTCGCTGCTCGAGCAGCAGTTCGACGCGGACGAGGACGAGGGCGAGATGACCTTCACGCTGAACGCGGGCGACACGCCCGGACAGGTCACGCAGGAGGACCTCGACCTGCTGGTGAGCCTGCAAGGGCTGCTCGAAGCACGAGAAGAGTACGTGGCCGCCACCACGCTCTCCCCGGTGCAGCGAACCCGGAGCGTGGCCCTGCGCGCGCTGATCGGGCGGCTGGAACTGTTCCGCATCACCCCTCAGAAACACTGAAGTCCATCCCCAGGAGGCCTGCATGTCCACCACCGTTCTGTCCACTCCGCACACCGCCCCGCCTGTCAGCGGCCTGCCGCCCGCCCTGCTCTCCCCGCTGAGCGTCGCCGAACTCAAGCGCCGACTGCAGCCGGGCACGCGGTACCACCTCACGCACCGCACCAATGCGGCCGGACCGGTGGCCTTCCGGGGCGACCACCTCCCGGGCCGCGAGGTCATCAAGGTGCAGAGCACCCAGGTGCATTCCCACGTGATCGGCGGGGAAAGCACCTGGCTCACCTTCCCGGTCTTCAAGAACAGCGACACGCTGCACGCCACGCCGGACGGCTTCCAGTTCCTCCTGGCCGGAAACGGCAACACGCTCAGGTTCGCCTGGGGTGACGCGCCCGAAGGGGCGGCCGTCAACCGGCCGGCAGCGCCACAATCTCAGTCGAAATCGAGCGGAGGCTGATCCTGTGCGTTGGCGCCCGGCTCGGCCGGAACGGGCCGGTCCAGCGGCTCCGGCTTCATCATTCGCCAGAGCCCACGGTCGATCAGCTCGAACCTTGAATCGCGCGTCAACGCGGAGTGAATCGGCTTGAACGTGCAGCGCTCAGGGTTGATGTCCGTGAACTTGAGCAACAGATCGATGATGGCGTACACCTCAATGCCTTTCGTGGTGTCCTGGTCCTTCAGCACCTCCGCGATGTACTCGGCCGCAGACTTCGCCACGGGACCGCCAGGGCGTCTCGAGTTGAAGACGGGAGCGAAAACTTCAGAATAGGGTTTCCGTGGAATGCGCAGCGTCCAGAGCCGGTCGTCCACCTTCCTGAACCTCCGGTCGCGCTTCATCGCTTCCGCCAGGACCGCGTGCGCCGTCTCGGCCGAGTACACGGCCGTCCGGGTTCGCAGCAGAGTACCAACGGTGCTCAGAAGCGTCGGAAGCTGCACATCTGGCTGCGCCATCACGAACGCGACGTAATCGCCGAGCTGACCATGCCTGGACATCGGATCGAAGTCCGGGTTGTTCATGAACAGCTTCTTTTGTCTGGCTGCCGCACGGCGATTCCGCGCGGCCACCGAAGGGTCGGCCCGGCGAGTGTTGGCGCGCTCAGCCAAAGCCCAGACAGAATCCTCCTGCACGGCAGCGTCCATGGGAAATCTCGCGAAGCCCCACCTCTTTCCGGGCCAGCGTTCGAACCTCGGATCGAGCTCCAGCGCCTCCGTCAGGGCCACCACACTGAGTTCGGAGGTCTGGCACGCCGTCCGGGTGCGCAGGTACCTTCCGAGCCGCGCCTCTGACAGAGGGAGGGGCAGGTCCGAGTGGGACATCACGAACGCAAGGTAATCTGCCAGCCGCCCACCGCGTCTCATCGGGTCAAAGGTGTCCACCTCGGCCACATCGACCGACAGGGCCTGCTCCGGCTCGGTCATAGACTCTTCGTGCACCGCCTCGGCGCTCAGACTTCCAGCGGCGTGCCTGACGGTCCATGCGGCGATCTCGGTGATCAACTCCGCGGGCAGATCGTCCTGAGTGCCCGCAGACGACTGGTCCTGCCGTTCAGGCGAGGCGATGCCCGGGGTATAGGTCCCGGGTCCGTCCGGCGTGGCCAGTCGGACGCGGTCGACCACCAGAAAGACCATGCTGCCCCCCGGCGTGCTCAGGTTCACACCGAGGTCCGTCCACTCCACATCCAACTCCATCCGCACGCGTCCAGAGTAGCGGCAAACCCTGCACCTGCGCCATCCCGGCCCAAGGAGAACTGCCATGCCCGAACTGCCAACGCCCGCGTTCAACCCCGCCTTCCACATGCCGACCACCCAGACGCAACTCGAGCAGGTCCGGGCAGTGTCCGTCTGCGAGTTCGAGTGGAGTACCATCGGCGGTCCGCTCGTCGGTCAGGTGATGGAGCGGCAGCGTCACGGCCGCTTTCATGATCTTGACGCTGCCGGACCGCTCCGGCCTGAAGCCCGCATTCTGGCACGCTCACCTGGAAGGCGTGATAGACGACTGCGGTGGCGTGCCGCAAGACTCCACTCCTGAAGGAACGAACCACGAGGCGGCGACCACGCTCTCCCCGGTGCTGCGAACCTGCAGCGTGGCCCTGCGCGCCCTGATCACGCGGCTAGAGTTGTTCCGCATCGCTCCCCAGACGCTCTGAAGAAACCCTTTCGACCCCACCGGGATAACGAGACCAGCGCTTCCATCGTCCTTCCTCCACCCGCCCCGGACTTTAGACAGGTGTGAGACCCCTCTGGGTAGCATTCATACTGTCGGCATGCCTACCTCCCCGCAAATGGATGAGTTGTTCCTGCTGCACGAGATGTACAACTACAAGGCTGTCAGTGACCGTCGCCCCGTTTGGCCGAACGCACACGATCTGGCACCTGTTCTCGGCTGGCCACTCCATACCACTGCGGTTACCCTTCGAAAACTCGAGATACAGGGCTTTTTGGTGCTCGCTCCGGAGCGTGATTATGACACCTCGGATGACCCCCAGGAGCAGCGCTACGGCCTGACGACCGAAGGAGCGCGGAGGGCAGCGACGTACACTGATTTCATGAAACTCGCGAGAAGGGAACTCAACGGACAGGTTCTCTTGACCCTGCACCGGAGGGAAATCAAGGATGGTCAGGGGATGACGTCCGCCACTGACTTACAGGGACCTTTTCATGAAGAAGCCCTCGAGGACCTGGTCTACGTCTTGCGCAGCTTAGCGAGCCAGGGTTATCTAAAATTGACAGCTTCACGCGGCGACGTCGAGACCGATCTGTATGTCGTGACCCAGCCCGGTCACCAAGCTGCGGACCAATATCAACATGAGGGCCGTTTTCCACCGCTCGCAGGCACGGTAACCAGTTCCATTGGAGATACCTACAACCTGAACGGACCGAACAGCCGAGTCAACAACCACTCGACCGACTCCTCGACCAACACCGTGATCTCCCGCACGGGTACAGATACGGACGCTCTCGTCCAAGCGCTTGATGCTCTCCGGGCCGCTGTGAATCAACTGGGGGATCAGGACGAGCGTGACCTTGGCGAAGTGCATTTGGCGCAGTTTCAGCGGGTGGTTGAGGCGGGCGAGTCGACGCAGACCAAATGGGGCAAGCTGACCGCCTGGGCCGCAGCCCTTCCGAATACTATTTCGGGCGCCGCTGTGGTGTGGGGCGCCATGTCAGCGCTGAGCGGCGCAGTCGGGCACCCGCTGCCCCCGGCGCCGGAAGGCCTGGGCCAGTGATTCCTGGAAGATTGTGTGCGTTACGCTGTCAGCGTAGTATGAGGGTATGGAGAATCCATTCGCAGACCTTGAACGTGACATCTTCCGGCTGGTGAAACAGGGCGGCAGCCGGGTCGAGAACCTGCGAAGCACTGGAGTCCACGAAGGGCAGGTCGTCTTCTTTCGGACTGACATCGATTTCGAGAAAGGCGACACGCTGGAGCGGGATCTGCCGCACGGCAGGATGGAACGCTACCTCGTCGAAGGGGTTCGCTATTCGAGCGGCTTCGAGGACGTCCCACCACACTACGCCCTGAGTGTCCACGAAGCGGCAAGACCCAGAACCGAGCCTGCGCCTCGAACCGTCACTTACAACCTGTACGGCGCCAACAGCCGGGTCAACAACCAGTCCACTGACCAGTCGCACAACGTCGCCGTGATCGAACCGGCAGACTTGTTCAAGAAGATCGAGGAGGCGTTGAGCTCTATCGCGACCGGGAACGAGGAAATGCAGGCGCTGCGCCGCGAAGTGTCGGAGATGAATGCCATGCAAGGTCAGCCAGGTTTCGTGTCGCACTATATTCGTTTCATGTCGCTGGCCGCCGACCACCTGACCGTCTTCTTGCCGTTCCTGCCGGCCCTGGCGCAGATGCTCGCGAATTCGAAGTAAAGAGTCCCGAAGCACGAGGAGAATCGGATGAGCAATCCTTACAAAGCTCTGGAACGTGAAACGTACCGCTTGGTCAGGGGAGACGAGACGCTGCACCTAGACCTGAGAAGCCAAGGTGTCAAAAGCAGCATCGTCAAGTTTTACAGACAGGATGTCGATTTCACTGTAGGCGACGTCTTAAAACGCGATCTCCCTCACGGAAAGACAGAGAACTGGCGAATCGACGGGGTGGAGTTCAAGTCGCCGTTTCATGCGATCCCCGCCCACTACGTGCTGACTGTGAGCAACGCGGCGAACCCCAAAGCTGTTCCGGCGCCCCGCAGCGTGACAAACAACCTGTACGGCGCCAACAGCCGGGTCAACAACCATTCAATTGATCGTTCGCACAACACGGTTCAGATCGACTCGGCAGACCTGCTCACCAAGGTGGAAGCGGCTCTGGCACAGGCGGTTACCAGTCAGCAGGAACTGCAGGATCTTCAACATCAGCTTGCCCAGATGCGGGCGACCCGAGGTCAGCCGGGATTCGTGCAGCGCTACGTGGACTTCATCTCTATGGCTGCCGATCACCTGACCGTGCTCACGCCGTTTCTTCCCGCCCTGGCACAGCTCCTGGTCGCTGCCAGGGAGGCGCACTGACCGGAAGTCACCTCGTCTTACCCATCATGGGCCATAGCTGGGTTCAGCTTGGAACACCGAAGAACATGTCCTTTGCGCTCAGGCCCTCTCGGACGTACAGTTCGGGAATGTGGGAGCCGCCGCCCGTCACCTGCACCGCATGACAGGCCCGGTCGAACGCCGCTTGCAACGACAAGTTTTCTGCCAGCGCGCCATACAAAGCCCGGGAGAAGACCGGCGCGTCCGAATCGTCGATGTCGTCATTCATTCCGATGGCGGCGTCAGCATGCTCCACTACTGCCCTGGCGATAGGCGCCGACTGACAGGCCATGAAGACCACCAGACGCAGAGGCCCGCCAAGCTTCAGATCGTTCATCGTCAAGGCCGCATCGTAGAATTCGCCAACTCCCGCATGCTCCGAATCTACCAGCGTCAGTCCGTGTGGCGTGCCGTGACAACTCAGGTGCAGGATGTGGGGCTTGTGCCGATCAAGCATCGGCATGATCTGGGGTCCGGTGGTCGCCGTGTTGTAAAGCAGTTCGAGCGCCTCGCGGTTCTTCGCGGCGTACAGGGCGTCACGTATAGCCTGCGTCTCGTGCTCGACCCACAGCGGTTCTTCCGGAGTGTTAGCCGTCATGATCAGCAGGCGAGTGGTCTCCAGTAAGGGTTTATGCCGGTCATCCACACCCCGGTCGAGGCGGTCAGCGAAGTCGTTGAAGATGATCTCCCACAACCCGATCACCCCGGTCTGCAAGACCGGGTCAGGGTCGCGGCTTCCTTCAGCCTCTTGCCGTATGGCGACCAGGACGCTGGCCGCAAGGTGGGGGATGGCCATGATGGCCTGTGCACGTTCCGAGAGCGAAGCGTAGCGTTGTGGCGTCGTGATCAGCGCTTCCCGGTGCCGGACCAGCTCTACGAGCGCATTGCCTGCCATCGCAGGAAAGTGAATCTGTAGTTCTGCGAGCACAGCGGCCTGCCGCGACTGCAGATAATCGAGCTGCAGGAACAGGTGTTCAATCTCGGGTCGGTCGAGCAGCGACTCGTTCCGTTCCAGATGGCTTTTGAGTGTGTTCCAGAGGATTTCGATCAGCTTTCCGGCAGGGGTTCGGTCCTCCCCGAACTTCGGCGTGGTCATCGGCTGAGCCATGGCCAGCAGATCCTTGCGCGCCGCGAGATCTGCGGCGCGCTGCAGGCTGAAGTGGTATTTGACGGTCGGTATGCCGTGCTCACGCTGCCATCCTTCCGCCGGCGTCTGTTCGGGGAAGTGCTGCTGTACGAGTTCGAGGAGTTGCCCGGCTTCCTGCAGGTGGCTGTCGAGCCGGCCCTCAGCTTGCTGCGAAAGCCTTGAGTATTCCTGAGCGGCCTGAATGGCGAGCGGGCCGAACACCGGATCGTCTTTCAACCACCCGAGCATCTGGGTGCTGTAGGGATGGAACCGGTTGGTGCCGCTCATGCTGCGCAGGCGCTCCAGCCGGTACTCGAGCGCGCGGGGAAGAGGTGCCGTCACCTCCAGAGCTTAGCAGGGCAGGTGGCGTCGTCACCCTTGTTTTTCTATTCTAACTATGTAGAATAAGCGCATGATTACACTGCTTCGACGACGACCCACCAGCCACGCGGTCCTCGAAGTCCTCGCCGCCGACCCTCATGCCCAGCACTACGGCTACGACCTGATGAAAAAAGCCGGCCTCAAGAGCGGCACCCTCTACCCGATCCTCACGCGCTTCGAGCGCCTCGGCATCCTCACGAGCGAATGGGGGAGCTTCGATCCTGCCGTCGATCAGCGGGCGCCCCGGCGCGTCTATACCCTCACCGCAGAAGGCCTCGACTTCGCCCGCAAGGAGATGGCCCTGGCCACCTCCACAGGAGCGCTGCGCCATGCGTGAACAGCCTTCCCCTGAGCAGGCCGCCGAGCGACGATTGAACCGGCTGGTCGACCGCGCCGCACGCCGCCTGCCGAAAGGACACCGCGACCACCACCGCGAGATCTGGACCCGCGAACTGCACGGCATGCCCGCAGAAGCCCGCCTCGACTATGCCAGGGGTCTGCCGAGAGCGGCCCAGGGCATTCTCGACGAACTCGACCCGGAACTCGCCGAAATCAAAGCCCTGACGCGTCCGTTCCTGCTGGGCGGCCTGGCCATCTACGGCCTCGGCACCGTCGGCATCCTGCCCGCGCTGTGCCATGAGATCGCGCTCGGCGCGCTGTACGGCGTGGGCGTGATGCTCTTTACCCTGCTCGCCACCCGATGTCTGCTGTCGCTGCCAGCGGTCCGGCGGGTGTGGTGGAGGCTGCTCGCCCTCGTGGTCCTGAGCGCCTTCTGCGCCCTGGTCATGCTCTGCATCTTCACGCTGCGCAGCGCCTTCGCCCCCACCTCCGCGCCGCTGCTCCTCGCGTTCATGGTGCTCGGCGTCCAGCAGGCCCGTCGCCTGCAACGGACCTACCCGACCCGAACCCTCTGACGCCGACTTCATCATGGCCAGAGCGCACTCCACCTCCACTTCGGTTCCGGGCGTTCCCTACGCCCTGGACGCGTCGGGTGCGGTCGCCATACCGGAAGATGCTTCGCCCCAGGAATACTACCGCTGCCTGGCATGTGACGAGCCGGTCTCGCCAGTGCGCGCCCACACCCGGCAGATCGGGCGTGGGAAGGGGCGCCTCCGGACCGTCACCGTCAAGGCGCACTTCAGCCACCGCAAGGACAGCCACTGCACAGCGACCGGGGAGAGCGTCCTGCACCTGGCCTGCAAGACCTGGATCCGGCAGTCGTTCGACCGTCACCGGGGCATGAGCGTGCAGATGACCTGCCAGAACTGCGCTGAACCGTCTGTCTTCGCGCACGGCCTGGGGCCAGAAGACCAGGCAGAGACTGAAGTGCGGATCGGAGAGTACCGTGCCGACGTCGCCGTGACCGGGGAGAGCGCTCTCCCGGAATTCGTGGTCGAGGTGCGGTTCACCCATCAGGTCTCCGAGTGCAAGGCGCTTGGCCTGCAGGTGCCGTGGGTGGAAGTGCAGGCCAGCCCGGACCTGCTGCTCCGGATGGATCAGCCGCTCACACTCACGGCACTGAACACCAACCTGTTCTTCCATCAGCCGTGCGGATGCGGCAACGACGCGTCCAGCTATCCGCAGGCGCAGGAGCGGCGCGAACGGCGCCTGGCGGCGGAGCATCAAGCGTGGCTGGAGGCGCAGGAGCGGCAGCGGCAGGCCCGGCACGCGGCCTATCTGGCACAGAGCCAGCAGCACCGGCTGGACGCCGCGACCAGGCGCCAGGAGCGGGAGACGGAACTGGCGCGCGCCCGACGATCCCGGGAGGAGCGCGAAGCAGCCCTTCTACGGGTCAGAGCGCACGTCGAGGCGTTCCTGGACCAGCACGTACCGGACGTTAGCCGGCGACTGCCGATGTACGTCTGTGTGCTGACCACCTGCCCGGGGTGCGGCGTCATGACCGTCTTCTTCGACAGCTCGGGCATGAACATGGTGCCCACCTGGAGTCCGGTGGTCATGCGCAGAACCCCGCACCATCCCTGGGAAGCCGTCTGTCCGGCCTGCGGCTGGCATGGCCCGGCCCCGAAGAACGGCGAGCGGATCCGTTTTCAGGCTGGAGACAGGCGCGCCGCTCCAGCTTCCCGGTTCTGGTGGCAGGAAGACCACTGACGCCTCATCCACCGACCGTGGGCAGTGACAGGAGGTGTGATGTACTGGATTCTTTCACCGCCTCCTTGAGCTCCAGACATCGACACCTTTCGTACTTACACTTCAACTCCTGACGACCAAGACGGTCACCCTGCGCCTGACACCCTGCAGAGCGGCGTCAAGATTCACGACCTGAGACACGCTCAACGTACTGGCCAACGCGAACCTGCGATCCTTAACCGCGCTCAAGACGTTCATCGCCTCCCTTGAGCACCCTGCAGCCCGTTCCCTGACGACAAGGCGCTGCTGACACGCCCGCAGCCCGCAGGGTGGCCCGGCCCGCACCACGTTGTTCAGCATGGACGACGTGGCCATCAGCCCCGACGGCGATGACCTACGCCGAGCGTCAACGGCCTCAAGCCTCCTGGACGCCGTAGCCCCCTGAGCTGATCTGCTACAGTTTTCCGCATGCCACTCGATCTCCCGGACCTGTTCGTCGGTGAGCACCATCCACTGACCCGGACCGCGGCCGCCCTCGTCGAGCAACACTACCGGCCTGACCTGTTCCCGGCAACGCCCGCTTCCGCACCGGAATGGCGCTACCGCCTTGGAATGGTCCTGGCCGACCACCTCCAGCACCAGGGGCTGGAGCGGGAAGCCTACACCTTGCGCCTGCACGCGACCGCGATTGAGAGCTGGACCGCCGCGCTCTACGACGCCTGGGTGCTCAGCCTCAAGGTGGCCGGATAGCCAGTATGGTCAAGCCTCCACTCCCCCTTCGCCTCTACCCGACCGAGGCGGCCGCCAAGAAAGCCGGACTGCAACTGGCCGACTTCTCCGGAGCGCGGCTCTGCACCACGCTGTATGCACTGCTCCCGGCAGGAGAAAAGAAGCCCACCTACCTGCTGAGCAGCACGTACCGGTTAACGGTCGCCGAGAAGCGCTGGGCTGAGGAACACCAGGCCACGGTGACCAAACTGGGCCGCTTTCCGGCAGGCGGGAACTTCATGCCCCTGCAGACCAACATGTTGAGAGCACGAAACGCCAAACCAGAACACGGACGCTGACGTTCATCGGCCGATCCATGGGCGCGAAGCGCTGCAAGGTGCACGGGTCGGGGTTCGAGTACGGCTCACAGGGCAGCATGTACGGCTTCAAATTGCACGCCTGGACGAATGAACCCAAACGCAAAAGATCTTGGAACAGTCTCTCAAACTTCTAGAGGACAAGTGTTGAACGTTACTGGAAGGGGCTTGTCAATTATGAAAATGCGCTTTCAAACGCGAAATAGGATAAAAATATGAAGAGGGAGCTGTTAAACACTTTAGATAATGCGGTAATCGACTTTATGTTCACTTTTGAGGATTTTGAGGAAGTGTGTCGATCCATAGACATAAGCGCAGAAGAAGTTTCTAACATAAAAGACGGCATCACGAGCAAGCATCTTGATCTCAATAACGAAAGAGATTTAAACAGTATCATCAAAATTGTTAATTACACAGAAGAAAATGGGATACCGCTTCGCTCAGTGGGACTTGAAATCACAACGTACGGTGAATTAAAGAAGGTCCTAGCACAGTTTTTAAGCTGACACCAAACAAGCTATTCATAGAGGGTGTTCTGCCCGGGATGCGACGCTCCGTGGCGATCCTCGGGATTGAACAACCGGCAGCGTTCCAGCGACAGGCAACCACAGTGAATGCAGCCGCCCAGGTCGTCCCTGAGCCGAAGCAGCGAGGTGATGCGCGCGTCCAGACTGGCCCTCCACTCCTCAGAGAGGGCCGCCCAGTCGGCGGCCCCGGGCGTGCGGCCCTGCGGCAACCGCTCGAACGCCGCCCGAATCTCCGCCAGGGGCACTCCCAGCCGCTGGGCGGCCCGGATCACGGCCAGCCGCCGCAGCGTGTCGCGGGGGTACCGACGCTGGTTGCCCGCGTTGCGTTGACTGTGAATCAGTCCGTGACGCTCGTAGTAGTGCAGCGCGGAGACGGCCACGCCGCTGCGCTCCGACAGCTGACCTGGCGTCCATGGTGCGGGAAGAGTCGTCATCCGTCTCCAGAAGGGCTTGACCTCAACCTCGGTTGAGGTTCTAAGGTGCACGGTAGCACGCCTATCTGGAGGTCCGTCATGCCCGAGTTCAAGTCCTGCCATCCGAGCATCAAGTGAACGCCAGCCGCGCCCCTCCACCAGCCCGCTCGCGACCGTTCAGTGTTTTTCAGAGTTCACCGCCGTTTCCCAAGGAGCCATATGTCCCTGCCGATCATCCAGCCCGAAACTCACCTTCGACTCGCCCGGCCCAGCCTGGACCTGAACGCGGCAGAGCACTTCTATGTCCAGGGCCTCGGTCTGCAAGTGCTGTACCAGCACTGCAGTGAGAGCGAGTTGTCGCTGCTAATGCTGGGCCTGCCCGGGGCGGGGTGGCACTTAGAGCTGACCCGTGATCCGGTGCACCAGATCCGCCCTGCACCCACCCCAGAGGATCTTCTGGTGCTCTACCTGGCCACGGAGGTTCCGGAGGAGGGGGTGGCCCGGCTGGTGGCGTCCGGGGGCCGGCGGGTGGAAGCACTGAATCCCTACTGGGACGAGTGGGGCGTGACCGTGCAGGACCCGGACGGCTATCGGCTGGTGCTGTGCCAGCGCAGCTGGACAGTCTGAGGAAGGGAAGAAAATGACGCGCTCGAGGCATGCAGGCGATCGGGAAAAACTTTCAGAATCTCGGTGCGTCGAATAGCTCTGCCATCAAGAGACCAACGTTCAGATCAACCTGATCAGGTCGTTCATTGACATACTCTGCACGCAATTGCCTGATTGCAGCGCGAAGGATGAGGGCCAAGAAATTATCCCTGAACCAACTGGACACACTGTATTCTGTCGGTATGGGACTCCAGAAACTCTCCCGAGCAGAGTTGCTAGAGCATCTCCGCGAAGACGTTCCCATCCGAGGACGGTCTGTTCCGATGGGCGACCACATCCACCACCTTCCCTATCAAACCCTTCACTGGAAAGAGTTTGAGCTGCTGATTTTAGATCTGGTTGATACTTTTCCAGTCTATGAGAACTCCGCGTTGTACGGCGTCGAAGGAAGTACACAAGACGGGATTGACATCTATGCGCCACTCGTGGACGGCGGTTACGATGTCTTGCAATGCAAACAGGTTCAGAAGTTTGCACCCTTTCAAATCAGAGAGATGGCAGACCTGTTCCTCGGACAGCTGGAAGACGGGACGCCCTATCTCGATAAGAAAGGAAATCCACCGATTCCCATTCTCGACGACATGGGTCAAACGTATCCACGTTGGCCCGAAAGAACGCGGAAGTTTATTCTGGCGATCAGTCGCGATCTGAATTCCACTTCCAAGAACCAAGCCCTTACTCGAGTTGGCGAACGGTTCAAAGCGTTGGGCCTCCAGTTTGACCTCTGGACACCACGCCGCATTGACCGCCTGGTCAAGGCGCATCCGGAAATCGTAGATCGATATTTCGGCCGTTTCATGGTGGAGGCGTTCTGCGGTAAAGCCGCCGCAGACGCGTTGGGGCCGCCCGGTGAACATGACCGGGCCATGCTGGAGCAACTCGTCAAGCAATCCGCTTTGCTGGAGTACATGTCTGAGCAGGTGCAGAAGATGAACACCCAGGGTGTGAGTCTCCTGCCAGATCAGGAAACCCGCTTGGTTGACCGAATTTCCTCGGTCATACACCAGCCGGAAACCATGATTCCGATTACAGAAACAGATCCCTACAACCTGGGTCTTGAAAGCCTGCGGGCACTGATCAACGCCGGGCATGGAAGCGCAGACGCAGCTCTGGAGAAACTCGACGCATTGGCATTGAGCGTGGGTCAGCAACCCAGCGCGGTACAGGCCAAGTATTACCGCCTGCTGGGCGCTTATCATTACAACCTGGACGATTCAGCGAACGCTGCAGTGGCTTATCACCGCGCCTACGATCTCGATCCGGATGCCAAACCTGCGCTGCGCCTGCAAGGCCTGGCGTACCTGCTGGAACGTGAAGGCGACCGTGCGTACGGCTATCTGGAACAGGCAAAGCGACGCGAACCGGACGAACCCGAGATCCAAGCCATGATGGCGGAAGCCCTGGTCCTGGCCGCCCGCCAGCCAGAACTGGATGAGTTGGAGAACGCCCTGCAGCCAGAGCAGCAAGCACTCGGACTGACGCTTGCACGGCAACACCTCAGAGCACACGACTGGGTCAGGATGCGCGCGATTCTCGACATCCTGGCCCGCGGGCCTCTCGTGAATGATCCCCATTACCAGCTGCTCGAAGGCAAGTACCACCTTCACCAGCTTGTACAGAAAAACCGGAATCTCCACGGCGATCTCAGAAACCGTCAGATCGAACTTGACCCAGACGTCCAGCAAGCACGAAGGTTTATCACACAGGCTGCTCAAGCACTTGACCGTGGTACGGGCCTTCTGGTTCTGAGGACCGAGGTGCTCAATGCTCGGCAGGTCCTGAAATGCCTGACGGGTCAGGACCGAGAGAGTCTGGCAGATGCACATGCTGCCCTTCGACTCGATCCCTCTCTTACGGGAACGCAGTTCGACCTGGCCCTGGCCCATTTGCGCCTCAACGATCCGGCGAGTGCGTTGGCCGTCCTGACCCAGTTCGGGGACCAGGTACTTCAGGACCTTCCGCAATCGGCAGTCATTTTTGCGGCGGCCGCGCGCCGTAACAAGGATCCGGCAGAAGCACTCCGGATTTTAGAGCGGAGTTCGACGGCCCTGGACGAAGACGACCGGCTGACCCGCCTCAACGAACACGTCCAAGTGCTGATCGCGTTAGACCGTACCCCGCAGGCACGAGCACTGATTGATGCGGAAACGTCTCCTGATCCCCTGGTGGAAGTCACCCGCGCACGCGTAGCTCTGGCAGAAGGAAACGAGGCGGCCGCCCGTGCACATTTTGAACGGACCATTCAGCTGGCGACCGGCTTTCAAGCGGTGACCTATCGAATGGATTTTTCGTCCTATCTCGAATCCAGGAAGGACACCAAGGCGGCGGCGGCCGTACTGCAGGACCTGAACTGGGTGGACCTCCCGAGCGGCTGGCTAGAGCAGGCTATTCCGACGCTGTACAGCGCCGGCTGCTTCTCAGCAGCCTCAGCAGCCTGTGAGGAGCGTCTCGGGCGCGGTCCATTCCAGGAAATGGCCCCGGCGGTCATTCACGCGCACCTGCAGGTCCTGGATGGCGATCTTGATCAGGCATTGCCTGAACTGATCGCCGCTCAGGAACGGTGGCCAGATGAACCATGGCCCTTGATGCACCTGGCGTTGCTGCACGCCCAGATGGGAGACCGGAACCGCGGCAGACAGGTCCTTCAACGTCTGCTGGTCATGCAGTCTCCACCGTATTGGATGTTGATGCACGCATCGCAAGCCGCACGGGAACTCCATCTGGCGTCCGAAGCGCGCGAGCTGGGGTACCGGGCCCTGCGAGCAGGATACGACCACGAGAACGCGCACGTGCACTTCTACAATGTGATGCACGACTTTCCCGAGCGCAGCATCAAGCCTGTCGTGCGTCCAGAAACAGCCGTCGAACTGCAGGCTGCGGACGGGACGTCAAGCTGGCTTGTGATGACGGCCGACCCGTCTCCGAATGCCAGCCGGCAGGAACATGCCCTCGACAGTCCTGTCGGCACCATCTTGATGTCTCGGAGAAAAGGTGAGCGCGTTCTGATGTCGCCTTCCGACGAGCGTAGGATCGTGAAAGTGGTCAGCAAGTACGCTTACGCGGAACACAACTGGCTGCTGCGAAATCGGGAGCTGTTTCCCAGCTCGACGCGCGTCCAAATGTTTCGGTCCAGTGAGCTGGAGGTGATTCCACAGGGCATCTGGGACATCGTTCAGCGCCGGGAAGAACATGAGCGGGCCGTGTCGGAGCTGATCGACCAGGGGCGGTACCCAGCCACGCTTCTCGTGGTCAGGCATCACGTGCCGGAATCTACACTCTGGACCTCCTGGGTCACGTCCAGTGCCCGAACTCAGGCATACGCCCGGCATCCAAACGAGTTGGAAAACGCGCGACAGCTGGCCACATCAGCCAGCATTGTCCTGCACTCCAGCGCACTCTCCGTCCTGCAACAGATTGGCCTACTGCGACCCCTGGCCCGGCAGAAGATGCTGATCGTGACGCGTCAGACCTTCGACGACGTGAAGGCCGCTCGACATCTGGCCATGATCGAGGAACGCAACTCGGCGAGCTTGCAGTTGAAGTACCGAAATGGACAGCTGATCGTCCAGGAAGTTGACAGAGAGGAGCTCACGCGCCACCGAAAACACTTGGACGCGCTGTTGGCCTTCCTGAAGAGCCCAGCTGTCCGTATCAAACCTGTTCTGGGTCTGACCAGGCTGGTCGAGCAGAACCAGGCGGCCAGCGCCTCGGCTCCGTCTGCATCGACGTTTCTCGCGGCACATCAGATGAACTTGCCTGTGCTCTGCGACGACTTGACCCTCGGTTTCTATGCAGGAATCGGGATGTACGGTCTGACCGTACCCAGCGCGACCACACTGGCCTTCGTTCACCAATGGCATGCGGCTGGCCATCTCACGCGGGCAGAGTACACACGGTGGACGCTGGCATTGGCGAGTGCCGGACATGAGCCGCTGATCGAGGTGACCAGTGACCTCGTGAATGCCATCCTCACGCGCAGTGATTTGAAAGAAGACCCGGCAATGCACTCGGTCTTCCGGACCATCAGTGACGGCGGGACACCGCTGAGTGAAGTGGTGCAAAATACGGCGCTCCTGCTCAGGCAAGGGCTCCTTCATTACCCGCTTCCCGAAAGTCGGGTGCGTTGGATGCGCAGTGTTCTCGACGGAGTCCGGCGGGATCATCCAGTCGTGTTGTTCACCCGTATGCTCCGTGCTGGGTTGGAAGTTCAGCTGGAAGTGGCGCCGACGCTCTTGCATCAGGCGTTGGACATCTTGCATCGCTGGGAGATGGACCGTTGGCAACAGACGGTGGCTCGTCCCTTTACCCTGGACTGATGGAACAGAAGGCGCCGGGCTGAAGATTCTTGGCCTCCTGGGCACATGGACACCCGTGTTGCCACCCGTTCTTTGATCACCGCATCAGCCCTCGACTGAACGCCTCGACTCCGGGAAGATCGGCTCTCGTCAAGACTGGCGAGACGCCACCCGGTGTGCATTTCAGCTCCCAGTCCACCTCCCGGCCAAGTCGGCTGCCCGGCAGCATGGTTTCTGATGCACGCCCGGACCTCCACCCGGTCCACCTGGTCGCTCCAGGTTCACCCCTGAGGAAATTCACCCCGCGCCGCCAACAACGCCAGCAGCGGATGGACCAGCGCCTCGACGAGCCGCGGCACTTCGTTCAAAGTCGACACCGAGTACGACAGCAGATCCTCGATGGCGGCGGCTGCACCGGGAGGCACGTCACTCAAGGAGGACATCGCCAGCAGCTGGCGCTTCGCACCCGGGTACAGAGCGCGGTTCAGGGCAAAGAGCACGTCGAAATAACTTTCGAGCAGCTTGGTCAGCTCGAGTTGAACGGCCACAAGGTCGCCCCGGCGCACAGCCACCTCGATCTGCTTCGCTCTGGAGAAGATGCCGCTCTTCAGGAGCGGCACGTTCAGGGCGATGATGGACCGGGCCAGGACCTCCGGATACGGCCGGTCGGCCAATTGCTGCAGACGAGCGAACCAGCCGGAACGGTCGAACAGGATCCGGGACGAGCGAATGTTGAACCAGAACGACGTCGAGTAGCCGAGCTTCGCCTCGTCGTGCCCGAACAGATACTCGAAGTGAGCCTCGAAATCGGCTGTCCGGCGGAAGATGACTTCCACGGGAAGGCCACTCTCCCGTTCGATCCAGATGTCGGCGATCTCGGCCACGCGGTTGTCGAGCTCGAACCGTGCCGCGCGGGACTCGATCACGGCTTTGCGGGCCGGAAGCGGCACGCCGTTCTGACTGTAGACGTACAGGTCGAGGTCGGAATCCGCATCCTGACGCCCGATGGTCCTCGATCCGCCCTGGACGATCGCCAGCACCTCAGGCATGTCAGCGTACGCCGTGGTGAGGTCGGCGATCACACGTTCGCTGGTCATGCTCCAGTATAGGCAGCGCTGCGGTTCGGGCCGGGCAGCGGCCTGCCGCCCGCACCCTCACCTCGCAGTTACAGCCACCATGTTCCCAGCGGCCCGGGCGGGGCCGGGGAGCACGGACACCCTGGCCGTCTCCGAAGCGACATGAGCGAAGAGACGAACCACGCCGACACCACGGCCGCTGACGGCTCCGAAACCCGTGAACCAGAGGCTGATGCAGTTCCATCGAATTCAGGCCAAAGTGTCCGCTGGGACGGTCCCCAAAACCGCCTCCCAGTGGATTCATGGCCGAAGCAGGGCAGGTTCGCCATCGAAGTGCAGCCACTGCCGCTGCCGTTCAGCGCCTTGCCAATGATGGAAGTACGCCCCTGTAAGATTTGATCATCGGCCAGTCGGGGCCTGGAAGGTTCTGCTGCGCTCGCTTCCTCCTCACACGAATACCCACGGCCGGGCCCTGCGCTCAGCCTCATCCAAGGAAACTTTATGCGCGTACACCCCCTGTCGATCCTGAGCCTCACCACCCTCCTGCTGGCCGGTGGCGCCCTCGCCGCCGCGCCGACCGATACCCTAGTGTTGCAGCAGAGCAGCGACATCTCCACCCTCGACCCCGCCCAGGCGTACGACATTCCCACCTTCAGCGTCATCGAGAACCTCTACGAGCCGCTCGTCACCTACCAGGGCAGCGACCTGACCCGCCTGCGCCCCCTCCTGGCGACCGCCTGGAAGATCAGCTCGGACGGCAAGACCTACACCTTCGATCTGCGAAAGGGCGTGCGCTTCCACAGCGGCAATACCTTCGGCTGTGCCGACGCCCAGTACACCCTGCAGCGCCTGATCGTCACCAACAACTCGGACAGCGGCGCCTTCTTCATCTCCAACAGCCTGCTCGGCACCGAGAGCAATGCCGCGGACGACTCCAGCATCACCTGGGCCAAGATCTCCGGGGCCGTGACCTGCAACGCCGCCGGGCAACTGGTGCTGAAACTTCCTAAGCCCGATCCGGCGCTGCTGTCGAAGCTCGCCTCGCAGAACATGTCGATCGTCGACCGGCAGTGGGCCGTCAAGCTCGGGGAGTGGAACGGCACTTCAGCCAGCTGGAAGACCTGGGTCGGCAAAGACCTCACCAACAGTGCGCTGAGCAAGCAGCCGAGCGGGACGGGCGCTTACAAACTGGTCAACCGGGACGACAAGAGCGTGCTGGCGACCGCCTTTCCAGGCTACTGGGGCGGCGCGCCTAGGATCAAGAACGTGATCGTGCAGCTGATCGGCGAGGACGCCAGCCGGCTCGAAGCGCTCAAGCGCGGAGACGCCGACGTGGTGGAAGTGGGCTCGCGCCCCGTCCTGACCCAGCTGCAGGGCCGGCCGGACATCACCATCCTCGACAACCTCGCCAACCTGAGCACCCCCGTAATGCTGATGAACGAGAACATTCAAAATCCGGCACTGCTCGGCAGTGGGAAGCTGGATGGTCAGGGCATCCCGGCGAACTTCTTCGCGGACGTGAGCGTCCGCCAGGGCTTCTCGTACGCGTTCGACGACACGACCTACATCCGGGACATCACTGGTGGCGCGGGGCAGAAGCGCACCATGACGCTCCCCCCGGCGTTCCTGGGCTATGACAAGACCCTGCCGACGTACAGCTTCGACAAGGTCAAGGCCACGGCGGCGTTCAAGAAGGCCTTCGGTGGCCAGCTGTGGGACAAGGGCTTCACGCTGACCATCACCTACCGGGCCGGTTCGAAGGACGGGCAGCAGACCATCGACCTGATCGCCCGGGCCGTCGAGAGTCTGAACCCGAAGTTTCACGTCACCACGCAGGCGGAGCAGTGGTCGAACCTGCTGAGTGACAGCAAGGCCGGGAAGACGGCGATGCTGCTGCTCAGCTGGAGCGCGGACTACGCCGATCCGGACAACGTGATGTACACCCTGCTGGCGTCGGACGGGTATTACAGCCCCCGGACGCACTTCGCGGACAAGCAGATCGACGCCTGGCTGACGCAGGCACGCACCATCACCGATCCGCAGGCCCGCGCCGCGCTGTACCGGAAGGCGGGCGCCCGCGCACACGAGCTGACGCCGTACCTGCTCATTCCCGCCGATCCCAGTTTCGTGGTCTTCCGGTCGAGCCTACAGGGCGTCACGGCCAGCAGCTACAACCCGATGCTCAGTGGACTGAGCGGCACCTACTGGCGACAGTTCAGCAAAAAATAAAATCCCTAGCAGGACAGTCCAGCTCCCAGTCCACCGCCAGGACTGCCGCTGCGCCTGTCGGCGCCCCTGGCACGAACAGTGGGAAGCTGGGGACCATTCCCTCCGACCGAAGCTGCTACGATGCCCACAGGGAGGCCCGGATGACCAGGACACGCCAGACACCGCCAACCCAGCACCACCCGCAGACCCCGAAAGGAAGCGGGCCGCGCGAGAACCCGGTCGACCTCGACCGGCTGGCCGCCTCCGTCGCCAGCAGCCTGCGCATCGAAGGCTTCGAGGTGAGCGCCGAGGAGCTGCTGAAAGGCCGACGACAGGAACACCGCGAACCGGAGCGCCGTGGGCCGAATCGGGAGTGACGGCAAGGCCTACACGCCCGCCGAGCAGGAGCGCCTCACCAGGGCGCTCTTTTCGTTGAGCGAAGCGGTCTACCGCTTCCCCCCGGCCAGACTCGACCAGCCCCTTCTTCAGGACTGGCAGGCCCGCCTCTCGGACCACCACCCCAGGATGCAACCTGGCCAGCTGCGGGACACCGACATCACCTTCGGCTCGTACTACGGCACGGCTCCGCGAGACATCCCCGCGCAGCTGAGCGCCCTGATAACCGAGGTGAATACCCGACTGGACCGACTGGAGGAGCTTCTCCCAGAGCAAAACCCGGAACGGGAGGACGTGGTCCGGCTGGCTGTGTTCCTACATGCCGAACTGGTCCGAATTCATCCGTTCTGGGACGGCAACGGCCGACTCGCGCGGCTCGCGCACCTGTGGATTCACGCGCTCTTCCTGCTCCCGGTTCCCATCTGGCCGGACGTGCACCGCGACTACTTCGACGCGCTCGGACGCCACCTGCGGCACCAGGATGACCGCCTGCTGGTCACCCTTACCCTGCAGGGCATGGACGACGACCCCAACGGTTGAGGTCCGGCACCGGACGGCCCGGCGCCCCGAACCGCGCATCCACCTTCCGGCCTGCCGCTGCGCCTGCCGGCGCTCCCGGCGTGACGTTCACCCCGAACGCCACTGCCCACAAGGAGCACCCAAACCATGGACACAGACCTCCAAGAGCGGTACCGCGCCGTCCTCGCCGACGCCACCCGGCGAGACGAACCCCTCCGAATCCTCCTGGGACCAGTCGCGCAGCTCTGGCCAGCCGCACGGGACTGGCCCGTCACCCCGGTCGGCCCTGAAGACCGCGCCGGGGACCAACAAGGCCTCGAAGCCACACAGCCCGGCGAGGGAGGCCTGCGCGTGCGGATCTTCCCAGCCTCCACCGGGGACCCGGACGCCCTCCCCACCCCGGTCGACTACACCCTGACCGTCAGCGACGGGCACGGCGAGGTGCGGCAGGTGCTGCTGGAGCACGACTCGCTCGAAGTCACCTACGACCGCGCAACCTTTCCCTGACCTGACCTTCCCCCTGCGCCGCGTTCCTTCACCGGGAGCGCGGCGCACTCCTGTTGCCCTTTGGAGGCCCATCATGATCCAGGCCCACACCCGCCAACGCTACAGCGCCCTGCAGGGCCTGATCCGGCACCTCGACCAGCACTACCACACCACGGACGGGCAAAACCCCACGCCCGAGACCACGCCGAGCGACGCCAGCTACGACGCCCTGATGCGCGAAACCCTGAAGCTCGAGCAGGAATACCCCGCCCTGAAGGCCGAACTGGACCAGCCCTCGGTCACCGAACAAGTCGGCAGCGCCGCGATCACCGGCACCAAGGTCACGCACGCCAGCCGGATGCTCAGCCTCGGTAACACCTTCGATTCCGGCGAACTGGCCGAGTGGGGCCAGGGCCTCGCCCGCCGCGTGGAGCGTCCCCTGGCAGACCTGCGCTTCGTGACCGAGCCGAAGGTCGACGGTCTGAGCGTCAACCTGCGGTACGAAAACGGGCAGTTCGTCTCGACCAGCACGCGGGGCAACGGCGAGGTCGGCGAGCTGGTCAGCGCGAACCTGCTCGACAGCGGCCTGCTCGGCCGGGCCGGGCCGGGAAGTGGCAGCTTCCCCGCCCGGCTGAAAGGTGACCCCGCGAAGCTCCGGGGCGTGCTGGAGGTACGGGGCGAAGTGTACATGCGCCGGTCTGATTTCGTGCTCTTCAACGCCGAGGCCGCCGAGCGGGGAGGGGAGCCGCTGATGCACACCCGGGGCGGCGCCATCGGCGGCCTGCGCCAGAAGAACCCGGAGAAGGCCGCCGGGCGTCGCCTGAGCGTAGTGCTGTACGGCGTGGGCGCCACCGCCGGGCTCAGCTTCGCCACGCAGAGCGCCGTGCTCGGCTGGCTGTGCGTCCAGGGCTTCGCCGTCAGCCGCGAGAACAGCGGCCCCCTGGACCTCGCCGCCGCGGGCGCTTCCAGAGACGCGCTGGAGGCCAGGAAGGGCGACCTCGACTACGACATCGACGGGGTAGTCGTGAAGCTCGACGACCGCGCGCTGTACGAGTCGGCCGGAACGTCAGACAAGACGCCCGGCTGGGCCACCGCCTTCAAGAGTGACGCCGTGCGGGCCTCCACCGTCGTCGAAGGCATCGAGCTGGAAGTCGGACGCACCGGGGCGATCACGCCGGTCGCGGTGCTGGCCGCCACGCTGCTGGACGGCAGCGTCGTCACCCGCGCCACCCTGCACAACCCGGCCTTCATCACCGGCCTCGACGTTCGCCTCCGCGACCGCGTGGAACTCCGCAAGGCGGGCGGCATCATCCCGGAGATCACCGCGAACCTCAGCGTCAGTGACGACGGGCGCGAGGACCCCTACGAGTTCCCGGCCCACTGCCCGGTGTGCGGAACCGCGCTCGTGCAGTACGAGACGGCCAGCGGGGAAGACGAGGCCACCGTCCGCTGCCCGGACGCCCA
>Ga0160427_10000405_pt1 | contig 26576 bp, 31 predicted proteins | sample SolpanmetagenomL_FD_108194 | JGI IMG/M metagenome (GOLD analysis project Ga0160427, IMG submission 108194) | Solar panel surface microbial communities from Lawrence Berkeley National Laboratory, California, USA - L | ecosystem: Engineered > Built environment > Solar panel > Unclassified ...
ACCCGGCACCAACCTCGTCCTTTCGTCTGCCTCCTCCGCCTCTTCTTCCAACTCCTCTCTTGCAGAACCCCTACTCTGACTCCAAACAAACCCTACCAGCGCCACTCCAACCACAAACGCCGCAACAAGCAATATAACATTGACGGGTATAGGATTATTCCGGAAAGTCCCATGCGTCAAGGCGTCCAATCCTGATTGGGCAAAGTTAAAGAGGCCGCTGAGACAGATGATGAAGCCGTAGACCTTGCCAAAGTTCTCGAACCCGAAGACGCGTGACGCGTAGTCGCTGACTGCTGTGTAGTAGAAAGGGCGGTAGAGGACGAAGAGGCAAATGTTTGCGTAGGCGGCCCAGGTGTATGGGAGGACGCCCAAGATACCAATGCATGTTGCGATTGTGACGAGAAGCCCGAGGACGAAGGTCGTGGAGGTGTTGTCTAGCACAATGCCGATGAAGGGAATGGAGATGATTCCGCCTAGTGGTAGCGCAACGTCGAAGAAGGAGTTGACTTGGATGGCGAGCTCGCGGCTTTGTAGCAGGTAAGTGTATTGGGAGCGGACTGTGGCGACGAAGTAGTTGATGCGCAACATCTGGAGGATGGTGAAGAGGGTGATTAGGATCCACCAGGGTGAGAGAACTTGCTCGACGACTGTGCGGCCGTGCATGGCGCCGTGGACTCCGCTCTTGGCTTGCTTTTGCTCCTGGGTGTGGGCTTGTGAGGAGCCGTCTTTGCTGCTGAGGAGATTGGTGACCTCTGAGACGATGCTTTGAGTTCGTTCTGTGCGCGTTTGAGTAGGTCTGTCGTGGATAGAGTCATGACGAGTCTGGTCGAGGGCGTCTTCTTCTTGCTCGACTTGCTTCACTAGCTCGCTTACAGTCTTGTAGCTTTGTGCGGGCATGATGAATAGCTGAACCACCAAAACAAAAGCTGGGACAGCTAGATATACCAGGAAGAACTTCTTGGGCCAGAATTTGCCTTCCGTGGACTCGTAAATCAGTCTGTAGATCAAAAACACTGCTGAACTTGTATCGAATGCGCCTGTCAGGAGTGCCAAGATCAGCCCAGAGTATTGCGGAAACGTGTTGCTGAGCTGAAACGAAGAGATGAAAACAAATGGACCTCCAAGGGCAAGCAAGAGATAGCCAGTAATGTAGCCGTCGAACCTGTCTTTCATATCCCATGCAAAAGCTAAGAGTAGACAACCTGCTGTGAGCAGTACGCTGGAGATGATACCAGAGACTCGAGGACCGTATCGATCGAGAATGGTGCCGACAGGAAGAGCACATACGTTTGTACCCACGGCGGCGACGGTAAACATCAGATTGAGCCGTAGTTCTTGGTTGTAGCAGACTTCGACATTGTTGTCAAGTTCGTCCTTGGTACACTGATCTCGATAGACGCCTTCTTGGATGAAGACTGGCTTTATAGCTGCGAATCCGAACACGATTCCGGCGGAGAGAAGACAGTATATCACGGCGATTACAACTTGAACTAGAGAGGTTTGAGTACGATTTGTTTGTTTAGGAAGTGGACTTGAGCCTTACGCATGCGCATCCATCTTGGCACTTCGAAAGCACTCACAGCTTCCTCTTCTTTACGTGGAGGGATCCATTCATTCACGGGACTGAAGCTAAGTCTTCTGCTTCGTTCTTCACCTGGTGAAGCTAGACGAGAGATGCTTTCTGTGGAACTCACGCGATGTAGTAGAGACATAGTGATGGGATAAAGATAGGATCAAGAGAGATGAACTAGGAGAGACGTTTAGATCACACACAGGAGGGAATTGAGAAGTAACACGCATGATGAAATGGGTAAGTTCTGTTATCTAAACACAATGCACGAGCTGATAAGAGACGACGACAATTAAGGTTCCAATGGTGGGTCAAGCACACGAGCATAACGGCTATATCTATGATCATCGTTTCAAGCTTCGCATTAGGCAGCTGTTCAACTTTCATTACGTTTCGTATCAATGGCGCCATCGATAAGAGTTGGACGACCGCCCTTCTCTATTGTAGGCCTTCCTGCTCGAAAGAAGCTTCCCTCGACTTTGTGCTCAAGATGCAGTCCAACAGGCGATTCAAGGAGAATACGCCTCTCATCCAACGAGTCCAGGTAGCACCACATCCTCCCCGACGATACCCTCATTCACGACTACGACTCTTGTCTACTGCACTACTAGCGCTGGTCTGCGTCGTCGGCTTCGGCTTGTTCTTCCTGGATGTCGATGATATCGATGGGGTCTTCAGCCTATCCCACAAGTCCAAGTTCACGTTCAGCGATCTGAATCACATTGTTCTGACGACGCCTGACCAAGAACAAGTAAGAGAATGGAGCAAATACTATACCTCGGGTCCTCATCTCGCAGGAAAGAACCTGTCACAGGCAGAGTGGACCCGCGATAGATGGCAGGAGTTTGGTGTCGAGGATACTAGTATTGTAGCGTATGATGTCTACATCAATTACCCAAAGGGTGGCAACAGACTTGCTTTACTCGAAACACGACCTGATACTGGCAAAACTGCTGTCAAGTTTGAGGCATCTCTAGAGGAAGACATTCTGGAGGAAGATCCTACAACCAGCCTTCCCAATCGCATCCCTACCTTTCATGGATACTCTGCCTCAGGCAATGTTACTGCACAGTATGTGTGGGCGAATTACGGCACCTTCAAGGACTTTGACGACCTTGTAAAAGCGAATGTTAGTCTAGAGGGAAAGATTGCAGTGGTACGGTACGAACATGTCTTTCGCGGTTTGAAGGTCAAGCGTGCTCAGGAGCTCGGAATGATAGGTGTTGTGATATATACTGATCCTGGGGATGATGGAGGCGTGACCGAAAGGACTAACGCTACATACCCCGACGGACCAGCTCGTGAGCCTAATAGTGTTCAAAGAGGCAGTGTTCAATTCTTAAGTTACGCTCCTGGTGACCCGACTACTCCCGGATACCCTTCCAAACCTGGCTGTCCTCGTTCAGATACTGCTCATGCTATTCCTCAAATCCCCTCTATACCAATCTCATATGAAGACGCTCTCCCCATCTTGCGCGCACTCAATGGACATGGTCCAAAGGCAACTGATTTCAACGAATTCTGGCAGTCTGGAGGTCTCGGATACAAAGGCGTCGAGTACAACATTGGTCCTTCACCACCGGAGCTCACTCTGAACCTTGTCAATCAGCAGGAGTACGTTACTACACCTCTATGGAACGTCATCGGCATTATTAATGGTACACTCTCCGACGAGGTAATCGTTCTCGGTAACCACCGTGATGCATGGATTGCAGGTGGTGCTGCAGACCCAAACTCTGGCTCTGCTGCATTCAATGAGGTGATTCGTGGACTCGGTATTGCTCTAAGCCAAGGATGGAAACCTCTTCGAACGATTGTCCTGGCAAGCTGGGATGGTGAAGAGTATGGTCTCATCGGCTCTACCGAGTGGGTCGAGGAGTACCTCCCATGGCTTTCCGACGCTGCTGTAGCATACGTCAATGTCGACGTCGGTGCCGCTGGTTCCTTGTTCGGTACAGCTGCAGCGCCCTTGCTGAACAAAGTCTTGATCGAGACACTGCAGTCGGTCCCGTCGCCAAATACTACAGTTGCGGATCAGACAGTCTACGACGTCTGGAAGAAGCACATCAGCACTATAGGCAGCGGTAGTGACTTTACAGCATTTCAAGACTTTGCTGGTGTGCCGAGTCTGGACATGGGCTTCAAGACTGCAAAGCCTGGTCCTATCTATCAATATCATTCCAATTACGACAGCTTCCATTGGATGGACTACTTTGGTGATCCGGATTGGGTCTACCATACTACTATTGCTAAGGTTTGGGGTCTGCTCACGGCTAAGCTTGTTGATTCACCTGTTATACCTTTTAATGCTACGGATTATGCCGTTGCATTGCAGACTTACGTCAAGGATGTTAAAAGCCAAGTTGCAAAGGCAGCTGAAGATGGAGAACTTGCCGTGAACGATATCGAGGCATGGAAGCTGAACAAGCTGGCGCGGGTCGTGGAAGATTTGCACGTCGCTTCCATCATGCTGGATTCTGAAGCTGCTGCGCTTAAGGCTATATTGTCTTCGTCGACAACATCCTCGGCAGAGTTGTATTCACAGATCACGACAGTCAACACCAAGTACAAATACTTGGAGCGACAATTCATTTATCAAGATGGGCTGGATGATAGAAGCTGGTTCAAGCATGTAGTATATGCGCCGGGAAGATGGACGGGATATGCTGGTGCTACGCTGCCTGGTTTGGTGGAGAGTGTTGAGGATAATGATGAGGCTAACTTTAGAAAATGGGAGGAGATTGTTGTGGAGAGGGTGAAGGCGGCTATCAAGTTGCTTGAAGGTTGATATATTTGTATAATAATTGTTTATGGTGAATATAAGATTTTGGATTATAGATGATGTCTCATTCATGTTTGTTGTTCTGATGTGGCGAGCGACTTCCCAACCTGATGTATGTCGCTCCTGCCTCTCTTGTGACGAACAACATATAAAACTTTGACCAGCACAACTGCAACGCACCTCATGATTCCATCACAGATCTCTTCACCTCCATCCAGCATCAACCACTCAAACTTCCTAAACACCCTGTCCACTACAACATCCCAGTCAGATACTCGCACATGCATCCAGAACCACCAGAAGCAATTAGATCCTTGACTACTCAGTTAGTCGTCTTGTCCAGGATTCTATTACTATCAATTCTTCTTCTGGTGGCTTGTAAGTCCTGGATCTTGTGAGTCGAGTAGTGTGCGGTGCGGATTGTGTGAGAGAAGGGTGCTTTGGGTTGATTGAGACGATTGATGGTGGAGTTGGGCGGGAAGGAGGAAAGCGATTCTGACCTCGGTACGGGTCTGTCTCCGTATCGCTTGGCTGATCAAGACGACTGATGATACAGCCAGTTTCAGAATACATTGATTCGACTTGAAGCGAATGCTCTCTACGATACGAAGATGCCATATTCGTCACTGGCATGAGACATCGACACCAAAACCAACCATAGCACGACCACTTTCAACGACCTATACTCATTACCGTCCTATCCCAACCCACCCTCGCATCCACATCCTAATGCCGTCTCCTCCAGCGTCCTCCCAGGCACAATCATCCAAACCCCTTGATTACAGCAAATCAGATTCCTCTGCAAAGAAGCCATCACCACCAGCTCGCCCGTCGGCCTCCGTCCTCCTCATCTCACCACAGAATACAATCCTCCTCCTTCACCGTGTCGCCCAGTCCAGCTCCTTCGCTTCAGCTCACGTCTTTCCGGGCGGCAATCTCGACGACTTCCATGACGGCACTACACCCCCAGCCGGAGATGTGAAGCGGCACGAGGACAGTCTAAGCTACAGAATCGCGGCTATAAGGGAGACATTCGAGGAGAGTGGTATATTACTTGCCCTGAAACGAGGGGCGCAAAGTGAGCAAAGTCCAGGACAAAACCACGAACTCCTTCAACTCAGCAACGCCGAACTTGCCGAAGGTCGCAAACTCGTCCATTCAAAACAGGTCAAATTCCTAGAATGGCTGGAAAGCAAAAACGGTATTCCTGATACAGCACCTCTGATACCATTCACACGATGGGTCACGCCGCCAAATCTGCCGAAACGCTTCAGCACGCAAATGTACATATACTTCCTGCCCCTCGAAGCAGACGCAGCACCACCGGGAGCAGTACTAGCACAATCAGCACAAGAGTCAACAATACCCATACCAACACACGACGGCGGTATCGAACACACCGCAGCGCGCTTCGCACCCGCACACACCTGGCTCGATGCAGCTCGAGCAGGGAAAATCGTGCTCTTCCCACCTCAGTTCTTCCTGCTCTATCTCGTATCCGACTTCTTCACAGTTGCCGATCCCAGCACACCGCTTACCAAGGAAATACTGCAACAGCAACGAGATAAGCTGAAAGAGTTTATATATAATTCATCTGATCCGCCGTGGCCAGAGAAGGTCATGTCGCCGATCCAGCAGAAGATGCATCATGATGGACGGTCTGTGCTTGCGTTAGATAAGCCGGGGAAGGAGTTGAAGGGGACGGGGAGGAGTGGTGATAGGGAGAGGGTTGTGCTTGTTGAGTTTGCGAAGGGAGGACCGAGGAGGGTTGAGGTAGCGTGGAGGAAGGATGTGCTTAAGGAGAGTGATGAATCGGAGAAGGGAAAGCTGTAATCTAATTATGCCATATCTTGGAAGAGTGCAAGTTGTGTTTATAGAGGATGGGACATTTGCTTGTGTACTTGTTTCCACTATGTTTCTGCAATTATGATAGCCTGGACCGCAGGGTTATCGAGGTCTATCGAATCAATTCTACTGCTAGAATAATGACCTGATACACGAGGGCAGGAGATGTAGTACTAGAGAGAAGGCGAAATAGTGTACGGAACTCCCTCCATCTTGCAGAATTCACAGAAAGCTATATAGTAGGCTAGCAGAACCTTTAGAAATTCGGGGAATCCAAACATGGTGAAGGCGCTGTTCAATCCATCCACTCCAAGCACCATACCAGAAAAGAATATCCACGGTATACCCAATCCATCATATCAAAGTCATCACAGTCATCACGGCGTCAATCTGATCCTTCTCCCTTCCTTCTCTTTCTGACAATCACTCAAAAAGCTTCTTAAGCTTCAACATAAAGCTCTTTCTCCTACTCTTCTTCTCACTACTCATACCGGCATCGTTCCCCTCTCCAATAACCATCGTCTTCGCCACATCCGGCACAATAACAGAAGCAGGTGAATTGTCCCTCGACTGCTCGTTCCCCATAAACCGCGTCTGCTTGACTTGTGTATCTACATTCCTACGATCACGGAAATCGTCTACAACACGATCGTCCACATGCACATCTTTGCCAATGTACATCGTCGATGACGTCTGCTGTCTCGGCGGTGGTGGTGGTGGAAGAGAAACATGTCTTCTGCCCACATCCCGCATAGCGCGGAAATCTTCCATTTGCTCATCCGACGGCGTGTTGTTGCTGTGCAATGATCGACTACTTCCATGTTGTTGTGGCGCAGGGAAAGCAAGCTTGGCGGCTAGCATTTGAGACGAGATCGGCACCATAGCTGGTGTGCTCACTTCTCTCCTTCGCCAATCTTGCAGACCTGTGCTGTTGACTACTACAGCTGATTGAGGTCGCCTCCTGCCAGTATTCGCAGTTGGGGCTCTGGATCTTTGTTGGAGTGGTACTGGGGCTGGCAACTCTACTGGCAATGGCGGCACGGGAGGGATGACGTTGTAAGGCGTTTCATCCTCTTCGTATATGCTACCACGTACACCGCCATGAACTTCCCACGATGGTAGAAATTGCGGATATCTGCGAGCACCAGCTGCAGCACGAGGTGCAGAGTTGCTTCGAGAACGAGTCAATTGTACAGGTGAAAAGTTGCGCTCTGGTTGTGTTGCATAGCTCTGGCTCAATCTGCGTTCGAGACTTGCGAGAAGTTCGGGACTCGGTAGAGATGGAGGTTGTATCATCAATCGTTCTGGCGTCATTGGTACTGCTGTGGATTCTTTCAGTTCTGGAGGTGTACTGATGCCACTATTCCTCGATGAGGTAGACCGCCGCCTAGAAAAGCGACGTGCTAGAGCTGTCGGAGGAGGTGTGGTAGGAGTCTCTGTCCCTGGAAGAGGTGCAGTCATTGGCCTTTCTGAAGACTGCGGTTCCGATAATGAAATAGGTGTGGAAACAGCACGAGCAGGAGGAGCGTAATCACTGATGTTATAGGTTCTGTAGGAGCTAGAGCTGGCCGAAGCTATCGAGGGCCTTGACTCGGCTGCAGACCAGGCAACAGAGGTATTGTTCGATCTGAAGCTCGCTGGTATAGAATCAGTCGTTGTAGATAGAGTAGTGGTCGAGGTGCCGAGATGAGTGTTTTCAGAATCCAACATCCGAAGGGCATTAAGACGGGACGATGTAGTCCCGGATGTGGTGGCTGTACTAGATGATAGACGGTGCTGTAAAGGAGGTGGTATCATTCGTCTTGCTCGACCATCTCCAGCAAAGTCTTGGAACGAAGGTCCGGAAGATGTAGTGCTTGATCTCTCTCTTGTAGAGTATGGTGGGGGAGGTGGTGTCCAGGATCTGGTTAAAGCATCACCTGCTAGAGACTTTCTGTTATGTATATTGCTAACGGTGACAGATCTCTTGAGGACCATCCTATTTTGCAGGTTACGATAAGCAGCCGACATGTCGGTATCAGAAGATTGCGGCCTCTCTTGTCTGTCACTCTTTGCTCTTCGTAGTGGATGTATAGGTCTTTCAGCGACAGCCGGCAGACCAGCTGCAAGCCTGGCCGCTCGGAGAGCAGCAGATGGACCTGTCTCGGTCATAATGGAAGTATCGGCAAGCGTTGTAGTGGGAGAGTTCGAAGCAATTCGAGTTGTATGTCCGAGCCAGTCGTAAATTTAGAAACCGAAACGAGTCTGGGAGAGGTCACTGGAAATCCGAAACCTGCTGGACATCGAGGAGACCAGCAGAGACATGCACCTCGAGCTACACACGCACAAGCGGATGAAGAGAGGCTGGGGAAGGACGGACTAATGAAGTCGTCAAGGTCGTTGAACGTTGAACTCAGCGCTTGGCGGGTCGAGGAAGGAAGCGAGCCTAATGCACACGTGTGGAGAGGTTGTGCATAATGCGTCGTCAGCTAAGACATCGAGATGGCCAAGCAGAAGAAAGGTTATAATCCTATACATCATATTGCCGCCCTTCCGTTTCGTCGTAGTATCAACAACATCTTTTATAAGAAGAAAGGCAAGAGCATATATTATTGTCTATATGATTAGACTGCCTGACAATGATCGTCAACTCTTGCATGCTTGAGGCACCTTGGTGCATCCCGACTATCACATCCCTCTCGATACACAAAATCAAGCATATTCCTCCTTGATGTCTTCTTCACACTGTGTCCGATAGCAGTGTTCTTCCTGTCAAGAACACTTCCTTCATTGCTTCTGCTCCCATATTCCTCCTCCTGCTCTTGCTCGTATACCCTCTCCATGTGGTGTCCACATCAAGTTGATATCGTTCTAGTGCTTCTCTTCATCACCAGACTCATCGACAAACATGTCTTCCACTATCACGCGCGACTTGACAGGGTCTACAACTGCTGAAGAAGATGCAGGCAAACTGTCTCTCCAAGGTCCACCAATGGTAGCAGTCACTCGAGCACTCATGTTTGCGAACTTTGTACTGATGCCTTTGCCATAAGCTTTGATCTTTGGCACGTTAGCACCAACCACTCCGACGGCTCTCTGACCACCAACATATCCACCAATCGAGGTCAAAGAGTACAAGAGACGAGAGACCCACACATTTTGAATGTCCATGTTGCTGGTCAAGAATAGAATGACAGTGATGACAGCAATACCATCGACAACGAAGAATGGTGCGACCGCCCAGCTTCCAACTTTCCAAGCCCAGCTGACCCAGCTCTTGTCAGATTTTTGCTCCTGGACGACCAAGGTCAAGGTGAGTGCCATGAGTGTTTCGAGAGTCCAGAGGATGATAGCAAGGACACCAGGAGAAGAGAGGTCGGGAGCCTCACCGTCGAGAAGTTTGTCAATGTCCTCGCGAAGCATGTCGTTGAACTCGATCATGACCATTTGACCAGCGAGGAAGAGAACACCCCATTGCATGAAGATGGCGTGGACAGCGAAGACGAAGCCAGTGACGAGGTTGAAGACGGTGGTAAGAAGAGTGTTGGTGAGATCGGGAAGTTGAGCAACCTTAGCTGATGACGTTCCGAGGACAGTGCGGTTGTCGGTACCGGCTTCGTTGGAGACATCTGGAAGAGGTGCGGTGCTAGCCATCTGTTTGATGTGATCGATTTCGAAGCTTTCGAAAAGACTGTTCCAAGCGAGCTTCACCGCCGCATTAGAGCACTTGGGATCTTGCTTCATGTTATCGATAGCACCCTGGAGAACAGCAAATCTCTTCTCCATCTCAAGCTCGCGAACGAGCTCCCAATCACGCTCAACAGGAATTGGTTGAATAGACATGACGAAGCAGTGTTTGCTTATTGGGTAGTGGTGACGAAGACTTAAATGAGGCTGTAGCGGCTCAAGCAATTGAGCGAGATGGATAAGTTTGATGGCTTGATGGATGATGGAAAAGAAGAAGAGAAGAGAGGGGAAGAGAGGATGAAAGAGAGAGAGGAGAGAGGAGTATTTAAGAAGAGAGATCTAGTGTGAGAAGTGAAAGTGGGCAAGGGTCTTGGCGGGGCAAAGAGTTGTTTGATGTTTCATGTTTGCTTTGAGACATTGTGCAGATTGCTGCATCGTTCCGGCAGTGTCTGCGCTCACTCGTGCCCTCAAACCTCCCAAACAGACACGAAAGCCACAAAGGAATTTTGAGATGCTCTCGTAGTCGTACTTGATTACTTTAGCACAGTGAAAGTGGCCTTGTAGCGATGTGCTGGTCAAAACTGGAGTAGCTTGTATTCAGATGGGAAGCCGACAATGTTCGTGTCTGCACGTTAACCGCAAGCAGATGACATAGAGGAGTAGATAAGTGACAACTTCCACACGGCATCCGACAGATTGCAAGAACGATCTGGTTATTTTAGTCCCAATTTTTTGTAGATGAAGTCAGTTATGTTTGCTGTGCTTCTATCTACAGAGCTTGCGATACAATCACACAGATCATGTTGTAATCGTGCAGCAGATTCATCTGGTGACGTTACTTATTTGTAGTGTTGCGCACAGACAGAATATCTGAAACAATGAACCCCTGCCAAGCATTCTTTTGTTTTGAATCGTTGGCAGTGTTTCATGTTTATCGCCTAGGCCGAGCTTGACCTTTTTGACGTCGTCAAATAAACAATGATCGCATGACAACAACCCTCAAAATGGACATCACCCAGATCCAACACACCGTTGAGCAGACCGCGCACGATGCATGGCTGAACATACAAAAGATACCCGGATCAGCCATTGTCCTGCGCTACATCAAATCCAGCTACCAAAACGACCCCGTCCGATCCGCCATTGAGCTCTTCCTTTTTCTCTTCGCCGTCCGATACCTCCTTGCACCGTCATACTCCGTGCAAAAGTCGAAGAATTATGCTGATTTCACTGAGGCTGTGAGTCTGACAATGCCAGCCCATCTCGCCACGCGCTGATTATGTATGGCCAGGAAATCGATGAATTGGTAGGAGACTGGACACCGGAGCCCTTGATTACGGGGCAGACATCTTTCGAAGAGATGGAGCTGGAGAAGAGGCCTGTTGTTGTAGGGTAAGTATACTGCGCTCCAAGATCTTTGCTGGTGTATGTGCTCATGCTCTCCTCAGACCTACTGGACCACGAACACGTCTTTCAAATGGCAAGACTGTCACCAATCTCGGCTCCCTCAACTACTACAACTTCGTCTCCAACGAACAACTAAAAGAGAAGGCTATAGCGACATTGAGATATTATGGTGTAGGACCATGCGGTCCTCCTGGCTTTTACGGCACACAAGACGTCCACATGAAGACGGAGGCAGACGTGGCAGCACACATCGGAACAATCGCATGTATCATCTACGCGCAATCGTTCTCGACTATATCCAGCGTCATACCCTCGTTCTCGAAAAGAGGTGATATCATTGTTGCGGACAAGGCTGTCAGTTATGCTATCCGAAAAGGAATCCAAATCTCAAGAAGTAGAGTATACTGGTACGAACACAATGATATGGCAGATCTGGAGAAGGTGCTTCAGAAAGTGGTAAAAGACCAGTCTGGGAAGCCATTGACAAGACGGTTCATCGTGACGGAAGGAATGTTTGAACATGTCGGAGATACCTGTGAACTGCCTGCTTTGGTATGACTGTCTACGATACTACAACTTTCCACAGCGCTAACGTCCATTCTCAAGATCGAACTCAAACTCCGCCACAAGTTCCGCCTCATCCTAGATGAAACCTGGTCCTACGGCGTCCTCGGCCGCACGGGCGCTGGTCTAACAGAACATCAAAACGTCGACCCAACTCTTGTCGACATGATCATTGGCTCCCTGGCTGGGCCTCTCTGCGCAGGTGGAGGTTTCTGTGCCGGCAGCGAAGATATCATCGAGCACCAACGTATCAATTCCGCCGCATATACTTACTCCGCCGCCCTGCCTGCCATGCTTTCCACAACAGCAAGTGAGACGATAGCGTTGCTTCAGGAGAACCCAGATAGCTACATCGCGCCGCTACGAGAAAACATCAAGGCAATGCGAGCACAACTAGACCCGAGAAGCGAATGGGTGCGGTGCACAAGCGCGACCGAGAATCCGAATCTGATCTTGGTATTGAAAAGAGAGGTCGTTGAGGTCAGAGGCTGGAGTTTGCAGGATCAGGAAGTGTTGTTGCAGGATATTTTGGATGAGGTATGTGATAGTGCCATACCTTTTCAATTGACTAACCAGACGACTAATGTTGCTGCGTATAGACACTGGCAAATGGCGTGCTGATAACGCGTATGAAGGCGATGCCTGCTCCTCTCGGTATTGCACCAAAGGACCAAGGATGGCAACCACAGCCTGCATTAAAAGTTTGTGTTACGAGTGGGCTTAGTAAGAAGGAAATTGAAAAGGCGGGGATTATCATCAGACATGCCATTACCAAGGTTGTTACGAAGAGGAAATAAAGCATGGGCGGCGTGAAAGAATGGGGAATGGATCTGAGGAGTTTCTGCATTATGAAATTTCCAGGTAGGCCACTTTCGGCGAATACGAAGATGTGTGTTGTAATGATATCGAGCACTTGTCGCTTGGCTCTGGCTGAGCTGATCAAGCTGTACGGTACAGTAAGGAGGAAGTATAGACACGAAGTTTATGTTGTATTCTAGCAAAAGCATGAATGCGATGAGATTGCATATCAGACCACGTCAACGTCGAATTGTCCTGACGGGTAACGATCAATACTATGAGTGTCTTCGATAGCTTAACCAGCCCGAGCAGATGCTTGGTCGACAAGACTATTGCTTGATTCGAGATGATGTCCTTCGAAATCAACGGGTACATGTATACAACGCCCGTACTTCTAGAACGGCCGTAAGCCTTTTACTCAACTTTCATTCCGATCGTCAAGTCTCATTATCCCAAGTTGTTGTCCCGCGCTGACATGTAACAACCTCTTTAATCCGTGCAACACGGCCGTGATGTAGCCGTACTCCAATATAAGAACTGTCGCAATGTCCTTAGAAAAAATCATATCTTCATCATTCACAAACCACTACAACACAACATAAGCAACAGAAACACTCTTGAAACAAACGATCAACACTTCAAACACTTTCATAGTGTGATAAATTGTTCAAACACAACCCAATCCAACACAACACAAACAATGCCATCCTCCCTAGCACCAAACCATCTCTTCCCAACCCTGCACACCACGCGCCCCTCATCCGAACTCATCGCAAACAACGCCTCACTCGGCCTCTCCGTCCTGCGCAACCAACTCACAATCTCCACCTGGCTCGCTCTCGGCGCACTTTTGCAATGCATCGTCTTCACGCTGCCAGTCCGCAACTACCTGGCCGCTCTTCCCACAATCACCCTGCTGCTCTACCGTATCACCCTAACTTTCCTACAATCCTACAACTACATCCAGAATCCCGCCGCTGAGGGCATCGTGCCAGGGCACACGACTACCATCTTCCCTCGAGGTCCATCCAAGTCAAACGACGATACGCTCCAACCCGGCAGCACCAAGGTCTGCATCGTCATCCTGGGCGCTCGCTCCCACCACCCCCTCGGCATCCTCGCGCCCGCCTTCAAAGAAGTCGGCGACCACTTCCAGACCCTGACCGCCCACCTCGAAGCCAACGCCTCGGAAACCGGCTTTCTCGGTGCTTCAACTAGCATTAACGCCAGCGACGGCGGCAGCACCAGTAACCAATTAGTGACAATCTTGTATTTCCGGAGTAAAGAAGACGTTTCACGATTCGCGCACGGGGCTGCGCATATGGCGGCGTGGAAGTGGTGGGGCCAGGCTGAGAAGGAGGAGAAACAAAAGAGAGAGAAGGGGTGGAAGGGGCATGGACTGGATTGGGTTGGGCTCAGTCATGAGGTTTTTGAGGCGGAGAGGGGCAACTGGGAGGCGTTGTATGTCAATATGAAGCCGACGGGGCTGGGCGCGACGTGGGCTCGGGTTGAGGGTGGGAAGGAGGAAGGAGAGGGAGGAGGGTGGAAGAGTCCGGTTGTTTTGGCGAATGGAGGGTTGAGGACGAGTAAAGGGAGGATGGGTGGGATGATCTGTTAGGATGTCTGGAGGGATGGAAGTGGGAAATGTAGGTGAACATGGAGATGGGGTGGAGTGAGGGAGCTGTACTTGATGACTATGGCGTTTTCGTAAACACTCTGAGAATATCCAGTGGACCATCTTATATTTCGCTCCGCATTACATTAATGATTGATATACGCCTTTCGACGTGGTTCGTTTGTTCCGAGTATTTCTCAGCTACCTCATTTTCATACACTTATACCATGCTCATTCCATTACTTGTCTTGCTAGATCTTCCGGTCCTTTCTTTTCCTCCAGTCGATGTTGCGGCCAGAGAAGTACTACAATCGAGTAGTGTGACGTACGCTGCTTGGGCACTGGCCATGTCATACTGCACGCGGAGAAAAGATCCTGACCAGCAACAAATGCTCTTCTTGTCACCCTTGGTGCTGCAGCTGCTGTCCATGGCTGATAGGCGATTGATGCGTATTATTCAACGGACGTTGGCCACTACTGGGCGTCCAGCTTTGCTCTGCCATAGCAGCATGAAAATGCACGTCAGGAATCACATTCGAGAAAGCACCCGCACCATTCGTGGACGAGGGCATTTGCTGGACGGTTGAGCTGTCGTGGCCCAATGTCTAGCCTGCCTGATGCAACTCCTGAGTGACGCTATTATTGCTATTCTCGAGCTTTCATGATAGAGTCGCTAGTAGGAATGTATGCTTGACCTGCTGGATTATTGGTACTGTGTTCGCGGGCACTCTCAGCCCACTCTCGCCACGAGAGATGTGAGTTGTAAGAGTGATTGTAATTGTTATCGTGGTTGGACGTGGATTGGGGGTAGCCAGGGTGCTGGGTGTGCAGCATCGCATAATTTGCATCCGCGTTTGGAGCTGGATTGTAAGTATTGTAGTCGTGTTGATGGAGCGCGGGTTGTTCAAAGGAAGGTGATTTGTAGGGCGCGAACGCATGTGCTTGCGGTAATGGTAAGTTTGATGAGTGGTTGTGTTGTGTCACAGAAAGCGGAGTTGGTTCTGGCGTGTCTTGCTGATCACGGGTCGAAGTCGCTGGAACGTAGTGAGCTTTGTCACTCCCTGGATTATGCTTGACATCTTCAGACACAGGCACCGAGAAGGTCGATAGCTTCGAAAGGGGATTGTTCAATTCGGCCCCCACAGCTGCGGCCGCTGCGACGACTGTCTTCTCCATATGATGTCGTCTTATATGTTCGAGTGCACTGTCAACATGTTTCTGTAGACTCTCTCGAAACCCAGCTCCACATCCTAGCATCAAAAGGTAAGTAGGTGTTCACGAGTTCTGGTCAACGAGGACACTCTACGTACCGAACATGGTGGCGAGTTCACCAATTACCGGAATAGCAATATCGGTGGTCGTCTTCAATTCTGACCAGTCGTTCAGCGTTGTTTGATCTCTCCGCTCCCATAAAGCATAGAGTAGTGTGAAGATAGCCGCTGCTGCATCGGTGATGACAGCCCATGTCGGGTCATTGCTTCCCTCGTCCCAGAGTTTGATCAGCAATTCCAGCACTTTCTGAGATGACTTTACACATATATCAAGGTTTCTGTTGATCACTTCGGGCTTTCGTGATCGGCATAGAGCAGGGTGGTGTAGCTTGATCTGGAAATCGTAATTTGCATACTCCATCCACAAAGCGTTTGCCTTCATCAAGCCACTCGCCTTACCGTGTGCTAGCGATTCACTGTTGATTATGTTAGGTAAGCCTTTGCTGAACAGCTCCATTCTCCGCTCTAGCTTCGTAATGCCTTTCTCGTAATCCATCGTGGGATGAAGCGCAAAAATCGTGCTGTACATGTCGAGGTTGATCTCAGCTTCCTGTGCCATGGCTATGATCATGTAAAAATTACACTGATGTGGTTCGTGACCAGGTTCCGCCTCTTCTAGATCGTCATTGAGGAGTTTCGGAAACTCGACATCGTAATCTTCGCGTTTGATAGACATCGGTCGACCAAGTCTACCATTGAGTTTGACCATAAGACTGAGAACGGCATAGAAAAGCCTCTTCTGAAGTTCCTGTTCAAGTATTTCCTCCTTTGATGAGGAGTGGTCATATGGCTTAGCAGGGCGATAGTTATACCTTCGATCAATCAAGAGAGAGAACACAGTGTTGGTTACAGACCATGCGTTGTCTGGACTTGCTAGCCAGCGGACAAATACGCAGGTCATTGTGAGTGCTTGCACATCTGCCACGGTCCTGCTGGAGAGCATCTCTTTCCAGAAATTGAGTGTATATTGGTAATGTCCCATTGATTCAGTCACAAGCGAGTTTCCAAGCTCCTTGTTCTCCATCTTGATTCCGTAAAGATACTTCACAATGGCCAGCATGATGTGAATCATGACAGTTTCTGGGATCGTCGGTTGATAATTCTCATTGTAGAGTTTGTTGATCTGCGAGGCGGTGTCAGTTGTGGCAGATACAGAGTCAATTATTTGAGCTTACAAGACTATTGAACGCAGGAGCGTGAAGAATTGGGTAATACGCATTGATGGCGATAAGGTACCAGTTCACATAGCCTTTACACTCTTCATACGTTGCAGGCAGATCAGCCTTCGGTTTTTGTCCGGATCGAGCGATGAGAAACATTGCATCCAGTGTACTCTCCAATGACATCATCTTCACTCTTTCGCTGGTTGATTCTGTGATGAATTCGCCAATATCAAATTCTACGCCAAATAGCGACATCGACATGCCTTTCACGGCGCTGAGACCCTCGGAATATGGCGAAACACCAAGATATGTGTCTGCTTGCGCCCGCGGAGAATCTGTTGTTGCTCTGGCACTGTCGATGGGTGACTGTTTCCACTGTGAGTTTTCGTCCTGATTTTGTTGTGCTCGACTCGTTGCATTAGTGACAGCGTAGCCGGCCGGAGAACTGGTACTTGCTGGTGGAGCGAATGCTGGCAGGGTCTTCGGCTCAACACCCAAGTGTCTAAGTTGTTCCTCTAGCTCTAAGATGTGCTGCCTCATGACGGCATTGTCTCTTTCCATAAGGTCGACATGTCCTCGAACAGAAGCTCTTCCTGTTATCCTGTCTGTTGTCTTACACTCTGTGTTGTTTTGGCGACATGGCATACAGCCATCAGGGTTGGGATCACATCTTATCTTGCGATTCTGGAAGTAGTAAGTTGTGTTAGTTTCAGTGGCATGGAGAAGTGAAGGCGCTGAAGGTCATCGGAGACTTACTTTGCATCGATCACACGCCTGACCGGTACGTGCCGACGAGGTTGTAGCTCGTTTCTTCGAAGGAGGTGGCCCGCTGCTCCGCGGCTGATTGGCATCAGGCTCAGGATTGAGCAATGAGTTTAGATCACGATGAAGACCGGTCTCCGGCTCAGCATATTGCCGTTTCTCGGCCACGTATTGGGCAGGATATTCAGGTGGAGGTACTGGTCTTTGCTGATGGTGTGACGGTTCTTCTGGTCTTTCTACTGGTCCGTGCTGATATATGGGAGTGGACATTGCATACTTGAGTACCGTGAGGTCTTGGGAGGAAGGAACTTGCCATGGAGAAATCCGGTAGAGTTCTTAACAGGACGCAATGAACTTTATCAGCTCCTTCCGAATGAGGCAATTTTCGAGCATCTCTCGACCTCCTCGAAAAAGTCTAGAAGAAGAACTAAGGCACTTCCTTTAAATAGTCTTATACAGCTCCTATCACCTCGACAACTTGGTCCTTACATAGTTGTCGCCACAAGTTGGAGCTCGCTGACCTCATTGACTGTAAGTAGCTAAGTGAATTTCATCCATACAGACCAAGGGAAAAGCAGAAAGATGCTGTGTACTGTGTGCTAGTGAATGTACGGTGACAATGATCCACTAGCCGAAACTATGCTATCGCCCGTGTCTGAAGAGGACGGTCGCCCATGCATTTGCGCCTCTCACGGAAAATACCAGGTGGACGATAGTTGTCTCAATTCGTGGCGCGCTGTGGGTCGTTACCTGGTTATAATGAGTTCGAACGCTTATACCAGGCAAGACATCATTACCATCTTAGCCGTCTTTCGCCCTTGGTGTCCACCTTGTAGCATCTTTATCCTCTTCCGACGTTGCGAAGATGTTCTCTAGTCCCGTGTCAAAATGAAAGAAGGTAGACTAACACATCACAGCCCAGCCTCTAACCACCCACTAACTCACTCTAACCACCCCGCATACAAAAATATGGCACATGTCACTCCCCTCCACCTCGCCCACCTACCGCCACACATCCAAATATTCGCCTCCCTGCACACTTCCGTCACGAACAGCCCCGAGATCCGCTCCCAACTCCTCGCATCAAACCACGACTACGACTACGCTTTCATCGATGCGACCACTCTAATTTCCACGACACACATTTTGACGGCAATTTTCCGTGCTGTGAACGATTGGATGGCTGGGAGATTGAAGACACGGAATGTGCATTCGGAGGTTGTGTTTAGTCTGGGACCGAATAATAATGTAAGTGTGTTCAGAGTGGAAGCAGCACGCGGAAATTCTTCTGCCTCATTGAGATACATTGAAGAGCTCCTAAACAGATCAAGAACCAGCAAACTAATACCCATCTTACCACACAGATCGCAGACACACTACGCCGCTTCGGCATTTCCGACAAAACCACCTCCCTCCTCGCTATCAAAATAATCGACTCCTCCTCATTACCGCCACAACCACCATCCACCGACGTCACATCCACCAACGCCACAACCAACGAGCCAACTCCTCCATTTGCACCACAACCCCATCATACCTCTGAAGCTCAAACACAAATTCAAGATTTTCTTACGTCCTCCATCACTGGAACCGCCGTCTTGTTCACCAACGCCTTGATCCAACAACATAGCGATATTGCACTGATACGCAAAGTCTATAAATTGCCTGTACCGAATACTGCTAATGCCAAGAAAGGCGGTGGTAAAGGTGGTGGTAACAGTGTCATGAATGGGGCACCTGACGAGAAGGAGAGGAAAGAGCTCGAAGTGCAGATTCTGGGCATCATGGCTTTGAAGGGTACATGAACTGTAGCGTGGTGGTATCCCGACAACACTGGTTTCTTTGGCGATCTATATGCGCTGTGCTGAGTGTGGCAATAGCCTCGCCTCTTGCGAGCAAGTGCGTGTTGGTAGATCTGTTAAAGATGACAAATACACAACAAAGGTAGCATGCAGGAGTTTGCTGATTGTACAAACAGCGAACTGTACAACAAGCAACAACAGCCTCTGTACGAAAAGCCACAACAGCCGCGCAGCAATAGCCTGAGAAGACGATAATCCACTCACGGCCGAAATCACCTCCTATCGTCGCGTGGGAAACACACGACACGACACAACACGACACGACACGACTTCAAGATAATCGGAGGCTAAAAATTCGCATACATACCTTCTGTCTCAAGTCATCGAAGCAGGCAGGGCCAAAGTAAATATAGATCTACGTTGTGCTATCTATCTATCGTCAAAGTACATAAAGAAGCAAGACGAGCCCGAGCTATATCCAATTCAATGCAAAGATGTTATACTGAAACAACCAAATCAAGTCTGGTAAGTTGGAGAGGAAGTCTATGTCAACTCTATTTCTACTTTCTTGTGGACTGGGAAACGGATGTGGTTGCGAATGTGAATGTGGATGTGAATGTATTGTGTGTTGTAGCGTGTATAGATCGGTACAGTCGAGATGACGATGTTAGACACTCGAATGGTACTGAACCTTGCCGTCCTCAGTTTCCTCTGGTGATTTTGCGATCGCGCTGCCTCAAAAATTCACGAAACGCAGTCAAAAGCCTGTGAAGTAGAAAAAAGACAAATGTTGCAATACTCGTACCTTTTGTCGGTCGACTTCGTATACATACAAATCAGTTATCCACTGGTTTTAGTGTTAAAGCAGAAGAACAAATTAAGACATTTTTGCTTCATTCAGGGTATCAAAGAAATGGTTACAACGACCTCACTCACTATCCACCAATTACCACTTCCCACTTCCCACAACCCATTTCCCGCCTGTAGCTCCATCATACTCAAGAATCAAGATGACTTGTTGCTTTCTTCATTCAGCACACACTTGCTTGCGTTGTTCTCAAACAGCACCAGCTTTGACAACCACCACCTCGCTACTTGGCGTTCCGTCGTCACTTCCAAGACTCTCAATCGCAGCAACGAATTCCTGGCCTTCGACCACCTCGCCGAATACCGTGTGTTTTCCATTCAAATGTGGCGTGGGCACCTTCGCGGAGTTAGTGAATACAAAATACAAGTAAGATAGAGAGAAATCTCACTGTCGTGATAAAGAATTGAGAGCCGTTCGTGTTTGGACCTGCATTGGCCATGGAGAGGAGGTAGGGGCGGTCGTGCTTGAGAGTGAAGTTTTCGTCATCGAAGTTGTCGCCGTAGATTGATTTACCGCCGGTGCCGTCGCCGTGGGTGAAGTCACCGCCCTGGGAAGAGCAGTTAGTTTTTGTCATAGGTTTGATCACGTTTTGTGTCGTTTTATTTTGTGTCTTTGAATTGTTTCGTGCGCAGTGGAAAATCGAAATGGGTGCGATATAGAACTTACCTGGATCATGAAGCCAGGAATGATACGATGGAAGCTAGATCCTTCATAACCAAACCCTTGCTCACCAGTGCAGAGAGCACGGAAGTTGGCAGCACATCTGGGTGTGACATCATCGTAAAGCTTGAACACAATACGCGCAGTAGGGCCATTGTTTACAGAGAGCTCAAAGTAGACGTTACCGCCTCTCTTGGAAGTCGAGTGTGCGGTGTTGCTGCCATAGTTTGTGCTGGGAGCGGGTGCGGCCGGCGTGGATGCGTAATCGGAGGTGGAAGAGCCGTAGCCAGCGCCAGCGCCAGCAGCACCGTAACCGGCGCCAGTGGAGGAAGCGACAGGAGTGCTGTCATAGGCGCTGGAACCTGCTTGGGGAGCACGGGAGGAAGAGGTTGAGGTTGGTGCGGTGGTGCCAGTCGCGGCGTTGGAGGGACTAGTGTAGGAGGAGGTTGAGTTTGAGGTGGACGAGGTAGGAGTGGGTTCTGCGATAAGTACACAGGTAAGCACACGGTACGCAAGTAGTATTGGCTTGATATGGATTCACAATGCGACGGCGATCTAAAGTATGGGTTTTCAGAAAAAGCTTACTGGTCTCGGAGGTAGACTTGGTCTTCTTGTGACCTCTGAGCTTGTCAAGGAGTCCCATTGTGGCGGTAGTGTATTGGAGATGTGAGAGATGAATGCAAAGGACAGGAGCACAGAGGAGGCCAAGGTATTATACAAGTTGGAGTTCGTCAGAGAAGAGGGCTCGACTGTGCCTGGACAACGCAAGATTGGCTGTTACGTCACGGCTGCCACATGCCAAACAGCAGTGGTTCTCGTAGCCGATTCCTACTTTCTATCAACTCCACCGTCGCTTTTGCGTATAAGAGGATACTATCATCTACACCTTGCTATACCCTTTCGACATAGTCTCGACACTATAGAAGCAGATAGGGCTGTATTCACGGTCAATAGCGCTTAGATGGTGGATGGCTGCTTAGCGTCTCAGAGCCTAGAGGTGGGGTAAAGAAGGTCAGGGTCTCGTCTGGAAAATGCTAGAAGCAACAAATGTGAAACAAACATATAACAATCACGAACAATCTTTTCGTCTTTCTGTATCGTCTCTGTTTCATCTGCATTTCCGATACATAACCTCCATCTCCTAATACACATTCCCTCACAATCATGGCGGACGCGCTTAAAGCAGAAGGCAACAAAGCCTTTACCGAAAAAAGATTCCAAGAAGCTGTCGACAAGTTCTCACAAGCCATTGAGCTAGACTCTTCCAATCACGTCCTCTACTCCAACAGATCCGGTGCATATGCTTCACTAAAAGACTGGAAGAACGCTCTCGAAGATGCAAAGAAGACTACAGAAATCAAGCCAGACTGGTCAAAAGGCTGGAGCAGAAAAGGTGGAGCTCTTCATGGAGAAGGTGACCTTGTCGGTGCTTTAGATGCTTACGAAGAGGCATTGAAGCTTGATGCAAACAATGCTCAGGCCAAGTCCGGTCGTGATTCAGTTCAGCGTGCTATTGAGTCTGAAGCGAAAGCGGATGGCGCCGATCCAATGGGAGGACTAGGCAACATGTTCAACGACCCAAACCTATACCAGAAGCTCGCAAAAGATCCCAGGACAAGCAAGCTGTTAGGAGATCCATCGTTCATGCAACAACTGCAGACTCTCAAGAACAACCCAAGTGCCATTGGTTCAGCTCTAGGAGATCCAAGGATGATGTCAGTGTTGAGTGTGTTGCTTGGTATTGACATGTCGATGGGCACTGGTGGTGAAGATGGTGGTGCGCAGTCCAGCTCAAGAGATCAGGAAGAAGATGTAGCAATGCCAGACGCACCGTCTTCCAAACCAGAACAACAGAAGCAGCCCGAACCAGAACCAGAGCCAGAACCAGTAGACGAGGAAGCCGCAGCAAAGCAAAAGGCAAAAGAAGAAGCAGACGAACAGAAGAAGCTCGGCACAGAAAACTACAAGAAACGTCAATTCGACGCCGCAATCTCACACTACGAAAAAGCCTGGGAACTCCACAAGGACATCACCTACCTCACCAATCTCAGCGCCGCCAAATTCGAAAAGGGCGACTACGAAGGCTGTATCGAGGCCTGCGAAAAAGCCATCTCAGAAGGCCGCGAAGTCCTCGCCGACTTCAAAATCATCGCAAAAGCCTTTGGTCGCATTGGATCAGCCTACGAAAAGCTCGGCGACCTAGGCAAAGCAGTTCTCAACTACCAAAAATCTCTCACCGAACACCGCACCCCCGACATCCTCGCCAAACTCCGTGCCGCCGAGAAGAACAAAATCATCTCCGACCGCAACGCCTACGTCAGCCCCGAAGAAGCCGAAAAGGCCCGCGAACTAGGTAATCAAAAGTTCAAAGAAGCAGACTGGCCCGCTGCAGTAGAAGCTTACACCGAGATGACAAAACGTGCTCCCGACGACCCACGTGGCTACAGCAATCGCGCCGCTTCCTTCATCAAACTCCTCGCTTTCCCATCTGCAGTCACCGACTGTGACGACGCTATCAAGCGCGACCCCTCCTTCATCCGCGCCTACCTCCGCAAAGCCCAAGCCCTCTTCGCCATGCGCGAGTACTCGCGCTGCGTCGACACGTGCACCGAAGCCATGGAAGCCGACAAGACTGGTGCCAACCTCCGCGAAATCGAACAGCAGCAGCAAAAAGCACTGCAAGCACAGTTTTCGGCCAACGAGGGCGAGACGGAAGAGCAGACAATGGAGAGGATTCAGCGTGATCCTGAGATTTCGGCGATTTTGGCGGATCCGGTCATGCAGAGTATTTTGAATCAGGCCAAGGGGGATCCGAAGGCGTTGCAGGATCATATGAAGAGTCCGGTCATCAAGACGAAGATTCAGAAGTTGGTTGCGGCGGGTGTGATTAGAATGGGTAGTAGGTGATGTGGAGATAATTGTGACTGGGCAGTCACAGAGGAGAAAAGAGGAGAGAGTTCATGATTTGAAGAGACTAGACGCAAAGTCGAGATGAAGGGATGGACGTCTCAAAGTCTACATGCTGTAATGAATTGAACACACACAACAAGCAAATATTATACCCACCTGAACAAACGTTATTGGCAGCCTGACAACGATGTCTGCCACGCCCTCGAGTATACTGTAGACTGTAGACCTTGGCATGCTCAACTGCTCCAACATCATCTACTCGCCTCCTTACGAGACAACCCATCTATTTATCCTTTACAGGAAAGTCCGTGCCCGTCATACCCTTGTACTGTCCCCTGATGTAATCAGAAATCTGCTCGTCTTTGGCCTGTTCAAAGGCGGACTCGTTGCTCTGTTGGCCTTGACCCATGAAGCGTTCTTGAACGAAGTCGACACCTGTGAATAAGGGGAGGAGGTGATGTTAGTGTGGCGATGGGATGCTTTGTACTTTGGTATGGGATGTGTAGCGATCTCATGCTGCTGGTTCACGGACGTGCTGTCACCCGGCACCATGACTTCCACAATAACTGCCTAACCCTTTCGAACCCATATTTCTGTGGCATCACAATACATGCACATCACATCACACAGACAAATAAAACATACCCTTGTCCAACAAATCCTCTCTCTTCTCCCCCTCCGCACCCCCACCAGCAGCAGAATTGAAGCGTTCCCCGAGACCACCGAGGAAACCTCCTGCTTCACCAGATTGCGCTCGAGACACATCGCCAGTCGGGATGGGAGCTTGACCGATCTTTGAGTCGTTGTTGTTCCCGTTGCCGGTAAGGTTTTTCACAAAATCCATCGTTTGTGTTGGATTGGCTGTATCGTACGTGAGGAGGAGGTGGTGGTGTGAGTGTTGTATGTTGTAGTTGGTTTTGGGTTTGTGAGGGTAGCAGTTCGTCAGAGCTCAGGGAAAGAGGAAGCAAGAGGCTGTTACCTTTTTGCTAAATTGAATCGCACATGCCCTGGTCCGTGTAGCCAAGACGTATAGTACGTCAGATGCATCATCACACGACACTTGGCATGGTGGAGGAACAGGAATGTTACCAGGACAGGACAGGGCCAAAGTTCCCTCTTTTTACTTCACTAGATATTCAAAGAGAGGGTACCACATTGCTGCAGTCATAAGTCTACGAAAAAGCTGGGACTGGGGAGAAAGAGAGGGAGAAGGGTGGAGGAGTTGTAGTAGACTGGGTTTTGGCCAAGATGAGGAATCAAGGTGAACTAGGTAGGGCTGTGAAACTTGCTGTGCTGATGTACTATGGGGATATGGAGAGGATTGATTGATGGATTGATCACTTCGGTTTCACATTGCATACGAAGAGAGTTATGGGCAGGTTGTGTGAGGAGTCACTAATTCTTTTCAAAAGAGAGAAGGGCATGATTATCTTTGAGGCATGACATGCAGAACATTGGATTGACATTACAATATTGTCAGCAGCATAAAGGCTTTATGAGAGATGCAGGAGTGCTTAGTATGATTTTGCTGCACTCAGCTACTCGTAAGATGACGACACCTTCTCTCTCACCACAAGCAGGATCATAAAGCTTGTAGCAGTCGAGAAAAGAAACTTTTTTGCACCCAAAGCGCCATAATATGCTCATCATACCCAGCCAGACAGTATTTCGATTTTTGATCTTCAACACATAATCTACTCGTCATCCTCCTCCTCAGCCTCAATCGTCGACATAGCAATACGGTCCAAATCACGCTGACCAGCCTGTGTAATTCTGCGACCACCCTTCTCCTCATCAATCTCAACGATACCGATCTTCTCAAGTGCTTGAAGAATCTTGCGGTCGACGGATCCGGAGGCGTCGACGTGATGGGATGGGCGAGAACCGCGGTTCTTGGCGGAACCGTGAACTTTTCGTAGACGGCCGACACCGACGGTCTTACGCATGTAGACGTGACGGGCGACCGCGGCGGCGCGGACGTAGAACCTGGTTTATTGTTAGGTTGCTGATGCTAGGAACAGGATGAGGAAGCGGAATGTGGCTAACCAGTCAATGTTCTGGGGAGGAAGCTCGTTCTGAGACGTTGTTAGTACTAAATTTTTCTTTGGGACATACTGATGATGATCTCTTACGGCGTGGCTAGTCTTGACAGTATCGACCCAACCTGTAGATATACGCGTCAGTGAACGTTGTTGCTGACGACTTTATCCCCCAGTAACGGGATTCAGGTAGGATATGTCATGCAGCGAAAATTGTTTGTGATTGGGAGGTGTAGGCGTCCAGCGCCTGAACATCGCCATCATCTTTCTTTCTTTCATGGATCGGTCGTACCAGGTATGGGAAGCTTTCCCTGTCTCTTCAAGAAGGCGGCGTAGGCGTCGATGAACTTGCCGGCCTGGTTATTCGGGTTAGTGTGTTTGTTCTTGATTCTGATTCTTGCGCCGTGGTGCGTAGTCTTTTTTCAGGCCGAGCTGATTGTGGGCATAACTGACCTCGACATCGCGAACGCTAGTTCCAGGCATGTTGAATTATGTGTTGGATGAGAGGTGTGTGTCCTGAAAGAGTCTGTCGTTGTGGAAATTGAGCGATGTACAGGATGGAGAGGTTTCAAAGTTGGTGCGCTGTATGAGTGTGGGCTGAAAATACGGAAGTTGCCGTTGATGGTGGTCAAAGCTTTTACAGAACCCCCTTTCCATCAAATGTCCTCAGGATGACTGTTCAACTGAGAAGAAGCCATATAGACGTCTCCTCTATCAAACCAATATAATCCTTCTTACGTCTTCATTCCCCTTACATCCACCTATAATGTTAAGCTGAGCTAGCCCTGCGATCACGTTCTGTGTCCTCCTTCAGTGTCGTTTATGAATCACGGCATACATCCAAAATGATGGAG
>Ga0160427_10000406_pt1 | contig 26549 bp, 26 predicted proteins | sample SolpanmetagenomL_FD_108194 | JGI IMG/M metagenome (GOLD analysis project Ga0160427, IMG submission 108194) | Solar panel surface microbial communities from Lawrence Berkeley National Laboratory, California, USA - L | ecosystem: Engineered > Built environment > Solar panel > Unclassified ...
ACGCGAGCCAGGCGGTCAGGTCGCCTTGAAAGCCGTTCGCCCGGGCGATCTCGTAAGCAGTCGGACTGGCAGCTCCAGACGAGAGAGGGAGAGGAATGGGCAACACGCTGTTCGGCAAGCCGCCCGACTGCTGGAGGCCTTGCAGGGCTGCCGTGGCCGCCTGGACCTTGCCGCGCCACTGAGCGTCCGCGGCGGCCCAGGTGACGAGACTGACCAGAACCGCGACCAGCAGGCCTACCCAGCCCTCGCCATACAGGCCAGAGCGGAAGGTGATCAGGCCGCCGGTCAAGGCCGAGAAGCCACCGGCCAGCAGCTGCGTGGTGCGGCCTTCGGTACCGAGTCGACCCTTCGTCAAGGCGGTCAGCCAGTGCGCCAGAAAGCTGCTGCAGAAGATGACCAGCAAGGTGATGGTGGCGGGCGACACACCCTTGATCAGCTCGACCGGCTGGGTGGTCTGGGCGAAGGCAAACCCGCATAGGGCGAGGACCAACGCCCAGCCGAAGAGGCTGAAGGCCTGCACGGTCAGCCAGAGACTGAAGCAGGCCTGCGAGATCAAATCGAAGAGTTGGTTCATGGATGCCTCCAGGCATGAGAGCGGCCCGCCTGTAGAAGCGCGAGCCTGAGCGAGGTGTTCGAACGCTCAGAGGTTCGGTGTCAGCTGCCCGTGGTGCAGGAACCCGTGGTATGCCCGACAGCCGCAGATGATCGAACCCGCCCCCGCCGCGCAGGTCTCGCCCTGCTTGTCGACGTGGAACTTCACCTCACCTTGCGGATCAGTCGGGTCGCCGTGCCGCACCCAGCACTTGTGGCTCAGGTCGCCCGGCCGGGTGCAGTTGGAGGCCTGCGCATCGATGTCCCAGGTGCAACCGCAGCCGAGCACCGCGTGCAGGTGCAGGCTGCCGTCCGGGTTGCGAATGTGGTGGCTGTGGTCGTCCTCGAGGAACCACGTCGGGTGGTACAGGCGGCCGGCCTCCAGAAAGCCGCTCGGGGTGTCCCAGAGGTGCTCGTCGAAGCGCTGCCGCGCGGCGCTCTCCGGGGCCAGCTCGCCACAGCGCTCGCACGTCATGGCCGCCCACTCCGCCTCCGGGATCTGCTCGACGTCAGGAAAGAGCGAGAAGTCGAACGGCACGTCGTGGCTGCCCAGGTGCCGGCCAGTGGCGTTGTGGTACCGGCCGTCCTGGCAGGTGCCCCAGTAGCGTCGCAGGTAGGCCTGCGTGCCGACCACACGGGCGTACCGGACCGGGAGCGGGTGGCTCAGGTCGTGTCTGGCTAGGATCTTCATGCCTTCTGCTCCTCGGTCGTCGCCGGCCGTATCCACAGATCACCGTTCGGCTTCTGGGAGAAGTACAGGCCCTGGTAGACGAAGTCGCGGTCCTCTGCAGCGACGAACTTGCCGCCCTGGTCCGCCAGCAGCAGCCAAGCGCCCTTCGCCGGGGGCGGCGGTACCGGGAGGCGTGCAGGCCAGGCCCACAGGCCGCCGGCTGCTTTCCTGGAGAAGTAGACGTCGCTGTAGATCAGGTCCTTATCCGATGCCTCACCGAACCTCCCGGCCGGGTCGGCCAGCAGGAGGCGACCGACCGCCATCGGGGTCTGCGCTGGCACCGGAGCCGGAGCAGGTGCGATCACCACCGGCGCGGTCGGCAGCGCCACCCGGACCCGAAGCTCGCGGATTACGGCCATCACGCCAGGCCGGGTGTCCGGCTGGTTGATCGGCACCCGGATGTTCGGGTTGTGCTCATCCGGCATGGTGCCCACGATGCGCAGCTGCACGCCGTTCTGGGGGTCGTTCGCCACGTAGCTCGATCTCTTCCAGTACCCGGCCGCCCGGCCGTTGTAACTGAAGGCCGTATCGGCGATCACCTCGTCCGGGCTGTCCGGCGTCAGGACCCGCGCGAGGACGGCCGCCTTGGCCTGCAGGAAGGCCGCCGAGCAGAGCGCTCCGGTGCGCACGTCGGTCTCCGGACTGGTCAGGTCGGTGATGCCGTACTTTGCCCCGTAGGCCCGGACCTGGGCGGCGGGCAGTGGCGGGTCGAACTGAAAAGCTCCACCGACCCGGCTGGCGACGGTGTTGAAGTTGCTCTCCCGGTAGTGGATGGCGGCCAGCAGGGCCCAGGGCACCCCGATACGAGTCTGCCCCTCCAGGTAGAGGGGCAGGAACTGTTGAACGCGCTGCAGCTGGCTTGAACTGAGGTAAGTCATCCCGAGACCGCCTCCACAACCCAGAAGTCGCTCGACAGTTTCGCGCTCAGCACGTACGCGTAGGGGAACCAGACATACCCGCCGTCCCCGAAGTCCGGCCCCCAGCTGTTGCGGACCTCGAACAGCTGCCGGGAGTCGTCGTACCCGACGATCGCCACTGCGTGACCTCCGATCACCTGCTCATGCGGCTTCGGCATGGGCAGCAACCCGGTCTTCGCCACCTCGTCACTCTCCAGACTCGCGTACGCCGTGAACCCAAAGGCCACTGGGTACCCAGCCACGACCGCCGCCTTGAGGTCCTGCAGCGTCTGTGCCACCGCCAGGTACTTCACTGCCACGTGCTTCAGGGCCTCTTTGTTGAAGCTCGCGGGCGGGGCCTTGGCGAATTTGGTGACGTCATACGGCCACAGAGACTCTGACGCCATGCCGACCTTCCCCATCGCCTTAAAGATGTCACGCAGTTGTGCGCCGTCGTCGCGCCGGGTGGTGCCCTCAATCTTCCGCGCCTGGTAGTACAGGTCGAGGCGACTGGGAGTGAACTCAGTCAGGCCCTGCTTCCTGAGCGCATGCTGGCCAATCGCCGCGCCAGCGTTCCCCGTGCAACTGCCGAGCTGTCCCTGGTCGTAGCAGGAAGGCAATTCGCTGCGCAGACTGAACACGCTCGGCAGGGCAGAGGTGTCGAAGTGGGCGGGCAGGCTCAGGGTCAGGTCTCGCGGGTCGAAACGATCGGGGATACGTCCATAAGCTCTGGTCATAAGGCTCCTTTGTTCTGGGCGCGTTCCCGTTTGGCCATGCGGGCCAAGCCGAGCAGCACCGCGCACCACAGGCTGTTGCTGATCAAGAAGTAAGCGTTGAGCTTCGTGCCCTGCCCAAGAAAGAACAGATCGTCCGCCACCTTGATGCCCAGCCAGAAGCCGAGCGCGAGGGTGGCCCACACCAGATACCGATCCGGGCTGTGCCGGACCGCCCGCGCCGCGATGAACGTGAAGATCGCGACGATCCCCCGGACCCCGGCCCACACCAGGCCGCTGTACTCGCCAAACAGCGCGCCGTTCAGAAGCTCGTGCACGAAGAGCATCAGGGCGAGAAAGAAGGTGTGCAGATCAATGCCGAACACGGGTAGACCTCCTCTGGCGCCACGCGCTGAGACGACGAAAGAGAGCGGGCGGACGGTCCGGCCGTCCGGGCAGCAGCAGCGCGAGTGCCACGACCACCATGCCGAGGTTCCCGAGCAGCTCCGCGAGCGTCATCGGCTTCACCGCGAACACCGTCAGCCGGTTGAACAGGAAGTACAGGTCCATCAGCACCAGCCCCGACGCCCGCACCAGCCGCCAGCGCTGCACCTGCCGGAAGGCCGCGCAGGCCAGGAAGATCACGGGCGTCATGCGGATCGCGGTGGCCGCGTCGTTCCCGGCGACCAACGGACTGCCCCAGGCCACGAAGCCACGCACCAGGGCGGCCAGCAGGTTGACCAGGTAGAAACTCAGCTCATGCATGGGGCTCCTCCTTCGGTGGTTCCGGTGGTCTGGGTACGTCGGGCGGCTTGGCACTCGGCCAGGTGATCGTCGGCAGCTTGATGCGCCCGGCGAAGTAGCCGTTGGCGTACTGCACCAGCACCACCAGCAGGCGCCAACCGGCGAAGCCGCCGATGATCGCCGGCACCACCAGCTGGCTCAGCTCCACGTCCGGCCCGTAGCGCAGGAAGGCCACGCACACGATGTACGCCGCGAGGCCACCGCCGATGATCTCGCCCAGCCAGCGCAGTACCTCACGGAACCAGCGCCCCGGCTGCAGGGGCGCGCCGTTCCCGATCTGCGAGAGCAGGTAGCCGAGTTGCGACAGACACCCGAAGCCGCTGCAGATCATCAGGGCATAGAACTGCTTGCCGTCCGTGGGGCCGTCCCGGAGCGCGGCGTACATCAGTTGGGTGTGCCCGCCGAGCACCAGCAGCACCGCCGGAAGCGCCACGACGAGCAGGCCAGTGGCGCTGGCCTCCCCCCGCTCGCGGTGCCTCACGGGCTGCGCTCGGGGATGGTGTAGGTCGCCCCACTGGCCGCCTGCCACTCGGAGTGCCAGTGGTTCAGGACGCCGCTGAAGGTCAAGGCTGGCCTCGAGCGGGTGAGCTCCCGGAAGCTGCCGTCCAGCGGATCGGTGGCGCCCGTTTCGGAGCGCAGCCGCACGTACGCGTGGGCGTGGTCCGGACACTCGGGCCGAAGGCTGAGCGTGATCGAGCGCAGCGGCGGGAAGAGGATGCGCTCGGACGTCGCCTGCACCCGGCAGAGGACAGGCGGAGGACGGGCGACGACAGCGGAAGCGGCCCCGGACAGCAGGGCCGCGAGCAGGATGTATTTCATATCGGTTCTCCTCAGATGCGGCAGCCGACCGTGACGCTCTCGTTCGCCCACTGCTGGCGGTGGTTGGTCTCAGCGGCGTCCTCCATCGCCCGCGTGACGTCGAGCACCTGCACATTGCCGCTGTTCGTCCGCACCGGGCTGTTCAGCGCCAGCCCGGTGTTGATCCTCAAGCCACCCTGTCTCGGGTCGTACCAGGTGTAGCCGTAGGTGTTGTTCACGAAGTCGTTGTTGTACCACCGCACCCGCTTCGTGCCGGTCCCGGTGCCGTCGTCGATGGCCGCGCCGCCGCCGGTGTAGTAGTCCTGCATCTGCAGGGCCACGTGCCCCCAGGCGATCTTCACGTCTCGCTCCAGGTGCCGCACGTAGCCGCTGCGCAGCACCACGTTGCTGTCGAGCGTGTGGTCGTGGCCGGAGGCCACGCCCAGGCCGTAGTTGTTCATCCCGAGGATGGTGCTGCGCTTCATCAGCATCCACGCCGGATCGAGCAGGTACGTCGCCCCCTTCCCGTCTCCCAGCAGGCCACCGCCACCGCTGTTCTGGTACCCCCGCGCGTCCACGTATCCCGGCTGGGTGCTGGGCATGTTGTTGCCGTAATACTCGCTCGTCTCCGGGTCGAACCAGGCGTCGAACAGCGGCTGACCGCTCACCAGCGTCCGGTCCACCGTGATCGGGCTCGCCTGCGTGCCGAAGGTCTGGTACCCACTGATGGCGATGTCCTCGCACTTGCTCTGCCCGGCGATCGCCATGCTCTCGCAGTCCTTCACCAGCACGCGCGGGATGCCCTTGCAGCCGTTGAGCTGCAGCATCTGGACGTGGTCGTAGTCGGTACCGACCACGTTCCCCCGCCGCCACCCGGTGGGGTCTGAAGGGTCGCTGATCCGGCCATCGAGGTTGTAGAAGAACTGGTAGAGGGCCTCGGCGGTCGGGTCGGTCTGGCTGCCGTCCCCGATCCAGTTGGTGAGGTAGAACCCACGCGTCCCGAAATGCGAGCACCACTTGGCCCTGAAGCTCCGGAAGTTCTCCAGCACCGCTGATCTTCCCGCGAACTTCCCGGCCACCATCGGATTGCCGCTGAAGAAATTGCAGTCCTCCAGGTCAAGCCGCCCGTTGTAGGTGCTGCCGATGATGCCCCGCGCCGTGTTCGCCAGCCCGTAGCCGAAGAAGTTGCACTTCTTCGCGATCACTTTGCCCTGATAGTTGTCGAGCATCAGCGCCGGGACGTTCGGGTCGTCGCTGCGAATGTTCAGCCCGGTCAATACCTTCACGTCCGCGGCCCCACCTCCGGTCAGGCTCATGGCCGGGGTGTTCCAGGCGATGTCGGCGGCCTTCTTGATGCGCTGCACCACCGTCACGAGGTCAGCGACCGGAATGACCAGCTGGCGGCGAGGCACGTACATCTTCGTGGTCTCGTCATAGACCAGCGTGAAGGGACTGTTCGGATCGCGCGCCGGGGTGAGGGTGCCGTCCAGGTTGAACTGCAACACCCGCCCCGGTGCAGCGGGCAGGCCATCGATCTCGATGACGCCGCCCTTCTGCCGGTCGAAGACCTTGAACTTCGGCATCAGGCCACCGGGGCGAGCGCGTCGCCCCTGCTGACACCGAAGAACCCGAACCGCCCGAAGTCGAAGTCGGTCCGGAACCCGCCCAGACCGGCCCCCACGAGGGTGCTCTGCGTCAGGTCGAAGTCCCAGGCGGACGGCTCGGCCGCGCTGGCCGGCCACGCGCGAGCACGGACGATGCCCTTCTCGGCGTACACCCTGATCCACCACTCTGCATCATTGGCGACCCCCTTGGCAAGGTTCGTTCCGAGCTGGGTGCTGACTCCTTTCACCACGCTGTAGACCGAGAGCGAGCCGTCCGCTGAGTTCAGGCGCACCTCGATGGCGGTGTAGGTACTCCCCGACCCGCTCGCCTGCAGAATGGCGACGAGCTGGCCTGTACCACCCCCCTTGCGTCCCAGCACGGTCACGCTGCCGGTGTCGAAGGCGGCCGCACCGGTCGGATAACTCGTGCGCAGGTAGCCGAACACGCCCCTCGCCGATTGCCCCGCACTGATCTCCACCGTGCGCCCCGAGACCGGCTGGCCGGCGTCGTCGTAGAGGTAAGTGGCGAAACTGCCGAGCTTGGTGTACACCGCTTCCAGGGCCGCCACGCTCGCATACGCCGTGGCGGTGAAGCGGTCGCCCGTGCGGATGATGGTGTTGTCGAAGAGCGGCGCGTCCGGCCGGAAGATCACCGTGTTGGGCGTGACACCCGCCGTACCCAGCAGCACATAGGCATTGTCGGGGGTACCGAGCGTGTTAGGTATGTCGTCTTTCAGTGCCAGCCAGAGGACGTTCCCGTTGCCACCCCCGCTCGTCTGGAGCACCAGACGGTGGCCGGGGGCCGTGCCGCTCGGCCAGGTGAGGGGGACCAGGCCCTCGACGTACAGCCCATCGCTGCCTTTCAGGAACAACTGTCCGGCGAGCGCGGCCAGCATGCCCGGATCGGCCGTGACGTACGTGCCGCCCTGGATGATCAGGACCGGCCCGGCTGCTGCAGGGTTCGCGCCGACGAAGTGGCCTTTCGGACCGATTGGGCCCGCGACCGTCGAGGCAGGACCGGGGGAAGCGACGGGCGCACCATGCTTCGAAGCATCGAAGGCGTCTCCGAACGTATGCGCGACCGTGACCGGGTACAGGGCCCCTGCGTAGTTGGTCAGGTTGCCCACCAGCACCGCCGTCCCTTTCGCAAACGGCACGATGCTCGGTGGATTCCCCTGCGGGCCCGGAACGGTCGACGGCGCGCCCGGCGAGGCCACAGCGGGCGCGTGCTTGGAGGCGTCGAACACCTGCCCATAGGTGTGCGCGACCGTCACCGGGTACAAGGCGCCGGCGTAATTCGTCAGGTCGCCCGGTGCTGCAGCGACCCCAGCGGCGAACGTCCGAACGGTCGGGGCGGGCCCGACTGGACCCGGCACGGTAGACGCAGGCAGCGCCACGTCTTTCGACGTGCCGTCCGTCAGGGCGAAGCGGACGGTTCCAGCGGTCGGCTGGCTGATCTGCGCGATCCCGATGCCCTGCTTCCCACTGCCCAAGTTCAGCTGCTGCGTGCTGTTATCGCTGAACGTCACCAGTCCGGACGCGCTGATCGACTTGATACCCTTCCCGCTCGGCAGGTTGAGCTGGGTCTTCCTGCCGTCCGTCAGGGTGATCAGCCCGGCCTCCGTGATACTCGCGATCCCCGTCCCGCCCGGCGTCGGGGCAATGCCGGTGCCGAGTTCCCCGGTGAAGAACGCGATCTTCTTGTCCGGCAGCCCGGGATTCACGTCCACCCACCACAGGAGACCCGCGATGGACTTGACGACCAGAGGCGGCGTCACGACGGCCGCCTGGCGAACGCTTCGAGGTCGATCTTCTCGCCCTCCGGCTCCACCCAGGCCTTGACCCGGTTCTTCACGCCCTGCTCGGTGGCGAGTGCGGCCACGTCCTCGGGGGTGTAGGCCCGCCAGTCGCCCGGTACCTCGACCTTCCCGGCCAGCACCACCACCTTCGCTTCGGACTGGAAGACGATGCAGCCGCTGAGGGTGATCGGCACGTAGGCGTGCAGCTTCGTGATTCGTGCATTCCGATATTCCATTCCACGCCTCCTTAAATGGTGGTCACGTCGAGCAGGTCGCTCAGCACCGCCAAGCCGCTGGTGCTGGCGAGCGCCCCCACGAACAGCTCGCCGTTCCGGTAGCCCGCGCCGACGCGGCCACTGCCCAGTGCCACCGGGCTGTAGGTGGCGGCCATCCAGACGGGACGCGCACTGCCGGTGGCCCAGACGCGGGCCACCAGCCGGGTGCCGAAGTACCCGAGCTCAATGGCGTATTTGGTGTTCTCCTGCAAGGTCGGGGCGTTGACCTGCTTGAGCAGTGTTCTGACTCCGTTGACGTAGCGCACGATGTTCAACGTGCTGGCGGCCGGATCGAGTTCGGCCACCACGCCGCTCTCCGCGCCGGCTGCACCGGAGAGGCGACCACCGACGCTGAGCATCTTGTCTCCACTGCCGCTGAGCAGCGACACGACCAGCACCGAGCCGTTCGCCTGCGGGCTGGACTGCCGGGCCAGGATGCGCCGCGCACTCGTGCCGGCCACGCCATACAGGGCCACCCCGTTGGTGTACCGGGCCTGCGCCCGGACGCTGTTCCCATCGTCCGCGGTCCACAGTTCGGCGTAGTCAGCGGGCAGCGTCGAGGCCGCTACATACCCCGCCAGGGTGTCAACCTGCGTGTTGACGGCGACGCTGGAAATGCCGAGCGCGCCCGGTTGCCAGATGATGGTCGAAGCGTCCTTGACCCAGCCGAGTTCCCTGTACGCCAGGGTCGGACTGGCATACCGGGACGTGTCGGTGCCAGCGTCGATGAACGCCAGGTTGGTGTCGGTGTCGCTGGTCTTCTCCCGCAGCACCACGATCTGCCCAGGAATCAGCCCGCTGAAGCCGCCCACCTCGCCACCCGTGTAGTATTTGCCGTCCGCGGCGAGCAGGTAGACCTCCCCGCGCAACTCCGGAACCATGGAGGGGTGCAGGTCCGTGGCCTTGCCCCCCCGGGCAAACACCGCGCTCAGCGGCGTCCCTCCGGTGATCCCGGTCTGGTACTGGGTGTTCACTGCGCCGCTGGAGGCCACGCCAGCGGGGCTGGGGGTCAGCACCAGGTCGATGACCGTGCCGCTGCTGCGCAGCGCCACTGCCGTGCCACCATCGCCCCGGGTGTTGACCACTCCGATGCTGGGCGGCCCACTGCCGTACTGGCCGATGTACACATCGGTATGCCCGGGTGACTTGTTGAAGGCGATGGTGTGGCCGCCCGAGCCGCCGTAGATGTACATCTGCCCGCCGCCGTACGTGCCGTCCGGGCGCAGCGGGTCGAAGGTGTTGAAGGCGATGTTCCAGCCGACCGCCCCGCTCGGCAGCTGCCCACCGGACGCGCAGGCGGTGGTGCTGGGGGTCTCACCCGGCCAGACGACCGGCCCGAACTCGTTGCTCATCAGCTGCACGTTCTTCACCACCCCGTTGGCATACACGCAGTCGGGACTGACGGCCTGCTGGCAGACCAGGAAGTGGTTGTGGTGCGCGTTCACGCTGGAACCCGCGCCGTTCATGAACAGGTAGCGTGCGCCGGCATCCTTGTAGGTGCAGCCGCCCACCTCGCCGCCGTTCGCGCCGTTCACCCACTGGGTGGCGAACGCGTCCTTGCCAGCGTCTCGGAAGGTAATGTCGAGGAGTTTGACGTTCCGGCTGTTCGCCTGGCTGATCGAGGCGCCCAGGTAGATGTACCCCGCGATGTCGCCGGTCTGGTAGGTGAAGTCCACGCACCCGGCCGCCTCGATGCCGAAGGTCACGGTCTTCAGCCCCCGGTCGTCCACCGAGAAACTCTTGACACTGCCGTGCCGACAGGTGTCGGCACTGATCGCCCAGAACGCGCCGCTCTGGATCGCGTCGGGCGCGATCACGCGGATGTTCTCGACGGTGCCGTGGTTGAGCCAGCCGGTCTGCCCGCCGAACATCTCCAGGGCCAGGGTGTTGCCGGTGACGGTGACGCCGGTGTAGTCGGCCTGGATGTTCTTGATGGTGTAGGAGGTGATCTGGAAGGTGGGGTTGCTGCCGTCGATGCTGTGGATCTTGACGGTGTCGTGCTGGCAGTGCGCGCCGAACACTCCGTCGATGTGGAGTTTGTCGGAGGTCTGGAAAAACACCGCCTCGCCGTTGCACCCGTCGAAGCGCAGGTTCTCGATACGAGTGCTGTGGGCGCTGCTGCCGTACACCACGTGGTCGGGGGCGTTCTTGGCGAAGAGGTTGACCAGCCGGTTCGGGTACTGGGCAGTGCCGTAGCAGCGCACCAGACCGTTCTGGCTGTAGTTGGTGTTGCGGGCGGCGGTGGCGACGCCGTCGAGGTTGACGTCGTGCAGGGTGGCGCCGGGCCGCAGGTTGAGCAGCTGCCTGATCTGCCCGTTCCCGGTAAACCCAGTGGAAGGCGTGCCCCAGAGGGAGGTGAGGGCTGGAACGTCCAGGTCTGCGTTCAGCACATAGGTTTTATCGACGTCGACCCAGAGACCGGCCAGCACCGCGAGCGCTGCAGCGATCGCTGTTGCTCCAGCCGCCGCACTGAGTCCAGCCCAGGCGAGGTTGGCGCGCACGCCGCCCCAGATACGGCCATACCAGCCGTCGGTGCGGGTGGCGTGGTATTCGGTCAGGATGCCGTTCCGGGGCGGGCGTTGGCCGCTCACCCATTGCCACAGGCCACCGCCACCGTCGCCGTCGTACTGTGCGCCGTGCAGACTGAAGATGTCTCCATTGACAGCCCCCTGGACGGTCGTCAGGGCACTGGTGGCGGGGAGCGATTTGACCGTGCCGTCACCGACCGCCAGGCTGTTGGGGCCGAGGTCGGTGATGATGCCGTTGAGCTTCTGCCAGACGTGCAGGGTGTCCATCTGCAGGCAGCTGCCGTCGCCGGGCAGGGCAGCGAGGAAGGCCTGCCGGGCCGTGGCGTCGAGCACCGGCGGGCAGGGCAGGGTGGCAGCGGCCGCACGGGCGTTGGCGGTCGCGAGGTTCGCCTCTGCGACCGCAGGAGGGATCAGCGCGGTGGCGAAGGCCGCCAGATCAATGGCATCGTTCGTCTGCCCGAGCAGGGAGGTCAGCGCCTGGGTGGCGGTGTAGATCTGGGCGTTGCTGGCCGCGAACTGGTCGAGCAGCGCCTGGATCGTCGCCGGGAGGGGACCGACCACCGGCAGGTTGATGTTCGGCGCGTGCAGGTTGAGGTTGCCGCCGCCAGTGTCGATCGGAACGACGTGATAGGGGTACCTGAGCGGCGTGGGCAGACCGATGACGACCATCGTGACCACCACGTCAAGCGGGCTGGCGTTGGCCGGGTCTCCTTGCCCCATGCCGATGATCTGCAGCTGCTGGCCGGGCAGTTGGAAGTTCGAGAGGCCCCGGTCGGGGTTGATGGCGGCGCGGTAGTACGGCTGGTTCTGGTTGCCGTCCTTGTCGATGTAGACGGTCCGGGATTTGAGTTCAAGGGTTCCCGACACGAAGCCGGGCGGCAGGGGCGCGGAGTACTGGACAGTGAGTTTCATGCGCCTCCTAGAACGGGACCGAGTTGCCGTTGCCGTCGACCCACGACGGGCCGGCCGGGTACAGGGTGAGGGTGTAGGGACGTTCGTGCGGCTCGGTCGCGGTGTCCCAGATGACGTAGCCGCCGGGCAGCAGGTCCCTGATGACATCGGCCGAGCGCTGAATCTGTGTCCACTGGCCCACCGCTTCCTCGAGCTCCCCGCCCCAGATCCGCGCCTCTTCCTCGCTCAGGCCGAAGTACGTGCCGGAGAGGGTCAGCGGCGTAATTTTCGAGATCGGAATACCGGTCAAGAAGGTATATGGGCTGAACGGCGCTTGCTGGAGCGTCAGGCCCCGGGTGTATCCGACGCCACCGGTCGGCTTGGTGGTGTACGGCAGGTAGAACGGATCACGACCACTCTGAAGGCCCGCGAAGGCGAAGTTGTCGATGTACTGGTACGAGATGGTCATAGAAAAAGCACCTCGGAGGGTGCGCGGATGATCTGCATCTGTCCCTCCTAGGTGGCGGTCTGCGCGCCAGTCACGGCGGCCTTGTTGGCGAGCGATTTGATCAGCGAGGCGGCGGCCAGCCGGGCCGGGTCATCGGCTTGCCCAGCCAGCACCCCGAATACCAGTCCGTCACCGGTCAGCCGGTACTCGTAGGTGGCCACGTTCTGGACGTAGTCACCCTGTCCGGTCGGCAGCGGCGTGCTGACCTGGCCGCGCAGGTCCTCCGGGGCGACGAAGGTGCCGCTCTCGATGTCAGCCGGGGCCACGCTCGGCCGGCTGTAATAGAACTTCGCCAGTCCATCAAGCTTGACGGCGTCCGGCACCTCGCCCCGGATGTCTCGCACGCCGAGTTCGGCCTGAGCAAGACCCGATGGCAGGGAAGGGTCCGGGCCTCCGGAGGCGGTGATCACCGTCCCCACCGGCACGTTGTACAGCGTGAGCTTGAAACGGGTGAAGGCGTTGGGAGCGTTATCGGTCGAGCCGTCGGCCACCCCGTAGCTGACGGCAGGGACGCCCGGTCGGGCCACAGTGAGCGTTCCTCCCCCAGCCACGAAGTGATTGATCGCCACGCCCAGGTACAGGCGACGGCTGAAGGTGTTGACGGTATAGACGGCCTGCACCCGGGCGGTGCTGGAGTTCCCGGAGAGGAACACGCCGGTCGTGTCGGTCTTTTCGCTGATGCGCGCTCTGGCGTCGGGGCTGGCGTCCGCCGGCCCGCTCCCGGAGTCGACCGTGAATCCGAAGTCGCTGAGGGTGGCCCACGGGTCGAGGTCGGCGCCGATCACCACTTCTCGCACGTAGGTGCCCACCCGCAGGGCTGCCGCAGAGGGGTCCTTGCTCTTGTAATAGATCAGCTTGCCCTGGTCATCCTTGCCGATGGTCCACAGCACCGAGGTGCAGGGCGTCTCGCCGGCCGGGGCCTTCAGACCGAAGCTGATCAGGCTGCTGGTGGGAATGGCCAAGGTGTCCGTACGGGCCACTTTGAAAAAGAAGCGGCCGTCCGGCTTTACACCCCAGACGAGCGTGAGGCCCAGTTTGCTCAGGGCGTCGCTCACGACCTGGTCGAGCAGTTTGCCGAACAGCACCTCCTGGTTGTCCGCCAGCTTGAAGGTGAATCCGAGGTCCGGGATCAGCGAGGCGTCGTACTGGATCAGCAGGGAGCCGGGCGGCGTACCGAGCGGGCCGCTGGTGATGAAGCCGAGCTGCCCGCTTCCGAACACCGCCTGGGCGATCTGCCGGATGACCGCCCCCGCGTCACCCTCCGGGTAGACCCCAGCCGGTACCGTGACCTCCTGGAGCCGCTGTTTCATCCCCCGGAAGGTCATGGTCTCGCCGTCGTAGTCGTGCGGGTTGCCCCCGACCCTGAGCGTGCCGTACCAGACCGGCAGCCAGTCGCTGTCCTGAGGGCTCTCGGTCTCAGCGAATGACAGGCGGATGACCTGCATGTTGCTCAGCCCCAGGCCCGGCCCATTGCCCGGCAGTGGCCCGTTGCGGGCGTTCATATTCATCTCGACGCAGTCCGCGTCAGGCGTGAGCGAGGCCCGCAGGCCAGTGGGGAGCATGTAGCTCTGCTCGCGGTAGATGGAGGGCAGCAGCGTGCCGTCGCCGCTCCAGCGTTGGAAGCGGTAGTTCGTTGGTTTCATACTGCCTCCTAGAGCAGGTTTCCGCCGCTTGAACGAGGGGGTGGGCCGCTGGTTCCGCCTCCCGCCCCGAAGCGGTCGACGTACGTCCCGAAGCGGTCCACATGGCCCCCGAAGGCCGCGATGGGTGGGTCGAATACTCCGCGCAAACTGGCCAGGGCGCTGTCGGAGAATTTCAGGTCGAGGCTCGGCAGGCCGAACTGCACCGAACTGGTGTCGGAGCCGAGGTACGTGCCGAGGCCCTTGCTGGTGATGCCCGTGGGGGCCTCGGAGCCGTAGCCCGACATGGCCGAGATGCCCACCTGAGCCGTGTCGAACACCCCGGACGCCAGATCACGCACCTTCGCCAGCTCAGCCGCCCCATCCTTGCCGCCCGCCTTCGCGTCCGCATACGCCTGGATGGCGCTCTCCAGACCCGAGGCCTTGACCGTGGCCGCGATGTACATCTGGGCCAGGGTCTTGTTCAGGGACTTCTCGAACATCTCCTTGCTGCCCGACCAGTCGGCCGTGTTGAAGGCGTTCATCAGCCCGTCCGTGAGCGAGCTGCTGATGCCCTGCCCGAGGTCCGCGAAGATGGTGGCCGCTGAAGACTTGAGCTTCGCAGCCTCGTCGCTGAGCACCTGGGGTGCCCCGCCGAACAGCCCCCAGGCCAGGCGCTGGAAGAACCCGGCCCCCGCCAGCTTGTCCCGTTTGGCCGCGTCCTCATTGAGCGCGTCGGCGAACGGATTCTTGAACAGGCCTACGTTCGCACCTGCGGCGGATTTTTCGAGGTTCGCCACCTCGGTGAGATTCTTCTTCCAGGCGGCGAAGCCCGGCGAAAGGTTGAGGATCGCATCGCCGATCCCACCGATGACGTTGATGGCCTCGGACGCCACGCCGAGCCAGCCGCCCAGGGCGCCCGCCATGTCGAACAGGCTGCCACCCTTCATGGCTGAGCTGGTCTTCGTCATCAGGTCCGGGATCTTCTGGAAGATCTGGATGCCAGTGCCGAGGCTGCTCAGCGTCTTGCCGAACAGGCCAGCCATCCCGTCGAGCTGCTCGAAGGTTGAGCCGATGCTCTGAAGGCCCTGGACGAAGCTATCCACCCCTGCCTTGTCCAAAGCAGTTCGGTCCTGCACGCCCTTCTGGTCAAGCGCGGTCAGGGTAGCTTGCAGCTGGGCATAAGCTTCGACCGAGTCTTTGTGGTCAGCCACCGCGTCCGAATAGGCCGCGAACGCAGCAATCTTGGCAAGCTGCTGACGCTGGGCGAGATAGTCCCGCTCGGAGACCAGACCTCGCGTGTGCTGATCTTCCAGCGTGCTGCTCTGACTGCCAGCCTCGATGTCACGGATGGCGCGGGTCGAGGTGACGTTCGCCGTCTGCGCGACGTCAATCTGGGCCAGGATGACCGGCAACCGCTCCAGGTCCTTCAACCTGCGGGCGGTGGCCTCCCGGTTGCGCAGCTCCTCGACGGTCAGCCCCTGCAAACTCTTCTTGTACGCCTCCTGTCGTTCGGTCAACTCGAAGGCCTTGTACGCAGTGTCCCGCGCGGCCGGATCGTTCAGGCGGGCCTCGACGCCAGGATCGACCCAGGGTGTGCCGTCCGGATTGAGCTTGGGCTTCACACGGGTCGGCAGGGGTGCGGCCTCGCCGGACGCGGTGGGCATACCGTTGCCCTGCGCTCGGTTGTTCAGACCCACGGTGTTCGAGGGGTCGAGTGCGCCGCGTGCGAGAGAAGGTTCAGACAGTGGGAAGTCGAGCGCCTGCTGGATACGGTCGAGGCGCACCTGTTCCTGCCGGGCCCGCTCCTCTGCCCCATCCACCCAAGCAGTCACCGCGTCCCGGCCGGCGTCACCGAGTGAGCCAGTGACCACCGAGTCGGTGCCGAAGCCCTCGGTCATCTTGACGATGGCCGCCCGCACACCCGAGCTGGTGCTCGGATCTTCGATCTTCGTCTGAATGGCCGCCAGCTGCTCATCGATCGTGCCGTCGAGACCGGCCAGGAAGTCCTGCGCCTGCATCTCAGTGGCCTGATCGCCGGTCAGCCCATTGAGCGCTGCTCGCACCTTGTCGATGTCTGCTGCCGCCGCCTCACCCCGCGCCGCAGAGTCCATCAGGCCGGAGAGCACGCCAGTCAGCAGCTCAATAGCCGGACCGCGCTGCCCGACGGTGTTCAGACTCTCAGCCACGGTCATGGCACTATCCGCGGCCTCGGTGTTGCCGCTGACCATGCCCTGGAGTCGCTGAGCTGTCAGGTAAGCGGCATCGGCCTGTGCCAGCAGCTCGCGCACGGTGTCCCGTGCCGGGAGGATGTTCTTATTCTCCAAGATGCCCAGTTTCTGAGCGGCGTCATGCTGATCATTCAGGGACTTGACCACTTTCTGCCGGGCCTCAGCATCCAGGGAACCGTCCTTGATACTCTGACGCAGAGTGTCAGCGATGGAGGAATAAGCGTCCCGCTGCTTCTGAACGGCTGAGGTGACGGCGTCGGTCGCCGTCGTGACCGTCTGGGTCTGCTTGTTGCGGGCTGCTAACTCATCGGCGTCGAAGGTCGTCTGGGCCGTCTTGAAGAGCCCCGGCTGGCGCTGCTTCTGGGCCTGTTCGGCGTCTTTGTACGCTTGGTTGTACTTGGCGAGGTTGATCTCATGCTGCAGGGCATACGTCTGAGCCGCGTAATCCTTGGCGATCTGTACCTGCTTGATGACATTGTCTTTCGCCGCCGCGAGTTCCCGGTCTCTAATCTCGTTCAGCTTCGCGAGGTTCGCCTCCGCGCCCTTCACATCGTCATCCCGAAGGGCTTTCAACGTATCGGCGCGGGCCTTCGCAGCATCTTTCAGGGCCTTGTCGTGGGCCGCATCCGCCTTGTCAGATTCGGCTTGCACTCTGGCCTTCGCCTCTATAATTCGCCTGTCCTGCTGGGCCTGAGCAGTCCCTGCGTCAGTGGCATAGTTGGTATTCGCCGTCCTGACCTGCTTTTTCTCCAGGGCGCTGATCTCGTCCAGGCGGGCCTGTGGGGTCTTGCCCTTGCCGTACAGCGCTTCCGCATCGGTCCTGCTTCTCGTCGCTGTGTCGTGTGCCGCCTGGATGGCTTGATCCCGCTGCTTGCTCAGAATGTCGCGCTGAACGTTCAGGATCGCCGCGCCCTTCTCCTGCTCGACCTGGAGTTGGCGGGACGCATCCTTCTTGCTGCTTTGAAGGGCAGCATCCCGATTCGCCTCCAGGCTCTTCAGGGTAGCCTGAGCCGTGCTGATCGCCGTGTCTGAGGTCTGCTTGTTCAGGGTCTTCGTGAAGTTGGCCTGCTCGGTGGCAATGCGGTTAGACTCATCACTCAAACGCTTGGCATCCGCGAGCTGCTTACTGGCATAGGCGAACGCCTTCGCTTTGACCAGATCGCTGCTGAAGCTATCGATGGCGTTCTGATCGTGGCGGCCTGCAACTCCCGTGATCTTGCCTGAGGTGATGTCGGCCTGCATCTGCGCCAACTGGGTGGCCCGCTCACCATATTTTGCCCAGTCGGCATCTGAAAGGCCGCTGGTCTTGAGGTCTTTGGCAGCCCCTTTGGCATCAGCGACAATCTGGTCCCAAATCCCTTTGTGGACGTTTTGAAAGGCTTTAAGCGCAGCTACGTCGTAATGGCCACTCTTGAACGCCGCGTAGAGCGCTTCCCCCTCTTTCTTCCAGGCGGCGGCTTGGGCAGCGAATTTGGGGTCGATGTTAGGAGGTGTGCCCGTATTCATTCCATCCGTCACACCCTGGTATTTCAGGCTGAACGGACTGACCACCTTGCCCTGAGCGTCGTAGCCCATGACATGTGTGTGGGAGTTGCCAGGCCCAAGGTCGGCGTGGGCCAGTGAGCCTGTCTGTCCGACGTAGCCGATGAGCTGGCCCTGCTTGACGAGCAGCTTGCCCCCTGCCGCTTTGATGGCGTTCTCCAGCCCGTCGGCGTACCCGTTCAGGTGGCCCAGGAGGAGCTTCTGTCCGGTGGCGTCGATCAGCTCAATGATGTGCCCAGTGGTCTTGCTCCAGCGGGTCGTGGCAAAGCCCGCGAACGGAGCTGTAACCGGCGTATCCACTGGAGCGAAGAGGTCTTCACCATTGTGGATCTGGTTCCCGAAGTACTTCTGCCCGAACGGTGTACCCGTGCGCGCCTGACGCAAATTAAGCCCTGCTTCGAGAGCGGAACTCCCGGCGACTGGGGCACCGGTGGCCACAGGAGCAGGTAGCGCCTTCTGGGCCGCTCGGATCGCCGCGAGTTCCTGCCCGATCTTGGCGATGTCGTCCTGACGGTGTTTCAAGATCTCGGCGCTGAGCCCGGTAGTATCGGCCTGCACAAGGTCGAGGCGTTGCTTCTCCAGCTGGCCCTCACGACCTCTGCTCCACATCTTTGCCTGCTGCTTCTCGACGTCGGCCTCAGTCTTTGCCACCTCGTCCTGGATTTTGTGGATGTTGTCCAGGATGGTGTTGACGTAGATGCCGAGCCCTGCGGCGGCCGAGAGTAGTAGCAGCGGCCCCAGCGTGGTCAGAAGCTTCAGGGCGCCTGCTGCCCCCGTCGCTCCTGCGGTCAGCCCCGTCAGGGCAGGCAGCATCTTGAGCTGGATGGCTGTACTCGCGACCGTCACCACGTTGGCGATCCCACCGATGCTCTGGGCGAGCAGGAGTTCCCGGACAAACCCGGTCGCCGCCAGGGCCTTCAGGCCCACGGCGGTCAGCACGATAGCCAAGCCTTCGAGGTAGGGCTTGGCATCGTTTGCACGCTGCCCCAGGTCGCCAAGCCAACGAAAGAACTCGGTAGTCTTGACGGTCGCCGCCGTCAGCGTCGGGGTGAAGGTCTCGGCGAAGGCACGGCTGAGGTCTTTCGTGGCCGCTGTCATGCGATGCTGAGCACCTTCATACCCACTCGCCATTTCATCGCTGCTGTGAACCATGAAGTTCGCTGACTTAGCGACTGTCTCGGTGGCCTCTTTAGAACCTTCCTTGACGCCCTGGAAGGCGGTGAAGCTGCGAGTGCCGAACAGTACCGCACTGGCAGCGGCCTTGTCATTGGCGTTGAGCAGCATTCCAGTGGTCTTGCTGTAAATCGGCCCGGTCGAAGACACCACGTCGATCAGGTCGGAGAAAATATCCCGTCCCTTGCGAGCGTGACCGTTGGTATCCACCAGTTGCACGCCGAACTCAGCGAACACAGCCTTCGCAGCCTTGCTGGGCTTTTCAATGGCCAGCATGGCGTTACGGAGACCGGTAGACCCGATGGTGGCCGGGTCGAGACCTTTGAGGCTCAGGGCAGTTAGAAAGCCCAGCGTTTCATCGATGCTGTACCCGAACTCTTTGGCAGTAAAACCGACAACGTTCATGCCTTTTGAGAAGGCATCAGCAGAGTCCTGGGTGAGATGGGAAGCGCGTACGAGCTTGTCGCCAAAGCTGGCCGCATCCTCGGCTGTCAGTCCAAGGTGCTGAAGGTTGGCAGCCAACCGTTTCACGGCCTCATCAAGCGGCACGCCTTCCGAAGCTGCCAGTCGGGTTGCGCTAGCAAGAGCCAGAATGCCCTCTGCGCCTTTAAAGCCACTGCGGCTCATCAGGGCCAGCCCTTCGGCCAGCTCGGCCTTGCTGAACATCCTGTCCGAAGTGCTGCCCGTGGCAATCATGTGGTCAAGGGCTTTATCCACCTCGCCGATGTCGTGGACACCGTTGACCTTCAAGCTCAAATAGGCCTGCTGAAGCTTCTTCACTTCATCTTGGCCGTCTTTGGTCAACTTGACGACTCCGGCCACAGCAAGGCCTACAGCGGCGGCTCCAGCCACTACAGGAGGGAAGCTGGCGGCCATACCAAGCATTCCGGCCTCGGGACTGACGAGAGAGGCCGCCATGCCCAGGCTGCTCAGGTTGCCTCGCAGGCCCGCGCCTTGGGCGAAGCCCGCTCGTGCCCCCATCGCGTTGCTGCGCTGCTGGGCTTCGAGCGTGCGAGCCAGAGCGGCGGTGTAGCCGTTCTGTGACTGGGTGAGCTGCGCCAAGCGTTCCGTCTCTTGGAGGCTCAGCACACCTAGGGTCTTGAGGCCCATCACCTCGGCATCGACCGCAGCGAGTCCGGTACGAAGGCTGGTCGCCTGCTCTTTGAGGGCGAGGTTCAGCTCTTTGGTCGTGATGATCCCGGCGCGTTCTTGGTTGGTCAGCAACTCGGTCTGACTGGTAATGCTGAAAAGAGAGGCCTTGTAATTGTTCAAGCCTGCCGTTCCCGCCTGAACCCCGGCGGCAAGACTGCCCCGTGTGATCCGCCCTTCTGCGGAGTCGATCCCTGCCGCTGCCCGCTGAGCTGCCTGAGCAAACCCAGTGATCTGCCCTTCGAGACGTTGTAGTTCCTGGGTCTGCTCTTTCGTAGGTACGCCGAGGTCGAGAATGGCTTGTTTCTGCGCCTTTAATGGGGCCAGTAGAGCATTGGCGCGAATACTGAGGCCGGCCATAGTATCAGCGAACTGCTGACCATCTAGCCTGCCTTCCTGCCAAGCGCGACGATTGTTCAAGATTTCCTGATTCAGCGCCGTAGAGGCTCCACGCACCTCATTCATGGCCGCACGCTGGGCCTGAAGCGCAGCAGTCACCGGAGCCTTTGCAAACCCTTCCTGAGCGATGGTGACGCTTTTCAGCGTGCCGCTATAGCTGGCGTACAAAGCGGTCAGTTGGGACAGCTCCCGTATCTCAGCCGCGCTGCGGGTGCTCTGGCCTTTCAGCACCGCAATCCGCTGCTCCATCAAGTCCATGTTGATTTGGGCCTGCTGGCCGTAACGCTTCATGCCCTGAGCCGCATCATCAATGCCCGTCCGCTGGGTGCGGTAATCATTGCTCAGCGCCCGCACCTCTGAGGCCAGCATCTTCGCATACGTAGCCTCGGTACTCATGGCCGCGCCACGTCGCTGACTGGCCGCAGGAGCCGCCTGGAGGCCTGAGCTCTGCGTCACCGCACCGAGCGCCCGCCATTCTGCCACCAGGGCAGCGACGGCAGGCGTTTGGGTGCGGACGGCCCCGGTGAGCGCCGTCATGCTGGCCTCGGCCTTGGCGAGCAGCGCCTGCGAGCTGAAGTCGAACCGAACGGGGATCGGCTTGAACTCGACCCGAGCCAGTTGTTCAGCGGCCTGGAGTTTGGCGGTCAACTCGGGCACGTTCAGCACGAACCCGACCCCGGCGGTGATGTCTCCGATCTCCACTTAAATCACCCCCTCAATAAAAAACCGCCCACTCAGGGCGGCTGGAATCTCAAATTTCAGAACTTATGGGAATTGGCAGCGAGCGTCATCGGCGGCGGCGTTGAAGGCCTGCAGGCGACTCGCTGCGAGGTCAACAGCGGCGCGAGCGGAGACCACTTGCGGCTTATTCTTCGCCACAGCCGCTTTTGCTCTCACCAACAATTGGGCATTTTCCGCTGTCGTCTTCTTCGCCAACGCGGGAGCCAGTGGCTGCAGGCTGCTGACTGAGGAATCGAGGTTGACAAGGTTATCGTTGACCGAGTCGTACGCTGTACCGAGCGACCCGAGACTGTTACTTACCTTGTCGACAGCCACTTGGATGACCTGGAACTGGGAAAGCGCGAGGTCTTCCAGAGTTTTAAGCTCAGCACACTTATCCGCAGCGTCCAAAACGGGAATCTGCCGCGTCTGAGCATCCAAAATTCCTGACACTCTTGTCAGGTTGGCCGTATCCGCTGTTAAAGATGGGGGATTCTCCAGCACCTTCGTGTACTGGGAGATCTGGCTTAGGTTGTCCGAAATCTTGACCGTGAGTGCGTTCACGGCTACCGAGGTCTGCTGGCTGCGCTGGCTGTTCTGCGCGTCCGCCTTCAGCTTGACCACGGCAGCGTTGAACTTTGGGAGTGTGCTGGGTTTGAGCACGATGTCTGTCAGCCCCCCTGACTCGCTGGGAATACTGATGATCAGGTTGCCCTGATTCAGCTGTGCAGGGGCCGAAGAAATGCCGGCTCCAAGGATCGGCTTGTCGAAGGTCAGCGAGTAGTCGTTTCCAGCGCGGGTTCCGGTAATACCTGAGTTGGTTACGAGCAGGTTGATGCCGCTCGTTGAGGGACCCACGCTGACTACTTGCGCCGTTCCTTTCAACTGCCCTGCGGCGACTGTCCACTGGAACAGGATGGCGGAAGTCGGCGTTGATGCGCTGAACACCTGTGCGCCAGATTGAGCGCCCGCGACCCCATATAGAAGAGCGACGGTAGCCACGACAGCGAGTTGTCTCATGGAATGCAGAGTAAAGCAAAACCGACTGACGAGAGAACGCAGATTCCATGTGACTTACCCCCCTTTGACCTGCGCCGCCGCAAAGATGTGGTTGTAGACGTCCTGAATCTCAAGCCAGACGGGCGCGGGGCAGTGGTGTCCCTGTACCCAGGCCACCCACGCCTGCGCCTCGTCGATGCCCATTCCGGGAAAGGGGGTCGGTAGCACACCTGTCGTGGTCCGTTGCTCGACTGCGTCCGGGTCGCCCAGGTAGGGTTCGAGCAGGATGCGCCGCGCGTACGCCAGCGTGCGCTCCTCAGCGGTCGGCGGCACGATTACTCCCGCTTTGCGCTTCTGGTGCTGCTGGATGACCTTGTGCGCCTCGCTCGGCTCGCCTTTCGGTCCAGGCTTGGCACTCAGGTTGGCGAGGTTGGCCTGCACCTGCGGTTCCAGTCGGGCGTACAGAATGCGCCCCCGCCCACGCTGGATGAAGATCAGTTGCGGGAAGGTCAGCTCCATCACCTGCGCCAGCGTCCAGGTGTTCACCCCCAAGACGTCCCAGACCATCTGGTCGAGTTCATCGGGGGTCAGGATTTTTTTTCGCTGCCCTCTTTGGGCATCTCGCCGTAGAGCAGGATGTGCTGCACGATGGCCAGGTGTGGCAGGGGCAGGTTGTCGAGCAGCCACTCGGCCGTGATCTCGTCCGGGTCGGTCTTCGTGGGATTGTGTAGCCGCCGCCTGAGCTTGTCGGCCAACCAGACCGCCTGATCGGAGAGGGGTTGCTTCTCGAAGGCGAGGTACTCGCCGTACTCGCGCAGCGTGACGGGAGCGGCCTGGAACTCCACGCCGCCGAGTTTGAAGGTATCGTTGGATTTTCCAGCCAGCACCGTGAAAAGGTTGCTCACACGCGCTCCAATACAATGCCGCCTGCAGGCCGGGTCGTTCCGTACTTCAGTGCGGTGGGGATTCTGAATTTTTGCTTCTCAAAAAGGACGTGCGTTCCGGCTCGCAGAGGCTTGAGCGCCACACATGAAGGGGCGCTCAGGGACTCCGGGGCCAGAACCGCGCCGAACAGCACGAGCACCGGTTCTCCGGTTTTCGTTCGGCGCAATTCCAGCGGGGTGTTCATCAGGGGGTGACGGTGGGCGGGGTCTGCTGGGTCTTGATCCACTCCAGCGACCAGGCGTAGATCGTATTGGAAGCGACGTCCGTGCCCTGCTCACCGTCGTACTTGAGCAGCGCCTGGCCCTGCGTGATCTCACCGTTGGCGTCGGTGTAGCGGGCGAGCACCTGGCCGCCGTATGGGGCGCCGGGCGCGGTCACGGCCTTCATCTTGGCGATGGTGCTGTTGCTGCTGGGCGAGGTGGTCTGAAACGCCTGCGCGCCCAGGCCGTGCCGCTGGCTGACCTGGTCACGGGCGGCGGTGCCGCTCGGGCCGATGAACAGCGGGGTGCGGGCGACGGTGGTGGCGGGCTTGTAGCCGTCGAGCATGCTGAGGCCGGGCACGACTTCGTAGGCGGTGCTGGTGCTGGTCGCCAGGAAGTTGATCTCCAGCTGGGCCTTCTCGCGGTTCTGCCCGACGAGGGTCTGATCGAGGGTGAGATCCGGCATTCAGGTCACGCTCCTTTAGGGGTGTGGTAGGCGCGCAGCTCTTTGCGGGCGGCAGCCTGGTCTTTGGCGTCGAGGGTGACCACGATGCCGTCGCTGTAGTACGCGGTCAGGCGCACCCCGGTCTCGATCGGCAGCGTGGGACCCCAACGGATGCCGTCGGCGGTCTCGGTCGGTTCGTTGCCGGTGTGCTCGGAGACGGGCGGCTCGGGCTGCTCAGCCTCGGTCTGCTTCTTGGTGGTCATGGGTCACTCTCCGTAGTTGAGGACGAAGCGCACGCCGGCCATGGCGCGGCGTTCCGTGCGGTCGTAGGTGGGGGGCAGGGACGCGCCGGGCCGCACGCCGATCAGGCGGGTGATGCCCGGATGGGTGGTGATTTTGCCCTGCACGGCCTTGGCGGCCTGCCAGATTGGGCGGAGATCGGCCTTCTCGGTGCCCTCGGGGCCGTAGAGGGTGGCGAGCAGGGTCAGTTCCTTCAGGGCGTGCGGCGAACCGTTGACGCCCCGGAAGAGCTGACGGGTCGTGCCTTCGATAATCTCCGACACCACCGCGTAAGCCCCGGCCGGCGGGCCCTCGGGCGATGCATCGAACACCTCCAGCCCTGGGATGGTCTCCAGCGCCTGCTGGAAGTTCACGGCAGGCGCTCGGCGTCGAGGATCGCCCGGTGGATGTCGCGGTCTTGCAGCGCGTCGTCCATGAACGGTCGGCCGCCCTGGTCAGGAGGCTTGAAGTGCAAGAGCGTCACGTGCGGCGGGCCGTCGATGCTGCCGAACTCCGCGAACCCAGGCCGCCCAGGTGAGATGCGCGCCTTGATGCTGCGCAGCAGGTCGCCCTCCTGCTCGGCTGGGTATTCGCCCTCGCTGCTCGAGCGGTTCGGCTGGCCCCGATACTGGACGCCCGATCCGCCCCCGCTGAGCTTGCCTCTCAGCGTCTCGGCGGCCGCCTCCGCGCCTCGCAGCGCCAGAGGTGTCAGCCGCAGCTGCAACTGGGCCAGCCCAGCCGGGTTGATCCTCGCCATCAGCCGATCACCGCCAGTTGCCGAACAGCGCGGGTCTCGGCGCGTGCACGGGTCAGCCTGTCCGGATCTTCCACCCGGTGCAGGCCGAGCAGCAGCACGACGACGGGATCGAGGTCCTGAAGCGTCGCGTACGCCAGCGCTTGCGCGAGATCCCCCGTGCCCGTCACCAGCGCCTGGAGCTTCAGAGCATACTCCTCGCGGTTTCTGAGCATCAGACCCTCCTTTGCCCAGGTGCCCCGAGCGGGACTTCCCAGGCCACGCCGAGGTTCCCGAAGTCCACGACGTCGCCCAGTGGGTAGTAGGCGAGTCCGTTCGCTTCCAGGTGCCAGCCCGCCGCCGCGACCGGGGCGTCGTGGGGCAGGAAGGCCACGTAGCGCGGCACCGGCAGGCTGGTGTCGCCCCGCGTGAGCCGGGTCTGCTCCTGAAGGCTGAGCCCGTAGAGCAGACCGTGGACCGTGGCTGAGCTGCCGCCGACGAGCGTTCGCCGTCCATCCTCTCCGGTGGGGCCGGTGGGGCTGCCGGGCCGAACGATGGTGAGCGACTGCCCCTGCTGAGCGAACAGCTGCGGGAGCACCGGCGCGAGGAACAGCCGGCCCTGTTCGGTCGAGACGAGCTGGGGCACGGTCCGTTCGTCGAGCAAGCGCCCGGCATAGCTCGCTGTGCCGGTGAAGTCTGAAGTGTCGGACTTCTGTGCGCGGATGAGCAGGCCCGTTTCCCAGGGCGTCTGGGCGCCCTCAGCAGGCACGGGGTCTTCAGGGTGGAAACGCACGACCCGGAGGCTGGCCGAGTCCGGCGAGAGCGCGTAGCTGCGCACGTCCTTGCCCTTCGTAGGGTCCTGGACGCTGAAGCGCGCGCTCGTGCCATCGCTCCAGGTGGCCTCGTGGCGGTACAGCACGTCCGCGTACTTCGTCAGCTGCCGCTGCGCCTGCGCCCGGTACCGGTCGAGCCGCGTCATTCGACCCCCCAGGCGCCGACCACCGGGCCGTACGAGGCCAGCTCGAAGACCACTCCTGCACTCTGCGCCTGCAGCAGGTCGCCCTGAAGCACGGCGATCCGCGCCAGGATGTTTGTCTCGACCGTGATCTCGCCTTCCGCACGGAACTTGTCGGCCTCCCTCGACAGCGAGGTGATCCAGTTGCGCAGCAGGTGAGCCTTAACCCGCTGGTAGATCCGCTCGGGGTCCTGATCCGGGCCGGTGGCCGCCAGCTGGCTCCAGAGCCTGACGCGGTCGTTGAAGGCCTCCTGGGTCAGCCCCAGGTCTTCTGGGGCAACGTTCAACTCGGCGGCCAGTCGATCCTGAACTTTGACGGCCACAGCCTTACTTCGGCGGTTCGGTCGGGAGGGAGGCCAGGATCTGGTCGGCGGTCGTCTCGGCGATGCCGTCGAGACCGATCAGCGTTTCCTTATCCACGCCCTCAAGCATCGGCAGCGTGTAGTACCCGGCCGTGAACAGCTTGGTGCGGCCTGGGAAGCTGGCGGGCAGCAGCTCGCCGAGTGTGTCGCGATATTCGGTGAGCGCCGCCAGCTGGTCCTTCAGCGCCACACCATCCAGGCCTTCGAACGGTTTGAGCGCCTCAGTCGCCTTGTCGAGTTGCTTCTTCAGGTCGGCGACCTTCTGCTTCGCAGTGTCGCGCTCGCGGGTGAGCTGGGCCGCCTGGGTCCGCAGGGTAGCCTCGTCGCTGCTCGGCTCAGCCGAGCTGGAGACGGCGGGAAGGGCGGCGGTCTCGGGTTCTGGGTTCAGCACTTCGGAGCCGTCCTCAGCTTCGAGCATGCCCTTGCGAAAGGCCTTGGCGTAGTCGAAGCCCGCAACGCTGAGGGGAACCTCGGCGCCCGGCTGAAGCCACCGCCCTGCGATATACAGGGCCGTGAGGGTGATGAGTTTCTGCATGATTCCTCCGATCGGGGCCAGTTGGCCCCGACGCTTCGTTGCTACCAGTCAGTGAGTCAACGTCCT
>Ga0160427_10000408_pt1 | contig 26468 bp, 24 predicted proteins | sample SolpanmetagenomL_FD_108194 | JGI IMG/M metagenome (GOLD analysis project Ga0160427, IMG submission 108194) | Solar panel surface microbial communities from Lawrence Berkeley National Laboratory, California, USA - L | ecosystem: Engineered > Built environment > Solar panel > Unclassified ...
CGAACTCAACACCAGCAACGGCGAGTACCTCGCAGGAGACGGCCAGCCGATCACCCTGAACGGCCAGGTCTATTCCACTGGGCTCGGGGTGCATGCCAACAGCGAGATCCACATCCACGCGACCAATCTGGAGACGCCAGCCTGTACCCGGTTCCAGGCCGACGTCGGCCTGGATGACGAGGTGGGCAGCAACGGCAGCGTGGTGTTCCAGGTGTTCGCGGACGGCGTGAAGCTGTTCGACTCCGGTGTCATGACCGGGGCCAGTGCCACGCAGCACATCGACGTGGGCATCGGGAACAAGAGTGACCTGCGCTTCGTGGTGACCGACGCCGGCAACAACTCATTCTACGACCATGCCGACTGGGCCGGGGCCAGATTTGACTGTCCTCCCGCACAAGCCGCCCCCAGCCTGACGCTCGATGAGGCGTCACTCAGCGTTTATCACCTCCACAGCGGTACGTTGAAAGCGACCTTCCACAACTATCCGGCGGGACCAGTGAACATCCGCACTGTAGGCTATCTCCCCAGGAGATTGACGACCGATCCTGAGCCCGCCATGCACCTCGACACCACGACGGTCATCCTCAGTGGAGCCAGCGAGGAAACCAAGGACATTACATTTACCGCGGAAGGTAATATCGGGTACGATGACATTGGTAGACCTTATCCAGTCCAGCTCGTCACCAGCATGAATAGCAAGGACATTGACAGTATTCCGATTACTTTGAGCGAATCACCCCTCAAAATTACTTACAACAACCCCATTAATGTGGCGGGGCGTGTTGGGGAAACCAAAACTGTCATCCTGACTGTGAATATCTTTCCTCCTGTCGATTTCATGCCGGAAATCAGCCTCGGTCAACGGTTCCCGGTGGGCGGACCTTTCGTGATCACTCAAGGTGAGACCACTGGGAATGGCAGTCAGGTCCAGATTCCCATCACGGTCCAATTTCCGTCTCCTTTTCCTTTCGACTTGGTGGGAAACGCCAATTACAGCTTGGGGCTCTCTGGGATTACGAGCGGATACCGAGATGGCATGTATTACCAGGACTTCGCTTTGAACCTATCTGTTCTCCCCTAACTCTTGCCATTGGACGACACGCTGAGGCCAACTGAGATTTCGCTCGCTTCGGACGCCTGAATGCAAACCGCCCCCGCCCAGACGCTTTTTAGCGCGGGCGGGGGCGTTCATTTGGCGCGAGTTGTCCGTTACCTGGTACCGCTGATCTTCACCTTGCTGCCGTTTTCACGGCTGGCTTCCACAATCGAAGAGGCATACCCGCTGACGTAGATCACGCGGCGCTCCGGCGCGGGCACGGTGCCCAGCACGCACAGTAGGCCGGCAGGCTCAGTGACACAGCGGCTGTCGTTCACCCGCAGGGCCGAGCCGACGAGGTGCGCCACGGTGTTCAGGGTGCCGGTCTTGCCCGGCAGGTAGGTCAGGGTGGTGTATGCCTTCCCCTGCTCCTGAGTGGCCGTGAAGGTGGCGCCCTGGGGGTCAGGGGCCAGAACAGCAGCACCACCGGACAGCAGGCTAGGCAGGGTGCAGCTGCTCAGTGAGGCCGCAAGCAGCACCGGCAGAATCAGCAGGCGCTTCACTTGATCACCTCCCCGCTCGGGAGTTCCGGTGCGTCGACCACCGGGGCCACCGGGAACAGCTGGCGGTACACGCTCTCGATCAGGTTCTCGAGCGCGCCACTCGCCAGGATCGGAGCCAGCCACGCCTGGGCGACCGGCGGCGCGAACTCCTGCACCACGAACCGCACCGTCACGCCCACCACCTCGGCCCGATCCAAGCCCTTAAAGGTGCCCTGCAGGCTGTTCGCGGCCGGGATCACGTCTCCGACCAGGGTCATGACTTCAGTGATCATGATGCCGTCGCCGAAGGCCAGCACATCCTTCTTGAACTTCGGCAGCCAGGTGTCGGCCCAAACGCCGAGCGTCGAGGTCTGGGTAGCGGTGAGTGGAGCGGCGCCGAGGGACAGGGCAGTGGTCAGCAGGCCGATCAGGGTGAACATGGCTGGATCTCCAGGGGTGGGCGCGGCCTCGGGGACCGGGAGGCTGGCGGGCGATGGCAGGGCCGTGGCGGGCTCGGCAGCCGCAGGAGTGACCTGGGCGGCCTGTTGGGGTTCGAAGGCTGAAGGCGAGCTTCTGGGGAGCGGCAACACGCTGTTCGGTAGGCCTCCCGACTGTTGAAGGCCCTGAAGGGCGGCGGTAGCAGCCTGGACCTTGCCGCGCCACTGGGCGTCGGCAGCAGCCCAGGTGACGAGGCTCACCAGCACCGCGACCAGAAGGCCGACCCAGCCCTCGCCATACAGGCCGGATCGGAAGGTGATCAGGCCGCCGGTCAAAGCGGAGAAGGCGCCCGCCAGCAGCTGGGTGGTGCGGCCCTCGGTGCCGAGTCGGCCTTTGGTCAAGGCGGTCAGCCAGTGCGCGAGGAAGCTGCTGCAGAAGATGACGAGCAGCGTGATGGTGGCGGGCGAGACGCCCTTGATCAGCTCGACCGGCTGGGTGGTCTGCGCGAAGGCGAACCCGCACAGGGCGAGCACCAGCGCCCAGCCGAAGAGGCTGAAGGCCCGCACAGTCAGCCAGAGACGGAAGCAGGCCTGCGAGATCAGGTCGAAGAGTCGGTTCATGCGTACCTCCAGGCACGAGAGCGGCCCGCCTGTGGAAGCGCGGGCCTGAGCGGAGTGTTTGGGCGGTCAGGGGCTGGGCGTCAGTTGGTCGTCGAAGCGCCACTCGAGCAGCGGCCGCACCTGCCCGGCGAGGTGGTGCGTGCAGTCGCTCAGGAAGGCGATCTCGCCCGGCTGGGCCCCGTTGCAGCCCACGAACGAGTGGCAGACGTGCGTTCCCTGCGCATGGGGCGCGACCACCTTGACGGACGGGTCGAGCACGGGCCGGTCCCGGTCGCCATTCCAGCTCCAGGCTCTCGGGTCGCCGACCTCGATTGGGACGACATGCGCCCGCCCACAGCCTTCACACTGGAAGGCCAGCTGCGGCCCCATGTTCTCGTCGGCCTCGATCAGCCGGGTCTTCACTTCTGCTCCTCGGGGGTCGCAGGCCTGATCCACAGGTCGCCGTTGGGCTTGCGGCTGTAGAACATGTCCCGGTAGACGAAGTCGCCCGCTGGAGCCAGGCCGAACTTCCCAGCCTGATCCGCGAGCAGCACCCGGCCGAGACCAGGGCCGGGGGGCGAACTGACTGGGCCGCTCGGCGTGGGTGGCGTGGTCGGCGTGATGACCACCACCGGCGTCGCAGGAATGACCACTGGCGTCGTAGTCGGCAGCGTGACTCTAACCAGCAGCTCGCGAATGATCGCCAGCACTCCAGGACGGGTGTCGGGCCGGTCGATGCGTACCCGGATGCTCGGATTGTTCGAGTCCGGTACCGAGCCAGTAATCCGCATCTGCACGCCGTTCTGCGGGTCATTGCTGACATACGGGCTGCGCTGCCAGGTGCCATACCCGCGCCCGTTGTAACTGAACGCCACGTCAGCGATGTCGGTGATCGAGCTGTCCGGCTTCAGAACCTTCGCCAGCTGTGCCGCCTTGCCCTGCAGGAAGGCGGCCGCGCACAGGATGGCCGTCCGGGCGTCCGTCTCGGGGTCGCCCAGATCGCTGATGCCGTACTTCGCTCCGAAGCGGCGCACCAGGTCGCCGGAGAGCGGGGGGTCGAACTGCATCGGGCCACCTGCCCGCTCGGCTGAGTCCTGCAGGTTGCTCTCCCGGTAATGGATGGCCGCCAGCAACGCCCACGGCACCCCGATACGACGCTGCCCCTCCAGATAGAGGGGCAGGAACTGTTGCACGCGGGCGAGCTGAGTCGAACTGAGGTAGCTCATCCGGACACCACCTCGAGCACCCAGAAGTCCGAGCACAGCTTCGGGTTGATGACGTACGCATAGGGCATCCAGAACTGCCCACCGTCGACGCCCCAAGAGGAACCCCAAGAATTCCTGACCTGGAACAGCTGCCGGGTCTCGTCGAAGCCGATCAGCACCACCGCGTGGCCGCCGATCGGCTGCTCGCCATGCCCCGGCATCGGCAACAGACCGGTCTTCGCCACCGCCTCGCTCTCCAGCGCTGGGTAGCAGGTGAAGCCGAAGCTCACCGGATACCCGGCCTGCAGCGCGCCCTTCAGGTCGGCCAGGGTCTGCGACACCGAGAGATACTTCGTCGCCACGTGCTTCAGGGCCGCTCTGGTATAGGCAGCCGGCGGGGCCTTGGCGAACCTGGCCGTGTCATAGGGCCACAGGGCCTCCGGCGCGGCCCCCAGCTTGCCGAGCACCTTGAACGCGTCGCGCAGTTGAGCGCCACTGTCCGTCCGGGTGGTGCCCTCGAGCTTGCGGGTCTGGTAATACAGTGCCAGGCGCGACGGCGTGAACTCCGCGAGATTCTGCTTGCGCAGCGCGTGCTCGAAGATGCTGCCGGCCGAGTTGGCCGTGCAGCTGCCCAGGTCAGTCTGGTCGTAATTGGCAGGCATCTCCGGCAGCAGGCTGAAGTTCGTGACCGTCGTGGCCTGCAGGAAGTGCGCGGGCAGGATGAGCTTGAAATCGAGCGGGTCGAAGTGATCGGGAATCCGGCCGAGGGCGTGCGCGTTCTGCGTCATGGTGTTCCTCCTGGGGGGTCGGGTGGGTCGGGCGGCCACGTGCCCGGCGGGTCACCGTGCCGCATCCGTACGGTGTCGGCGTCCAGCCGGGCCTGCAGGCACAGGTACCGCCAGCGGTCTCGCTGCAAGGTCAGGGCGTTGACCTGACTTTCCTTCTGTGTGACGAGCTTCTCCAGGCTCTCGTTCCGGTCGGACAGGCCGTCGCGCAGGTCCTTCTCCTGCCCCGCGCCGGGCCGGCGGGCATTCACGATCACGCCGAGCACCGCGAGGCCGCCTGCCCCGCCGAGCCACTTCAGGACGGTCGTGACGACTTCAATGCCGTTCGCGTCAGCCACGGTTGCCTCCCTTCATCACCCGCCTCTGGAACCACCCGACTTTCGTCATATGCATCCACAGCGAGCGCATGAACAGGGCCATGGCCGCCATGCCGAGGCCGAAGAAGATGGTGCTGCCGAAGATCAGCCCAGCGCTGATCGAGAACTCCGCCCCGATGGCGAACATCACGGCCGCACTGAACAGGCTGCTGATCAGCCCGAGCGGCACCCGCGTCGGCACGTACATCAGCAGCAGGAAGGCGACCAGTGACAGCACGCCCCACCAGAAGAACGGGAAGAGGTCGTCGAAGGTCGAGTAGCTCGGGAGCAGCAGCGGCAACTGCAGGCGGGCGAACGCCGGAATCATCACCAGGAGGTGAATCATCGCCAGGCTCATCCGGGTCGCCCAGGCCGCACCGTCCCAGAACTGAGGCGCCGAGCTGGGCAGCCCGGGCAGGAGGCGGCGCCACCTCACGGCAGCACCCGCATGGTCTTCCAGGTCCGGAAGGTGGTGCTGTAGAACTGCCAGGCCCAGCCGCTCGAGGTCCAGCGCTGGTTGAACGGAATGGTGGTACCGGCTTTGCTGAGCTCCCAGGCGCCCGTCTCCGGCTGGATCGGCTGGTAGGGCGCGCCGGCCGCACGGGTGTTCAAGGTGCTGGTCTTGCGGACGCGCAGCACCGTGCCTGCCGGGCAGAAGGAAGCGAGCTGCGGCTGCGCGTAGTAAGCGAAGCCCAGTTCGTAGTCGCGCACGATTTGCGCGGTGCAGGTCTCGGAGAGGGTGTGCGTGGAGGGCCTGGGGATGGCGGAAGCGGCCCCGAACAGCAGGGCGCCGAGCAGGATATGTTTCATCAGGTCTCCATGGCTTGAGCTGGGGCTGGGGCGTGACACCCAGCAGACGCGGCCCCGGATGAGGGGCCGCAGAGGGGGAAAGACATGGGCTAGAAGGGGTCGGTGCTGATCCTGATGCTGGCGAACGGCGCAGCGTCAGTGCAACCGATCACCGTCCCCGCGTCCGCCCAGACCTGCATCTGCGCGGCGCGGTAGGCGTCCACCCGCGCCAGGCTCGCCAGTGGGCTGCTGGACACCGAGAGCTTCGTGCCGCTGTAGGTCCCGCCATAGCCGAGCGGGTAATAGAACTCGAAGTACGTGGGGCGGTAGTTCCCGTCCGCCTGCAGCACGTCGATGGCCACCAGGCCGTTCGTGATTGCATCGTCGTGGAAGTACGTTCGGCCATTCGGCGTGCGGTCCCAGATCTGGAACCCACCGCTGTTCATCCAGCCCATCCGCGAGTAGCCAGCCGGTGCCTTGCTGCGAATCACACCCGCCGAGACGATCTTCACGTCGTCGATCAGGTTGTTGTGCCCCGCCTGGATGGCCGCGCCGTAGTTCGCCACGGTCAGGATGGTGCCGCGGCGCTGGATGAACCCCTGCGCCGCCGTGGCCTCCGTCAGTCCCTGAATGTCCTGCTGGTCGCCCATCAGTCCGCCCGTGCCCGCGTACCCGATCTCCGAACCATCGGCATTCACACCGATGGTGCTCAGCGTGCCCCCGCTGGCCACGAACCTCGGGTCGGTCGGCATGCTGTTCTCGATCAGGAACTCCTCGAAGGTGCAGGTCGCCCCGGACGCGCAATAGCTGTTGAACACGCTCAGGGCATCCTCGAACTGCGCACCATACACGGGATCGTTGCGCAGGATGAACTTCCGCACGGAGCTGTTCGGCAGGTTGGCGCAGTTGATGAACTGAACGAAGTTCGCCACCAGCATGTCGCCGCTCCAGTTGCCTGCGCTGTTCACGCGCCGCCCGTCCACGTTCATCTTCAGCCAGCGCTCCAGGCGTACCCCGCCGCCGCTCAGGCCGGAGACCGAAGGGTTGCGGAAGGTGGCGACCAAGGTGCCACGCGTGCCATGCGACTCGCAGCCTGCCACCTCCAGGTTCGCGCCGTTCTCGCTCACCACGTCGTGGGCCGGGGCCGCTCCAGGAGAGCCAGCAGGGGGCTTGCCGGAGAAGAACATGCCCTCCTCGAAGCGCATGTTGCTGTTCGTCCCGCCGTACACCATGCCGGTCTTCGCGCTGGCGTCCATGCCCCAACCGGCGAAGTTGAACTTGGTGAACAGCACCGGCAAGGTGGCATTGTTCATGACGGCGGGCACACCTGGCACGGTGCTGCGGAGACTCAGGTCGGGGATCACGTACCGGCCTTGGGCGTTGGGGTTGCCGAACATGCCGCCCGTCAGCATGGCATTGGTCAGCACCCAACTGCTGCTGCGATCCGTCCAGCCGACCTTGCTGGAATCGCGCGTGCGGTAGGTCGTGGGGGGTTGCACCACGATGATCTCGCCCTTGAAGAAGAAGAACCGGATCGCCAGCGGATCGCCCACCGGGCTGCCCACCACATAGCGGTTCTGAATGTTGACGTATCCCTGCGCCTGCGTCTCGTCCACGGCCGCCAGACGACCCCGGAACAGAGTCCAGACCATCATCAGAGATCGCCGTCGAACTGCGCTGGGAGAGAGGGATCGTTGCTCTTGGCGCTGTAGACGCGCCTGAACGTGCCGTTCCCGAAGACCGGCATCACATACCCCACCGGGAAGGCGGTGCTGGCCGTGTAGCTGCCAGAGTTGCTTGGCGAGGCCGCTGGTTCCGACAGCCCCTGCTGGGCCAGCGACTTCGTGGTGTCATACGGCCAGACTTTGGCCGTGACCGTCTTCCCGTCCGCCGAGATGTTCAGCCGCATGCACATCAGCACCTTGTTCGCCCCAGTAACGTTGACGGTGCCGCGAAAGTCTGAGGTCGAGACGGTGTCTCCGGAGATGGTGATCTGCTGGAAGGCCATCAGCGTGCACGCCCCATACAGGCGAACACCCCACATGCTGGTGCCGGCCGCGTTCGCACCGAAGATGAAGCCGGGTGCCGCCTGGTTGCCATCGGCCACCTCGAACACGTTCAGCCAGTCGCCTGACTGCTGCGGCCCCCACTGCGCGAGGGTGTTGGCGTGGAAGCCGTTGTAGCCGATGTCGAACAGCATTACGTTCTTCCACGTACCGCTCACCAGCTTCCGAGGCGGTGGAGTCGGGAAGCCATTGTCGGGGATGCCGGCGTCACCCTCGGCGTGCAGGCCATTCAGGCTTTCGCCATAGTTGCCCTGGGTGTCCACCAGCCGCCGGATCTGCGCGGCGGTCGGCCTGATGGCGTAGGGCAGGAAGGTGAAGTCGGTGGCGGAGAAGTTCGCGGCACTCGCCCCCTGACCGACGCTGACCACGGGCACGAAGTTGAGGATCTGTTTGCTGCCCGAAGCGATGACGGTGCCGACGTTGGCGTACACCCGCGTCTTGGATGGCATCAGGGCAGCTGGGAATGGATCGGGCAGCGGCTGGAGGTTGCGGCCGTTGGCATCGCGGGCCTCCAGGTAGTAGCTGCTGCCCGTCGTGAACCCCAGGCCAGTCACATCCACAGCGTTGCCAGGGGCGATGATGTCGCCGTCTTTGTCGACCATCCCGACCGAGCCCTGGAGCTGCTCATGACTGACCAGTTTGGCGTCGGTCTGTTGCCCGGCCGCCGCGTTGAAGTACACCAGGTTGCCCTTGGTAAGTGCGGTGCCGGAGACCAGGAGCCCCGGTTTCGGGAGCGCCACATATTGAGCTTCGGTCATGCCGGCCGGAATCGTGCCCAGCGCCAGTGCCCGCGCATAGTTGCTCGGTCCAGGTGGACCCGCCACCGTCGAGTCCTTCCCCGCCTTGCCGGTGATGGCCGCCTGGAAGTCGTCGATGGTCGCGTTCGCCGGAAGTTTCCCCTTGGCGATCATCACCTGCATGGCGTCCTGCACGACGATCTGCTGATCGGGCGTGCCATCGTTGAACTTCACCACGTTGTTGATGATCGAGATGATCCTCTGCGTCGGTCCACTGGCGGAGGTGGGCGTGCTCGTGCCTCCGAGGCCAGCGAACAGGGTGCTGAGGTCGCCGAAGTCGAAGATGATGTTGCCCGACTTGGCAACCAGGTGCCCGCGGGCGTCCCGACTGAAGGCCGGGGCGATGATGGTTGTGGCCATAAGTTCCTCCTTTACCGGGTCGCCCGGATCGTCCAGACCTCGTTGGCATCAGCAATGGCCGAGGCGGTGAAGTTGCGAGCGACGAGCTGCACCACCGTCTGGGTCTGCCCGTCCGGCAGGTAGCACGTCGCCCGCATCAGGTGCAGGCCTGCGAACCACGGCACCCTGCGCGTCGCGGTGATCAGGTCTCCTGCGATGGCCCCTGGAACGGTGATCGTGAGGGTGGCCTCGCCCCCAGCTGGGACGTTGCCGAAGTTGAGCGTCTGGTCACCGGTGTAGACGCCCCTGGAGAGGAGGTACCAGTCTCCCCAGGCCACCGCGCCGTTGCCCACGTTGTTCAGGCCCCGGTAGAAGATCGTCGAGAAGCCGTTGATCCAGAAGTACTGCTTGCTCCAGGCTCGGGTCGAACCATTCGCAGTCGTGATGGTCTCGGTGACGAGCGTGCCGCCCGCACCGCTCGCCCCTGGGGGGTAGACCCCCGTGCTGTCGGCCGCGATGTCCGAGGGGTTCAGCTGGGTGTAGATCGTCTTGCCTGCTGGAAAGGCGGTGATGGGCGTGCTCGCCCGGTAGGTGGTGTCCTGCACCAGCTGCGGTGGTGGCACCACCACCGCGCCCGCATCCGTGCGCTCCCAGATCGTCCACGCAGTATCCGAGGTCGCCCGCCGCTTCCAGGTCGCGTTGCTGTTGTAGTCTTCCACCTCCTCCCGGTCCCACGAAGCATTGGCGTTCGTCGCCGCATCCGGGCTGAGCCGGTACACGTACAGCTGCCCCACGCTGCACGGAAAGCCCAGCGCCAGCCCGTTGTAGAACGGCATGGTCGTGATCCGGCCGTTGGCGAAGAAGGTCCTCGCGCTGTTGGCGCTGACGTTGTTCGCGTTCTGCGGCAGGATCTTGACCGGGTTGCTCACCTCCGTCCAGGCCGACCACGCGCTGTCCGACAGCGCGCGACGAATCGAGAAGGCCTCGCTGTAGAAGTCGTAACAGAACTGCCGGTCCCACATGGTGTTGCTGCCTGAGGCGTCCCCACCGGCCGTCCGGTCCGTGATCACCGAGCAGGCCGAGTAGGGCCAGCCGTTGCCGTAGGCATCCATGGTGCTGATCTTGCTGGCCGGGTACGCCGTGCGCGGGCTACTCGAACTCAGCGGCGTGACCGAGCCGCCGTTCTGCGGCAGCCGCACGTACACGGCCTGGGCACTGGTCCAGTCGGTCCAGGTGGTAAGCCCTGTGGCGCGGCGTTCGTACACCGCGTCGGTGTAGTAGTCCTTGGCCTGCTGGAACTCCCAGCCGAAGTTCCCTCCGCCCGGCGTGCTGAGGTGCCCGGAGGCCGAGGCCAACCTATTGACCGTGATGGTACCTGCAGCGATGGGCCAGTTGGCCCCCGTCTGGGGATTGACGTCGAAGACCGTGATCTTCCCAGCGTCGAACTCCTGCAGCCCAGCCGCGGCTGTCTTGAAGTTGGGCGCGGCCTGCTGGAGGGTGCCGATGCCGGTGCCGAACGGCTTACCATCCCGGTCGACACCGAACCCGGCCACCCCACCGGTCGGGTCCCCAAACTCCATCTGGTTCCCGTCCCGCTCGAGTGCCTGTGATGCAGTGACGATCTCCACCCCGTGCGAGCGGGCGTAGGCGATCATGTCCCGGAAGTTCTGCTTCTGGCCCGCGTCGAACTCCGGGAAGCGGCTGTGGATCAGCACGCAACAGATCCCGTTCGAGGCGATGGCCTCGTCGATCCAGCCGGTGTAGAGGCTCAGCGGCGCGTTCGGCACGAACTCGCGGAACGGCAGGGCGTAGGTGTCCAGCGGCGGCACGGCGCTGGTGTACCCACCGGCGAGCGCACCCCGAACCTGCTTTCTCGCCCCCTTGCGCACCTGGGCGTTGTGGGCATTCAGCGGGTAGGCGAGAATGTTGACGTTCAGACCCTGCGCTTTCAGTCCCGCCACCCCGCTCGCCAGCTCGGCGTCGAGATCGGCCGCATTGAGCGTGGTCAGGTTCACGTGGTGAAAGGTGTGGCTGGCGATCTCGTTGCCGTCTGCCTGGAGCTGCCGGATCTGGTCCCAGGTCATGTAGGGGACGGTGTCGAGGGTCTGGCCAACGTAGCTGTTGACGATGCAGAAGGTGGCGTTGATGCCCAGCTCCAGCAAGATCGGGCGGACGTCCTGGGAGTCGTTGATGAAGCCGTCGTCGAAGCGGAAGGTCAGCCTCGGGCCCCGGAGAGGACGGGGCTTGCTGCTGATCTCGAGGGGCCGGATGTTCGGCGCGTCGGTCGGGTAGGCCAGGCTGTTCGGGCCGAGGTTGCTGATGATCCCGCCCTTCCGCTGCCAGACGAGGTGGTCGTTCATGGTCGTGACCGTGCCATCCCCGTTCAGCGCGGCGAAGTACGCGTCCCTGGCCGTGTAGTCGGCCACCACGGCGTTCGGGAGCAGCGCGGCATTGTCATAGACCGCCTGCAGCACCGCCTGGGCCTGCTGGACGACCTGTGGATACGAGGCCAGCACGAAGGTGATCAGCGCCAGGTTGGTCCCCGACTGCGTGACCAGGTCCGAGAGGATGGCCTGGGCGGCCGTGACCTGGGCGATCAAGGCCTGAATGGTATCGGGCAGTGGGCCGACCAGAGGCACGTTGATGGCCGGCAGATGCAGGTTCAGGTTCCCGCCGCCGGTGTCGAGGGGAATGACCGAAAAGGTGTATTTCAGCGGTGTAGCCTGGCCAGTAACGGTCATCGTCACGGTCACGACGAGCGGGCTGGCGGTAGCCGGGTCGCCCAGGCCCATCCCGATGATCTGCAGCTGTTGCGCGGGCGCTTGGACGTTCGACAGGCCCCGGTCTGAGTTGATGATCGCTCGGTAGACCGGCTGATTGACCAGGCCGTTCTTGTCGATGTAGGTGGTTTTGGACGTCAGCGTGAGACTGCCGGATAAGAAGCCGGGCGGCAGAGGCGCGGAGTACTGGACGGTGAGTTGCATGCGCCTCCTAGAACGGCATGGAGGAACCGTCGGCATCGATCCACGACGGTCCCTTAGGCAGGAACGAGAGTTTGAAAGGCCGGATGTGCGGCTGCGTGGCGTCCGGCCACTCGACCGACCCGCCGATGTGGATGTCGCGGGTGACCGAGGCCCTGCGGACCAGCTGGTTCGCCACGCTCACCACCTCCTCGAGCGCGGCCCCCCAGAGGGCGGCGTCCTCTTCTGAGGTGCCTTTGTAGGTGCCCTGCAGCACGTACTCGGTGACCTTGCGGCGGCGGTCGCCGATCACGATGGTCTTCTCGCTGAGTGGCGGTTGGGTCAGGGTCTGGTTCCGCGCGTAGCCCACCCCGCCCCCAGGCCTCGCGCTGTCTGGCAGGTAGAAAGTGTCCCGGCCCGGCACAATCAGCCCGAAGGCGTAGTTCCCGAGCTTCCCCGTGGGACTGCCGTAGACCGGCATCAGCTGGCCTTCACGGCGATGACCACGCCGGCGGCGATGCTGGCCTTGATGATGTCGGCCTTCGCCATGATCTCGGGGTCGTCGGCCTGACCGGTCAGGATGCCTGTGGACAGCCCACCGCCGCCGCTCATGCGGTACTCGAACTTCTCGATCGCCCGCTCATAGCCCGTGGCGTAGTCGTACCCCACGCCCGTGAAGCGGAGACGGCCTCTGAAGGCGCTCGGTTCCAAGAAGCCGTCGAACTCCGCGTCCGTCGGATCGATGGCCGGCAGCTTGTAGTAATACGCTGCTCGAGCGTCGAGCAGCGCCCGGTTGAGCACCTGCGGCTGGAGTTCGGCCACTAAGATGCCCGCCGAATCGCCGGCGACCGTAGCCGTGCCCTTCACCCGCACCAGCGTGCCTGCCTGTGGGTCGCCGGGCGGGTAGTAATTCCCAGCGAACCCCATGCCCGGCACCTCGGTGTACAGGGGGCTGTACGCGCCGTCAGGAGTGAGGCTGCCAACCTCCGCACTTGTCGTGGGGGCCGCGAACGAGACGTTCAGCTGCACCCGGTCGAAGGCGGCGCTCGGCTGCACAGTGATGTACGGCATGTTGGTGTCTGAGACGGCATTGCGGAGCGCGACCCGAGTGGTCTTGTCGCCATCGGTGAGCCACCCGATCGCCTGCGTCTTGAAACCGTCTCCCAGGTCGGGGTACCAGGCCTGGATGGTGAAGGGAACGTTTGTCCAGAGGGCCGTGTCGCCCGGGTTCACCGTCAGGGTCTTGACCCTGGCTCCGTAGAGATCCGCTTTGTCTGAGCGACTCTGGTACAGCTTGAAGAGCCCACCCTTGCTGCGGCGGTCGATCAGCCACTGGACCACCGTGACCGGCGCGGTGGCCACTGGCGCTGGCCAAGTGATCGAGCGGAACGAGGCTTCGTCCAGGGCCAGCACGTCCTGCCGCTTCAAGCCGAACCAGAAATATCCGTCTGGCCTTACCCCCCAGGCCAACGGCTGAGCGGGGTTCACCGCGAAGGCCGCCTCCACGATCTTGTCCAGCAGATCGCCGACTAAGCCGCCCTCGGTGTCGTCAATGCTGAGGGTGATGCCCAGCGTCGGCTGCAGCCCGGCGTCGTAGCGAAAGCCGCTTCTGGTGACGATCTTTGGGATGCCAGCCACGGGGAAGGTGATGGTGGCGGTTCCCATCTGCCCGCTTTGGGCCAGGGAGAGGATCACCTGATCGACGAGCCGGGCCACGTCCTGCTGCGAGTAGGCCGCGTTCTCCAGACTCACCTCGCGCAGGCGCTGGTCGAAGCCCCGGATGCTGATCCCCTCCAGGTCCGGGTTCATCCGGTTGCCCCCGGTGCGCAGATCTCCGAAGAAGATGGGCGTCTCCGTCTGCCCATCGGTGACGACCACCTGCACCACGTCGAGCGGGTTGAGTTGCAGGCCGAGGTCAGTCAGGTCGAGCGAGTTCACCCCGTTGCGCACGTCCGCCGTCAGCTCGTCGCAGAGCAGCTCCGGGCTGAGCGAGCAGCGGAAGCCCGACTCGTTGAGGTAGCTGGCGTCCCGCTCGACGACCCTGGGGTTCTGGCCCATCGCGCCGGTGATCTTGAAGCGGTAGGTCTCGACGGTCATCATGCTGAATCACCTCCTTCCTGAAAAGACTGGGTTGCCGGTGCGGCCGCGGGGCTGCCCGTTCCCGCTTGCACCAGCCAGGAGCACCTCTGCGGCCTGAAGCAAGGTCTGAGCACCAGGCAGAAAGCTCTGCACTCCTTCCAGGAAGATCGGAGCAGCAGCCGCGAACTCCGCTGATCCCTGGAAGACCATGTTTTGGTTGGTCAGGCCGAACTGGATGGCGGCCGAGGACCCGCCGAGCGTGAGGTTCGTACTGGCGTTTGTGGTGGTATCTGCTGCCGGAGCGTCACTCCCATACACCCCGAGCTTCTTGCTGGTCGGCACCAGGACGGTGTCGTAGAACTGGGTCAGCTGTGCGTTGCCGGTGTCAATGGCTCCGCTCAGGTCACTGGCAGCGGAGGCCAGGGCCTCGCTGTTGCCCGACTTCATGGCCGCGATGTACTTGTCCAGGAATGGCTGGATGGTCGCCTGAAACACGGCACTCTTCAGAAAGCCGTCGATCAGCCCCTGCAGGATCTGCGTGCTCAAGCTCTTCTTGATGTCGATGCCCAACTCGCCGAAGCTGGCCTTGCCGGCCTTGATGCCGTCGAGCATGCCGCCGCTGATCGCGTCGTAGAGGGCATCTCCAAGTGTCTTCGCGATCCCGATGCTCTCTTCATCGATCTCGCTCTTCTTGAAACCGAGCCAGCCAAAGAAGCCGCCCACCGACACGGTCTTGGCGTACTTGCTGACATCGAAGAGCTTCACGTCCTTCGTCGCCGCCGAGATCTCGTCTCTGGCCTTCTTGAGGCTGTTGGCCCCGCCAGAGAAGATATCCACGATGGTCGAGACCACGGTGGCCACCCCCGCGATGATCGCTCCGACGGTATCGCCGGTCGCCAGCTTCGAGAGGACGCTTGTGACGCCGTTGACGAAGGTGTTCGTGACCCGGTCCATCTCTTCGTCGCCAGTGGCGAATACCGCCGCGAGGCCGGAGACCAGAGCGGCCGCGCCCAGCAGGATCGACTTCTTTCCTCCCGAACTGCCGCCCGCTTCGAAGTACGCCCCCAGGCCGTCCAGGGCGCTGCTGACACCGGCAGACAGGGCGTTGGCCCTGCCCACGATGCCCGACGCGTCCTTGAAGGCCGAGGCCAGCCCGTTGGTGGACTTGGTGGCCTGCACCTTCGTCTCCAGGTCGGTGATCTTCTGGAGGGCGGCGAGGTATTCGGGGGTCCCTTCGGTCAGGCCCAGCAGTCTTGCTCGCCAGTAGGCCAGCGCCGCGTTCAGCCCGGCGAGGTAGGCCGGTGAGCCGTCCTTCCCCTCCGCGTCCGCCAGGGCCTTCTGGGCCTCGACCAGACCCAGCGTGGCCTCGGCGGCCGTGTCCTTCTGGGCATCGGTGAAAGCGATGGCCGCAGCGTCACCGGCCTGCGCTGCTGCCAGGGTGACGTTGTCCAGCAGGCCCTGATAGGCCTCCTGGGTTCCGAGTAAGCCGTCCCTCACCTGCCGCTGGTCCGGGGTCAGGTCAGCGTCCCGGACGTCGGCGAACTGACCGAGCGCCACCTGCAACTCGTCGAGCTTCTTCTGGTAAGTGTCCCGCAGGCTGTCGAACTGCGATGCAGCCCTGGCGCTCGCACTATCAGCGTCGTCGGGCTTACCCACCGCCGCGAGGTCTGAAGCCCCATGGCCCTGGAGGCCCGGCAGATCGTTCTCGACCAGCTTCCCGGCGTCTGTCCAGGCCTTCAGGCCTGCCAGATCGAGCTTGCGGAGGGCCGCGTCGATCTCGTCCACCGCAGCCTTTCCGGCCAGCCCCATTGCGGCATAGGTGACCCGCCAGTACCCCAAGGTATTGCGGGCGCTCTCGCGCTGCGCAGCCTCGCTGGTGTCCACCCCGTCGAGGATGTCGGCCGCGTGCCCCTTGGCCTCGTCCAGCAGGCCCGCACTGGTCTCCTTCTGAGCGGCCACCAGTTGCTTGCCGGTCTCGCGCTTGACGCCCAGGCTGTAGTCCCGCTCCTGGTCGTCGTACTGACGGTTGATTCGAGCCCGCTCCTGACGGTGCACCTCGTCGAGGTTCGCCAGTTGAGCAGAGAGGGTACCATCTCGGGCCGCAGCGTCCAGAGCATCGGCATACCGGTCGGTCTCGGCCTGCAGGTCGATCTCGCGCGACGCCTGCACCTCCCTTGCCTTTTGAGCCAGCAGCAGCGGCTGGTACCGCTGCCGGATGGCCAGCTTCTGAGCTTCGGTGAGGTCCTCGACGTCAAGCTCGCTCTGCTGCTGGGCTTCGAGCGCTGCCGTGTCCCGCTGGAAGCCATCGAGCACGTCCTTGCGGATGGTGTCGCGGCTCTCGCGGTCCATAGTCCGGAGCCGGTCGTCGAGGGTGCGCTTGGCGTCGGTCTCGGTCGCCAGGCGGTCGCTGTCGTTCTTCACCAGGGCATTGGTCAGCCTAGTGTTGATCGCCAGCACTTCGGCCGCCTGGTCGGCTTCGAGGCGGGTGCGCTGCTCGGCCGAGATGCCTGCCAGGGAGAGCAGCGCGGTGTACTTCTCGTTCACATCCAGCACGTCTTTGGCTGCCTGTGCGCGGGCCTGCGCGTCCTGAGCCGCCTGGATGCGGGCGCCGAACTCCAGCTGGATGCGGTAGATCTCGGCCAGGTTGCCCTTCGCTGCTGCGACAGCGTTGTCTCGCTGACCCTCCAGGCCACTGGTGGCGGTACCGCGCTGGGCCAGCTGCGACTCGGCATCGGCCTGATCGACCTGCGCCGAGGTCAGCTGCCTGTATTTCTTGATCTCCGCATCGATCAGGGCCAGCTTCTTCGCATCGCCGCCCGAGGCCACCACGCGCGAGCGGGCCGCCTCCAGCTCGGCGAAGGTGTAGCTCTTGACCGCCTCCTTGAGCTTCCCGAGTTCGCTGCTGTAAGCGACCACTCGCTGCCCGGCCGTCGCCAGCCCCTGACCCTGAGCAAGCAGGCTCCCCAGGACACCCTGCAGCGGAGCCGGAAGCTTCGCCACTTGGTTGCCGAGAGTCTCCAATCGCTGCTGGTAAGCGAGCAGACTGGTGGCCGTGACCTTACCCTCGGCCGTCTGCAACCGGAAGCGGTCGTTCAGCTGCGTGAGTTCAGTCGTCAGCGTCCGGGCGCTGTCAGTCTGGTCCTTGGTTTTCTTGGCCGCTGCGACGTGCAGGGCCGCGTTCTTCGAGAGCTGCTGGGCTTGCGAGATCAGTGCCCCGGTGCCCCGCTGGAGTTCTGGGGGCAGCTTGGCGATGCGGGCCTGGAAGTCCTCGATGCGGTGGTTGAAGGTCAGCTGGTTGGCCGCCGTGACCTTGCCCTGGTCGCTCAGAAGCTTGAACGATTCGACGCTCTGACGGATCTCTCGCACCAGGACTGCCCGGCTGGCCGAGTCGCGGACGGCCTGGGCCTCAGCACGTTTGGACTCGGCCGTCGACTGGGTCGCGGCTTTTTTGGCCTCGGCCGTTCCCGCCCGGGTGCGCCGGGTAAGTTCGGCCAGGACCGCCGCATGCTCGGCGTTGTTCTTCTTGGCTCGGGTCGAGGCTTCGAGGTCCTTGAGCTGCTCGGCACTCTTGCCCCGCAGCGCCGTCTTGTAATCAGAGAGCGCGATGCCCGAGGTCTGGAGAACCTTAGTGCCGTCGCGCTGCCGGCGGTTGAGTTCCGCCAGAATGGCCGACTCCTGTCGCCTGTTGTTCGAGGCCAGAGCGGAGGCCTGTGCGGACCGCAGCTCCTCGTCGGTCATGCCTTTCAGGCTGGTCTTGAAGGTGTTGAGCGTGGCAAGGCCTTGGGCCGTGACCGGTCCGGCTCTACCTGCCTGTGACAGCCCGCTCAGTGCGATGGACGCTTCCTTGCTGGACGCAGAAAAGCTGTCCAGCGCCAGCTGCGCCTTGATGTACTGTGCAGTTCCTGGCTTGGTGGCCGCGAAGGTCGCCTGAAGCTGCCGGGCCTGGGCGAGAATCTTGTTCAGGTCCGGGCCGGGCGACAGTTTGGGTGCGGGGGCGGCCGCCGGAGCGGGTGGTGGCTTACGGGCCAGTTCCGTCTGCAGCTGAGTCAGTTCGCCCCGCAGGGACTTCACCCTGGCCTGGGCTTTCTCCAGCTGGGCGGTGTCGACCTTGTAGGTCGCGTTGCCGAACAGGTCCACCGAGGCCAGATTGCCGGTCTCGGCCTCCGTCAGCTGCTGGGTGGCGAGCAGGTACTTCGCCTTGACCTTGTCGATCTCGGTCCCGGCCTTCGTCAGCTGGCCCACCCTGGACATCAGCCGCTGGTAGCTGTCGTTCGAGGAGCGCTCGATGGCGGCATAGGCCGCCTGGGTGTCGGAGATGATCTTGTTCGCATAAGCGGTGACGCCCGCCGCGATGGTCGCGATGATGCCGATCGGGTTCGCCGCAGCGAAGGCCAGCAGGGCTGCTCTCGCCGTGGCGATCTGGACCGGCAGGGCCGCCAGGAGACCCGCGAGAGTTGTCCATGCTGTGCTGGCCGCCGTGGCGATGACGCTGGCCCTGAAGGCCACGAACGCGACGACCGCCGGGTACAGGATGCCCGGCAGAGAAGCGATGAACGGCGCCAGGTTGGCGCTGGCGTCAAGCAGGTGCTGAAGGCCGACCACTGCCGTCTCGGCAGCGGGCGCCAGGCTTGCCCCGAGCTGGGTGGCCAGACGTTTGACCGTGATCGACAGCTCCAGCTGCTTGCCCTTCAGCGAGTCCAGACGCTCGGCCGCCGCCTTATCAGCGGTGCCCTGAGCCGTCAGTGCCCGGGTCCGAGCGTCCAGGGCGTTGGTCCCGTCTTTCAGCTTCGTGTTGTAGTTGTCGAGCGCGGTCGTGGCGACGCGGACGCCGTCTGAGCCGAACAGGAGTTCGAGCTTGGCGAGCTTGTCCTGAGTGGAAAGTCCATCCAGCGACTTCGACAGCTCGGCGATGATCTGATTGAACGGTTTGAAGTCGCCGGAGGCCGTGAAGGCGCTGAAGCCGATGGCCTTCATGGCGGCTGCAGCTTCCTTGCTGTTCGGCGTGAGGGCCGCAACGAACGACTTGAACGAGGTGCCCGCGTCCGAGGCCGTGATCAGCCGGTCCCGCATCAAGCTGATGATGCTGGTGAAGTCGGTGACGCTGATGCCCGCCGTCCTGGCTGAGCTGCCGCCCGCCGCAATGGCGAGGCGGAAGTCTTCGAGCTTCAGGGCCGAGACGTTCGCCGCGTTCGCCAGCAGGTCCGGGATCTTGGCGGCGTCTGCCCCCTCGACGCCGAACGCACGCATAGTACCGACCAGCACTTCGGCCGCGACCGAGAGGTCCTTGACGCCGCTGGCGGCCGCGAGCTTGGCTGCCGTCTGCAGGCCGCCGCCCAGGATCTCGCTGGTGTCGAGGCCTCTGGAACCCAGCTCTTCGATGGCCGCTGCGGCCTGGGTGCTGTCGAAGCCGAGCTTGGCGATGCCCTCGCTCTGGGCCAGCTTGGCGAGCTGATCGCCAACTACGCGGCCCTGCTCACCGAAGAGCCCCAGGGTCGCCTTGGCATTCTGGATGCCCGACTGGAAATCGGCGAAGGCGGCAAGAGCCTTACCGGAGGCGAGCCCGAATACACCGAGCGCCAGGGTCAGTGCACCGAGGGCCAGCCCGACCGGGCCGAGCTGCGTGGCGATGCCGGACAGGCCACCGCCGAACTGCCCGGCCTGACTGGCCGCTGCGCCCAGGCTGCCACCGACCTGCTGCACCAGCGGGAAGGCGGCGCGCAGGGCATTCAGGATGTTCGCGCCCAGCCCGAGCGGGTTGTTGGTGCCCTGCAGGGTGGCCTGCTCGCGGGCGAGGCGGGCCTGCAGGTCGGCCAGCGTCTTCGTCTGCTGGGCGGTGAGGTTGGTGCGCTGGCCGAGCGAGGTGATACGCGCTTCCAGCTGCTGCACCGAGCGCTGGTAGTCGACGATGGCATTGCGGCGCTGGGCGAAGGTGCTGGCCGCTGCGGCTGCCTGATCGAAGGCTGCGCGGGCCTGCGAGAGGCTGGCCTTGACCTGATCGATGCTCTTGCCGTTGATGCCCTGGGTGGCCGTGCGGAGCTTGCCGAACACCTGCTCGAGCTGCTTGGCTTCGGCACTTCCTGCCGCGAGGCTGCCACGCAGGGCCCCACCGGCAGCTGTGATGCGCTGCTGCTCGCGTAAGTACTCCCTGAGGGTAATGTCGCCGCGTTGGAAGCGGCTGTTGGCAATGTCCAGTTCACGGGAGAGCTGCGCCATACTGGCCGCCGATCCGCCGCCGAGTCCCTTCAGGGCCGCGCCGGCCTGCCCGCTGCTGATCCGCAGGGCGTCGAGGCGCTTCTGCTGATCGGCCGTCAGGACGCCGAGGCCGCGTAGGGACGCGATTTCGGTGTCGATGGTCAGCTTCAGGGCTTGGGTGGCGGCCTGGAACTGGGCGGTATTGAGGGCCCCCGCCTTCAGATCGGCCTGCAGGAGCTTGAGCTGGTTCGAGTAGGCCCCGTTGATGCCGGATGAGCCGCCGGAGCCACCTGGGGGGCCTGTGGGTCGCCCACCCGCCGCGTTGAGCTGCGTGATCAGGGCACGCAGATCGGTGATCACCACGCCGAATCTGGTGAGCATGGCCGTGCCAGCCGTCAGGACGGCGTTCAGACCGGTGGTCTGGATATTGAACAGGCCCCGGACCGTGGTCCCCAGGTTAGAGAGGATGGTCCGGATGTTGGCGAGCCGGGTGGCCGCGTCGGCGCTGTCCACTGTGATCTTGATGGTCTTCTCGGCCTTCACGCCAGTCAGGGCCGCATTCAGCGCTTTCTGGGTCAGAGGCTTGACCGCGATGTCGATCTTGACGGTTGCCGTCACGCCCGCCAGGGCCGCCCGAACATCGGCCACCTTGGGCTTCTGGACGGTGGTCTTCACCTTCAGCTCGATGTTGGTCAGCGGCTTGAGGATGCTGGTGGCCTGAGGGCCGAACGACCGGAGAGTGGCCAGCGCCTTCGTAGTCGAGGCGGTGAGGTCAAGGTGGGCACTTCCGACGCTGATAGACATAGGGCCTCCGGGAATAAAAAAAACCACCCTGCCGGGCGGTGACGTCTGCATTTGGGTTGAACGGATTCAAATCTCAGGCCGCATGGGCGCACACACGGCCTGAGTCGTGGAGGCAGGGCTTATCCCCCGAATTCGGGTTCGCCTGCCTCCTGATCGCGGTAATCCTGAGCGGTCTTGACCACCTGTTCCCATGGTGTTTCGGAGTTGACGATCTGCACCACCCAACTGGCATTTTTGAGCAAGCCGGTTTCGGCCGCCTCGACCAACCACGCACAGTGGTGTGGTTCGAGCGCCGGCGGGGGTGGCCCGAACCCCTCCGGCCGGGCGAACCAGGGCAGGAATTCCTGCGCCGTGAACGTCTTGCGTGGGTCCATCTTCTTTCCGCCCTCGGCCTTGCCGCCGTTGACGTTGCCGAGCATCGCTGTGAGCTGTGCGAGTGGCCAGACCCGGCGCAGATGCACCATCGGCAGGGATCCCCAGACTGCGGAACTGACCAGGCTTGGGGTCTCCAGGCACCGCTCCCAGCTCCAACCGCACTCGCTCATCAGGTCGATGAAGATGATGTTCCAGAGCTCGCTATCGCTCAGGCGCTCAGTTCCTCCGCGCCTTCGGCGTTTGGGTCTTCCTCCTCGGCCTCATCCTCGCCCGGGAGTTTGCCGGAGGCAAGGTAGGTCATCAGTTGAGTCATCTCGGCAATCTGGAGATTCCGCAGGAGCCAGCGCTCGTCGAGTGTCCCGCCTTTCTTCAGGCGCGCATTGAGCAGGTCAGTCACGCAAGCCGCGACGAGTTTCACTGTCTCCAATGAATCGGCATTGCTGGCTTCTTCGGAGGCTTCAGCCTCTCCGACCACTTCGGATTCCCCGACGTCCGCTGGGGTGGCGGCCGTCAAGGCGATCTGCTCGTCGAAGGACGTGGCCCGGGCTGCAAACTCGTGCTCGTCCTCACCCTCTCCGATCACCAGTGGATCGCCCCACTCGGGCAGGTCGAAGGTCTCGTTCTGGAACTCGGCCGGGCGCTCACCGGTCCGCCAGAACTTCACCAGCTCAAGCGTGTTCGAGGTGCCGAGGTGCTTCAGGGCCCACTCCTGATCGATCCGGACGCTGTGGTCCTGGAGACGGTGGGTCAGCAGCTCGGCCAGATGGACAGCCTGCTGCTTGAGCTGGTCACTGGAACTCAGGCTGGCGTCCCCCCCCTCGGCCATCAGCAGCTCTTCCTCGCCGGTCAGGCGCTTGCTCCAGAACAGGACGCCCCCGATGGTGAACGGCAGAGTCTGGTGCTTCTTACTCGCAAATACAAGATTCTTCTTCATTTGGTCAACTCCACGCGGAGATCGATGCCCGGTACGATGCAGGCCTCGTCGAGATGCTCTTCAGGGATGTGCAGCAGGAAGCTCTGCCCGTCCGGGTCCGTGACCCGGACAGGACTGGTGGTCTTGTCACCGAGACAGAGGACGGCGTCTACCAGCTCGCCGTCCTCTGCGCCTGTCTCGGCGATGACGACCACGTCCGGCATGCCGTCCCAGACGTCACGCAGGACGTAGATCACTAGGCCTGAACACCCTTGTCCGGCCCCTCCTGTACGTAGACCTCGTGGTCGACGGTGATGACGCCCTTGCTGGGCGCTTTCAGCACCCACTTGCGGACGTCGATCTGGAGGTCATACACCGGCTTGCCGGTGCCCACACCGAGCGGCATGACCTGCACCCAGACGTTGCCGCCGGTCTCCGTGGTGTCGAAGACGGCCGCTTCCATCAGCATCAGGGCGGGATCGTCCTCGGTCCAGGTCATGCCATCGAAGCCGCCCAGCGTGCCGCTCTGACTGCCGTCACGGACGCTGATGGTGCGGCCGCCGGTGCAGAAGTTCTCGATGTCCACCGTGCCGTTCTCCAGGCCGACCTCGATGCTGTTTCCCCGGCAGAGGGTCTGGAAGGTGCCGGCGGCCGGCTTGGTGGCCGTGCCGTCCGAAGCGTAGGCGATGATGGGGGCGACGCGGGTGATGGTCTTGACGCCGAAACGAAATTTGGGAGCCATGTCAGTCCTCCTGGGACAAGTAGTCGATGACCGTGAAGGTCACCTGTTCGGGGTAGTCGGGGCTGGCCTCCAGCACGCGGGGATCTTCGCCGAAGGGAAAGAAGGTTTCCGCAATAGCGTTCACGACGTCTTCGAGGTCGGCGGTACCGGACCAGTTGACGATTCGCACTGGCCAGTTCGGGATGCTGCCGAGGTAAGCACTGGTGTCCAGCTGGACTGGCTTGGGTGTCGAGGCTATGAGCACTTCCAGCCCGGCGACGGTGGTGCCTTCCGGCCAGTCGCCAACGTTGATGGCCGGTGTTTCGTCGCCAGTCTGAAAGCGGGCAGTCCCGATCACGATGCCGCCGGTCGCCAGGGCTTCGTTGATCTGCGTGCGGATGGTCAGGGCGCTCACAGCCGGACCCGCATGTGGGCCGCGAAGCGTTCAGGGAAGTTGAACTCCCGAACCGCGATCAGCGGAACGTTGCGTGCGGGGAGGGAGGACGAGCGCTTCTTGAAGACCGCCCCCAGGAACACGGCGGCGGCGTAGGAGACGCTCCACTCCAGCCGGGCATTCAGTGGCCCTTGAAGGTCGAGGGTCTGACTGCCTTTCAGATCACCGGAGTCCACCACGTCGCGGGTGATGCCGGCTATTTGGCCGTTGTGCCGCTTCGTGCTGTTCGGCCAGCGCCAGGTCGGGTCGTCGAAAGTGGCGAGGGTGAAGCGATCCAGCTCCTCGACGGTTTCTTTGAAGGCCTGGGCCGCAGCGCGCTCCACCTTGGTGAAGTTGGTGCGGATCTCGACCGGCACGCTAGACCTGGGCGGCCCGGATGGTCTCCAGTCGGGCTTTTCCCACGCCTTCGACTGCGAGCAGGTCCTCGTCGGTGGCCTCCCGCACCGCGCCGAGCGTGCGGAACCCGGCGGCGCGCAGCCGCTCGGCTTCCGGAAAGTCGTCCGGCAGCTGGACTTCCTCCGCGGCGGGTTGCACCTGCACCTCCGCCTCCGGCACTTCCGGAAGCGTCGGGGTCAGGTGCACGAGCTCTTCGAGCTCCTGCCTGGCCTGAGCGACCGCCTCGTCGAACAGGGCCTGTTCGTTGTCGTAGGTGCCATAACGCCGCGTCATCTTGCGGTTGTAGCGGCGGAACGGCTCGAGTGCCGCCTCAATGGCCGCACGGATCTTGTACCCCTCGCGGGCATCCTCGGGCACCAGGTCCGGGTTGAGGGTCAGGTGAGCGATGTCGGCCCGGCTGGTGGGGTCGACGCGGATCTGCGCCGGCTCCTCCTGGGCCGCGTCGTCAGTCACGATCACGCGCCGCAGGGCCTGCGGGATGGTCTGGTTCATGGGTTACCTCTCTCCGGCTTTCCAGACACCCAGGAAGGGTTCTCCATGGATGGCCGTCTGCACGGGGTCATCGTCGGGGAAGGCGGTACGGATCGTCAGCGTGCCGATCACGCCCTGGAGAGTGAGAGGCGAGGTGCTGCCCCAGTGGACCGCTGCCGGTCGGAACTGCGGCTGCCCGGGCGCCCCCCATCGGCCGAACAGTGGAACGGTCAGCGGATCGGCCCCGACGAGCTGCACCACCTTTGGGTCGGTCACGGCCTCCAGGCGGGCGACCACTGGCAGCGGCACGCCTGGGCCGGGCTTCCGGTTGCCAGTGGCCACGTCGGTGATCAGGGGGCCGGGAGTGATGAACACCAGGGGATAACTGGCGATCCGGGCCGGGCTGACCAGGCGGCAGACGCCGGACGCGGTGCCGGTGAGGTCGCCGGTCTGGGCGTAGTGCTCGACGAAGAGCACGCCGTCTTCCCAGGGGATGGAAGCGGCCAGAGCGGGCCGGTCGATACCTTGCGGCAGCCGGAGCACCCGCACGTCCGGGGCGTCAGGCCTGGAGCGCAACGAGCGGTTGAGCGCGCCGTCCACCTTATTCGGGTCCTGGACGCTGAACCGGCAGCTGGTACCGTCGCTCCAGGTGGCTTCGTGGCGGAAGCGCAATGCATTCAGCTCATCATTGCTCTGCACCTGCTGGACTGCTGCCTTCACCTGATCGAGCAGGCTCACGGCTCCTCACGACCCGTCAGCGACACCGGCCCGCCCAGGCGTTGGTACCCGGCGGGCAGGTTCTCGTCACCGAGGGCGAAGACCTGCGGAGCCGGACTGCGACCCGTCAACATGCCTGCCAGGGGCGGGCCGAACCGCCGGGCTTGCCCAGCTGCCGACGCCACCTGACTACGCAGGCCTGCGGCCTTGTTGGCATAGGTGACCGGGTTGAACTCGACGTCGAGCTCGCCCTCGATCTTGACCCGCTTGATACTCGCCGCGCCGTCGATCACCCCGTCGAGCAGGTCGGCCGCCGCCAGCCGCAGATCGTTGCCGTTGCGTTCGATCAGCGCACTCAGCTCGTCGTCTTCACTGGAGTCGGTGGCATACAGGCCGAGCCAGAGCGCGTAGGCGCCAGCTCCGGCGAGCTGGCGCAGGTCGCGCTTCTGCTCCGCCGTGACAGCGGTGGGCACCGTCACGTCAGCCTTCCGGTGTGGCGGGCGGGTCGGACGGTGGCTGATCCGGAACCGGTGGAGTGCTTCCCGACGGCTCGGGGGGCGCGGTCAGACTGATGAGGATGCGCTCGGCCAGCTTCTTCCCGATGCCCTCCAGCCGGACGAGGTTCTGAGCTGCCTGCTCGCCGCTCGCCAGCAGGCGCAGGCCTTCCTGGGTGGTGATGCCGACCGCTGCCAGTTCCTTGCCGCCGATCTGGTTGTCAGCCAGTGGTTCGCCGGGGGCCTGGACCGCTTTCAGCACCAGCCGCAGCCAGTCCACCTGGGATTGCAGTCCACCGGTGCTCCTGGTCGCTTCGGTGGCCGCCGTGGTGGCCGTGGCCAGCCGTGTTGCCAGGTCTGCCCGGGCGGTCTCGGTCTCTGCCAGCTTCAGGGCCAGCAGTTCGGCCGCATCGCCCCAGGTCAGGCTGCTCAGGGCCACCAGCGCCGGCTCTGGATCCTCGGGAAAGAGGACCAGGGCCGCGAGCTGCCCCAGCTCCAGCTCCAGGGTGCCCCTGGCGGCCTCGTCCGGTTCCTGGGTGCCCTGGTAGAGCACCTCGGTTGGTTGCCCCTCGTAATCGACGAAGATCACCGTGCCGCCCACGAGCAGCACCGCCGCGTACGCTCCGTCCGGCAGAGAGCCTTGAGCCGCTTCCGGCTTCTCGGCGATCTGTCCGAGGCTGATCATCTGGTGGTAACTGCGGCCCGGGAGGATCGGCACGTCTTCGCCGGGCCTTATGGTTCTGTCCCCGAGCAGGATCTGCTTCAGGGCCACGTACTGTTTCTCGGACATCCTGCCTCCATGGAGGCGAGCGGGCCAGCCCGCTCGCTCGGTTACTGCGCGATGAGGTTCTGCCCGATCACGTTGGTGAGGAACATGCCCAGGTCCGGGGCCGTGACCTTCATGTCGTAGGCGGTGTGGATCTGAATCCAGTCGGCCGGC